>Ga0190273_10000572_pt1 | contig 13581 bp, 15 predicted proteins | sample Popmic504IS_FD_134513 | JGI IMG/M metagenome (GOLD analysis project Ga0190273, IMG submission 134513) | Populus adjacent soil microbial communities from riparian zone of Shoshone River, Wyoming, USA - 504 IS | ecosystem: Environmental > Terrestrial > Soil > Riparian zone > Trees stand | place...
CGCCTCCCGGATCACGCAGGACGAGGTTCAGTCGTTCCTGACGAGCGTTGCGATCACCCCGCTGGCAATAGCGGCGGGCGTCGCCGCACGCGAGGTCTCGCTGTGGACAGGACTGCTGATCTCTGCGCGAGGCAAGCGCGTCAAGGCCCGCAACCATGAGGCGCGCACCGCCTTCGACCGCGAACAGGCGGACCGCGTTCCCACTGCCTAGCGTCAGCCGGCAAGCCCGTAAATGAAGTGGGCCCCCTCTCGCGCATGCGATAGGGGGCCCACTTCGGCGTCAGAGGTCAGGCGGCGGGACGGATGAGCTCGGCGCGCAGCGGCCAGGCCGCCTCGTCCAGGATCACCTGGGCGGCACTGCCCGTCGCGGGGTTCACCAGGATCGGCGCCAGCAGGTTCACCACGGGGGAGCCGCCCTCGATGGTCGCGACGACGAAGACGTCCACCTGCGCTGCCCCCTCGGCGCCGAGCGGAGCCAGGTGCTCGTTGGTCAGCTCCGGTGCGTAGTCCGGGACGAAGAGCCGCGGCTCGACGAGGAACAGGCGCAGCTCCGCACCGCTCGTGTCCTCGAGCGTGAACAGACCAGCCGCCCCATCGACTCGTGTCAGGTCGAAGACCGTGTGCGGGTGGAAGCCCGGCGGGGGAGCGATGAAGGTCAGGTTCATCGCCGGGCTCTTCGTCCGGGTCGAGGAGTCGAGGGTGGAGACAGGTGCGGGCACGGGTGCGTCCTTCAGAGGTCGGATGGTCGGGGCAGGATCGTTGAGCTCGGCGGGCGCCAGCATCGGGGTCGTCATGAGAGGAAGGAGAGCAGGGTCGGCTGCAGGACCCGCGCAGTCACGCTGAGCGCGCTCTGGTAGGTGAGCTCCTGCGACTTGAGGTCGATGATCACCTTGGCCGGATCGATGTCCTCGATGCCGGAGCGCTGGGTCTCGAGGTTGGTCGAGGTGGTGAGGTTCAGCGTCTGCGCCTGCTCGAGGCGCGCCATGCGCGCTCCGACGATGCCGTGCTGGTTCACCAGGTTGCCGAAGGCGTTCTGGATGTCCGTGAGCTTGCCTCCTATCTGATTGCCGGCTCTCAGGTCGGCGGCGATGCCGTCGAGAACCGCGAAGACCGATGTGGAGCCGGTGCCGAATGCTGAGGCGCCGTTGCCGTCGACGCCGACCGTCTCGGTCGGCGAGACGCGGCGCTCCACGGTCGCGCCCGGGGTGCCCGAGAACGCGTAGGTGGTGGGATCGAAGGCGGCGCCGGTATCCGAATCGCCCGCGAACACCGAGCGGCCCATGTACTGGGTGTTCGCCTGGCTGATCAGGTCGTTGCGGATGCCCTCGAGCTCGGTGGCGATCGCCTCCCGGCTGGCCGCCGACATAGTCCCGCTGTTGGCGCCCTGGGTGGTGAGGTCGATCGCGCGACGGAGCAGATCCTCGGCCCCGCTGAGTGAGGCGTCGACAGTGTTCGACCAGCCCAGGCCGTCATTGATGTTGACGGCGTACTGCTGTGCGGCGCGGGCCTCGGCGCGCACTCGGAGTGCGGCGCCTGTACCCGACGGGTCGTCGGATGGCTTCTGCAGAGCCTTGCCCGTGCTCGCCTGCTCCTGCAGACGGGCGAGGTTCGCCCGACCGGCCTGGATGTTGCGCTGAGCCGTCGCCATCTGCTGCTGGCTGGTGATTCGTCCGATGCTCATGACTACCTTCCGACCAGGCCCGTCCGGTTGATCAGCACGTCGAGCATCTCGTCGACGGCGGTCATCATCCGGGCCGCACCCTGGTACGCGTGCTGGAACGTGATCAGGTTCGTGGTCTCCTCATCGAGATCGACGGAGTTCTGCGACGTCTGCGCGGTGGTCGCGGTCGTGAGCGTCGCACCCGTGAGGGTGGCCTGCACTGCCGCATTGCGCGTCTGCGAGCCGACGCTGACCACGAAATCCGACCAGATGACGTCAGGCCCGTCGGTGGCCTGACCGATCCGGCCGATCGCGTCGGCGATCGAGCCGTTGGCCGCACCCGAGCCCGCCGAGCCTGCTGCGATGCCGGAGAGGCTCGTCGGCACGAGGGTCAATCCCACGGCGGCAGGCGCTCCCGCGGTGAAGGAGAAGAATGCGAGGCCGGTCATGCCTGACGCCGTCGAGCCGGTCGAATGCACGGCGTTCACCTTGGTGGCGAGACTGGTGGCAAGGGTGTTGTAGAGCGCGGCTGCCTCGGCGAACGGCCCGCCCGAACCTCCCGCTGCCGCGGGAGCGAGTGAGGTGAGGCTGCCGGCGAGGGCGCCTCCGTCCACCTCCACCGTGACACCGGGCTTGTCCGCCCACTCCACCCGCACCGGGCTGCCTGCAGCCGACACGAGCGTCGACGCTCCCGCGATCGTGAGCTGGCGCGCCGATCCCGTGCCGACCATGGTGTAGCCGCCCACGATCACGTCGACCGTGCTATCCGAATTGCTCCGGACGGTGGCTCCCGTCAGACCTGAGAGGGAGGTGAGGAACGTCGCGCGCTGGTCGATCAGCTCGTTGGCGGAGCCGCCGCCCGCGACGGTGACGCGGATCGCGGTGTTGAGCTGCGCGATCCTGCCGGCCGTCTCATTGATGCGCGCGACGGTCGCCGAGGCGGCGTCCCGGGCCTGCGACCAGTCCGCGCTCGCTGTCTGATATCCCGTCGAGATCTGGGCCGTGAGCTGCGAGGCCTGCGCGAGCAGTGCATTGCCCGCCGACGGCAGGGTCGGGTTGTTCGCGAGGTTCTGCCATGACGCCCAGAAATCTCCGAGCGTCGCCGAGATGCCCGTCTCGCTCGGCTCTCCGAGTGAGGACTCCACTGTGTCCATGGCGCCGGAGGCGACGGACCAGTAGCTGCTCGAGGCGGTTGCGGAGCGGAGCCGCTGGTCGACCATCTGGTCGTCGATGCGCTGGATGCCCGTGACGCTGACACCCGTGCCGACGCCGGTGCCGTTCACGAAGATGGAGGCGCCGGCACCCGTGGCGCCGATCGACTCCTGGGTCACGCGCTGGCGCGTGTAGCCCGCCGTCGTGGCGTTCGCGATGTTCTGACCGGTGACGTCCATGGCCGCGCGCGCGGCGGCGAGCCCGCTGTACGCGGTGTGCAGTCCTCCGAAGGTGCTCATACGGGGGTGGGCACTCAGATCTGCCGGTCGAAGAGGTGGGCGCTCGCGCTGACGGTGGCGGTCGCGCCATGTCCGTCGTACCCCCCGCGGTCGGTGCTCATGCCGGCGAGGGTCTCCTGCGTCGCGCGCGTAGCGGCGCGGAGGTACTGCAGATTCGTGTCGCGCACGCTGGCGATCTGATGGGTGAGCGAGGTGAGCGCAGTCAGGTGCGACGAGAGGATGTCCCGCCAGGCATCGGATGGGGCATGCTCGGCGAGCTCGCGAAGGGTCGCCTCGTCGCCGATGCCCCATTCGACTGCCACTGCGGACGCTTCGACGGTGCGCTCGATCCCGGACTTCCTCAGGCGGGCGAGCACCTGCTCGACCTCCCGCGTCGCGAACGGCAGCCACTTCGACTTGCCGGAGGTGAGCAGCAGCTGCTCCTCGTCCAACTTGAACATGAGCAGTTCGAGCAGCTCGCGCTCACGCCACAAGAGGGTGGATAGCTCGTTCACTCCCACGGGTGTGCCTCTCCTCGACTTCGCGGCTACGCCCGGAATGCGGGCGGCCAGGACTGCGGCCGATCCCCACTCTCATGGATCTCAGCTCTACCCCTTTCACATTCGGCTCACGTGGCCGATATGTAAGGAGGAGCCCCAGATCCGTACAGACGAGCGGCGCATTATCGTCACCGCCGCTCGCGGTCCTGGGAGGCGCGCCGTGGCCCAGCTACCACCCATTTCTGGGGGTAGGGGCATTTCTTACGCCGAACCGCCGAAACGCCGATCGCGCCGCGCATGTGCCTTTAGCTTCAAGGCATTCGGACAGCCGAGCCACCCGAGGCATGCGGCCCCACAGTTCGGATCACCGGCCGGATCATCGGCACATACGGCATGGGGGAGCGGCACGTGACACGCGACGCACGCAACAAGCTCGTCGAGGACAACCTCGCGATCGTCGGCTATCTCGTCAACGACGTCATGTCGCGGGCGACTCACCTCTCTCGCGACGACCTCGCCTCGGCCGGAGCGCTCGGCCTCATCATGGCCGCGGACAGCTACGACCCGACGCTCGGGGTGCCCTTCGGCGCCTTCGCCCGCCGACGCATCCTCGGCGCGATCGCCGACGAGATGCGCGCCGCCGACTGGGCGAGCCGCACCGCCCGCCGCAAGATCAAGGAGTCGCTCGCCGTCCAGGAGTCGCTCACCGCGGCACTCGGCCGCGTCCCGACAGTGGACGAGATCGCGACCTCGCTGGGCGTCGATCGCACCGCGGCGACGGAGGCGCTGTCCGACGCGGCTCGGATCGTCACGACGCTCGACACGATGGAATCGGACTATCTCGCCTCCGACGTGACAAGCCCCGAGGACAGCCTGCTCGAGACAGAGCGCACCCGCTACGTACTCGCCGCCGTCACCTCCCTCCCCGAGCGCATGCGCTACATCATCGAGCAGGTCTACTTCGGCGATCGGTCGGTCGGCGATGTCGCCGAGGAGCTCGGCACCACGCACTCCGCCGTCTCCCAGCAGCGCGCCGAGGCCATCCGCCTCATGCGCGACGGTCTCGCCGCCCACTACTCGGAGCAGCCCTCCACCACCGCCGGCGCCGAGGTGCACTCTCGGGTCGCTCCTGCCCGGCGCACCGCATACCTCGCCCGCCTCGCAGAGAGCGCGAGCCTGTCCATGAGTCGCGGCTACGGCGAGTCGTCGAACGCTCGGTCCGCGGCGTCCTAGAGGATTCGTCGCACGCGGCTGTCACCTCTTCGGGGCGACGGCTAACGCGCAGACTCACGGTGCCGATAAGTCACCGTGTCGGGCCACGGATGGGCCGATAACACATCCCACTTTCATGGAGGAATCGCAATGGGACTGCAAATCAACACCAACGTCAGTGCGCTCAACACCTACCGGAACCTTTCCGCGAACCAGGCGAGCCTCAGCAAGTCCCTGGAGAAGCTCTCCAGTGGTCTGCGCATCAACCGTGCTTCGGACGATGCAGCTGGTCTCGTCATCTCGGAAGGCCTCAAGGCGCAGATCGGTGGCCTCACGGTCGCCGCTCGCAACGCACAGGACGGCACATCGGTCGTCCAGACCGCGGAAGGCGCACTGAGCGAGAGCCACTCGATCCTGCAGCGTCTCCGTGACCTGGCCGTCCAGGCTGCGAACGGCACCAACGACACCAACGCGCGTTCGGCCATCACGGCCGAGGCCACAAGCCTCACCGCAGAGCTCTCGCGTATCGCGGACTCGACCAACTTCAACGGTCGGGACCTGCTCAAGGGTGGATCGATGACCTTCCAGGTCGGCTCGAACGCGAGCTCGGCCAACCAGATCTCGATCAACCTCGCCAACGTGACCGCGGTCGCCACGGCGCTGTCTGCAGGTGGTGGCACGAGCTTCGCCATCGCCACGCCGACCGCCGTCACCGGAAACTTCGTGTTCACCAGCACCACCCCGGCAGCGACCTCCACGGTCGCCATGGGCGCCGCTGGCTCACTGGTCACCGTTGACGACGTCGCCGACAAGCTGAACGCCGACACGGGCTTCGCCGCCAACTTCACCGCCTCGGTGGACGCAGCGACGAACAAGCTCGTCGTCTCGTCGAAGACGGGCGGAACCGTAGCGGTCACCGCGCCCGGTACGGGTGCCGTCGCCGGTACCGCCGTCACCGGTGGCATCGACTTCAGCAGCGCGACCGCGGCAGCGACCGCGATCGGCACGATCGACACGCAGATCGCCGCGATCTCGACCGCTCGTGCAAGCCTCGGTGCGGTGTCCAACCGGTTCGACCACGCGATCGCGAACATCAACGTCGCGATCGAGAACCTGTCGGCGTCGAAGAGCCGCATCACGGACACCGACATGGCGTCCGAGATGGTCAGCTACACCCGTGGCCAGATCCTGGCGCAGGCCGGTGTCTCGATGCTCGCTCAGGCGAACTCGCAGCCCCAGCTCGCGCTCAAGCTCCTGGGCTGATAGCAGCGCCGTTTCATTGGGCGTCTGCCGACGACGCGGCCGGCCTTCGGGTCGCCGCGTCGTCGGCACCGCTGTTTCATAGGCACTGTTCAGCCGCACTGCCGCAGGCATGACTCCACACGAGCGTTAGGGGGAACGACGATGGCCGGTCTCGGCATCGACGGTCTCGCGAGCGGGCTCGACTCCACCTCCATCATCTCGTCGCTGATGAAGATCGAGGCGGCTCCGCAGACCGCCCTCAAGTCCCAGCTCAGCAAGGTGACGAGCTTCAGCTCGGACCTGCAGGCACTCAATACCGCAGTGGCGGCGATCGCGACGAGCGCGACGGCCAACGCGAAGAGCGGCGCCCTCGCGGGCTTCGCTGCGACCTCCAGCTCGACGACCGTCACGGCCAGCGCCGCCTCCACCGCATCCGCCGGAGAGGTGAGCTTCACCGTCGACAGGCTCGCGATGACCCAGGTCACCGTCGGCGATGCGATGTCGGTCTGGCCCGACAGTCCGCCCGTCATCACGCTCGTCGCATCCGACGGCACCAAGACCGAGATCGGCGCCGCCGCGTCGACCTCGATGGCCGACGTCGTGAGCGCCATCAACTCGGCGAACGCGGGAGTCACAGCGACACGCGTCGCGGCCGGCGCCGACGGCTCGGGCACGCCCCTCTACCGGATCCAGCTGCGCGCGAACGAATCGGGCGCCGCCGCGGCGTTCACCGCGTTTCGCGGCAGCAGCGCCGATGTCACCGCCGGCACCGCCCCCGCCTTCGGCACCGTGGTCACGCCGGCCCAAGACGCGCAGATCACCCTGTGGCCGGGCAGCGCCGCGCAGCAGAACGTCTCATCCTCGTCCAACACGTTCGACGACCTGATGACTGGAGTCGACATCACCGTCAGCACGGCGGACGCCGTCAACGCCGTCACCGTGGCCGTCAAGCCGACCACGACGAACGCGACCACTGCCACCGCGAGCATGATGGCGAGCCTCGGGGCGCTGTTCTCCGGCATCGCAGCCAAGTCCGCGACCACTACAGGCACGAACGCGAGCGGCGGGACTTCGGTCGTCGGCGGGTCGTTCACGGGCGACGGCGCCGTTCGCCAGCTCAAGGACGCGATGCTCACCGCAGCCACCGGCCCGGTGGACGGGAAATCGCCGTCGTCCATCGGCATCTCGATCACGCGCGACGGCACCATCACGTTCGACTCGGCGAAGCTCGCGGCAGCGCTGCAGAACGACCGGGTCGGCACCGAGGCGATGCTGCAGACGATCTCAGGCCGAATCGCCGCCGCGGCCACCACCGCCTCCGACAAGTACGACGGGTACCTCTCCACCAAGATCACCGGGCAGGAGAGCGTCCAGAAGACTCTGAACCAGCAGATCTCCTCGTGGGACCTCCGGCTCTCCACCCGCAAGGGCAACCTGGAGAAGCAGTACGCGGCGCTCGAGACGGCTCTCTCGACCATGAAATCTCAGTCCGACTACCTCGCCTCGCAGCTCGCGGGCCTGCAGACCAACTACACGTCCTAGCCGACGCATCGAGGAAACCATGCGCAACGACCTCACCGCCGCACGTTCGCTCTACAACCGCGACTCCGTGCTCTCCGCATCGCCGGCGCGCATCCTGACGATGCTCTATGACCGTCTCCTCCTGGACCTCCAGCGCGCGGAGACCTTCCAGTCGCAGGGCGAATGGCAGACCGCGTCGCAGCATCTCCTGCACGCCCAGGAGATCGTCGCCGAGCTGACCAGCTCGCTCAAGCCGGAGATCTGGGATGGCGGACCCGGCCTGCTATCGCTCTACCAGTACGTCGCGCGGCAGCTGATCGGCGCCAACGTGTACCGGGATGTCTACCGCACGCGCGAGTGCATGGTCCTCCTCGAGCCTCTCCGCACCGCGTGGCACGAGGCCGCCGCGATCGTGTCCGCCTCTACTCCGCTCGGCGGGGCGGCGCAGGTTGGCTGACACCACCTCGACCATCTCCCGGTCCGCCGACCAGCTCTGGCTCGCGGCGCTGGACCACCTCGAGTCCTGTGTGGACCTGGCCGGCCGCGGGGACTTCGACCTCCTCGACGGGTGGATGGCGCCCGCCGGACTGCCCGCCATGCCTGCGTCCATGGCACCGCGGGCAGCGGGTATCGCTGCGCGCCAGCTGGAGGTGCTCCAGCAGATGCGGGAGCAGCAGGTCGCCATCGTCTCCGAGATGCGGACGCTGCGCCGGCCTCGGTTCGGAACGGCTGACGCGCCCTCCGTCTATATAGATCAGAGCGCATAAGCGCATCCCGCTGACTCATGTCAGCCGAATATGGCGCTGGCTCATGCCCAGTTCGGGGGGTTAAGGCTTACAGGCGCCTCACCCCCGCCGATAGGGGTCAGTAGAGCCAGGATCGCTCTCTCATCAGGCCACGGATCGGCCGCCTCCGCAGGACACTACGGGACGGGTGAACCGTGTTCGATTCGGTCACGATGAAAGCGCTGGGTACAGCGCTGGACGGGCTCGCCGAGCGCCAGCGCGTGACGGCGCAGAACGTGGCGAACGTCAACACTCCGCACTACCTGGCCAAGAAGGTGTCCTTCGAGAGCGCCCTGGCCAAGTCGGTCGCCGCAGGCGATGGAGCGGCACGCCTGACCAGCTCCTCCTCGCTCGAAGAGACGAAGCTCAACGGCAACAATGTCAACCTCGACACCGAGACCCTGACCAACGTCGAGACGGTCCTCCGCTACCAGTTCGCCAGCCGCGCCGTCGACCACGAGTTCTCGATGGTCCGCGCGGCGCTGAGGACCAACTGACATGGACGCCATCGCGATCGCGAGCTCCGCGCTCAGCACCCACCGCAAGTGGCTCGACGCCATCTCCGACAACCTCGCCAACGTCAACACGGTCAAGTCGACGAGCGAAGCGGCATTTCAAGCGCGCTATCTCGAGGTGACCGAGGGTGCGGGGGTCAGCGGGGTCAACGTCACCGGCGTCGCCTTCGGCAGCGCCGAAGGCAGACTCGCCTACGACCCCGAGAACCCGCTCGCCGACGCCGACGGCAACGTCCGGATGCCGGACATCGACCTCGCGTCGCAGATGGGCTATCTGATCATGGCCCAGCGCGGCTACCAGGCGAACGCCGCGATCGTCGACCGGGCCAAGACCACCTACGAGGCAGCCCTGCAGATCGGCAGAGGCTGATGCCCGTCTCCGCGATCTCCGGCCTCAGCAGCCTGAGCAACGTCACCGCCTCCCAGCTGGTCAGTGCGGCTCAGCAGTCCAAATCGTCATCCGGCGCGGACTTCAGCTCGCTGCTGTCCTCCGCTGTGAGCGGCGTGCAGACCACCGAGAGCACGGCCAACGCAACGGCGATCAAGTCCGTGACGGGTGACCTGACCGACATCCACGACGCCACCATCGCAGCGACGCGTGCTCAGGTCACGCTCGAGCTGGTGTCCGCCGTACGCAACAAGGGCGTAGAAGCCTTCAACGAGATCATGAGGATGCAGGCCTGATGGCTGACACGATGACCGGCGCGGGACGACGCGCCCTCGGTGCGATCCGCGAGTTCACCATCGCCCAGCGCACGATCGCCCTCATCGGCGTCGGCGTGCTGATCCTCGGCGGCATCGCCCTTTCGGCCTTCCTCGGCAAGCCGACGATGTCCCCCCTCTTCTCCGGCCTCAGCGGCTCCGACGCGAGCGCCGTCGTGCAGCAGCTCGACAAGGACGGCGTCGACTACACCCTCACCGACGGCGGCGCCACGATCCTGGTCCCGAGCGACAAGGTCGACGCGGAGCGCATCGCCGCAGCGGCGGCCGGCCTGCCGAGCGAGGGCACCTCTGGCTACTCCCTGCTGGACGACATGGGCGTCACCGCCTCGGAGTTCCAGCAGAACGTCACCTACAAGCGCGCGATAGAAGGCGAGCTCGCCAAGACGATCGAGTCCATCGACGGCGTTCGCACGGCGTCCGTGCAGCTCGCCATCCCGAAGGAATCGGTCTTCGTCTCCGAGACGAGCGATCCGACGGCATCCGTCTTCATCGACACCGCGACCACCCTCGGCGGCGACCAGATCCAGGCGATCGTGCACCTCACCTCGGCCGCGGTCGATGGTCTGAAGGCGGAGAACGTCTCGGTCGTCGACGCCAAGGGCACCGTCCTGTCCGCAGTGGGCGGGAGTGCGACGAGCGGCAGCGATGTCGCCGCAGCCTACGAGGCGACGGTCCGCTCCAAGGTGCAGGCCATGCTCGACAAGCTCGTCGGCCCCGGCAACTCCACCGTCGCGGTGACCGCCGACGTCAGCTCGACGACCGGCCAGCGCGTCTCCGAGACCTACACGGTGCCCGAGGGCGCCCCCGCGATCAGCGAGCAGACCACGACCGAGGGCTACGGCGGCGGCGCCGACGGAACAGGCACCACCACCGGCGTACTCGGCTCATCGGTCGACACCGGCGCGGACGTCACAGCCGCCGACCCCACCGCTACCACCGGCGGCGGATACGACTCTCAGACCTCGGTCAAGAACAATGCGATCAACAAGGTCACCGAGACCAGCTCCCTGCCGGTCGGCGAGATCAGCCGCCAGACGATCTCCGTCGCAGTGAACGCCGATTCGGCGACCAGCGTGGACACCATCCAGATCTCGGATCTCGTCGCTGACGCTGCGGGCATCGATCAGGCACGGGGTGACAGGGTCACCGTCGAGGCGGCCTCCTTCTCCACTGCCGCCGCCACGGAGGCAGCCGATGCGTTGGCGGCCAGCGAGGCCGCCGAGGGCTCCGAGAGCATGATGAACCTCATCACCACCGGCGTGATCGTCGTCGGCGGGATCGTCGCCCTGATCATCGTGCTCAGTGTGGTCAAGAAGCTCTTCCGACGACCGGAGGACGCTCCGCTGGACGCAGGCGACCTCACCGCCAGCGCCTTCCCGGGCGACCAGACGGACATCTTCTCCGCAGGCGCCGGATCCTTGGGCGCCGGACACCAGGCAGCGCCCCTCGGTCCGCCCCCCGGCGCCTTCGGCCTGCCTCAGCCGCTCGCTTCCGGCGGCTACGACCCCACCGCTGTGTTCGCGCAGCAGCAGGTCGAGGCCGCCGGGAGCGCGAGCGAGTTCCAGCGTCTCCAGGCCGATGTCAACGCTCTCGCGGGGACCGACCCGGAGAAGACCGCTGACTACCTGCGCGCCCTGATGGACACCCGGCAGCCCGTATGACGACGGAAGTCGCGACCCGTGCGCTGACGGGGATACAGAAGGCGGCCTTGGTGCTCATGACGATGAGCACGGACAAGGCCGCCATCGTGATGCGCCAGTTCAGCGATCAGGAGGCGGAGGAGATCTCCGCCGAGATCGTGCGGCTGCGCGGCGCGGACGATCGCATCGCGGAGACCGCCATCCGGGAGTTCCACGCGCAGTCCACCAAGCCGGCCATCGCGCCTACGCGCGGCGGCAAGGCCTTCGCGACGGGCCTGCTCGAGGCATCCTTCGGAGTGGAGCGCGCGGCAGCCGTCATCGAACGGCTCGACGCGAGCATGGGGGTCGGAGCGTTCGACTTCCTCGCCGAAGCCGACGCGGCCAAGGTGACGGCGCTGCTCATCGACGAGCTGCCGGAGACCGTCGCCTTCGTCCTTGCCCACCTGAAGGCGGACATCGCCTCTGCGGTGCTGCTCGAATTCCCGCCTGTGCGCCGCCTCGACATCGCCCAGTGCATTGCCTCGATGGGCACGGCGACGCCCGAAGCGACGGGCATCATCGCCGCCGCTCTCAAGCAGCGCTCCAAGACGGTCAAGGTCGTCGCGAAGGACGCGAAGTCCGAGTCGTCGATCGGCGGGGTCCAGCCCCTGGTCGACATGATGAACCACGCTGATCCTGCCACCGAGCGCGAGCTCATGGCGTCGCTGCAGGAGCGCGACCCAGAGCTGGCCGCCCAGGTCCGCGCGCTCATGCTGAGCTTCGAGGACCTTCCCCTCCTGCAGGATCGCGATGTGCAGCAGGTCCTGCGAGGCATCGACATCGGCCAGATCGCGCTCGCCCTGAAGGGTGCGCCCGACGAGATCGCGGAAGCGATCCGCAGCAACATGTCAGAGCGCAACCGCCAGACCCTCACGGAGGAGGCGGCCGAGATCGGCCGCGTTCCGAAGTCGCAGGTGGAAGAGGCGCGGAACCTCCTGGTCCGCGCGATCCGCGAGCTGCAGGCCACGCAGGGCCTCGAGCTCAAGAAGCCCGTCACCGACGAGAACGCCTCTGCTGAGAGCTCGGAGCCCGAGCCCGTCGATGAGGAGGAGTATGTCGACTGATTTCGCTCCCTTCGCCTACCCTGTGCTCCGCGACGAGGAGCTCGGGGAGATCGCCGACCGCGCTCGCGTCCAGGGCCACGCGGCCGGCTACGCCGCAGGTCGCCGTGAGGCGACCTCCCGCATCGCCGCTGAGGCCGCAGCCTTGCGTGCGGACAGCGATCGCGTGCTCGCCGGCGAGGTCGCCGCGATCCGTCAGTCGATCGCAGCGCTCCAGCAGGCCGGCTCCCAGCTCACCGCGCACTCGCAGATGGCGATCGAGGTCGCTGACTCCGCCGTCCTCGCCGCCGCCGTCGAGCTCGCGGAGATGATCATCGGCCGTGAGCTGCTCGATCACGAGGGCTCGGCGTCCGATGCAGTGCGCCGCGCGCTCGCCGGCGCCCATGACCGCACCGTGCGCAGCATCCGGATGCACCCCGCCGATCTCGCCCTCGTCGGCGATCAGCTCCCGGCCGACTCGGACATCGAGCTCGTGGCGGACCACTTCCTCGCCCGAGGTGATGCGGTTGCCGACGTGATCGACGGCATCATCGACGCGCGCATCGCCACCGCGATCGACCGTGCCCGCGCGGTCTTGACGGCAGGCCCCGAGTGAGCCCCGATCTCCTCGCGCCGCCGGCTCCGCCGCGCGCCCATCGTCCCGCCGCACTCGACCGGATGCTCGCCGCGGCGCAGCCCGAGCGGGTGGGTGCGGTGACGTCCATCGCCGGGCTCGGCATCCAGGTCCGGGGAGTCGAGGCCGCGATCGGCGACCTCCTCGAGATCGGCGAGAATCGTGCCCGCGCCGAGGTCGTCGCCGTCGCGGAGCGCGGCGCCACCGCGATGCCGCTCGACAGCATCGACGGTCTGGCGGCGGGTGCGCCCGTCCGCTCGACCCGCGGCCGGATGACCGTGCCGGTCGGAGCAGGGCTGCTCGGGCGCGTGATCGATGCGACGGGGACGCCCATCGATGGGCGTGGACCACTGCGAAGCGTCAGGCAGGTGCAGGTGGACAGCCCGCCGCCGTCGGCGCTCGACCGTCAGCGGATCACCGCCCCCCTCCCGCTGGGCGTCCGCGCGCTGGACACCATGACGACCGTCGGGCGCGGGCAGCGCATCGGCCTCTTCGCCGGCTCGGGAGTCGGCAAATCGTCCCTCCTCTCGATGATCGCCCGCGGCACCGACGCGCAGGTCTCGGTCATCGCCCTGATCGGCGAGCGGGGCCGTGAGGTCCGCGAGTTCCTCGAGGACGATCTCGGTCCCGAAGGCCTCGC
>Ga0190273_10000573_pt1 | contig 13579 bp, 13 predicted proteins | sample Popmic504IS_FD_134513 | JGI IMG/M metagenome (GOLD analysis project Ga0190273, IMG submission 134513) | Populus adjacent soil microbial communities from riparian zone of Shoshone River, Wyoming, USA - 504 IS | ecosystem: Environmental > Terrestrial > Soil > Riparian zone > Trees stand | place...
AAGGCCGAAGGCCGCGCCGGCGAGGCCGGGATCATGGAGGCCTGGTCGCTCGGCTTCGGCGAGCCGATCGCGATGAGCGCCGAGCATGGCGAGGGCGTCGTCGACCTGTTCGAGCAGCTGAGGCCGCATATCGAGCGCGAGGAGGAGGAGGATGAGGAAAGGCTCGGGGAAGGGCCGCTCAAGCTCGCCGTCGTCGGCCGCCCCAATGCCGGCAAGTCGACCCTGATCAACCGGATCCTCGATCAGGAGCGGCTGATCACCGGTCCGGAGGCCGGAATCACCCGCGATTCGATCGCGATCGACTGGCTGTGGCGCTCGCCCGGCGGCGAGGAGCGGCCGGTCCGGCTGATCGACACGGCCGGAATGCGCAAGAAGGCCAAGGTCCAGGACAAGCTCGAGAAGCTCGCCGTCGCGGACGGCCTGCGCGCCGTCGATTTCGCCGAGGTCGTCGTCCTCCTGCTCGACGGCACGCTCGGGCTCGAGGCCCAGGACCTGAAGATCGCCGACCGCGTGCTTCAGGAAGGCCGAGCGCTGATCATCGCGATCAACAAATGGGACGTCGCGCACGACCAGAGCAGCCTCTTCAACGGCATCAAGGCCGCCCTGGGGGAAGGCCTCGCCCAGGCGCCGAACGTGCCCCTGCTCACCGTCTCGGCGAAGACCGGCAAGGGCCTCGACGCTTTGCTCGGAGCCGCCTTCGAGGTTCGCGAGACCTGGTCGAAGCGGGTCTCGACCGGCCAGCTCAACCGCTGGTTCGAGGACGCGGTGGAGAAGAACCCGCCGCCGGCGCCGAGCGGCCGCCGGATCAAGCTGCGCTACATCACCCAGGTCGGCGCCCGGCCGCCGAGCTTCGTCGTCTTCGGAAGCCGGCTCGAGGCCCTTCCCGAAAGCTATCGCCGCTATCTGATGAACGGAATGCGCCGCGAGCTCGGCTTCGGCGCGGTGCCGATCCGCCTCGCCCTTCGCGGCGGCAAGAATCCGTACGATTCCAAAAGCTGATCCGGCGTCAACGGGTCCTTTACTCCCCGGGGCCTAGTCTGGCCGCGTGGACGAGAATTTTGGGAACGGCGACGAGGTCGTCGACTGGATTGTCTTTTGCGCCGCGCGCAGCGAGCTGGGCGCGGGATTCGCGCGAATCCTCAGCTATTTCCGCGAGGACGGCGAGAAAGCGGTGAGCCGAATCGAATCGGCGATGCACGCCCGCGACACCGCCGGCCTGGTCCTCCCCGCCCACACGATGAAGTCCGAAGCCCGCCAGTTCGGCGCTGAGCCTTTGGGAGCGCTCGCCGAGGAGATCGAGTTCGGCGCCCGCCGGGCGATCGAGATGGGCTTCTTCCCGGACAATCTCCTGCCGTCGGTCGCCCGCCTCCGGCCGCTCTACCTCGAGACGATGACCCAGCTCGAGGCCGAGGCCAATCCGCTGGTGAGGCGGCGGGCGGCAACTTAATCGTCATCCCAGCGAAGGCCGGGATCCCGGGGGGTGAAAAGCACCGCGACCTTAGCTCGCTGGGGCCCCAGCCTCCGCTGGGGCGACGGCGGGCCTTCGCATCGGCTGGAGCGAGCTCCGGGCGAGCGAGCGCCACAGCCATTCGAGCGGGCCGTAGCGGAAGCGTTCGAGCCAGGGCTTCGACCAGAGCAGCATCAGGCTCCACATGGCGATGACGACCAGCCACAGCTCGGCCCGCCCGAGCCTCCCGAACAGCCCGGCGCCATAGCCGTAGAAGAGCGTGGTCATGATCAGGCTGGTGCCCAGATAGTTGGTGAAGGCGGCCCGCCCCGCCGCGGCGATCCGGTCGACCAGCGCTCCGCCGTTGCGGGTTGCAAGGATGATGAGCGAAGCGATCGCGATCACCATGACCGGCCGGAGCGGGACCGTCGCCCCCATCGCGAGGCCCAGCAGCATCGGCACCGAGAAGCCGTCGCGGGCGAGCAGCCAGGCCAGGCCCGAATAAGCGGGAATGCCGATCGCGAAGCCGACGAGGGCGGTCCTTCGGTAACGCCCGGCGCTCCAGGCTCCGGTCAGGAAGCCGGACTTGAGGGCCGCCATGCCGAGCAGGAAATAAGCGAGGGTCTCCCAGCCGAACAGGGCCAGCCCCTTCACGGGCCCCATGGCCTGGTCCTCGAGCCGGTCGGCGAGGATATCGCCATAGCCGCCGCGATAGAGGGCGAATTCCTGGGCCTTGGCCTCCGGGCTCATCGCTCCGAACATCCGCTGCAGGCCCTGCCATTCGGCGATCGTCGCCGGGGCGGCGCCGGGGGCGGCGGCCTGCTGCTGGAGCATCGCCGCGCCGGCGGCGAGGGCGGCGAAGACGAGCAGCTGGACGACGAGCAGGCCGACCGCCCAGCGGACCAGGGCGCGCTGGGAGAGGTCGCGGAACAGGAAGGCGATCATCCCGACGAGGGCGTAGCCGGCGAGGATGTCGCCGAACCAGATCAAATAGAGGTGGACGAGGCCGAAGGCGAGCAGCCAGAACATCCGGCGATAGTGGATCCGCTCCTCGGCCTCCCCCTTCGCCGCCGCCTGCTCGATCACGAGCAGCATGCTCGCTCCGAACAGGAAGGAGAAGAGGCCGCGCATCTTGCCGTCGACGAAGATGAAGCTGACCAGCCAGGAAGCGAAGTCGGCGTCGCTTATGGGGCCGAGCGCGACCGGGTTCAGATAGGCCTGGAAGGGGAGGGCGAAGCCGACGACGTTCATCGCCAATATGCCCATCACCGCGACCCCGCGGACGATGTCGAGGGTGGCGATTCGCGGCGGCGGCTCGGTCGCGGCGGTCATCCGGATCCCCCTTTCCCCAGCGTGTTGGCACGGAGCGGTATCCCACAGTCGCGCACAAGCTCGCAATGCCGGGAAAGGGGACAGCCGCCTCGACTGGCCGCGCCGGCCCTAGCTCAGCGATCTGAATTCTTCTACTAAGAAGAGGCGGGAGAGTCCTGACATGACGGACCCGGTATCGATCTTGGCCGGCAGCCTCGGCAAAAACATATTCGACGCGACCTTCCGGTCGTTGTCCAAGCAGATATCGGGTCTACACAATCTACGATTGTGGCCGAATACGTCGGCGCTGATGTGGGAAGCTACCCAACGGCTGCTGACGGAAGTCCACAATTGGGTGACCGAATCCGAAACGGGCTTCACCAATCCCAACCATAACAAGTCCACCTATATCGCGCTGAACTACTCGACCTACCCGCTGGGCGACGGGGTCGAAGAGCGCCCCAAATCCGTTCTCCTTTCCCCTCACCTCGCCCGGATGCAACGCCCGCTGGTGATTTTGGGCAGGCCCGGCTTCGGCAAGACGACGACACTCAAAGCCATCGCGTCTGAAATCCTCAAAGGTACATCGGCCATCAAGGACGTTTTTCCGATACCCCTCCCGATCAGGCTTCGCGAGATGGATCACGAAGACCGTATCATTGATTACATTCTGAGCAAGTTCCACGTCGGCTTTTGCGACTCGGACAAGGGGGCGATAAAGGCAAGAGACGTGGGCAAGGAGGTGAAGCAGGGGGTAGTTCTAGAGTTGATAAACACGCACAAAATAGTTCTTTTAATAGACGGCTTCGACGAGATTGGAAGTAGGGCGGATAGCACGGCAGAAGGCGGAGTGCATCAGAAGGACCGTATATTAAGGGAATTTCAGTCTTTAGTATATGGGTGCGAGCACCCTTATATGTTTTTAACATCAAGGTCGGCCGATTTCCCCTTCCGAGTACCGGGAACGGACACCTATGAGTTGATCGCCCTCTCGGCGCCACAAGTCAATTTATTCATAGAGCAATACTTCAGAAATCAAAAAAAGGCTTCGGCAGCTAAAAAGCTGATCCTCGAAAAAAAGCTATTAGGCGCGGAATATGTTCCGCTCACTCTGTCCTATATTTGCTTACTGGTTTCACGTGGCGAGGAAATTCCTGCAACGCGCCGAGATACCTTTGAAAAGATTATTAATCTTTTGCTCAGCGATTGGGATGTGTCCCGCAATATCCGGCGCCCCACGCGTTTCAGGGAATTCGATCTTTACGAAAAGCGCCGCTTCCTTGCGCGCCTGGCCTTTGAGCTCGGTCTGACGGCTCGGGGAGCGTTCTTCACAGTTGACGAAGTTCGGAAGACATTCGAACTTATTTCAGAAGAATATGATGAAATAAAACTATCGGACTTTCGAACAGTTTTAGATGAGCTGGAGACTCACACCGGGCTTTTTTTGAAGTCCGGCACGGGGTATGAGTTCTCACACAAATCCATGCAGGAGTATCTATTTGCTCTCCACCTCGTCAAGCTGCCGACAATCCCAAAAGACATTAACTTTGTCGACAGGTTTCCTAACGAGCTCGCCATCGCAGTTTCGTTGAGCAACGACCCGTCCCTGTATTTTGCCTACATTATACTAAACCGCGCCGTTGGTCGCGAGTCCTTCGTCGACGGCATCATACCCTTGTTGGATAGAATGCGTCTGGAAGACGTGAAGTTCCGGGCGCACCCTTACCTCGCGCTCGCGTTTTTAAAAATATTTACCTTGGCAACCACATTCTATAAGCAAAACCAAACCGGGTCCGCCGAAGCAATCAAGCAATTCTTCGATTTCTTCAACCGGGATCTAAGGTTAGAGGCATCGACTACGAAGTTGAATGAGTTTTACTCAATCTCCAATGAAGGGGCTGCGCGGGGTTCCTTCGAGATCAGCCGGGCCAAGGCAGTCCAATCCGGTTCGGACTTCGAGGAACCAGATAAATTGCTTGTGCCGTTTGACCTCTATCGGGCGTTCGCAACCGATTGTCTGGGTTGATCCTGCCGCATCCCGGTCAGTCCTCCGCCGGCTTCGACTGGAGCTGGATGTAGTTCTGCAAGCCCATCCGGGCGATCATCTCGAACTGGGTCTCGAGCGAGTCGATATGGGCTTCCTCATTGTCGAGGATCTCGGCGAAGAGGTCGCGGCTGACATAGTCGCGGACGGTCTCGCAATGCTGGATCGCGCCCTTCAACTGCTCGATCGCCTCGATCTCGAGCTCGAGGTCGGAGCGGAGCACCTCCTCGACGGTCTCGCCGATCCTGAGGCGGCCGAGGAGCTGGAAATTGGGCAGGCTGTCGAGGAAGAGGATGCGCTCGGCGAGGCGGTCGGCATGCTTCATCTCGTCGATCGACTCGCCGCGCTCGAAGGCGGCGAGGCGCCTCACCCCCCAATTGTCGAGCAGCCGGTAGTGGAGCCAATATTGGTTGGTGGCGGTGAGCTCGTTGCGCAAAGCCTCGTTGAGAAGCTCGATGACCCTCGCGTCGCCCTTCATTTCCGGCTCTCCCTTCAGGGGTCTGTAGCGCCTCAGCGCTCGGAAAGCATCTAAAAACGGCGGAAAACTGCGAAAAATCCGCTGCTTCTGCGAGTCAGTCGCGGCTTTGGGCAGAGGCCCTGCGGCGGCGACTGCGAGTCATTGTCAGGAGAGGGCGCTTCGCCCGGGACCCAACGCGATCAGCCCGTCGCCTGGGCGGCGGCGATGACTTCGCGAGCGAAGGAAAAACACTGCCCGCAGCGCGGCTTGCGGCCGAAGCGGCCATAAGCGCTGCTCGGGCACGAAGCGCCGTCCAGCGCCGCCTGGCGGACGTCGGATTCGCGAATCGCGTTACAGACGCAAACGATCATGGGCATCGATGTAGCGATAATGCGAAGCGTTCGCAATAGTAACGTCGTCCCAGCGAAGGCTGGGACCCCGGGGGGTGAAGAGCACCGCGCCTTTCACCCGCCGGGACCCCAGCCTTCGCTGGGGTGACGGATCAACGGATCCGCCGGACCATCAGCTTGAGGCCGGACCAGATCGAGTCGATTGCGCAGACCTTGACGTCGACGAGGTCGGTCGAGTCCAGAATGGCCTCGCGGATGCGGTCCTCGGTGATGTCGGTCGGGACCTTCGAGGCCTTTTTCGGCCAGCTCACCCAGATGAAGCCGCCGGGGGCCAGCAGAGGCCGAAGCGCGGCGAGCTTCGTCGCCATTCCCGCATAGTCGATGACGAAGATGTGCGCGGCGTCGAGCGGGGCGTCCGCGACGGGGAGAATCTCGAGCGCAAGGCCTTCCGCGGCGATCTCGGCGCGAACCGAATCCGGAATCATATCCCACCAGACCCGCTGCCCGTCCTTCAGCGAGAGCTTCCGGGCGAGCGGGGTGCCAGAGTAACCGGACGTCATTCGGCCGGGCGGCGGAAATGGCGGGCCGCGATCAGGGCGATCGGCAGACCGACGAGGATGCAGTGGGAGAAGAGCGCGTTGCCGATGCCCCAGGCGGTGTGCGGGAGCGGCGCGTCGGGCCAGCGCAGCGGCTTCACGATCCAGTACATGACCAGCCAGAGGAGAAAGCCGTAGGCCAGGCCGGCGGCGACCGGGTGGCGGACGAGGACGGGCAGGCGTGAGGCGGCGAGCATATAGGCCGCGGCCATGCAGGCCATGATCGCGAAATGGACGGCGAGGCCGACCGCCGCCCAGAGCGGCCCGCCGCTCCTGACGCCATCGCCGAACGGCCCGCTGGCGACATAGGTGAGCACGCCCACGGGACCCATCCCGGCCATCCCGGCGAAGACGAAGGCCGAAAGGATGTCGAGCGTTCCCGCCACGATCGCGGCGATCAAGATCGGTCTGAGCATTGCGGACCCCCGAAGGGGAAAAGAAGATGCGGCCGGCTGAAAGTCAACGAAGCCGTTCCGGCTTTCGCAGGCGCCTCTAGGCGAGCGCGGCGTCGTTCCCCATCAGCTTCGGGAAGAAGCCCTCGTGCGCCTTGCGCAGGTCGGCGAGCGGGATGGCGTGGTCGGAATCGGGGAACTCGAAGATCAGCCTGCTGCCGCAGGTCCGGCCGATCGCCTGGACGTCGACTCCGGCGGCGTGGGCGCGGTGGAGGAAGGTGAGAAGGCAATTGTCGCAGACGGTGGCGACATAGACTCCCTGGTCCTCGGCGAAGAGGGCGGTCCTGCCACCGGTCAGGGGCTTGTCGATCAGGGCTCCGACATTGCCCGCCAGCGCCATCTCGGCGAGCGCGACGGCGAGGCCGCCGCCGGAGACGTCGTGGCAGGCGGTGATCGCTCCGCCGGCGATGGCGGCGCGGACGAACTCGCCGGCGGCGCGCTCGGCGGCGAGATCTACCGGCGGCGGCGGGCCCGCCTCGCGGCCGTGAAGCTCGCGAAGCCAGAGCGACTGGCCGAGATGGCCGCGGCGGTCGCCGATCGTGACGATGACGTCGCCCACGCCCTTGAAGCCGATGCCGACGGACTTGCTCCAGTCCTTGAGAAGGCCGACTCCGCCGATGGCGGGGGTGGGCAGGATGGCGCTGGAGCTGCCGTCCTCGCCCTTCGTCTCGTTGTAGAGTGAGACGTTGCCGGAGACGATCGGGAAGTCGAGCGCCCGGCAGGCCTCGGCCATGCCCTCGATGCAGCCGACCAGCTGGCCCATGATCTCGGGCCGCTGGGGGTTGCCGAAATTGAGGCAGTCGGTGGCGGCGAGCGGGGTGGCGCCGACCGCGCACAGGTTGCGATACGCCTCGGCGATGGCCTGCCTGCCGCCCTCGACCGGGTCGGCGAAGCAATAGCGCGGAGTGACGTCGGTGGTGATCGCCAGCCCCTTGCCGGTGCCGTGGACCCGAACCACCGCGGCGTCGCCGCCGGGGCGCTGGACGGTGTCGGCGCCGACCATGTGGTCATATTGCTCCCAGATCCAGCGGCGGCTGGCGAGGTCGGGCGAGGCCATCAGGGCGAGCAGGTCGGCGGCGACGTCGGCGCTTTCGGGCGGGTCCGCCAGCGGCGCCGGCCTGGGCGTCGGAACGAAGGGGCGGTCGTAGCAGGGCGCGTCGTCGGCGAGCGGGGCGAGCGGGATGTCGGCGGCGGTCTCGCCGTTCCACCTGAGCACGAGATGCCCGGTATCGGTGACCCGGCCGATGACGGCGAAGTCGAGCTCCCATTTGCGGAAGATGGCCTCGGCCTCGGCCTCGCGGCCGGGCTTCAGCACCATCAGCATCCGCTCCTGCGATTCGGACAGCATCATCTCGTAGGGCGTCATCCCGGTCTCGCGGCAGGGGACGGCGTTCATGTCGAGCTCGAGCCCGACTCCGCCCTTGGACGCCATCTCGACGGACGAGGAGGTGAGGCCGGCGGCGCCCATGTCCTGGATGGCGACGATCGCGTCCGAGGCCATCAGCTCGAGGCAGGCCTCGATGAGGAGCTTCTCGGTGAACGGATCGCCGACCTGGACGGTGGGGCGCTTCTCCTCCGAATCCTCGGAGAAGTCGGCCGAGGCCATGGTCGCGCCGTGGATTCCGTCGCGGCCGGTCTTCGAGCCGACATAGACGACCGGATTGCCGATCCCGGCGGCGGCCGAATAGAAGATCCTGTCCTGCTCGGCGATTCCGACCGTCATCGCGTTGACCAGGATGTTGCCGTCATAGGCGCGGTGGAAATCGACCTCGCCGCCGACGGTCGGGACTCCGACGCAATTGCCGTAGCCGCCGATGCCGGCGACGACTCCGGCGATCAGGTGGCGGGTCCTGGGATGGTCGGGGCGGCCGAAGCGGAGCGCGTTCAGATTGGCGGCCGGGCGGGCGCCCATGGTGAAGACGTCGCGCAATATGCCGCCGACTCCGGTCGCGGCGCCCTGATAGGGTTCGATATAGGAGGGGTGGTTGTGGCTCTCCATCTTGAAGATGGCGGCCTGGCCGTCGCCGATGTCGATCACTCCGGCATTCTCGCCGGGGCCGCAGATCACCCAGGGCGCGGTCGTCGGCAGCTTCTTCAGGTGGATCCGCGAGCTCTTGTACGAGCAATGCTCCGACCACATCACCGAGAAGATGCCGAGCTCGGTCATGTTCGGCTCGCGGCCGAGCGCATGGAGGACCCGCTCATATTCTTGCGGAGAGAAGCCGTGCTCGGCGACGATCTCGGGCGTGATGGATAAGCTCATGCGAGCGCCTGTTAGCGGCGCGCTCGCCGTCATGCCAGCGCAGGCTGGCGTTACGGGTGGCGAATGCGAGCTGGGAAGGGGACAGTCACGAGCGACTGTCCCCGTTTGAGTTTATTACGCCTTGCAGCTCTGCGCGCCCTTGCCGGGGGCGGTGTAGCTGATCTGCTCGGAATTGGCGCTGAGCGAATAGCCTTCCGCGGTATAGGGCTGGCCGGCGGCGGCGGCGGTCAGGACGGTCCCGGGCCCGTCCTTCTTGGCTTTTACCTGGACCGTGTCATTGGTGTAGAAATCGGCATAGAGCAGGCTGTTGTCCTTGCACCGGTAGGTTCGGCTGGCCTGGATCATCGGCGGCGCCTCGGCCGGAGGCCCGGCGGCGGTGTTGGCGGCATTGGCGTTCGGATCGACGTTGCCGTCGATCGTCTCGTTCTTGCAGGCACCGAGGACGAGGAGGGCCGCGAGGGGGGCGGCGGCGATGGTGATACGGCTTTTCATCATATCAATCACTTCGCGAGCGGCGCAGGCGCCGTCAAGGCCTTTTCTGCGAGTGCTTCGCAACAGCGACGCTCGGGTTCGACAAAGGGTGCGGCGTAAGTTACTCTTTACGCAACGCTTGTGAGCTGGGGACAAGGGGAAGCGCGTGCAACGGGTCCGTATCGGCCTCACCGGCCTCGCCTTCGTCTTTCTGCTCGTGCTTCTCGGCGCGGTCTTCACCAGCCCGAGCAACGAGGCTCCGATCACGCCCAATCTGATCGAGACCCAGCTCTCCGGCGGCAACCAGACCGCCGTTCCCGCCGTCAACCAGGCCGAGCCCAAGGAACCGCTCGCCGAGCTCGGAGTCGCTCCCGGCAATGCCGACGACGACAACACGATCGTTCAGCCCGCGCCGGCGCAGGCGCGCTGAACCCGCTCCCCGGCGAAGGCCGGGGCCCAGCGGCACCGGCGGAGGGGCTGGATACCGGCCTTCGCCGGTAAGCATGCTGGCGGTTCTCGTGTCGCTCCCGCTTCTGCTTACCGCCAACGCGCCCCCCGACCACGACCCGCGGCCGGCCGTGATGCTGATGACCGGATTGCCGCTGGTCTGGGGAGAGAAGGGCCCGTTCGATCCGGGCTCCAGGCCGCCGACGGCCTATCATTATCTTCGCCTCACCTTCCGAATCAGGCCCGTGGACGTGCTCGATGACAAGAGTCTGGACGGCAGGCGGGTGCTCTTCCTTGCCCAGCCGCACCGGCTGGCGCCCGCGGAGCTTGCCACACTCGACCGCTGGATCCGCGGCGGCGGGCACGCGCTCATCCTGACCGATCCGGTGCTGACCTGGCCGAGCGAGCTTCCCCTCGGCGACATCAGGCGGCCGCCGCCGACCGGGCTTTTGGCGCCCCTGCTCAACCACTGGCGGCTGAAGCTGGAGGGGCCGGAGACTCAGGGGGCGGTCGAAGCGACCTGGAACGGCCGCCGGATCGTCATGGACTCGCCCGGCCGGCTGCGCAGCTCGAGCTCCGATTGCACCGTCGCCCCGGGAGGCTGGACGGCGCTGTGCAAGCTCGGTCGCGGCGTGGTCCGAATCGTCGCCGACGCCGATCTGCTGCGCGACTCCACCTGGGCCCCGAACGGCCTCGAGCGTCCCGTGGCCGACAATCCCGCCGTGATCGGCGAGTGGCTGGACGCCCTCGCGGGAACCCCGCGACCGCGCCGCCGCCTGACCCGCGAGCCGGGTGGATACGGTGGGCGGTTGGCCCCGGCGCTGCTCCTGGCCGGCGCCGCGGCGGGAATCGGACTCTTGTGGCGCCGCCGCCGAAAGCGCTAACCACATACTTATCCACAGGCTGGACGAGCGGGAACAATATTTGAACAAACTTGTGAACAAACCACGAAATACCCTCTAAAGGCATCAAATCCCCAAAAAAGGCATGAAATCCCCTTCCCTTAGGGGTTCGCCGATGTTATCCACGCCTTCTGATTTTTGGGGCATTCTCTCGGCTGACGGGCGAGTCACGCGGCGACCTTCGTGTTTCCGCGAACGGGGGAGCTCCGTGTAAGGGAGCGGACAGGGGCGGTGGAGGTCGAGGACTTCTTCCAGGGAAGCGCGCTCAACGTAGTGGACGCCAAGGGGCGTCTCTCCGTTCCCGCCTTCGTCCGCTCCGTCATCGAGCGCCGTTCCGACTCCCGGGCGATCGTCGTCGGCGCCCATGAGATCGCCCCCTGCCTGACCGCCTACGGGCGCAATTACGCCAAGAACCTCTGGACCGACCTCGAGCGCCGCCGACTCGCCGAGGAGGATCGCGGCGGCACCCTCGACGACCATTATGCCCGCGCCCGGCGGATGTTCGGAATGACCGAGGATGTGCCTTACGACCCCTCGGGCCGGATCGTCCTTCCGCCGATGATGCGCCGCAAGGGCAGGATCGAGGACCTCGCTTTGTTCGTCGGAGTCGGCGGCATCGTCGAGATCTGGAACCCCCGGGTCGCCCTCGTCGAGGGCGACAGGGACCTCAAGGAGATCGCCGCCTGGCGCCTCGAGGAAAAGGGCATCGCGCCATGACCCCCGTCTCGGAAACCTCCGCCGTGCCCGCCCCGCACGTGCCGGTGCTCTTGGGCGAGGTCGTCGCCGCACTCGCCGTCGCCCCCGGCGAGACCCATGTCGACGGCACGTTCGGCGCCGGCGGCTACACCAATGCCATTCTCGAAAAAGGGGCTGCCCGAGTCTACGCCTTCGACCGCGATCCCGATGCGATACAAGAAGGCGAGGCCCTGGCGGCTTCGAGCGGGGGGCGCCTGACGCTTGTTCCGGAGCGTTTTTCCCGGATGCGTCAGGCGCTTCGCGACCGCGATGTCGCCTGTGTCGACGGGGTGACCCTCGACATCGGAGTCTCTTCGATGCAGCTCGACCGCCCCGAGCGCGGTTTCTCCTTCCAGTCCGACGGGCCGCTCGACATGCGCATGGGCCGGGACGGGGAAAGCGCCGCCGATTTCCTCAACCGCGCCGCCGAAGAGGACATCGCGGACGTCGTCTACCGCTACGGCGAGGAGCCCAGGTCGCGGCGGATCGCCCGGGCGATCGTCGCGGCCCGGCCGATCGAGCGCACCGGCCAGCTCGCCGAGATCGTCCGCAAGGCGCTCGGCTGGCATGCCGGAATGAAGAAGGACCCGGCGACCCGCACCTTCCAGGCGATCCGGATCCATCTGAACGAAGAGCTTCAGGAGCTCGAGGGCGGGCTCGAGGCGGCCGAGCAGGTGCTGAAGCCCGGCGGCCGGCTGGCGGTCGTCACCTTTCACAGCCTCGAGGACCGGCTGGTGAAGCGCTTCCTCAAGGAGCGCAGCGGCGACGTCCCTTCCGGTTCCCGCCACCTGCCGGTGCAGGCCGGCAACCGGCCGGACTCCACGTTCGAGGCCGTCGCCAGGCCGGTCAAGGCCGGCGAATCCGAGATCAAAGCCAATCCGCGGGCCCGCTCGGCGACTCTTCGGGTCGCCCGGCGGACCTCGGCTTCCGCATGGACGAGCAGGGAAGGGATGCCCTCATGATCGCAAGGGGCTTCAAGTCCGTCATCTGGGTCGCAACCGTCGGCAGCGCCGCTCTCAGCTGCTACATGGTGTCGCTCAGGGTCGCCACCGAGCGCAACGAGCTCGCCAAGGTCGAACGCCAGATCGTCGCCGCCAAGCGCGACATACGCTCGCTCCAGACCGAGCTCGGGACGCGCGGCCGGATGACCCAGCTCGAGCAGTGGAATGCCGAGGTGCTCGCCCTCGCCGCGCCGAGCTCGGCCCAGTTCCTCAAGGACGAGTTCACCCTCGCCCGGCTCTACCGCAACGATCCGACCGTCGCCGACCGCTCGGCCGAGGTGCGCCTCGCCTCCGCCGACACGGCCGCGGCCAGGCCGTCCGAACCCCCGAAGCCGGCGACGCCGCCGGTCGTCCAGGCGGTCGCGGAGCGTCCTTCCGCCCAGGCGCCGATGATCCACCAGGCGAGCTTCACCACCGCCGAGGCTCCGGCGAAGCCGAAGACGCCGGTCGCCAAGCCGGCGCTCGCCAAGCCGCCGGCCGTCAAGCCCGAGCGCACCGCTTCCGCCACGCCCGTGAAGCCGGAGTCCGACCGCCCGGGCGCGAAGCCTGGCGCGAAGCCCGGCAAGGCCGCGGCGGCGCCCGCGAAGCCGGAGGCGACCGCCGCCCGCGCGACCGCCAAGCCTGCCGCCAAACCCGATCCCCTGCGCACCGCCGCGGCCGCCAAGCCGGCCGCCGCCGCGCCGCGCGGCTCATCCAGTCGGGCTGACGCCAGGGGCAAGGGAGGCGGCGGCAACTGATGGCCAGCGCCGCGATCCTTTCCGACCGCTTCGGCGGCGCCGGCCAGCGTCCGCAGGGGCTTAGCCTCACCTATCAGCGGCTGATGCTGATGATGCTGGTCTTCGCCGGCGTGACGATGCTGATCGCCGGCCGGCTGCTCTTCCTCCAGCTGTTCACCGACCGGGCCGGCGCCGGCCAGATGGGCAACCCGCTGATCCCGCCCCGCGCCGACATCGTCGACCGCAACGGAATGCCGCTGGCCCGGACGATCGACGCCTGGTCGATCGCGATCCATCCCGACCGCCTGCTGGGCAATCCCGCCGAGCTCGCGGTCAAGCTCGCCCAGCTGATGCCCGAGCGAAGCGCGGACGATTACAAGGCGATGC
>Ga0190273_10000574_pt1 | contig 13579 bp, 7 predicted proteins | sample Popmic504IS_FD_134513 | JGI IMG/M metagenome (GOLD analysis project Ga0190273, IMG submission 134513) | Populus adjacent soil microbial communities from riparian zone of Shoshone River, Wyoming, USA - 504 IS | ecosystem: Environmental > Terrestrial > Soil > Riparian zone > Trees stand | place...
GAAGCTTTGCGCCTGGCTACGGCTTGGGAGGAAACGAGTCTGCAATTTCTGGTGGACAAACTCTTCACGTTGACCGTCAACGACTTCAAAAACGAGATCGCCTTGAACAGACTTTATGATGTGATGAAGGTCGTTGCCGGGAGCGGCCTCGCGGCTGAAACAGTTTCCGCGTGGGGCGCTGCGGAGACGGACTTCGATAAGCTGAATCAGACGGCACAGAACATGAAAAACGCTGTGAAGGCTAAATACGAAGACGCCGACTGGCTGGAACTGGCGGGCGATCTGGCAGACAAAATCAGAGAACACCAAAAAGATGCTCTCATCAGCTATTTGCTTACGCGAACGGAAATCCAGAATTGGGGTGCTAAAGACGCCGATGGTCTATTCGAGTATTTCCTCATAGACGTGCAGATGGGAGCATGCATGGACACCTCGCGCATCGTCCAGGCGAACTCCTCAATTCAGATGTTTGTTAATCGCTGTCTGCTGAATCTGGAGAGCCATATTTCCGATACTTTGCAAAAGGGCGTTTCGCCGGGGGCGATAGATAAAGAGCGTTGGGAGTGGATGAAGAATTACCGTGTGTGGGAAGCGAACAGGAAAGTATTTCTCTATCCCGAAAACTGGCTCGAACCCGAATGGCGCAACAACCGCAGCGAATTTTTCAAGGAGCTGGAATCCTACCTGGTGCAGAACGACATTACAGACCGGAGCGCCGAGCAGGCTTTCCGAAACTACCTGTCTAGTCTAAACGAGGTAGCCAATCTGGAAGTCTGCGGCATCCATAGGGAAAACTATACGGACGGCGGCGCGAAAAACGGCGACCTGAAGTATCTGCACGTCGTTGCGCGCACGCATAATGCTCCTTACAAATTTTTCTACCGCACATGGAACGAGTACCGGAAATGGAGCGCCTGGGAGAAGGTGCAACTCGACATACGCTGTATAGAGGAAGGGGACGATAGCGGCGTCCATCTTCTTCCCGTGGTGTGGAAGAAGAGGCTGTTTCTTTTCTGGCCCGAATTTCTGGAAAAGCAGTCCGCGCAGTTGGACAGTAGCCTGAGCATAGAAGCAACTGCCAAGACCAGGATTGCGTCAATGGAGCCGCAGAAGTATTGGGAGATACGACTCGCCTGGAGCGAATATGTCGATGGCAAATGGACTCCGAAGCAGGTATCGAAAGAGGTCATGAACCAATACCCGGACAAAGATGTCCACGCTCCGAAAGATATGCTGTTTACGGCGCGGGTCGGCTACAACAACGAGCTGACGATTACGGTCAGCGACAGGGGTTGGAATGTCTACCGGGGTGACTTTACGCTTTATGATATTCAATCGCCCGTGAGAGCAAATGACTCCTGGGGTAACTTATCCTTGGCCGGTAGTTGGCGCAGTGCAACTCGGCTGCACTACGTCGTTGAGAAATCGAATTATAGTTACAAGTTCTCCAAGCGCGTTACCTCTGCACAGTTGCAGTTGATGGATGATGTCTATCTGCAAAGAGTCTCCACACATAGTGTGTTGCCTGTGGACGCACTTCAAGGGCTGGACATAACCCTGGATAGTCCTTTCTTCTTTAGCGATGCCACACGCAGTTACTTCGTTCGTCCGGTGCCCATCACCGTCACGGAATGGCTCAAAGACCCTGGCCTTTACAGGCCCTTCTTAACGGGATTGATTGACGAACGGAGGTTCAACATCCCGCAGGAAATTCCGCGCGTCGGGCCGGATGATTTGATCCCTATAGATCGGCTCAATCAGCGCATCGACGCGGGCGAAGCCGTTTACTATCTGGAGGGCGCGCAGGAGGAGCGGCCTCTGCTGGTTGGCTTTACAGGGGCGGTCAAAGGCGGCCTGTTCGCCGCGTCGCCTGTGACGATGTCAAGCAGGACAGTATCCGCACCACGTGTTACAGGAGACGCAAAGAGCATAGAAGCTACGGCGGGCAACACCACCATGGCGATAGAAACCATGTCGACGGTTAACGGCATGAGAAAAGAATATGTCGGCCAGGCCTTCGGTGGCTTCCTCAGCGGGTCAGTATCGAGCTTCAATTACATTTCCAAAACCAGAGCCGACACGGGCTTGGAATTCCACACTTTCTATCATCCCTTTTCGAGCCGGTATGTAACGAAGCTCAACCAGGGAGGCTTGCCGGGTTTGATGGAAAGTGACACGACGATTACATCGGATGGGGGCGTAACGTTTGTCAATAACTACAATCCAAATTTCTCGCAGAATTTTGTTCAAAACTCCGCCGACCTGGCGACAGGGACTTACTACCAGGAGAACATCTGTTTTTGGCCGTACGGCGCTAATAGTCTCTACAATTGGGAACTGTTTTTCCACGCACCGCTCTATATCGCCACTCGTCTAAGCAAGAACGGCAAGTTTGAAGAAGCAATGAAATGGTTTCATTACATCTTCGATCCCACGACGGACGAAATGCCCGGCCCTGGAGAGACGGAAATCTCACGCTATTGGAAAGTGCTGCCCTTCAAGAAGACCCCTGCGGAGAGTGTCGAAGATTGGTTCAGGAATAATCTGTCGGCCAACGCTGATCCGAATAACCCTGAGAACGCGGCCATCGGAGAATGGCGCGACAATCCGTTTGATCCGCATCTGATCGCGGGCAACAGACCGCTCTCTTACATGAAGCACGTCGTCGTCAAGTATGTGGAGAACCTAGTTGCCTGGGCTGATTCGCTCTTTCGGCGCGACACTATGGAGAGCGTCAACGAAGCGCTTCAGATTTACGTCATAGCGAACCACATTCTCGGCAGCCGACCTGAATTCGTTCCCAAGCGCGGAGAAATCAAGGCGGAGTCGTATAACAGTTTGGAGGCGAAGCTGGACGATTTCTCTAACGCGCTGGTGGAGTTGGAAAACCTGTTTCCTTACAGCAGTGGAGTGAGCGTCGGCAACTCTTCCGCCGGTAACAACCTGCTTGGCATCGGCCCGGCCTACTACTTCTGCATACCATCGAACGATAAACTGCTCGAACTTTGGGACACTGTCGGCGACAGGCTCTTCAAAATCCGCCATTGTCAAAACATTGATGGAGTCGAACGCAAGCTTGCACTCTTCGCTCCGCCGATAGACCCCGCAGCGCTCATCCAGGCCGCCTCGCAAGGCTTAAGCCTGGGGAGCATTCTGGCAGACCTCAGCAGTCCTCCGCCCATCTATCGATTCTCTTACCTGATTCAGAAGGTCAACGAATTCTGCGGCGAAGTGAAGGCCCTTGGCTCTAATTTACTGGCGACGCTCGAAAAGAAGGATGGTGAGGAACTGGGTCGCCTGCGCGCTTCGCACGAGACGCAGATGCTGGAACTGATGACGGCCGTTCGCGAGCGCCAGGTCTTAGACGCGAAAGCCCGCAGGGAAAATCTGCAAAGCGCCAGGGAAGCGGCAAAATTGCGTTTGCGGCACTACGTTGTTGGCCTGCTCGGCAACGACCCCCCCGTCGTTCCAAGCGGAGGCACCATAAGCGCGACGTTGACCGCCGATAGTCAATTGCCGCCCGATACTGCAATCGCGATAGTGGCAAGCGATGTCGATGAATCATTGGTAGATAGCGGCGAGAGTGGCGTCAAACTGATTCCAAAAGAGAAGCTGGAAATAGATAACGTCAACACCGCTCGCGACTGGCAGATTGCTGCACAGGCATCTGAAGGGATCGCAGCTATTTTACATCTCATTCCCAGTCTTGCCCCGGATGTAAAACCCTTTGGTCTTGGGGCGGGCGTGATCTGGGGCGGAACTCAACTGGGCAATGCTTTGAATGCCGCTGGCAAGGTGTTCGAGTTTATCGGCGGGTTCAATACACATGCAGCGCTCCTGGCCGCAAAAATGGCCGGCTACATCCGTAGGGAGCAGGATTGGACGCTACAGGCGAATCTCGCGGCCAGAGAAATAATTCAACTGGACAAGCAAATAACTTCAGCCGACATTCAAATACAGGTCGCAGAGAAAGAACTCGAAAACCATCTGCGACAGATTGAAAATTCCAAGCAGGTAGAGCTTTTCCTGAAAGACAAATTCACCAACCAGGAGCTCTATCAGTGGATGAAAGAGCAGCTCTTTGCCGTCTACAAGCAGAGCTATAACCTCGCTTACGACATGGCCAAGAAAGCGGAGAAGGCTTACAAATACGAAATGGGAACAGACACGGCGAGCTTTATACAGTATGGCTACTGGGACAACTCTACACAGGGACTCGTCGCAGGTGAAAAGCTGCAACTGGCTCTGCGTCAGTTGGAGAAATCCTATCTGGAAGAAAACCGCCGAGAGCTTGAGCTATCGAAGAGTGTTTCCCTTGGCATGCTCAATCCTTTGGCGCTGATCGAATTGAGAGAGACAGGCAAGTGCTACGTTTCGCTGCCCGAAGAGTTGTTCGATCTGGACTTTCAGGGCCATTACTTTCGACGGATCAAATCCGTCCGCATCTCCATCCCGAGCATCGCAGGCCCATACACGGCCATCAACTGCTCTCTGCGTCTGCTGGGCAATAACACACGCATCAACACCTCTATGAAAGAAGGAAGATACGAGCACGAACACGATCAGGGCCTGTGGATCGATGATGATCGCTTTCGCCGCAGTAATGTTCCAGTGACCTTGATTGCCACCAGCACAGCGCAGCATGATACGGGGACGTTCGATTTCAATTTTAGAGACGAGCGCTATCTCCCCTTTGAAGGCGCGGGAGTAATCAGTGACTGGCAGATAGAGCTTTCAACCGAAAAGGATTTCCGTCAGTTCGACTATTCCACGATCTCGGACGTGATTCTTCATCTGAACTTCACGGCCAGGGAAAATGGCGGCTTGTTCAAGAAAAACGCCATCAACTACATCAAGAGATTCGTCAGCAATGATGATGATCTGGCAGACCAGCCGCTCATGCGCATGTTCAGCATGAAACATGAATTCTCTACGGAGTGGTACAGGTTTCTGCATCCTGCCGTCGAGCATGGCGAACAGGTTTTGAGTTTCACTCTTGGTAAGGAACACTTCCCATTCTTTGCGCAAGGCAAGGACAAGGACATTGTGGTGATGAAGCTCGATGTGCTGGCGAAATGTAAGCGGGCAGGCGATTACAATATGCGTCTCTCTTTCACGAACGACGCTCATGCTCTGGTCAGCCCCGCCCCTTTCAACCTGCCGCAAAATGAGAACTACGGCGGTCTGAACAAGGTAACGCTCGATGAGAAAATTCCAGGACTTCACCTTGATGAGCTGGACATCTCCGGGCCAATGACCCTGAGATTGAAACACAACACTGCGCCGCTGTTAGATTTTACAAGCCTCGCACCCGATGAGGTTGAAGAGCTATTTTTAGTAGTTCACTACAAACTCGAGTCATTGAGCAGCTAGCTTACCTCCTACTCATGGAGGACTATCAGGGGTGGGAGGTCCTTTGATGCCCTGCACGAAACGCTGCATCCAGGCGAGGTCCTGTGTATCTCGTATGCGAAGATGTCGCGGTTGTTGTAGGTCGTGGCCTTCACCCGGATAGCGTATGTAGCGGGCGGTCGTGCCGAACCTGCGAAGCGCCGTAAAAAAGTTCATACTCTGAAACGGAAAGTCTGTGTCATCGTCGTCCCCATGATGAAGCAGTGTAGGCGTGCGCACACGGTTCGCATGAGTCAGGGCGCTGCGCCCGCGCCAGTGCTCAGGCTTCGTCCAGGGGTTGCCCCCCAGAAACCATCGCTCCGTGTTGTAATAGGCGCTTGAGCCGTAATCCGTCACCCAGTCGCTCACCATCGCGCCGAGGCTCGCAGCCTTGAACCTGTCAGTCTGCGTGATGGTATAGCCGCCCAGAATCCCGCCGTAAGACCAACCATCTATCCCTAAGCGATTCGTGTCCGCGATCTTGCGCGCGATCATGGCATCGACTCCCGCCATAATGTCCAGGCGGTCGCCGCCGCCAATATCGAACATGTTGGCGCGCATCAAGGCGTCGTCGTAGTTGCTCGTGCCGCGAACGTTGGGCGAGAGTTGCGCGTAGCCCAGTCCCGCGTACGCCTGGAACTTGGGATTGAACACATTCAGCCAATTGCAGCCCGGCCCGCAGGCCACATGCACGATCATGGGGAGAGGCTTGTTCACGCCCCCTGCTGCTGCTGCGGGCGGCAGTTGGAGCAAGCCCTCTATCTGCTTGCCGTCAAAGCTGCGCCACTTGACGAGTTGCACAGAGCCTAGCATGAGCTCTTCACGTACCCAGGGGTTCAAATCGGTCATGCGTTGCTGGCGGTCTTCCTTGACGCCGACGCGCCCCAGGTAAACATCCGGGGGAGTGGTAAAGTCCGTGTACACGTAAGCGAAGGTCTGACGATCCTCCGACCATGAGCCCATGCGTACGACCGCTTCCGTCTGTACGAGTTGCGTGATACGCCCTGAAGCGATGTCGATCTGAACGGGAAAGCGTGTAGTTCCATAGCCGCTCTGAGCGAAGAGCGATCTCCCGTCGGGCGAGAAGACCGGCTGTGCGAACCTTCCCGTGTGGTTCGGCGTGAGGTTGCGTGTCCTGCCGCTCTCTATATCCAGCAACCATAAGTCACCGTTCCCCCACTCCCATAGGTCGAGTCGCACCGCCGAGAATAGAATTGATTTCCCGTCAGGCGACCACACGGGACTTGATTCGGGCGCGACGTTGCGAGTGAGCTGACGGCTTGCGCCCGTCGAAAGGTCTACAATAAAAAGCTCTGTCTTCCATCCGGTGTTACGACCGTTATCGGGCCTGCCCGCGACGACGGCGCTTCGCCCATCCGGCGACAGGTCTGCACTGTTGATCCACCATTCGCGGTTCGTGACGCGTGTGATGGTCTCTGTGCCCAGCTCGTATCGCCAGAGATTGAGCCAGTAGTCGCGTGTCTGCCCGTTAGAGCCCTCGTCTACGAAGACGACATCGGAGTCTGCGCCGGGGCCTGTCGGCTTGGCTTCCTGACGCAACACCAGAAAAGACTTTCCGTCGCGCGAGAGTTGCCAAGAGCCGCCAGGCCCAGGCCCTATGCGGCTGTGCTGGACGGCGACGCTTTCTTCTACGCCCTGTTCAAAGAGTTCGCGGCTTCGTCGTTCGCCGTCCGCGACTGAGCGAAGAAAGTAGACAGAGCGCGAAGTGGGAGCCCACATAGGTGAAGAGTCGCCTTCGCGCAGGAACTCCCTCGCGGCTCGTTTGTTCTGCGTCGATGCGATCCAGACGGAGGTGTGGCGCGCATTCTCGTCAATGGATGAACGACTGATGGTGTAGAGCACCCATTGCCCGTCCGGCGAGAGAAGGGGAGTACCGGGCTCGACCAGCCGGAACTGATCGTCTACGGACATAGGCCGCTTGACCGTTTGAGCCGAAGTGGAAGCACAGTAGGTGAAGAGTAGCAGGCAGAGCGCGAGCGCGACGCCGCACGATTTTTTGAGGGGACTGCTCAATGCTAGACTCATCGGTATTTGAACTGCGAATGTTAACCTGCACATCTGTTGTTATCTCCTAGATCAAATCTCAATTGAGTGTATGGAAAGAGGCATTCACCACAGAGGCACAGAGCGCACAGAGGTGGCACAGAGAGTTGAATAGTATTCAACCCTCCGTGCATCCTCCGTGTCCTCTGTGTCTGCGGTGGTGAGTCAAGGCGTTCCTTACATTCAATTGAAAATGGATATAGCACCTTATTAAAGAAATTTCACATTCACACACTAATAGGAACGCTTCGTTTGGGCGATAGTTATGTTGTAGGGCGTAAGTATCGGCGGGTGAATGGTCGCCTGCAGCGGGTAAACTGGCGGGGCTTTAGAACGGGTTCTCCAAAAGTGGCCGTAGTTTTTCACGGTAGCTTCGGCCCGAATTCAACTGCGTGCCGTCTAGCAGCGTGATGACGTATTCACCATGAAAGAGCGGATGCAGTTCCTTGATGCGTTTGACGTTGATGATCGTGGAACGATGAACGCGTAAGAACTTCGTCGGGTCAAGGCGGGATTCCAATCCGCCCATCGTCCCGCGTATGAGATGAGATTTACCGCCGACATGCAGACGCACATAGGTGTCTGCGGCCTCGACCCAATCGAGCTCTTCGACGCTTAGAAAGGATAATCGTCCGGCCTCTTTGATGACCACTCGCTCCAGATACTTCTCGCCGGGTTTGAGGTCTTGAAGCAGGGCGGCCAGCCGGTGACTGATGTTCTCACTGCTCGTGTGCCTGAGACTGGCTTTCGCGCGCTCAAGCGCCTTGACGAAACGCTGCCGTGTGAAAGGCTTCAAAAGATAATCCAGAGCGTGAACCTCAAAGGCTTCCAGCGCATATTTGTCATAGGCCGTAACGAAGATGACGGCGGGGATCAACTCCACACCGACCTCTGCCAGGACATCGAAGCCTGTCATCTCCGGCATCTGCACGTCTAGAAAAACCAGGTCGGGCGTTTGCACTCGAATCTCGCTGACCGCTTGCCGACCGTCGGCGCACTCGCCGATGATTGAGATGTCAGGATCATCTTCGAGCATCATCCGAACGCCTTCACGCGCCAGCGGCTCGTCGTCAATTATCAGCGTCCGAACTTTCATCATTGATTCCAAACTCGCGGCTTGATTGATCCCCGCGCACTTGAAACGGAATGGTGATGGCGGCCACAGTGCCCCCCGTCTCAGCATTTCGCAGGTCGAATCTATGCGCTGCTCCGTAAAGCTGCCGAAGCCGCGCCCTGGTGTTCGCGACGCCGATCCCTTTCCCGTCCGCATCAGCAGAGAAGCTCTTCGAAAGTCCAGGGCCGTCGTCGCGCACGCGCATGTTGAGCATCCCGTCTTCACGCTTGGCGCTGATTTCTATAAGGCCCGCCGTCGAGCGTTGACCGATGCCGTGACGAAGGGCGTTCTCGACCAGGGGTTGCAGGATCAGATTCGGTACGAAAGCGCCCAGAGCCTCTCTGTCTATGTGCATCTCTACCTTGAGGCGATCTTTGAAACGCACTTTCTCTATCTCCAAATATCGTTCGATGAATTCGACTTCCTGCTCAAGACGAACCTCCTGCGTGCTGATGTTCTCCAGCGCGTACCGCAAAAGCTCGCTGAGGCCCGTCAGCATATCAACGGCTTCCTGATTACGGCCTTTGCGCACGAGCACGACGATGGCGTTCAGCGTGTTAAAGAGGAAATGCGGGTGGAGCTGCATCTTCAGCGCGCTCAGTTGCGCGCTCGATAACTGTGATTTCAGTTCCGCCGCGCTCAACTCAAGACGTGCGGCGCGCAGTTCATTCTCCCGATTTTTGAGATAGTAATCCAGGGCCACAGTGAGGCCTATGAGCGCCCAGTAGGTGATGAGATTGAATTGAAAATCGACGCCGAAGAGATAAGACAATTTCGAGAGGAATCCCATCCCCTCCGGATCACTGAGCAACAGGTCTATCAGGAAAAAGTAGATTAACTCAATAAGTGCGATAAATACGCTGATGATGAGGTGAACCGGCAAGTTTCGGAGCAGTCGCCCGCGGCGCAGAGGGAAGCGGCGAACGATGCGTAGAATAAATGGGGTCAGGGCGGCCCAAAAAAATATAATGATCACCCATGACTCTATAATATAAATCCAGGCGATGGGCCTGCCCACCACCCCACGTCGGAGAAAGTCTTGACCGGCGAAGAAAAGGCCGACGAGCGCCCAGCAGCCGACGACCTGAAACCATCTGACCCGAAATGTAATTTTATCCTCCAGCTCTTTCATGCGCGATGATCCAAAATTATGACGGAAGCAAAGAACTCGATATTGATCCTGAAGTCTTCCGTCTACACGCGTTAGTGTAATTGCAGCCCCATCAAACCGGAAGAGATGTGTAGCGGGAAGCGCAAATACACAGGTCAACTGGCCTATAAGCCGTGTCAACCGCCAGCCCTTTATGGAGGAAGTCCCGAATCAGAGGTGCGAACGTGTAGACACCCACCGAAAACACAAAAGGCCGCTCTGATAAGCAGTCTCCAGTGTGTCCTCTCTCTTTCTATTATGCCTCACTGCCTCTTCCAGTAATTGAAGATAGACACGATGAGCCGCTCCCTAGCCAATCGTTGACTCGGATCATACGCAACTATGATTGCTTTAGGGGGAAACTAAGCGTATCATTTTCTTATTCAGTCTCCCTGAAGCGTTGACCCTCGCGGTATTGGTGGGATGTATGACACCCCGGCTAGTTAATCGTTTCTCTTCCTTTGTCACCCTTGTCTATAGACTTGCGTTCATAGTTACATTTCTCTTCACAGCAGTGACCTACATAGTTCCGCGCCTTAAAGATTGGCTGACGGCGGGCGCAGAGACAAAAAAGGAAGAGCCGAAGGTTAAGAAGAAACCGGCAGTTAAGAAGAAACCGGAAAAGCGTGCGACGAAATCTACACCACAACGCCACTGTCGAAGGCATAGAGCCAGGGTCAGGAATTGTAACTGTAAGTAAAGGATTGACCCCGCATAATCTTCTCTTCATTCCGTAGTGTCTGTATAACCCTGCGCATCAAAGGGAGCTACATGGCCCGAAAACACAAAAGGCCGCTCTGATGAGCAGCCTCAAGCGCCTTCTTTACCGGAAGGTAATGGCGGAGCCGACGGGACTAGAGCCCGCGACCTCCGATGTGCGAGGATGAAGCTCTCTGTGAAGCTTTACGGCTTCAGGGAGTGGTCGCAGATTTTTTTGATGAGGGGCGTTTGCGCTCCGACGAGCGTGTGCCACCGGCCTGTTCATACTGTGAAGAGTCCGGGCCGTAGGTGGCGCGAAAACCGCTGCGCGCACGCGTGACGATGCTCGCCATCTCGGATGTCTGCTGATTCAACTCGTTCGTCAGCGCCGTCAACTGCGTGCGCATGCTCTCCACCTGATCGCGCTTTTGTCGCAGGGAGGTGATCTTCCCCTGAAGCCCCGTGAGTGTGACTTCTCCGAGTGTGAAGGTCGGATTCTCCGTCCAGACGCGCGCTATCTTTTCGCCGTCCGCAATGATCGAGTCAAAAGAGTATTTGCTGGGCATGAGGATTTTTCTCCCGTCTTTTAGAAAAAGGATTGGAAGGGAAGCTCAAAACTCCAACGAGCGGGCACAAAACAGAAGGACACCCGTTAGAATTTCAAACACATCATCGAAAAGAATGAACCGGGGCACGAATGTCTTAACGCGCTGGTTAAAATGTGAAGATGCCCCGTTAGAATATTTAACCAAGCTCCTAAACATTTCAGGAACACGGTTAGAATTTCTAACCACCCGCCAGAAAATATCTGCCGTCTCCTGAAAAGCTCGGAATTTCAACTACCAAAACCAGCGAATCAACCAACTCATCAGCGAGGCACGAGAAGGAACGGCGCATTATGCCACCAATTGATCTGCTTTGCGCAAATAATTTCTATCGAGGCTACGAAATTCTTTTCATAGCCGAGTGGCCCGGTAAGGATAGCGTCTTAACTTGCTGTAATGCCTTTATTAAAGTTAGATAAATAGTTCGTTGGTTGCATTGATTTTGTGAGGTTGATTAATGATCCAGTTATGGTACTGGTAAACCCGATCTTTACTTAATTTTTGCATACCTATTAATCTTGTCTAGGTAGATTTTCTGGCTTATATATGAGGCGTAATAGAAGTTGTCCATATCCCCTGGGAGACGACTTATGACCGATATACAAAGATGGCAAATAACCATTTCCATAATAGCTTTATTAGTGGGCCTCGCAGGAGGCGGAGCTATGGGGGCATTAATTACTTGGTATGCAACTTCACGTAGGGGCAGGATTCAGCCAGTTGGACACAAGATTGATATTGTTCCAGTAATGAAGCAGAAAAACGACGCCTCATTGAGAACGAAGGTTATTGTTTCCAGAGGAGATAAGGAATATACATTTAAAAATCTTTTCCTTGTGAATGTCGAAGTTGTTGATAAAGGCAATCAAGACATACAAGAGTTTCGTTTTGGAATAACTTTGGGAGGGGCTGATTTAATTGTCCACCATGACTACCAAGCCCCAGATAGGCATCATTCAATAGCGTATTCCCTTGCAAGTCCAGAGGAACCCAAGCCCGAATTAGATTATGTCCTCACGCCTTTTAACCGCCAAGACATTTATTCTTTTAAGCTTTATGTTGTAATCCCAGAAGGCGAAGATGAACCGAACCTGATAACCCTTAGCTCGCCACACCCAATTAAATTTACTTCCATGCCGACATGGAAAGAGTTGATAGTAGAAAAGATTGAAATTACCAATATCGGAGTAGGCCCAGTCAGGTTACTTATCAAACGCTAGAAAGTATCCACAACTTTAGAGGTATAGTATATGCCCGAAACAGTAGGAGTTGTTGACCCCTTTACTTTCGTAGATAATGAATCCATTCATCTCTCGCAATTAAAACGTCAAGCTCTAATGTTTGACCGCTTAGCGATACCAAATTTGTTAGACACTTTGATTCCTCATGCAAACAAAAAAGAGCTTCTTGATATAGTAGCGGAAATAGAATGGCTTTTAGAGCAGGGAGTTATCTTTGACCCTAAACTTGAACATCATGATAACCCAAGTGAAGAACTCAAATCAGCATTCGGTTCATTAATATACTATGCGAAAGATATAACAAGTCAGTTCTTAGGTATTAACATGGATAAACTGTTTGACAAGGAAGAGCCTAGTGATGAGTTTATGGAGCAACTCGATAAGCTCCCTGAGAGGACGAGAGATGAAATAGTGGCATCTATTAATACGGAAAAGTTTAGGAATACCGTTTTAATGTTAACTGTCCATAGTGTAAGGGTATATAGCATCCAATTCCGTGAACTGCACGGTATAGATGCCTACCCACTTTTATCTATAACCATTCCCCCGGCTATTGATGCCGCCGCAACTAAGAGTGACATTCTTCGTATTGCTTTAAATTATTTGCCTATTCCTGACGAGACTACCCACTGGGAGCAAATTTTAGAGTTCCGCAATGACCCTGACTCTCGCCATAAATTTCTAGATTTAAGAAACTGGGTTAATGAAGTTGCTAGAGGGGAGCTTTCTCGCAACGAAATTGAAGATAAGCTTGCTTATCTAATAAGCCAGTACCAAAGGCGTATGGAAGTCCATAAGATGAAAATTAACAAGGGTGTATTGGAAACAATTGTTGTTTCAACTATTGGATTGATGAAGGACTTAACTACATTTAATTGGAAGACTGCGGCACAAATGCCGTTCACATTCAGTCAGAGAAGGATTGCTATGCTTGAGGGTGAGTTAAATACCCTAGGCAGCGAAGTAGCTTACATCCTTAAAGCAAGAGAAAATTTTTAATTAATGTATGCCCTCAACAGAACCGGCTAGAAGTTCGGAGAATATATGAGCACTCAACAACGTCAAATAATAACCAGGCTGATACAAAACGCCGATCTGAATTTGAAGAAATTCGGGGAGTGGCCTTCAGGCGACGAAGAAGAAGAGAACCGCTTTGCACTGGACTGTGAGGATTGCGGTATAATTTACATCAGTCTTAATCCCAAAGGCTCAGAGCCAATGGAGGTACAAGCCGTCCGACAATATCAAAACCATGTTACTGCTAAACATCGGTAGGTTATAATCAGAGGTGTCTATGGGGAAGGTTGAACCTAGA
>Ga0190273_10000575_pt1 | contig 13579 bp, 19 predicted proteins | sample Popmic504IS_FD_134513 | JGI IMG/M metagenome (GOLD analysis project Ga0190273, IMG submission 134513) | Populus adjacent soil microbial communities from riparian zone of Shoshone River, Wyoming, USA - 504 IS | ecosystem: Environmental > Terrestrial > Soil > Riparian zone > Trees stand | place...
GCCGCCGAGGCGGTGATCCACGCCGGCGACTTCTCCGAGGCCTCGGTGCTCTACGAGCTGGAAGCGCTCTGCCCGGTGGTCCTCGGCGTCCACGGCAACGTCGACGAGCCGTGGCTGCGAGAGCGGCTGCCGGAGACGCTGGCGGTCGAGGTCGGCGGGCGGACCGTCGCCGTCGTCCACGACTCGGGACCCCGCAAGGGGCGCCTCGCCCGCATGCGCGCCCGCTTTCCCGAGGCCGACGCGGTCGTCTTCGGCCACAGCCACCTCCCCCTGCGCGAAGAGGAGGGCGGCTTCCAGATCTTCAACCCCGGCAGCCCAACCGAGCGCCGCCGAGCGCCGCGCGCCTCGATGGGCCTCCTCCATCCCGAGCCGGCCGGCCTGCGCTTCGAGCACGTCTGGCTCTGAGCAGTTTGTTTCTCGCCGCGACGGGGGTAGCTGAAGCGCAACGTCCACCCCGAAACAGGAGGAATCGATGGCTGAGTTGACGACTTTGGAGGAGAAGCTGGCGGAGGTGCTGGGCCTGGCGGAAGCCGCTTCGAAAGCGACCGAAAAAGTCGAGGGCTTGGTTGACGACTCGGGCATCGCCGGAAAACTGCAGACGATGCGCGAGGAGGCCGAGGAGACGGCGCGGCGCGCGACCGAGGTCGCCGAGCAGCGCGAGGGCAAGAAGACGGCGATCCTCGACAAGGCGCGCGAGACGAAATCCGAGGCCACGGAGATGATGGACACCTACCTCGGTGACGACGCCGACGGGCTCGACGGCTTCGAGTTCATGACGATGGCCGAGGCGGGCGAGGTCGGCCACTGGGCGGTGCTGCAGAAACTGAACGAGCAGGCCGGCGAGGAGCAGGTCTCCGAGCTCGTTCAGTGGGCGCTGCCGATCCAGGAACGCCACTTCAGCGAGACGAAGGAGTGCGCGCTGCAGCTGGCCGGCGAGAAAGACCCGTACGAGGAGGCCTGAGCCGACCGATGGCCTCGAACGCAGACGCAGATCGCTTCCTGGCCATCTACCTCAACGACCATCTGGCGGGGGCCATGCTCGGCGTCGAGCTGGCCCGCCGCCTGCGGTCCTCGAACGAGGGCGACGCCGAGTTCGGCCAGCCCTTGGCGCGGCTCTGCACCGAGATCGAAGCCGATCGCGAGGTGCTGGCGAGCCTGATGGAGCAGCTGGATGTGCGGCGGGACCCCGTCAAACCGGTTCTCGCGAAAGTCGCGGAGAGGCTCGGGCGCCTGAAGCCGAACGGGCGTCTCCGCAGCTACTCCCCCCTCAGCCGCGTCCTCGAGCTCGAGATCCTCTCGGCTGGGGTCGGCGGCAAGCTGCAACTCTGGAACGCCCTCGAGCAGAGCTACGGCGAGTCCCTCGACGGCTTCGACTTCCACGACCTGGCCGCCCGCGCCGACTCCCAAGGCCAGCGCCTGGAAGACCTCCACCTAGCCGCCTCCCAACGAGCTCTCCCCGCCACCTCCGGCAGCACCCAGGGCATCCCGTAGCCCAACCGCCCAGGCGAACCGCATCAATTTCTACTGTGACTTCGGGGATTAGGCCACGGACATCGAGATCGACCACTGGTCGGCTACCTGTTTGGCGGCGTTGAGCTCCTCGGTGAGGATCGAGTCGGCCAGGGCCACGGTCTCCTGGTCGCCGGCTCGCTCGGCGACTCGTTTCAGCAACTCGTAGGCGGCGATCTCGAGGTTCTCCACCGCGTAGGAGAAGCCGGCGAGCTTGGCCGGCGTATCGGGTTGGGCGGCGAAGAAAGCACCCCAGTTGAGCGCTCCCAGTTTCAGCATCGCGTCCTTGATCGCCGAGGGGGAGGCGCCGCGGTCGTCGAGGCGGCGCTCGACTTTCTCCAGGTGCCCTTCGGTCTCCTCGAGGTGGTGGGCGAACGCCTCGGCCAGCGACGCCGGCACGTCCATCTCCTTGCTTTTCTCCAGCAGCTGCTTCGATTGCCCCTCCAGCGCATGAATATCCGAGAGGTAGGAGTTGAGCTGCTCGTCGAGGTCGTCGGGGTCGACCTCGCGCAGCGCCTGCTCGACCGCTTCGTCGAAGCCGGCGGCGACCCGCCCCGCCATCTCGCGCTCCTCGTCGGCGATCGCCAGCGCCATCTCCGCCGTCGCCGAGTCGCCGGCTTCCTGCGCCGCCCGCGCCAGCAACTCGTAGGCGGCCACCTCCATGTGCTCGTAGGAGAAGGCGTGCATCGCCAGCTTCGTCGGCGTGTCCGGCTGGGATTTGGCGAAGAGCACCATCCCGAAGCCGCCCGCCTGCCCGGCCACGTCCTTCACCTTCGAGGGCGAGGCGTCGTGGGCGTCGAGCCGGTCACGCACGCGCTGCTCCTGGGATTCCGTCTCCCCCTGGTGGCGCTTGAAGCTCTCGGACAGCGCCCCCTCGACCAGGTCGGGAGCGCGCTTCATCTGCACGAGCGCCTGTTCCTCGATCGAGTGGGCGTCGGTGAGGTACTTGACTAGCTGGGTCTGCGGATCGTTATCTGGCATACCCCTCGACTACCCGGGGCGCCGAGGGCCTACGCGTAGGCGTTCTCGTGCTCGTCGGCGGCGAGCTGGTGCGCGAGAACGTGCAGTCGCACCACCGTGCCGCGCTCGCCCGAGCGGATCTGGACGAGGTCGCAAAGCTGGTTCGCGAGCCAGAGCCCGCGACCGCCCTCCTGGGTGATGCCGGGCCGCAGTCGCCCGACCAACTGCTCCTCGATCAGGCCCTCGTCCTCCACCTCGGCGAGCAGGGTGCCGTTCTCGCGCCAGAGGCGCAACGTCCCGCGGCCGCCGCCGTGCATGACGCTGTTGGCGGCGAGCTCGCTGGCCGCGGTGACGAGGTCGGCGACCGTGCGCGAATCCATCCCCGCCCTTTCGCCGGCGCCGGCCACCCGCCGCCGGACCTCCGCCAGCTCGGTCAGGCCGAAGGCGAGGGTGTCGGGCCGCACCGCCGGCGGCGGCAGCTCGCCGGCCAGGCAGTCGAAGTCCGCGTCGAAAGCGGCGCTTGGCTCCGTCCGTCCTTCGCGGGAGATCAGCTTGTGGGTGGTCGCCGCCCGCTCCAACTCGTCGTCGGCGAGCGAGCACGCGTCGTAGGGGCAGAGGAGCGACCAGGGGCGGCTCTCGGCGAAGGCGAGGTTGAGCAGGGCCTCGTGCCGGTGACACTCCTCGATCTCCGCGGGGCTGCGGTCCGCCCAGACGATTTCGCTCACCCCCCGCACCGAACGGGCCTTGTTCTCGTCGACGAAGTCCCGCCAGAGGGGGATCACGGCGGCCGGGTTGCGCCCCACCTCCTCGATACGGACGAACCGAAGCATGCCGATGTCACCGCGAAGCTCGTCTTGGAGCAGATCCGCCTGTTCCTTCCTCACCGCTACCAGGGCGGGCTCGCCCGCTTCCATGGCGGCGCGCAGGAACGGGGCCGTCCCTGCCACGAACTCGTCGGCGCCCTCGTAGATCAGCGCCTGATGTTGAAAACCGGCGTGTTCCATGACGTTTTCTCGCCCCTTAGCTTCCCCGATGATTTTTCTTCAAACGGTGGGTTTGGTCACGTAGCCGCTGGGTAATCAGACAACTGGCACAAAGGTCTCAAAGCCGTTTGTGTCGACTGTAGAACCGCTCACTTCTCACGGCGTCGCACGGAGTTTGGGAGAGGCCACGACGACATCTCGATTTTTTCACAGCCGGAGGAGAGAATGAACCCGCCGCCCGCAGCGCTCAGTAAAGACGTCGCAAGAGCCCACGAGGAGCTCCGCAGCCCCGGCCCGAGTTCCCTGAAGCGGGAGAGGCTGCTCCAGCGCGTCCGCGCCGCCCGTAAACGCTTTGCTCAAACTCCCGGCGCCCCCTTGGCAAGAATTCGGTAGTGCGTTAACCTCACTACAGGGTCAGACCGGTACTGCCGCGCGCGGTAGCCGGAGGGCTCTACGAATCGAGGTAAGACCGTCGGGCGCCCATAGAGCGCTCCGGGACTCCTAAGCCAACGAAAGGAAAGGTGTCCCGTCGTGTCCAGTACTGATTTTCAAGTCCACGATGGCCTGCTGGTCGTCCAGCAGATGTCCGAAGGCGAGCGGCTGCGACTCGCCCTCAGCGGCGAGATGGATCTCGCCAACACCGAGACCGCTGCCGTGACCCTGCGGGAAGCGCTCGCCTCGGGCAGAAGCGTCGTCGTCGATCTGGCGAAGCTCGAGTTCCTCGACTCGACCGGCCTGGCGATGCTCGTCACCTCGATCCGCGAAGCGGGCGAACAGCTCAGCTTCCTGCCGAGCGAGCACGCCGCGGTCCGCCGCCTGCTCAGCCTCACCGGGCTGGACGCGCGGATGAACCTGGCGCCAGCGTCGGCGCCGGCTCCGAGTCCCGGAGGCTCGGATGCCGAGCCCCTTATGCCCGCGGCCTAACTCGGCCCGACCTGGCGCGCCAGCCGCACCGCCTCGGCGGTGCCGCCGCGCCAGGGCTCGCCGTGGCCGGTGAGGACGGTGCCCGCCTCGATCTCGGCGAGGGCGTCGAGCGAGCGCAGCGCCCACTCGCTGTCGGCGGTGGCGGCACCGGCGACGATTCGCGGTCCCTTCTTCCCCAGGTAGGGGTCGAGCATGACCAGCGCGTCGCCGGCGATCACCGCGTCGCGGTCGGGGAAGTGCAGGGCGCAGTGGCCGACCGTGTGGCCGGGGGTGAAGACGATCCGGGGCCTACCGGGAACGTCGAGCACCCCGCTGGCGAAGGAGCGCATCTCGCGGACCGGCGGCGGCCAGAAGGCGCGGGTGGCGAGGAACCCGAGCACGTGGGGCAGCCCGCCCGGTTTCGTCAGCAGGTAGCGGCTGCGGGCGCGCTCGTGGGTGTACTGGAGCGGCTTGCGGGCCAGCGGCGCGTCGTTCTCGTGCACGAGAACTGGGATTCCGAGCTCGGTACGCGCCCGCTCGGCGAAGCCGATGTGGTCGAAGTGGGCATGGGTGAGGACGAGGGCGCGGATCTCGGACGGGTCGCGACCGATCATTCCCAGGACCCGGTGCAGCGAGTCCCAGGAGCGCGGGACGCCGGCGTCGACGATCGTCAGGCCGTCGTCGGCCTCGACGAGGTACCAGTTGACGCTCGCGTCTTCGATCCGGTGGACGTCAGGGGCAGCGCCGCGTTCGATCCTGGGCTCCATTGCCGCCCCGTACCCGCTTCTTCCCCTCCGCGACCACGCTGCTCCAGCAGCCGCCGGAGCTGGCGCTCGGAGTGGGCGGCTACCGGGATCACCGAGTCGCCGTAGCGAACCCCCCCGAAGCGCAGCCGCTGCAGCACCGCCAGCCAGGCGCAGACCCCGCGCTCGAGGACCCAGACCGGGGCGAGCAGGGACGAGGTGGCCGGAAAGTAGGCCCCACCCCCGGCGCGGCGGCGTCCCACCTCCGCCGCCGCAACCGCGCTTCCCGCGCCCGCCAGCACCGAACCCGGGCGCCGTTTCAAAGCACCAAGGAGGAGCAGCGGCACGACCGCGAGCCAGAGGGTCATGCGTAGCGGCAGGGCGAGATCGTCGTAGGCCTGACGGGTGCGCTGGCCCCAGAAGTGGGCGGCCGAGGGCGGGACGCGGGCGACGTAGAGGTCGAGCGGCGAGGCGATGTCGCCGCCGTGGGCCCGAACCGTCCGCATCAGCTCGAGGTTCTCGAAGAGGACGTCGCCGTCGTACATCCCCATCGCCAGCATCCGCGAGCGCCGCACCGCCAGCGTCCCCGGGTAGTCACGCCCGACGCTCCGGTTGAGCAGCGTCCGCGCCGTGTCCCAGCGGGCGTGCCAAGGGAGCCGACTGAAGTAGTTCTGGGGGCGGACGAGGTCGTAGCGGTCGAGCAGCTCGGCCGCGCGCCGCAGGGCCTCGGGCTCGTAGCGGACGTCGTCGTCGGCGACCACCACCCGCTCACGCGAGGCCAGCTCCACCCCGGTCCGCACACCCGCCACTTTGCCCATCAACCAGACCTCGCCAGGCGCGGGCGGCACGTGCCGCACGTGCTCGCCCCAGGCGGCGGCGTTGGCGGCAAAGACGTCGGGGCCTGACCCGTCGACGACGATCACCTCGGCGACCAGCGGGGCGATCCGCGCCAGGTACTCCGCCAGTTCCCCCCGCTGCGCCCCGTCGCGCCAGCGCACGGGCACCACGTAGGAGAGGTCGATCCGCTCGCTCACGCCGGGACTGCGGCCGGTTCGCGCAGCGAGGTCTCGCCGCGCTCCCAGCTGTCCATCAGGTGGGTCGCCCAGCGCGCCTCGATCTGCAGCAGCGCCCGGGCGCCGAAGAGGATGTCGGCGGCGACCTCGGGTTCCTCGGCGGCGAGGCCGCCGGCCAGGTCCCAGGCGGCGATGTTCTCGTGGACGGCGTCGGCCTCGACGTGCTCGTCGTAGAAGTGGGTTGCCTCGCGGTCGCAGCCGAGCCGGCGCAGGGCGTTGCCGTAGCGGCGGTTCGGAATCGACGAGGTCATCTCGAAGGCGGCGAGGTGGCCGACGCTCGCGCCGCGGCGGCGGCGCTGCAGGCCGAGGCCGGTCATCAGGTTGACCGTCGCCAGCGTCACCGCCGGCATCCGCTCCAGGTAGGCGCCGTAGGCGGGATCGAGGCCGAGGGCCTCCATCGTCTTCGCGAACAGGACCGAGTGCATGCGCTCGGCGCTGCCACCCCCGTACTCGTCCGTTTGGACCTCGAGCAGTGCCGCCTTCGGCCGCGGCGAGAGCCGCGGGATCACCCAGGAATGCGGGTCGGCCTCCTTCAGCTGGTAGGCGGAGCGGTGGACGACGTGCTCGAGCATCTGCTCGAGCGTCCCCTGCGTCTCCAGGTAGCGCGAAAGCGGCGGCCCCGCGTCCTCGGCGGTGATCGCCTGCAGCGCCGCCCCCACCGAGGCGAGCTCCTGCTCGGACGCCGGCTCGACCAGCTCGGCCATCGCCGCCTCGAAGGGGCGCTCCAGCTCGGCCCGGAAGGCGAGCAGCGAGGGCGTCCACTCCCAGGCTTCGTCGACGCCGCGGATCCCGGTGTAGTGGATCTCATAGGCGACGTAGAGCGCCAGCTGCAGGTCCTCGTCGGCGATCGGGTCGCCCGAATCGATCGCTCCCGGCGCCTCCAGGCCCTCGTCCGGCGGCCCTTCCAGAGCCGCGAACAGTAGCTCGCTCAGGCATCCCCGCGGTGAGGGGAGATCGATCAGTCGCCGGGCCATGGTTCCCGGCCGCTCGGGGCTCTGAACCCGACCAGCTTGTGGGTGCCGTCGCAGAACGGGCGCATCCGCGACTTGCCGCAGCGGCAGAGGGCGATCGTGCGCCGCTCCGTCGGCAGCTCGTTGCCCGCTTGGTCGCGAACGACGAAGTCCCCCCGCACCAGGTATGGACCATCGGGGTAAGGAGTGATCGTGACTGGGGACGACTCGTCGTGGTTGGGGTCCACCATCTCCGGCCTACCCGGACTGCCGCTTGATAAATCCACGGTCCTCGCGGGTAGCAGTAGACCATGAACGAGCAACCAGCCACCACCGCCCCGGCCGCGAACGGCGACGCCGGTTTCGACTCGATCCGCGCCGAGATCTCGCGCGAGATGGTCCGCCTCTACAAGGAGCTGTTCGGCCGCGGGCCGACCAAAGCTCGCACCGAGTTCGCGGGTCCCGACATCGTCATCTGCTCGCTGGAGAACACGTTCACCCCGGCAGAGCGCAGCCTCGCCGAAATGGGCGAGCACCAGCGCCTACGCGACACGCGGATGTACTTCCAATCGGCGACCGCCGATAAATTCCGCGAGATCATCGAACGGCTCACCGGCCGTAAGGTGAGGGCCTTCATCAGCGGCCTCGACGCGGGCGTCGACGTCTGCTGCGAGGTCTTCTACCTCGAAGACGGCCACACCGACGGTCACGTGATTTAGGAGCCAGCTCCTCGGGTAAACGCCCTCTGGGCGCCCGGGACCTGGTTCCAGCGCTCCTCCTCACCTACGGAACGTCTCGGCTGCAAGTCCGGCCGCTAGCGGATCGCAGGGCACAAGCACCCATCCGCAAGGACGGAATTCCCCGCCGCGCTGCTGGAGCGTCACCCCTTCGACGCTCCAGCAGCGCGGCAGGACCAAAACCAGTTGAAAGGACCGACATGTTCAGACACACGAAACAACTCGCGTACAAAGTCCGCGTTGACGAACCGAACCCGATCTTCGCCAAATACCTGCAGCAGGCGATCGGCGGCGTCGAGGGTGAGATCCGGGTCTGCCTCCAGTACCTCTTCCAGGGCTGGGGCAACCGCGGGCCCGACCGCTACAAAGACATGCTCCTCAACACCGGCACCGAGGAGATCGGCCACATCGAGATGCTCGCCACCGCGGTGGCGCTGAACCTCGAGGGGGCGCCGGCCAAGCTGCAGGAGGAGATCGCCGGCAAGAACGGCGCGGTCGAGGCGGTGCTCGGCGGTCAGGACCCGCGCCACGTCCTCTCCGCCGGGCTGGCGGCGATGCCCGCCGACGCCAACGGCAACCCGTTCAACGGATCCTGGGTGGTCGCCACCGGCAACATCGGCTCCGACATGGTCGCCAACGTCCACGCCGAGGCCAGCGGCCGGCTGCTCGCCACCCGGCTCTGGGAGCTGACCGACGACCCGGGGATGAAGGACATGCTCTCGTTCCTGATCGCCCGCGACACCATGCACCAGAACCAGTGGATGGCGGTGCTGGAGGAGCAGAAGGACATGGGGCTGCCGGTGCCGCCGGACTTCCCGCAGGAGCAGGAAAAGCAGGAATTCGCCTACGAGTTCTTCGTCCACTCCGACGGCGAGGTGCCCAAGGACGCGCGCTGGACCAGCGGTACCTCGGTCGATTCCAAGGGGGAGTTCGGGGTACGTGAGGCGGAGCCGATGGGCGACGTGCCGAAACTGGCCCCGGCCGAGGCACGGCCCGAGTTGCACAGCACCCCGATCCCGGCCGAGGGCGGGATCCTTCGCAAAGCAAAGGACGCGATCACGCCATGAACGAGGAGCAGGACAAACAAGGCCAGGAAGCTGCCGAAGGCGGCCAGGAGGCCGACAAGCAGTCACCGACCACGCCTCCGGACACCAATCCTGAGGATCAGGAGGACGGCCGAACCCCGCCCCCCGAGGATCTAACTCAGGACCCGGCCTACGAACCCGAGGACGAGTCGCTGAAGGACATCAAGGGGGGCTAGCCGCCACCGATCGGCTCGATGACACGCCCGGTGCCTTCGCAATGAGGGCACTGGGCGTCGTCCTTCTCGCCGCTGCCGCCGCAGACGGGGCAGATGTTCTCGCCGGCCGAGTTCTCGTCGGCGGGGGCTTCGTCGCCGGGACGCTGTGGTTCTTGGGAGAGATCGTCGTTCATGCCGGCTGAATGCCCGGCATACGCTGATTCAAACCGGGCGGATCGTCCAGATCGCGACGTCCTGGCGCGGCGAGAAGTGCAGCAGCGGCTCGTCCTCGAGCTCGATCCCGAATGGCATCGCCATCGTGTTCGTCTCGATCTCGGCCCAGCCGGCGCGCAGCGGCCAGGGCGGGTGGTGGATGTCGCCGCGCAGGATCCGCTGGCGGTCGTCGAGGGTGTAGAGGCAGTAGCGCTCGGTTAGCCAGCGCTCGAGCGAGCCGTCGCGGATTGGCAGCTCGCCGCCTTCGGCGCCGTAGCGGGCGGTGAAGTAGGCGGGCGGCCCGTCGTCGGAGATCCGCAGCAGGTCGTACCCGACCCCTTCCTCGTCGCGCTCGACGCGGATCTGCGAGTGGAAGTAGGGCAGGCGGTAGGAGAGGCGGGCGGCGCGGACGGCGGCGGCGCTGTCGGCGTCGAGGCTGAGGAAGTAGATGCCCGGCTTGCCTTCGACGCTGACGTAGGTGCGCACGTTGAGCTCGGGAAAGGACGAGAGGGCGGGCGCCGGCAGCGTCCCCCGCAGGCGCAGGCCACTGACGCAGAAGGGCGTGATCCCGAGCCAGGCGTCGCCGTCGTAGGTGTCGATCGGCAGCTGCTCGGGAACCACCGCGCGCAGCGCCTCCTCCGGCACCCGCCAGTGGGCGAACAGCAGGTCGAGCCAGGACTGGCCCATGAACCAGGGGCGATCGGGGAGCGGCCAGGGCCGGTGACCGGCCTCCGCCAGGACCGCACGCTGGTGAAAGGCATCGGAGACGAGGGAGGCGGGTCGCAGTGCCGTCTCCCCCGCGCTCTGGACCAGGCCGAGGCCGGGCACGTTCACTCGTCGTCCTCCTCTTCGCCGACGCGATCGCGGATCGAGGCGACTACCTCCGGATCGAGGCGCTCGACCGTGACCAGGCGATCGGGGAAGACCAGCAGCGCCCCGTGGTCAGCGTCGAGGTCGTAATCCTCGCTCAGCTTTCCCTCCAGCTCGACCACCACCTTGCCCTCGACGCTGGCGTCGTTTTTCCAGGCGAGATAGCGGTAGAGCCCCTCGCGGCTGGGAAAGACCGCGAGGCCGCGGCGCTGGGTGCGGTGGATCTCGCCGCTGCCCTCACAGGCGGGGCAGGTCTGCTCGAAGCGGACCCGGCCCTCACAGGCGGGGCAGTCCGAGTCGGGCCCTGCCTCCATGCAGGAGAAACACTCGTAGACGACGCTGCCTTTGCCCTCGCACTTGTCGCAGCGCCCGTGTTCGGCCTCACCCCAAGGTTCGCTGACCTGGTTGCCGGGATCCAGCAGGACCCCGGGATCTTCCCCCTCGGGGTGACAGTGAAAGAAGGTGCGCGAGCCCGCCGCCATCAGCACCCGCGACGACGGCTAGCTGCCGTCGCCGTTCTTGCGCTCCTCGCTTTTGCGGGTCTCCTTGGCGGCCGCCGCGGCTTCCTGCAGCGCCTCCGCCTCGCGCTCTTTCGCCGCGGCCCGCTCTTTCGCCTCCAGGCTCTCTTCTTTGGCCTCGAGCTTCTGCAGCTGCGCGGTCTTTTCGACTTTGGCGTTGGACCGTTTGACTTTCGCCGCCGATTTCTTGGCTTTCTGCTTCTTCTCTTTCTCTTTCTCGGCGGCTTTGGCCTCGCGCTCGCGGCGGCGTTTCTCGGCCTTGCGGCGGTCCTGCTCGGCCTTGCGGCGCGCTTCGGCGGCGGCCTCCTCGGCGGCTTTGCTCAGCTCGGCCTGTCGCTCCTCGGCCTCGCGCTCCTGCACCTCGGCCTGCTCTCGCAACTCGACGGCGCGCTCGCGCTCTTTCGTCGCCAGCATCGCGGCGCGGCCTTCTTCGCGCAGCCCCGGGTCGCGGAAGAGGACGCCGGTGGCGCTACGGGCGCCGGCCTCGGCGCGGTCGACCAGGTGCTTCGCCTGGGAATCGGAACCGCCGAGGGCGCCGAGGGCGAGGTCGGCCGGCATCCGCGCCAGCTTGATCGACGAGTTGAAGATCGTTTTCGGGATCGTCGGCAACGACATCTAGTTCTCCTCCTTGGGATCGATGGCCGCGGCTGCCGCTTCGGCACGATCGGCTTCGCGCTGCAGCTCCGCCGCCTCGCGCTTCGCCTCGCCCTTCTCGGCCGCGGCCTCCTGACGTTTGGCCTGGGCGCGCTCTTCGCCGGCCCGGCGCTCGCGCTCGGCCTGGACTTTGTCGACCTGCGCCTGCTGCGCGGCGACCCGCTCCTCCTCGGCCCGTTTGCGCTCGGCCTCCTCTTCGGCGGCGATCTCCTGCGCCTCCAGTTCGACCTCGCGGCGCTCGGCCTCGGTCTCGGCGCGCTCGGCCTCGATCCGCGCTTCCTCCTCCTTGCGCTCGGCCTCGGCGGCCTGCTCGGCCGCCTCCGCCTGGGCGTCGGCCTGAACCTCCTGCAGCTGCCCCTCGCGGTGCAGGTCTTCGTGACCCAGGGCTGCTCCAGCCATCTGCTTTGCCTTACCGACCACTTTGCCCAGGGGGCCGCCGGCGACGCGCTCTTGCTCGCTCACGCGCGTGCTCCTTTCAAGTTCGTCCTCTCAAATCCCATCGCTATGCGTCTACCCAAGGACGGCGCGGGACGAACCGTGCGGCGAGTCACAGATCGGGGCAAAACCGCGTGGCGTTCGTCCTTTGTTCCCTCAAAGGGCTACAAAGGACGAACGCGCGGCTAGTAGCGGAGGATCGCGGCGACTCCTTCGGCCTCGGCCAGCGGCTCGGCGAGCTCGTCGCGGACGATCGTCACCTGGGCGCTGCCGGCGAAGGCGGCGCGGATCAGCGACTCGACGTCGCCGTCGAGAGCGCCGTCGAAGACGAGGTGGTCGACCCGGCCTTCCCCCAGTGCCTCCTTCGTCTCCTGGATCCCGAGCGAACCGCGACTGCCGCCCTTCGCTTCGCCGAGCGCCCGCTCGACGACGGCGCGATCGCGTTCCTGGTCCAGCCGCTCGACCGCCTCGCTGACGACGCCGTTCAGCTTGCCGGTCGGGGTGGAGATCAGGTCGGCGTCGCTGCCGCGGACGACCTTCGCCTTGGCGGCGTGGAAGCCGCTTTCGAAGCTCTCCGCGTCCTTGACCGGGCCGAAGACGATCGCCTCCTCGAGCCCGTTCTCCGCCAGCGCCCGCTCTGCCAGTTGCCCACACTCCGTGAGGAAGCGCTGGCGGTTGTGTTCGAGCCGTTCCTCGTACTGGTCGTGGCCGGAGGCGCTGACGCCCTGGGCGCGGGCCGGATTGTTGGTGCTCTGCGATTTGCGCTCGCGCCAGTCGAGGCTGAAGAGGCTCAGTTCCCAGTCCTCCAGCTCCTCGAGGGCGCCGCCGGCGCAGCGCAGCAGCCGCACCCGCTCAGCGGAGACGAGGGCGACCCCCCGGGCGCCGCCGTGGCAGACGAGCGCGAGCAGCGGCGCCACCACCGGCTCACCCCCGTACTCCGCGCAGGCGTCGGCTACCGGCGGCGATCCGGTCCCCCACCAGTGCTCGGTCCCCTGCTTCTCGGAGACCTCGACGAAGCCGATTTCGCCGCGCGGCGGCGGCCGCAGGTCACCGTCTTCGAAGCGCTCGACCAGCCTCTTCGCCGTCGCCCGCAGCGCCACCCGAAGGTCGTGATGAACTTCCTTGTGGCTCTCGAGGATCGCGTCGAGGGCGTTGCGCAGCTCGGTCCGCCAGGCGCCGCCGCGATCGGCTGGGTCGAAACCGAGGTAAACGGAAAGGACACCTAGATCCGGACGCCATTCGCTGAGCGTGCGGGCTTCCTCCAAGGTCGGTTCGCTCATTTGCTTCGCTCCTCCTTGATCGGGTGCGCTCCGGCTACCCCGCCCGCCCGCGTAGAGAAACTAGCGACGGGGTACTAGCCGCGTATGAAGCCACGACTCGAGACGCCGTTCCCGGGGCCGCCGCAGCCGGACCCGGCGCCGCCCTCTCCCACCCCCGATCCCGGTCCTCCGGTACCACCGTCGCCCGATCCGGCGCCGCCGCGACCGGATCCGGGACCGCCGGAGCCGCAGCCGCCGACCGATCCGCCCGAGCCGGCCCCGTCGGCGCCGGAGATTGCCGCGATCGCTTAGGCGGCGCCCGAGTAGCGCAGCGAGCCGGGGGTGTCGAGGTCCTCGCCGGTCTCCAGCAGGGTCTTCAGGCCGGAGAGGATCATCGGCCAGCCGCCGAACAGTTCGTCATTGGCGTCGTCGCTGAGCTGGTCGTGGGTGACGCGCAGCCGGCAGCAGCTGCCGACCGGCTCGATCTCCCAGGTGACCCGTGAGGTCCCTTCGCCCTTAACCTGATCGCTCC
>Ga0190273_10000576_pt1 | contig 13567 bp, 11 predicted proteins | sample Popmic504IS_FD_134513 | JGI IMG/M metagenome (GOLD analysis project Ga0190273, IMG submission 134513) | Populus adjacent soil microbial communities from riparian zone of Shoshone River, Wyoming, USA - 504 IS | ecosystem: Environmental > Terrestrial > Soil > Riparian zone > Trees stand | place...
CCCAAGAAGTTCATGGTCTACGCCTCCGAGTTCGCCCACCATTTCAAGACCGCCGAAGGGTACGGATGGTCTAGTCCAGAACCGTTCAAATTCGACTGGAAACAGTTCATAACGTCCAAGGATATCGAGATTGCCCGGCTGTCGGGCATCTACGTCACCAACCTGCAGAAGGCCGGCGCCGACCTCGTCCATGCCCGCGCCGTTCTGAAGGACGCCCACACCGTCGAGGTGGTCGGCAAGGACACGACCGTCAGCGCCGACAAGATCCTCATCGCCACCGGCGGACGGCCGGTGAAGCCGCAGGGCCTGCCGGGCGCGGAGTTCGGTATCACCTCCGACGAGGCCTTCCATCTGGACAGCCTGCCCAAGTCGATCCTGATCGTCGGCGGCGGCTACATCGCGGTGGAATTCGCGGGTATCTTCAACGGGTTGGGCTCGGAAGTTACGCTGCTTTACCGCGGGCCCAACATCCTGCGCGGCTTTGACGAAGACGTCCGCGTCCACGTCACTCACGAGATGGAAAAGCGCGGCATCAAGATCGTGCTGGGCTGCGAGCACGACCGCATCGAGAAGACCGACGACGGCCTGGTCAGCCACTTCTCCAACGGCATCGACGTCTGCACCGAACAGGTGATGTTCGCCACCGGCCGCGAGCCGCATGTGCGCGGCCTGGGCCTTGAGACCGCCGGCGTGACGCTGAACGAGAAGGGCGCGGTCGTGGTCGACCAGTTCTCCAAGACGACCGCGGACAACATCTGGGCCGTCGGCGACGTCACCGACCGCATCAACCTGACGCCGGTGGCCATCCGCGAGGGCGCCGCCTTCGCCGAGACGGTGTTCAACGACCGCCCGACCAGCTTCGACCACGACCACGTCGCCACCGCCGTCTTCTCCCAGCCGCCGATCGGCACGGTCGGCCTGACCGAAGCCGAGGCCCGCCACGCCCACGGCAAGGTCGACATCTACCGCTCGGTGTTCCGGCCGATGAAGTACGCCTTCACCGGAGCCGAGGAGCGCTGCCTGATGAAGCTGATCGTGGCCGCCGACACCAACGTCCTTGTCGGCGTCCACATGGTCGGCCCCGACGCGCCGGAGATCATCCAGATGGCCGCCATCGCGGTGAAAATGGGCGTCACCAAGACCCAGTGGGACGCCACCTGCGCCGTCCACCCCACGGCGGCGGAGGAGTTCGTCACCATGCGCGAGAAGTATGTGCCGCAGGAACTGGGCGGGATGGGGTGAGCACGTCCTTGCCGCTTCACGGTCGCTGAGCACATGCAGGCGCATTATTTTGCCTTCAATGCGGGGCTGGGGTATTAGCCGCGCTCCCGAATTCCGAGTTGAGACCATGACCGATCGCTGGACGCCCGCGTCCTGGAGAGCCAAGCCGGCGAGGCACATCCCGACGGATTATCCGGACGCAGGTGCGGTCGAGCGTGTCGACACCGAACTGCGCCGGATGCCGCCGCTGGTTTTTGCAGGTGAGGCGCGCCGCCTGAAAGGCTTGCTGGGCGATGTGGCGCAGGGGAAGGCCTTCCTGTTGCAGGGCGGCGACTGCGCCGAGAGCTTCAAGGAGTTCGCGGCCGACAACATCCGCGACACCTTCCGCCTGATCCTGCAGATGGCGGTGGTGCTGACGTTCGCGGGTGGGAAACCCGTCGTGAAGGTCGGCCGCATCGCCGGCCAGTTCGCCAAGCCGCGCTCCGAGCCGATCGAGACGCAAGGCGACGTGACCCTGCCGTCCTACCGCGGCGACAACATCAACGGCATGGACTTCACCGAGGCGGAGCGGGTCCCCGATCCGGACCGGCTGCTGAAGGCGTATGCCCAGTCGTCGGCGACGCTGAACCTGCTGCGGGCCTTCGCGCACGGCGGCTATGCCGACCTCTACAACATCCATAAGTGGACGCTGGGCTTTGTGGCCGACAGCCCGCAGGGCGCGCGCTACCGCGAACTGACCGAGAAGATCTCCGAGACGCTGGCCTTCATGGCCGCGATCGGGGTGACGCCGGAGAGCCATCCCAGCCTGCACCAGGTGGACTTCTTCACCAGCCACGAGGCGCTGCTGCTGAACTACGAGGAGACGCTGACCCGCGTCGATTCCACGACCGGCGACTGGTACGACACCAGCGCCCACATGCTGTGGATCGGCGAGCGAACGCGCCAGCTCGACGGCGCCCACATCGAATACATGCGCGGCATCAAGAACCCCGTCGGCCTGAAGGTCGGCCCGTCGCTGGAGCCGGACGAGCTGTTGCGCCTCATCGACGTGCTGAACCCGGCCAACGAGCCCGGCCGCCTGACGCTGATCGGGCGGTTTGGAGCCGACAAGATCGCGGATCGCCTGCCGCGCCTGATGGCGGCGACGAAGAAGTCCGGCCGCTCGGTGGTCTGGGCCATCGATCCCATGCACGGCAACACGCTGAAGGCCTCTACCGGCTACAAGACCCGCCCCTTCGACCGCATTCTCGCCGAGGTGAAGAGCTTCGTGGAGATCGCCGACGCCGAAGGGGTGCACCCAGGCGGCGTGCACCTGGAGATGACCGGCCAGAACGTCACCGAATGTACCGGCGGCGCCCGGGCAGTGTCGGAGGGTGAGCTGGCGGACCGCTATCACACTCACTGCGACCCGAGGCTGAACGGGGAGCAGGCGCTGGAACTGGCTTTCCTTGTGGCCGAGAAGTTGAAGGCTAGCCGCGAGGCCGAGGTGCGCAAGGCGGGCTAGGCCGCCAAGTCAGCCCGGCCGCCAGCACCAGCCCGCCCGCCGCGACCAGAGACGGGATCAGGAAGCTGCCTGAGCGGTTGGCCAGCAGCCCCGCGAACAGTGGCCCCACCATCTGCCCTAGCCCGAACGCAGCCGTCATGCGGCCCAGCGCTTGCCGTGGCTGGGCGGCGAAGTGGCGGGCTGCGGTCAGCCCCAGGGCGGTGGAGCCCATGTAGGTCCCACCGAGCAGCACGGCGGCCACGATGGCGCCGGCGGTGGTCGGCCACAGCACGCTGAGCGCCACCCCGGCGGCCTGGATCGCGCAGCTCAGCGCATAGGCGCGCAGCTCGCCGATCTTGCGCCCTGCCCAGGTCCACAGGGCGATCGAGGGGATGGCGGCCAGCCCGACGATCAGCCAGACCACCGGCTCGGCGCCGCGCGCTTCCGGCGCATTGCGGACAATCGCGACGATGAAGGTCGCGGTGATCACATAGCCGAAGCCGAGCAGGCCGTAGGCGATCAGCAGCGACAGCGGCTCGCGGCCCGCGCCCGCTTTGGGCGCGGCCTGGCCGGCCGGGTCGGGAGCTCGCAGCAGGAGGGCGGTAGCAATGGCGCCGACCAACGACACGGCGCCCGCCGCGAACCACAGCTGGCTCCAGTCGGCGCCGGCGGCTGTCAGGCCCGAGACCATCACCGCCGAAAGCGCCACGCCGACGCCGACGCCGGCGAAGTGCACCGCCGACAGCCCGCCTCGGCCCGCGGCCGCGAGCCGCTCCAGCACCACGGCCGAGCCGAACACCAGCACGAAGGCGCTGGCGACGCCGCCTAAGAAGCGGACGGCGGAGAGCTCCAGCGGCGTGAAGCTGATGAAGTCGGGCGGTGGGACGAGGCCAACGGCGGCGGTGGTGAGCGCGCTGGCGATCAGCCCGCCGATCAGCCAGGCCTTGGGCGAGCCGCGCAGCCAGCTGGTCGCGCCGATCAAGGCCCCTAGCAGGTAGCCCGCGTAGTTGGCCGAGGCGATCAGCCCTGCCTGCGCAGGGGTCAGGCCCAGCTGCTCCATCATCATCGGCAGGATGGGCGTGAAGACGAACCGGCCGATGCCGTTGCCGACCGCCAGGGCGACAAGGCCGGCCAGCGCGAGGCGGCGAGGGGAGGCGTGACTCATGCGAGCTTTGATATGTCTCCGCTCATCCCGGCGAAAGCCGGGGCCCAAGCGGCGTGTCCGCGAACTGCTGACTCAGCTTGGGTCCCGGCTTTCGCCGGGGTGAGCGGGTGTTTGGGTATGCTCACTCAGCGGGAGCCAGTGTCGGCCGTGACTTGGCGAACGGCTGAAGTTCCCAACGCACCAGCGAGCGCCAGGCCCATTCGAACGGGCCGTAGTGGAAGCGCTCCATCCATGGCTTGCTCCAGGCCAGGATCACGGCCCAGACGCCGAGCACGACCAGATAGAGCTGCCAGCGGTGCAGCTCGCCGTAGAGGCCGAACCCGAAGCCGCAGAACAGCAGGGTGGTGACGATGGACGTGCCCAGATAGTTGCTCAGCGCCATCCGCCCGGCCGCCGCCATGCGCTCGACCAGCCAACCCAGCGCGCCGGACCTGACCAGCAGCAGCAGGGCGCTGGCGTGGGCGACGGCGATGAAGGGGCGGGGCAGGGAACTCCAGACTCCCTGTTCGTGCAGCACCATCGGATCGAAGCCGCTGGCCGTGATGGTCCGCATCATCCACGTCGTAAGCGGCGCGGCGACGAGGTAGCCCAGAGCCATCAGCAGCAGGTAGCTGCGCGTGCGCCATTGCAGGGTGAAGAAGCCGGCGCGGAAGAGGCCCATGCCGATGAGCATCTGGCCGACGGCCTCGATGATGGAGTCGGGGAACAGCAGGATGGTTTGCATCAGCAGCGCGATCTGGCTGCGGGCTTTGAGCGCGTCGATGAAGCCGCCGCCGAAGCCGGCGATCTGCTGGTTCGCCATCTCCGCAGGCGGGCGCAGCAGGAAGCTGGCGTCGGTCCAGGCCTTCACCGTGGCTTCGGACGCGCCTGGCGCCGCGGCGGCGTCTCGCAGGGCGGCGAGGTGGGCGGTGTCGGCCATGCCTTTCACGAACAGGCCGACCAGCATCAGCGCTCCGACCACGATCAACGTGCGGGCGCCCAGCTTGCGGAACAGGAAGGCGGCGCAGCCGGCGAGCGCGTAGCAGACGAGGATGTCCCCCCACCAGAGGAAGTAGGCGTGGATCATCCCGAACACGAACAGCCACCCCATGCGCCGGTAGTGGGTCTGGTTCGGACCGACCGGACCGCCCTCCGCCCGGTCGGCGATCAGCACCATGCTAGCCCCGAACAGGATGGTGAACAGGCCGCGCATCTTGCCGTCGGTGAGCACGAAGTTGACCGCCCAGGTCCAGAAGTCCGGCCCGGTCGACCCGCCATAGAAGGTCGGGTCGATGTAGGCGAAGGCCGGCAGGCCCATGCCGACGATGTTCATCAGGAGAATACCGAGCACGGCGAACCCGCGCACCGCATCCATGGACACGAAGCGGTCCTGTGGCGCCGTCATCGTCATCTTGAGCCTCCCCAGCCTATGGCGAGCCTGAACCTGTTGTGGCCCGCGCGCAACGGCGGGGCGCTCAAGCTTGGTTGCGCCTGAAACCGCCTTGAACCGCAAACCGGCTTCGGCCAGTGTCCGCGCCCTTCTTTGAAAAGGCCAAGAGATGTCGCCCCCCGCGGCCGCAACCGCCCCTTCCGGGTGGTCCGGCGAAGCCATTCGCGAAGACCTGAACCGGCTGCTGCGCCTGTCAGCGCCGGTCGTGGTGTCGCGCCTGGCGATCATGACCATGGGGGTGACCGACGCGATCGTGGTCGGGCGCTATTCGGCCGAGCAGCTGGGCTTCCACGCGCTCGGCTGGGCGCCGACGGTGGTGGTGCTGATGGTCGCCATCGGCCTGCTGCAAGGTGTGCAGGTGATGACGGCGCGGGTGATCGGCGAAGGCCGCCGCCATCTGGCCGGCGCGGTGCTGCGGCGGGGCGTGACCTATGCGCTGTGGATCGGACTGGCGTCGACGGCGGTGCTGGTCGCCGGTGGGCCGGCCTTCCTGCACGCCATCGGGCTTGAGCCGACATTGGCGACGGGGGCGAGCGCTGCGTTGCTGGTGTTCGCGCTGGGCATGACCTTCCACACCGTTTCTGTGGCGCAAACCTTCTGGCTGGAGGCGCTGAACAAGGCCTCTCCCGTCATGTGGATGATGTGGATCGCCAACATCGCCAACCTGCTGGTCAACCTGCTGCTGGTGCCGGGGACGTTCGGGCTGCCGGCCATGGGCGCGGTCGGCGGCGCCTGGTCGACGTTCGCCGCGCGGGCGCTGCTGACGCTGTGCCTGACGATCTACATCCTGCGTTTGCCGGAGGTTCGCGAGTTGGGCGTGCTCGACAAGCCGGCCCGCGATAAGGCGATGGAGACGGAGCAGAGGCGGGTCGGCTATGGCGCGGCCTTCTCGAACTTCTCGGAGGTGGCGGCCTTCGCCGGCATGAACGTCGTCGCCGGCTGGATCGGCGCGCTGGAGGTGGCGGCCTGGGCCATCGTGCTGAACGTCGCGGCGGTGATCTTCATGGTCCCGCTGGGCGTATCGACGGCGACCTCGGTGCTGGTCGGCAACGCCTATGGGGCGAGGGACCGGCAGGGCGTCGAGCGGGCAGGGGTGGTGGCGTTTGGCGTCACCGCCCTGTTTGCCGTGGTGGTGTCGTTGGCCTTGTGGCCGGCGGCGGCGGTCATATCGCGCGCCTACACCGATGACGGCCGCGCCTTGGCGTTAACGGTGCCGGCGCTGGTGCTGTCGTGCCTGTTCCTGATCCCCGACGCGCTGCAGGTGGTCGTCGCCCACGGTCTGAGGGCGCGCGGAGACGTGGTCATGCCGAGCGTTACCCACATGATCAGCTACCTGGCGGTGATGATGCCGCTGTCGTGGTGGCTGTCGATCCCGATGGGGCTGGGCCTGCAGGGCATCGTTATGGGGGTCATTGTCGCCAGCTTCCTCTCCGCCGGGTTGCTGCTGTGGCGGTGGTGGGCGCTGGCGGTGCGGGTCTAGGCGCCCAGGATCCAGCCCTCTTCGCGCTCGACCTCGGCGACCAGCTGTTCGGACGCGCCCTTGGGCGCGGCGAACACGGCGCCCAGTTTGCCCGCCTCGTCGAGCCTGGCGAAGTGTTCGGCGGTGACGCGGACCTGGGCCTGGTCCTTGGCCTCGCCGGGCTGCGGCTGGGCCTTGAAGAGGGAGGGGTAGACCTCGGCGATCAGCACTTCAACGCTGTCCAGATCAGCCCCGTCCAGCGCCTTCCAGCCGGTCTCGAACGGCCAGACCTTGGCGGCCCGCGCTGCATGCAGCCGCTTGGCCAGCGGAATCCCGAGGATCGCCTGCCCGCCGACGGAGCCCGCGTAATAGAGCTTCCAGATCGAGGCGGCCTTGGCGGCAGTATCGGCGTGGCGCATTTCCGGCAGGTCGCCTTCGCCGTGCTCGCGCGGTCGCTTGGGCTGCAGGGTGGTCAGCGCGTCCTTCGGCGGGCAGCCCCAGAACGGGAACGGCCCGCCGGTGATGCGGCGGTTGACCTCGGAGGCGACACCGAAGCGGTTGTTGGTGTTGCCCGGCTTGTCCTTCACCATCTTGTCGATCTGGTTCCAGACCGCCAGCCACGGCTGCTCGCTCGCCAGCTTCAGGGCGTCGGAAAAGCCGCGCGGGAAGCCCAGCGGAAAGTCGAAGCCGAGCAGCACCCGCTCGCTGCGCTTCTTGAAGTCGTCGAGGATGGAAGCGAGCTTCTTCTCGGCCTCCAACCGCGTCGGCAGGTTGAAAGCCTCGAACGCCAGCCGGAAACGCACGTCGCGCTTCACCACGCCGATCCAGATGGAATCGGCGCCGGTGGTCGGCTTGGAGGCCGCGCTCCAGTCGACGATGACGTAGGCGCTGAACAGGCGCTTCACGGGCAGAACTCCTTGGCTGCCCGCTTCTAACGCCCCTGAAGCGGACTAGGCCAGCTTGACCAGCATCTTGCCGAGGTTCTCGCCCTTGAAGAGTTTGATGAAGGCGCCGGGCGCGGCGTCGATGCCCTCGTCGATGGTCTCGCGGTACTTGATCTGGCCCGAGCCCATCCACTTGGCCATGTCGCCCAGGAATTGCGGCAGCATGTCGTAGTGGTTGGAGACGATGAAGCCCTCCAGGCGCAGGCTCTTGCCCACCGCCATGATGATGTTCGACGGGCCCTTGGACGTGCCGGTCTCGTTGTATTGGGAGATCATGCCGCACAGGGCAAAACGGGCGAACGGGCGCGCGGCGTTGATGGCCGCCTCCAGGTGCTCGCCGCCGACGTTCTCGAAATAGACGTCGATGCCCTTGGGCGAGGCTTCCATCAGCGCCTTGGTCAGGTCCGGGGTCGCCTTGTAGTCGATGACGTGGTCGACGCCGATCTCGCGCAGGAAGGCGGCCTTCTCCTCGCCGCCGGCCGAGCCGATGACGGTGTGGCCCTTGAGCTTGGCGATCTGGCAGACGACCGAGCCCACGGCGCCGGCGGCGGCGGAGACGAAGACCACGTCGCCTTCCTTCAGCGCGGCGATCTTCAAGAGGCCCACGTAAGCCGTCATGCCAGGCATCCCGGCGATGCCGAGGAAGGCTTGCGGCGGCAGGCCGTGGGTCTCGACCTTCTGCACGGCCGAAGCCGGGGCATTGTAGGCCTCGCGCCAGCCGAGCATCGACTGGACGATGGCGCCGACCTGCAGCGACGGATCGTTGGAGGCGATAACCTCACCGACCGCCCCGCCTTGCAGCGGCTCGCCGATCTGGAAGGGCGGGACGTAACTGGCGCGGTCGTACATGCGGCCGCGCATGTAGGGGTCGACGGACATGAAGAGGTTCTTGACCTGGACCTCGCCAGGCGCCGGATCGGGCAGTTGAACGCTGGCGACTTCAAAGTTCTCCAGCTGCGGCATGCCCTCGGGGCGGCTCTTCAGGCGGACTTCACGCGAGGTGGTCATGGGTGTCTCTCCAAACGTTCAAACATCTGTTTAGCGCGGATGCGATGGCGCCTCCAGCCGCTTGGCGCTAAAGCCGCGACATGACCGAGATTTTGCGAGCCGGCGTCGTCGGCGCCGGGGTGTTCGGCGGCTTCCACGCCAAGAAGTACGCCGAGCTGGACGGGGTGCAGTTCGTCGGCGTCTTCGACGTCGATGCCCCGAGGGCCGCGGCTCTGGCGGCGCCGCTGGGCGGCCGCGCCTTTGCCGATCTTGAGGCCCTGCTGGCCGAGGTCGATGTCGTCACCATCGCCACCCCCGCCATCCACCACGCCGACGCCGCGCTGAAGGCGCTCGCCGCCGGCAAGCCGGTCTATCTCGAAAAGCCGCTGACGGTGACGCTTGAGGATGCGGACAAGATCGTCGGCGAGGGCGCCAGGCGCGGCCTGCCGGTGGCGGTCGGCCATCAGGAGCGCATCGTCTTCCAGGCCATGGGACTGCTGGATGTGCCGCAAAAGCCGCTGCGGCTGGAGGCGGTGCGGCGCGGCACGCCCGGCGCCCGCAACCTCGACGTCTCGGCGGTGCTGGACCTGATGATCCATGACCTGGATCTTGCCCTGATGCTCACCGACGCCGAGCCGCTGGCCGTGGAGGCCGAGGGCGACGCCGACCAGGTCTCGACCGAAGTCACCTTCGACGACGGCTTCACCGCCGTGTTCGAGGCCTCCCGCATAGCCGAGGCCCGCGAGCGGACGATGAAGATCAGCTACCCCGCCGGCGAGCTGGAGATCGACTTCGTGGCGCGCACCTTCCGCAACACCACAGGCTTTGCGCTGAACGCAGGCTTCGCCGAAACCCCTGCCGGCCGCGACCCCCTCGGCGCCAGCGTCCGCCAGTTCCTGGACGCGGTTCGCGGCGTCTCGCCCCGGCCGCTGGTGACGGCGCAGGAAGCGGCCAGGGCGCTCGACCTAGCGCTCGCCGTCGAGCAGGCGGCCGGGTTCTAGGCCTTCCCCTTCGCAGCCTGCCTCGCTAGGAAAGCCCGCCAAGTCGGAAGGGCGCGAAGATGAAGAAGCTGGACGGAACCTGGGACAAGTCGAGGCTGCCCAGCCGCCATGTGACGGAGGGGCCCGCGCGGGCGCCGCACCGCTCCTACTATTACGCCATGGGGCTCGGCAGCCGCGAGATCGAGCAGCCGTTCGTCGGCGTCGCCTCCTGCTGGAACGAGGCCGCCCCCTGCAACACCGCCCTGATGCGCCAGGCGCACGCGGTGTCGATCGGGGTCAAGAACGCCGGCGGCACGCCGCGCGAGTTCTGCACCATCACCGTCACCGACGGCATCGCGATGGGCCACGAGGGCATGCGCTCGTCACTGGTCAGCCGCGAGGTCATCGCCGACAGCGTCGAGCTGACCATGCGCGGCCACTCCTATGACGCGCTGGTCGGCGTCGCCGGCTGCGACAAGTCGCTGCCCGGCATGATGATGGCCATGCTGCGCCTCAACGTGCCGAGCGTCTTCCTTTATGGCGGCTCGATCCTGCCGGGCCGGCTCGATGACAAGGACATCACTGTCCAGGAGGTGTTCGAAGCCGTCGGCCAGTACTCGGCGGGCAACATCACGGCCGAGCGGCTGTGCCAGGTCGAGCAGCACGCCTGTCCGGGAGAGGGCGCCTGCGGCGGCCAGTTCACCGCCAACACCATGGCCTGCGTCTCCGAGGCCATCGGCCTTGCCCTGCCGCTGTCGAGCGCGCTGCCGGCCGCCTACACCGACCGCGACGCCTATGCCGTGGCTTCCGGCGAAGCGGTCATGCGGCTGATTGAGCGCAACATCCGGCCGCGCGACATCTGCACCCGCAATGCGTTCGAGAACGCCGCCGTGGTGATCGCCGCGACCGGTGGCTCGACCAACGGCGGGCTGCACCTGCCGGCCATGGCCAACGAGTGCGGCATCGAGTTCACGCTGCGCGATTTTGCGGAGATCTGCGCGCGAACCCCCTACATCGCCGACCTCAAGCCCGGCGGCCGCTACGTGGCCAAGGACATGGGCGAGGCCGGCGGCGTACCGATGCTGCTCAAGACCCTGCTCGACGCGGGATTCCTGCACGGCGACTGCATGACCGTGACCGGCAAGACGCTGGCCGAGAACGTGGCGCAGGTGGTCTGGCGCGAGGACCAGGACGTCATCCGCCCGGCCGCCGAGCCGCTGTCGCCGACCGGCGGGGTGGTCGGCTTGTGGGGCTCGCTGGCGCCCGATGGGGCGATTGTGAAGGTCGCGGGCCTGCAGCACCTCAAGCACCGGGGGCCGGCGCGGGTGTTCGACAGCGAGGAGGCCTGCTTCGAGGCCGTGCAGCGCGAGGACTACCAGGACAACGACGTGCTGGTGATCCGCTACGAGGGGCCCAAAGGTGGGCCCGGGATGCGCGAGATGCTGTCGACGACGGCCGCCCTCTACGGCCAGGGCCGCACCGACAAGCTGGCCCTGATCACCGACGGTCGTTTTTCGGGAGCGACCCGTGGGCTCTGCATCGGCCACGTGGGCCCTGAGGCGCAGGACGGCGGGCCGATCGCGCTGGTCAAGGACGGCGACATCATCTCCATCGACGCCGAGGCCGGGACCATCGACCTGGAGGTCGACCCCATCGAGCTGGAGCACCGGGCCCGGGACTGGACGCCGCGCAAGACGGCCTACGGCTCGGGCGCCATCTGGAAGTTCGCCCAGCAGGTGGGGCCCGCCCACCTCGGCGCGGTCACCCAGCCGGGCTTTTCAGGCGAGCGCCACGTCTACGCCGACATCTAAGGTGTGGGAATCGGGTTACAATTGAGCAACTTACGGCTCTGTCTGGAACCCGACTCAAGATTGCCCGTTCGAAAAGCATGTCCGACAACCGCGATAACGAAGCGCGCTCTTGGGACGGCGACGAAGCCGAGGCTGACCGCGCGGACGCCGAGCTGAAGCAGTCGCTGAACCGGCTGCGCGGCCAGGTGGTCGAGTTCCGCGGCCGGGTCGGCGACAACGATAACAACAACACCGGCGACGAGGGTTCGGGCTCCGAAGCCTAGGCGAGCGGATCGACGCCGAAGAGGTGGCGGTGGGCAAATAGCACGATCGCCCACACGGCGACCGCCAGCAGTATCCGCCACCAGCCGATCTCGCCCGGCGACAGCCTCTGCCGGCCCGAGGCGATCGCGCCGAACGGCACATTGGAGGTCTGCGCCTCGAAGGCTTTGTAGGTCGTCCCCAACGCCCGCCCGCGCTTGGCGTCGATGCTGAAGGTCCCCGAAACGGCCAGGAACAGCATGGTCCCGAAGAGGATCAGGCCGGGCGTGTCGCCGTTGACCAACAGATGCCCCGCCGCCCAGATCGCTACGCCCCACAGGAATGGGTGACGGGTGACGCGCAGCATGCCGGTCACCACGTCCGGCCGCTCCAGCGCGCCTTCCTGCTTCACGCTCGTCGGATTGCGCGTCGTCAGCCCGGGCACGATCAGCAGGACGGCCAGGAGCTGGATGAGCAGCGAGGCGTGTCGCCCGGCCACGCCCGCGTCCCAATAGGTCGAGCCCAAACCACGCGCGTCCGCGTAGGCCATGGCGATCCAGACGATCCCGGCCACCGAGGCCAGCGAGAACAGGCCCATGTAGGCGCCGTCGCCCGTCACCCTGACGATGGCGTTCCTCAGCGGGGTGCCGGAGACCGCAAGGTGGATGAGCAGAAAGAAGACGGCGGCGGCGATTAGAGACGTCATGGCGTAGCTCCTATAGCCGGCAGAGGATGCAGGGATAGATTTACGCTGTCAATTTATACCTCGCCGCCCGTCATTTTAGGCCTTGTGCCTAGGACCCATAATCGAGGCGGCGAGGGATTAGCTGTGGCGGTCGCTCCGCGTTATCCACCAACCGTCAGCGTCTCTGGGTCCTCGGGACAAGCCCGAGGATGACGGTCAGAGGTCCAGCTCGACAACCACCGGCACGTGGTCCGACGGCTTTTCCTTGGACCTCGTGTCGCGGTGGATTTCGACGCCGCGCAGGCGATCCGCCGCCTGGGGCGACAACAGGCAGTGATCGATGCGGATGCCGTGGTTCCGCTGCCAGGCGCCGGCCTGGTAGTCCCAGAACGTGTAGCCGCCGGGCCGCCCGTCGATTTCCATGTAGGCGTCGGTCAGGCCGATGTTTTTCAGCGCCCGGAATTGAGACCGGGCTTCGGGGGTGAAGAGAGCGTCATTCACCCACGACGGCGGGTTGTCGGCGTCTTCCGGCTCGGGGATGACGTTGAAGTCGCCGACCAGGGCCAGCGGCTCTTCCAGCTCCAGCAGCGTCTTGGCGTGCGCCCGCAGCCGCTCCATCCAAGCCAGCTTGTAGGCGAACTTCTCGGTGCCGATCGGATTGCCGTTGGGCAGGTAGATGGAGGCGACGCGGATGGGCGTCTCCCCGCCGACCACCGCCTCGATGTAGCGCGCGTGGTCGTCGCCCTCGACCTCCGGCAGGCCCCGGCGGACATCCTCGATGGGCGTCTTCGAGAGGATGGCGACGCCGTTGTAGGTCTTCTGGCCGTGGACGGCGATGTTGTAGCCCAGCCGTTCAAACCCTTCGGCGGGGAACTTCTCATCGACGCATTTGAGCTCCTGCAGGCAGGCGACGTCGGGCTGCGCCTCCTCGAACCACTCCAGCACGCGCTCGATGCGGGCGTTGATCGAGTTCACGTTCCAGGTGGCGATGCGCATCAGATGGAGAAGCTGACGCCGCAGCCGCAACTGGACTTGGCGTTGGGATTGTTCACCCGGAACTGCGCTCCGGCCAGTTCGTCGACGAAATCGATCACCGAGCCCTTGAGGAAGGCCATGGACACATCGTCCACCAAGGCGGTCGCCCCGGCGTTCTCGATGCGGAC
>Ga0190273_10000577_pt1 | contig 13561 bp, 5 predicted proteins | sample Popmic504IS_FD_134513 | JGI IMG/M metagenome (GOLD analysis project Ga0190273, IMG submission 134513) | Populus adjacent soil microbial communities from riparian zone of Shoshone River, Wyoming, USA - 504 IS | ecosystem: Environmental > Terrestrial > Soil > Riparian zone > Trees stand | place...
CAGCCGCTTCACCCGCTACAGTACGTCCACCGAGCACAGTGCAGCATGGCTGTCGCGTGGTGGACGCCATATTGACGTGCTACAGGTGAAACTGAAGTCGACACTGCGACTCCTGATTCCCCGCCTACGAAATGCCCAGAAGAAAGATACTGCCATCTCCATGGCCGACCGGCGCGAAATGGCCGAGCTGCTACGACAGAATCGAGAAGCAAGTGCAAGGATAAGGACCGAGAATATTATCGCCACAGACATCTGCGTGGAATTGATGGAGCTGCTGGAACTTTACGCTGAGCTTCTTTTGGCTCGTGCCGGCCTGCTTGATGTTCGCGACAAGAATATTAAGGACGGATTGGGAGGCTCAGAGGCTACCGGACTCGAGGAAGCAGCAGCAGCAGTTATCTATTCAGCACCCCGATTGCCGAGGGATGTGAAGGAATTGACTATAGTCAGGTCTTTACTCATAGACCGGTTTGGCAAAGAATTCGCGATGGACGCCCAGGAGAACAAGAGCGGCATTGTCCCGAAAAGAGTGACCGACAAACTCACCGTCGAGCCACCAAAGCAAGAGCTGGTTCAAGCATATTTAGAAGAAATCAGCCGGACATATGGTGTTGATTGGCCACCTCATCAAGAAGACTTACTACAAGCACAGAACGAAGTCGACGACGAGGACATGGATGGAGATGATGGAGGAGCAAAGGAACAGCCGATCCTTGCAGACAACGCAGCACCAGCAACGCCACGAGCCAACGCGAAGGATTTGAACCTGGGCCCTCTACCACCCAAAGGGCTGCCGAACGTCGAGGGGAGCAAAAGTCCGGTATCTGTTGCGCCGCCAAAGGGAACAAGTGAGAACCCCAGTCCACGCGTCAGGTTACCTGGCGGAGGGCAGGTCAAGCCACAGGAGGCAAAGAAGAAAGAGAATGTCGGTGTACTTGGAGCACCGCCAACCGTGGATGACTTGGCAAAGAGATTCTCGGCCTTGAAGCGGTGAGCGGGACAATAAAGATGAAGAACAGCGACTGCGTGGAATTGAAGATCGCGCTACTTGGAATACGCCGTGCCTGCAAACCTGCTTCTCGCGCGGCTAAGTGGCTGTCGCATGATCGACATTCCCTCCGGACTCAGCATCATATGGGACACCGCCAGCTTGCTGCGCTTCACTCGTCACTCAGTTTTTGTGGTACTTTCCCCCGCAACAATAATATCGAACATCGCTCGCCAAGCTCGGCAGAAGAGCATTGCGTTGAAAATTGAGAAGTCGAACTCTTTCCCATTGCAATACAGAATACCTGCTACACGCTGCGGCCGTGTTTCGCTCGAGGATCTTCGATAGTAAGTCCTCAAAATCGATGTAGGGAATGTTGCGATAATCAAGAGCCATTCGAAGGATCTCTGGTGATAGTGACGTGATACCAGCCATGGTCGATGCTGAGATTGGGGAGCTGCTGTGGTGATGGCAGGTATAGCAGAACCCGAACAAGTCTTTCTTATAAGGACTATCATCAAGTTTTCATTAACCATGTCCCAAACGGCATTGATTGGATGGCATATGGCAAGATGATAGTATCGCAAAATTATAGGCAGGAAGCAGAAGTTTACTAGCCGAGAAACTCACTCGGAGGCCGTAATAGACATTTTCGAGTGTTGGATGGCCAGCGGAGGAAAAAGGTGCTCCTTGCCAGGGTGTACGCATTTATTCTGCTAAGTTAGACGCATTGGATTGCGAGCGCTCCGACGTACCCTCAATCGATCTCACTGTCATTGCTTCTCCTCCGATTTCTGGATGAGACCCTTCAAACTCTTTGCGCTCTCCTCCAGGTTCTTCCTCTCATCGCTATCTAGGCTCATCGGAATGGTCTTCACGATTCCTTCCCTACCAATCACAGCTGGCATACTCAGACACACCCCAAGCTCCTCTTGCCAATGGCTAACCGGTCTGATATTTCTGTGGTCAAACAAGATGCTCTTGCAGATACTAGCGGCTATTCCACCAATCCCGTATGACGTTGAGCCTTTCGCATTGATAATGGCAGCTGCTTTCTGCTTCGTCTCATCCGCAATTCCCTGCTTGTCAAGGTGTTCAATGCTGACAACCTGTCGGAGAGGCACACCACCAACACTGACGTGCGACCAAGCCACAAATTGGCTTTCCCCGTGCTCACCGAGCACATATGCGTCGATGCTGCTGGCAGCGACACCAGTTCGGTCGGCCAGAATTCCACGAAGTCGAGCCGAGTCAAGAAAAGTGCCGCTACCAAACACTTGCGTTTTGGGCAGACCAGAGAACTGCTGAGCGAAATATGTCAATACGTCAACCGGGTTTGCAACCAGTAGCAGGATCGTATCATCGCGGAATGGCTTCATCTCCTCAATAGCGCTCGCTAAGATCTTAAGGTTCCGTCCAATAAGATCAGTGCGGCTCTCGCCCTTCTTCTGTGCTGCACCCGCGGTAATCACAACAATGTCGCATTGGCCTGCTTCTTTGTGGTTTCCGGCGCGAACACGTGTGGACGTGTTGCCATGGTACGTCGCATCGCTGAGATCTTGGACCTGGGCGTCGCGGACTTCGGTTTTAGGGTCAACAAGGAGGACATCGGCGACGATAGGGTTGAGGATCAGGCTATAGGCTGTGGTTGAACCGACTTCGCCCGCGCCAACGATTGCAATGTTGGAGGTTAGGGCTGTCTTTTCGTGCATGTTTGAGGTATGGAAAGAGCGATGCGGGGAGGAACACGGTACAAGTGAGCTGAAGATGATGCGTGGATGGTATCTACGGCAGACCAGTGTGATTTGCTTTGATTGTGACACAGGTACCTTTCGCTGTCTTGTTTGATAACTTCGTGCGGGACATGTGGTGTTGGTATATAATGCTAACTTCTGATTCAGCACGTCATCGTAACGTATACCTATGAGCTGAAGCTTATCACTAGTTAAGAGCGATGTCAAATGAGATATCGAAGTGATCCTACAATCAACATGTAGCCAGCTACAAGGAACGTGGCTCCGCAAGGTCTCACGGGCAAACGCTTTTATCATAATCTTCACGCCAAGAAGTGGCATGATGTGATGGGAGGTGGCGTAAGGAATATTCCCATACAATGCTGATATGAGAGGAATCACGAGACTCCATGGGATCGTTCATTGCATTCATCTTTCGGAAATGACGGCATCCCGCCTGCCAAGCGATCAAGTGGAAAAGGGTTGCGGGCAGACAGAGCTCGCTAGATCTATTTGCAGAATGGAGAGATTGGACCGTTCCCAATGTGAATAGGGCCTTCAAGCAGTTCAGAGCAAGCACAGCTTTGTGTTCGACAACCCGATAATGGCATCTTCTGATTCGCAAGAGATCTGCCCACTTTGGTGATGCGCCTCATCGCAACCCTGTACTGTGTGCGCCCGTTATGCCGAGGTAGCGTCCCCAGCCTTCCACCACCATGACATATGCTCACCTCTATTTTACTCCTGCAGCACCTGCCCTCTCAAGATTCCATTTCATGCATAGTTGAAATTGTTCCTGCACAACGGACAACTGCTCGAGTTCGAACTTTTGAACCACTTGAACAAACAAACTCCATGAAACATGTTCTTGCAGGTGCCACACTTCTTGCTCGGTGTCTGCATATCCGTTCCAATAATGCTGTAGCAAATTGCACATTCACTCTGCCCTTTCAACGCACCTTGTACATTCCGCCTAAATGCAATGAGGCCTTCTATTATGCTACCGCTGCTGAAAATAATGATTTGAAATGTGCGAAGCCACGACTGCCAATTCTTCTCGGAAACGCCAACACGATTCCGAGAAGTGACAACGGGAGACTCGAGTGGATATGCAGGAGGGAGGGATATCGAAAGAGAAATTGGTGGAGAATCAGGATCGACCTGTATTGATGCCATGACTTCAGAGGCGCGAGGTGATGCTTTGATTTCGACAGGTCTATCATCCTTGTCTTGTGATGAAGCCCAATCCGTCACTGTGGATAGTGAGGATGACACAATGAGTGGTGTAAGGTGCCTCTGTGTCCAGCCCTCGAGTGGAGTCTTGATTCTGTTTTTCTGCTGAAGGAACCAGTCTTTGACCAAGCTCGGTATAGAGGAAAGGCACAAGTAGTACAGGTGAACACTCAACCATTGCACATCGTGCTCGTAGGACTCTGACAGATCGAGAGCATAGTCTGTAACATCAAACTTAGAGGCATCTAGAGGTCGTCCAGAAGTCATCCGTAACCTTTCAATCAAGAAGTCCAATAGACTGTCTGCACGGCCGCTGGCTTTGACATCAGCTGTATATAGCTCGCGTAACTTGTGGGATGCCCTGGGGTAATGGTCGAAAACTATTTTCCAGCTAAGCAGGTAGCGCTGAGGATCTGTCGCGTCTGCGATAATTTGCAGAAGGTCATTGGGTAAGTGAGTTGCTTTTTGGTCGAGTGCAAGATCAACAGATAGCTGCTCTTGCTTTTGAGGTATTGTTCTGTGTAGGATGTCATATGCTGCTCTCCTTACAGCAGGCAGTCCTGAACCTAGCAGAGCGAACAAATCGATGTTGTGTGGAACGGATACGCCATCTAGCTGTCGGCGTAGCAGTTCCGCAGTGATTGATCGTGGCTGATCCACCTCGGATGATGCAGTACTGATGGCTTGCAAACACTGTGAGAGTCCAGCGTCGATTTTGGTCTTGTTGGCAGACAACGCTTCTTGAAGATCATCGCTGACGTCTTCTGCCTTTGACGCCTTTCGTAGCTGTGCATATGCAAGGAGCGATGAATGAAGAATCGCCACGTCGTCGCTAACCAGGAACTCCCAGACATCGACCAGCGAGGAAACAAGAGTATCCCAATGCTCGCCATAGATATCTTGAACAGAAGGAATGATTTGCGACGCAAGCACGAAGCATTCTGACAACATCCTGGGTCCATCTGCCTCTTCCTTGAGATACTTGGCAATATTTCGAAATAGAAATACGAGACGCTGCTGTGGTACTTTTCCAAGCACAACCGCATCGGCTCGTAGGAGGATATTGAGCTGAACGGTGCGTATGAAATGCGACGGAGCCAGCGTTATCTCGGAGATCAGCTCATTCACAACCTTGATTCCTGCTGGTGTAGCGAGAAGAGATTCACCAGTGGCAGCCAGTAGCGCCGAGCTCTGGAAGATGTTCTCAGCCTTGTGGGCTGTCAGCAGCTCTGGCTCGTACTCTCGTGTGATTGCTTTTGGCTGATGGTCAACAAAACTACCGATGATGTTGAGAAACGCTAGGGTCTTTAGATAATCTTCTCTGCTAGTGCACTCAATCTTATGTCCTTCTGTTAACCAGAATTGCACAAAGCTCTCCGAATCTTGTAATGCTTCAAGTAATTGAGAAGCTTCCGAAAGAATGTCGGCGGCAGCACTGAGCACTTCATCCGTTGAGCCAAGCCATATATCATTTGCCGAGTCCAATGTTACTTTTTCGTTGACAAGCTGTAACGCGACAGGCAGATAGTGGTGAAGTGCTTCTGCCCGTGGTCCTGAAGATGAGGCTAATCTGTCTTTACTCGCAGTAATGATCTTAGTCACGAAGAACACGATTCTGAACAGCAAGGAGAAGTCTTCAGCATCTCGCACGACGCTGATTTCGGAAGTCGGATTGGGTTCCACAGACCATACAGCCCCACGAAGAGGACTTGTAATGGCCAAGCTAGATGGTACAGATGAGCTGAAATGTGGTATGAGAGCCCTTTGCCAGTCGTGAGCATCAGGCAGGAGTTCTTGTACATCGACAGTAGTGACACTTTTGAGCCCAAGGTCGGTTAGGGTCAAAATTGAAAGTGCATCACCTTGTCCACTTAATTGCTGCCTAATGATAGGTAGTGAACTCGAAGCAACGTCGCCTCGTGAATTCAGAGTTGTAATTAAGGCGCTGGCTCGGTCAGATACGGACGAGTTGGATGAGTCGGCCAGCAGGAGAAGCTTGGAAGATAGCTGGGGTGCAAACTCCGAGCTTAGCAAGTCTCTTGCGAGTGTGTGCTGGGAAAGGATGGTCTCCAGCATACGGAGAGCATCCAAGTGACTGTCCGACGTGCTGATGAGAGCAGCCAAACGCGATAGGATCTCTCTCTTTATATCGTGACCTTGGAGATATGGATTTGCAAGCACTGAAACCGCATAGGCACGGCTATTTTCAGACTCAAACTTACCAATCTTGTCGAGGATCATAGCATGGACGTTAGCACTCTCCAACTGCGATTGCGAACTGTTTCGAAGGAAGAATTCGATGCCGCGGACAATATTAGGAGATTGAGACGGTGATTGCAGCAGAGAAAGCCCGACATGGTTGTCTAAATGTAGCGAGAGTGACACTAGCTGTTCGCAGGATGGACTGTCGAGGAGCTTGGGGAGGTCGTTCTCGACAAATTGGATAAGGACACTGTCTTGAGTGTGGTTCTTCCGAACAATATCGTCAACAATGCTTGCAGCCCCATATGGCTTTCCATTTCTTGACTGCAACAATTCTAGCGCTGCATGCAGCAGAGTCACATTGAAACCCTGTGTCTCTGGTTCTGTGCCAGCAGCTCTTTGCAAACCAAGAAGGCGCTTGCCTTGAGCTGCAATGGCATCCTGAGATGTCCGGAAATCCTTTGCTGACTCGGGTAGGGACAGTCGCATTTTCTCGATCGTGCTATCTGTAGCTGAAGTCCATGCCTTCTCATAGATACCATTGCTTTCGCTCAATATTGCTTCAGCAGCAGCAACCGCAGTCTTTTCGGCACGGCCACCGATCCTCCATTTATCATCCGCGGATCTGTTGACATAGCTCGAGATGATTGGTATCATGTTTCGTTCGATGAAAGCATCTCGTTTCTCCTCGAGAGTAATCTGATCACATAGCCATGAGCATACTTGAATATAGCTGTGCCAGGCGGCATCGATGTGTAGCCTTTCACCCAGCACACCAGATCGATAGGCCTGAGCAAGTGTATGCACGTCTTCTATAGTATTCATCCAAGCTTCTAGCGGAATCAACCGTATAAGTTGGGCAAGGAACAACCAAACCTCCTGGGGACCATTCTGAGAGCCTTGACGTAGATATTGCAGCAGCCTCTTGAAGGGCTCAGTTTTCGCACTGTAATCGGATGTCCATACTGTTGGCCGCATTTCGGTCAGTTTGCACAGCACTTGTGCGTAGGCTCTCGCAGAGCCGACTTGGCTTCTGTTGAGGGCCTTGTAGAGGAAGCTGGTGCTTAGTATGGGCCAATCCAAGGCTTGAATATTCTTCAAGAGCGCTGTAAGCAACAGGTTGCAGACCGAGCCCCTCAAGTATGAGTCTTCGTGTTGCACAAAATCCCAAAGCTTCTTCTCTCGCAGAATCTCAGTATGCTTGTAACCGTCTGTGATCAGCTGGCCGAGAAGGCGCAAGCCAGTGCCAACGACTCGGACATATTTGTGCTCTGCTTCATCAGGACTCGTGGTCCTTTCATCGCTGAGAGTGGTCGCTGTTTGTGCCAGAAGGGAATCCTCAATGCGTTCGTAGATGGGGTCCTGGTAGAGATTCCATAGTGCTGCTCTCTTTTCCGGGGTTGTGAAGGATCTACCAAGCGCATCCGAGGCGGCTTTGGCGACAGATTTGTCACTATCAAATGTGCCGGCCAGCCACGAGGGTACAATCTTCGGTAGCAATGGTGCTATTCGTTTGCCAGCAATGACCGTCAACTGTCCCTGCAAAGTGTGGGCATTCCTCCGGACGATTTGGGAATTGTCAATCGAGGTTCGCGGGTAGAGATCGCTCCATGCTGTGAGCACAGCAACATCTGCATTCTCCTTAAGACTTTCGAGAAGCTCATCGAGAGCCTTCGCTTTAGTGGTGCTGTCTCTCTTGCTAAGATTTTTCAGGGCAACAACCACATTCGGTTCGGAGATCTGGGAGAGATCAGGTTGTTCGGTGATGTATGAGAGGGACGATGATGAACTTTGAAAGGCGCCAAATCCGCCGAAAGCAGAAGCAGCCCGAGCACTCGATGCTTGCGACTTGAACTTCTTGCTCATCTCGACTCAACTTGCAGCAGGATCACGCGTGCAAAGGAACGACTTACGCATGCCAAAGTGTATCAAAATGCGCCTGCCAGAAAATCAGTAGTACGATGACGTACAGGTTGCAGCCCCACTAAGAATTAGCGGCAAGCACGCCCAAGACGCGGTTGCCAAACCACTTGCGGCTCAATTTGTCTTCACGCGTTTGACCGCATCTTTCTTGTCGCCGTTCACCTCCCAACCTGTCCATTGGGCTCTTGTGCCATTTTGTCGGTCAGGCACTGTTGTACCCTATTTCCGGGACGACCGGCAGGATGAAGTTCATGATCGATGACCTGGAAGTGCTCTTCCCCTACCCTCGAATCTATCCAGAACAGCATGCATACATGTCAGATCTCAAGAGGACGCTTGACAGTGGTGGTCACTGCGTCCTCGAAATGCCTTCAGGAACCGGGAAAACTGTCTCGCTGCTATCTCTGATTGTGGCATATCAGATGCACATGCCAGAGAAGCGCAAGCTTATCTACTGCTCACGTACTATGTCCGAGATCGAGAAAGCCCTTGCGGAACTCAAAGCGTTGATGAAGTATCGCACAAAAGAGCTAGGTTATACCGAGGAATTCAGAGGTCTTGGTCTGACATCTCGCAAGAACCTGTGCCTACATCCATCAGTCAAGCGGGAGAAAAGCGGCTCAGTCGTCGATGCTCGATGTCGAAGCTTGACCGCTGGCTTTGTCAAGGAAAAGAAAGAACGAGGCGAAGATGTAGATGTGTGTATCTATCATGACAATCTCGATTTACTTGATCCTTCAAACCTCATTCCTCCCGGTGTCTTCACCTTGGACAATCTCCTTCAGTACGGCGAAGCTCACAAACAATGTCCTTACTTTTCTGCCAGGAGAATGATGCCCTGGTGCAATGTCATTATCTATTCATACCACTATCTCCTCGATCCCAAGATCGCGGAGCGTGTGTCCAAAGAGCTGTCCAAAGACTGCATAGTTGTCTTCGATGAAGCCCACAACATAGACAATGTCTGCATTGAATCCCTGTCCATCGACCTCACAGAGGACTCTCTCCGCAAAGCAACGAGGGGAGCATCGAACCTGGAGAGGAAGATTGAAGAAATGAAAGTCAACGACGAGCAGAAACTGCAAGATGAATATCAGAAGCTAGTTCAAGGCCTGCAGGACGCAGACACAGCCAGGACTGAAGAAGCATTCATGTCAAATCCAGTTCTGCCGGATGATCTGTTGAAGGAGGCTGTACCTGGAAATATCAGGAGAGCCGAGCATTTCGTTGCATTTCTCAAACGCTTCATCGAATACCTCAAGACAAGAATGAAAGTGCTACATGTTATTCAAGAAACTCCTCCCTCCTTTCTCAGTCATCTCAAAGAATACACGTTCATTGAGCGGAAGCCACTGCGCTTCTGTGCTGAGCGACTAACAAGTCTCGTCCGTACGCTCGAGCTCACAAGCATAGAAGACTACCAACCTCTGCAAGAAGTAGCCACATTCGCCACACTGTTGGCAACCTACGACACCGGCTTCCTCCTCATCCTCGAGCCTTATGAAACAGAAACGGCTCAAGTTCCCAACCCGATCCTTCACCTTACCTGTCTTGACGCCGCGATAGCGATCAAGCCAGTTTTTGAGCGTTTCTCCTCCGTGGTCATCACCTCTGGCACAATATCACCCCTGGACATGTATCCGAAGATGCTGGCCTTCGATGCTGTGGTGCAGGAATCATATTCAATGTCCCTGTCCCGAAAGTCCTTCCTACCCCTGATCGTGACAAGAGGCAGCGACCAACAAACCATAACATCTGGGTTTCAAGTCCGATCTGATCCAAATGTCGTCCGGAATTACGGCAACCTGCTTTATGAGTTCGCCAAGATAACACCGGACGGACTTGTTGTGTTCTTCCCTTCCTACCTATACATGGAAATGATCATTTCGATGTGGCAAGCTATGGGCGTGCTTGACAGAATATGGCAGTACAAGCTTCTGCTTGTTGAGACTCCCGATGCACAAGAGACGAGTCTCGCGCTGGAGACATACAGAACAGCCTGCGAGAACGGGAAAGGCGCATGTCTACTATGTGTCGCCCGAGGAAAGGTATCCGAGGGAATTGATTTTGATCATCATTTTGGACGGACAGTTCTGTGTATGGGTGCGCCGTTCCAGTATACAGAGAGCAGGATTCTGAAGGCACGCTTGGAGTTCTTGCGGGAGAACTATCATATCAAGGAGCAGGACTTTTTGTCGTTCGATGCTATGAGGCATGCAGCGCAATGTCTAGGTCGTGTGCTGAGAGGGAAGGATGACTATGGGATAATGGTGTTAGCGGACAGGAGGTTTCAGAAGAAGAGAGGGCAGCTGCCGAAGTGGATTGGAAACATGATTCCGGATTCGCAGACGGCGTTGAGCACAGATGCAGCGGTTGGTATGGCGAAGAAATTTTTGAGAGATGTGGCACAGCCACTGAATACGGTTTGGAACGAGAGAGAAGCCAAGACTGAGAAGGATCTGCTGGCTAAGGATTCCTGGTCGCCGAAGGACCTCGAGCTGCACCAGAAATTTATGAAGATGAAGAAGGCAGAGGGTGGAGGAGACGAAGGGAGGGAGACTATGGGCGCAATGGACTACCTGCCCACTGATCAATACGTGGAGGTTCAGGGCATATCTGGTGGACCAGTGAGGCATATCGATGCCAATGGACATGTACAGGAAGGAACGATTGGGGACGACTTTGATGAAGAAGGATTTGATGATGCTGCGTTGTTGGAGGCGGCGGAACAAGGGATGGACACGAGTTGAGCGTGGCTCTTACTAGGAAGTGAAATTGAGCTTGCATAAACTGGCATGGACTACGCAAAGTGCTGAAAGTGGGCAATAAACGACATGCGGCTTAGCCACGCCAGTATGGTATTCAGAACGAATAGTTGCTGTTCCACTGCGATGCCATGCTCTATCGACCATGTTTACTCAACGGTGTTGGTGCTGGCATTCATCTGGGTTGTCCTAATGCCTTCGCATTCCGCCATAGAGATTGTGAATTTCTTCAGTTCCCTTACTAAGCCCAGCCCTCTGCTGAATTGCATTACTGCCTCGACCTGCTCATTCTCATCGATGACAGCCCTGTTCAATACTAGCCGGCAACGGCAATGAGTTTAACGCTAGTCCTCTGCATAAGCGGATTGGTTATCCGTGGCAGAAAACGGAGTTTAGGCTCCAGTGTTGGCTCTTGCATCGTGATGCTCCATACACAAGGATCATAGCTAGTTCCATGTTGTAAGGTTGTTCTTGTTGGCTTGTGAATACTGCTGGGACATCCTACTGAGCACTTCTGGTATTCTGCGCGGCCTTGGCAGCTCATTACGTTCAATGACCTTCTGTACTTGGTAGGCGGCATGGCCTGTGCATGAGTATTCGGTCGTGTTCAAGCTGCGCTCCTCGTCATTCCAGCTTATCCAAATGCTCCAACCTCGTTAGCACAACTTGCTTACTCGTCTCCTCGATTTCGCCTGCGAGGAAAACCTCATCCAGTATTGCATACACCTTGTAGAAATTGAATACTAAATCCAGCTCACAGACATTCCCAAAGAATTGATCAAGGACCTCGACGAAGAAGTGGATGGCCTCCAGATATGCTAGCTCATTGTCGTTCGCATCCACGCATACGCAGAAGAAGAGCCCTGCGTACCGGCGGTAGACAATTTTCGTGGAGGAGAGGTTCTGGCGGACGAGGTCGCGGGAGCCGTGGGACGAGGTACCTGAGGGTGCGGACCTGAACTCGACAAAGTTCGATTGGTACTTCTGGTCACGGGGCGCTATGAGGCGGTGAACCTGAGAGAATGTTAGACTACCGTTCAAGAGGACAGTAATGCGACGCTTACCTCCCCTTTTAGCTTTACTTTCTCTTCATCCGTATATGGGGCATACCACTTCGCTAATCGTGTCTTTCCCTGCCGGTTCTGGATGAGGATGAATGACAAGACCATCTTGAAAGCGGTGTGGAGTTTAGCAAAGGTTTTGCGGCATATCTGGGACTTTGGGGGTGCTATGCCTTCGAGCGACCTCAGCTACATAAAGAGAACGGTATTTTGACGATATTGGCCGGGGCAAGAGTATCATGGCACAATTGGAGCCACCGCGAGGTGGTAAACGATAATCGCGTCTAAGTGCACAGAGAGCCTAAACCAACTCTGGTAAAGCCCCAACTAGACAGGATTAGCGTCGTCACGCCTCTTTTCATATCATAAAATAGGCCTTGCCCATCGACGTGGTGTCTTGATTGCTTTCTCCCTCCCAAGATTGTCCTGCGTGTTGATACGTAGTATAAAGAGATTTACAGATCCACGATACTCCGGGATTTGCAGGAGTCCTGGTACTGTACAGTGAACCAACTAACGCGAATCTCTCATGCATTCAAGTACAGCTGACTCTATCCTCTCTTCAGAGGTTATTTTGCGATCAACGGCCATCGGAAATAACATGTCAGAGCATTGTCTCTGCTGTTCAACATGACGCATCGCTCGAAGAAATTTCATCAAGCTCGTGAAGTGAGCCTTGCGAGTTCTGTCGGGCTGATTAGACTGCCTTAGAGGGAATTGGTTCAGAGCTTTTCCAAGCGAACAGAACACTTTCCTCTTCGATCCCTTCTCTGGGTGCTCCCTTTAGGCTTGCTATGATTCTCCACGTGCAAGTCCTACCGACACCTGCTGCAGAGATAGTCTGAGGAGCTCATTATTCAAATAACTCGAGAAGCCGCAACCGTACTCGTTGTTGAACAAAATGACTATACGAAGTGCGTCCATGGCTATCCCTTGTGTCTAATGCTGCAAAAATTTCTCTGTTGATCTCCTTAGTATTTTTTCTAGTGGTAATTCCATTCTTTGCCGTCTTCATCTTTGGCATACTGAACTGACTCATTCTGTGTGGTTACTGCTGAATGGACGTGAAGAAGGCGTCTCGCGGTTTGCTCTTGGTTGTTGATAACGCCCAAGACCGACTTCGCGACATCGGTCAGATTTGCGGTGTGAAAAGAGACATCATCGCCATTGTATATTGTCGCTGTGTGTTTAGCCGGGTTAACGATGAAGTCTACTTCCAGGCCTCAGTAGAAAAAAGCCATTGGCGATCCCCGTTCAAGAGAAACCCCGATTGGTGATGGATTTCCCCTGGAGACATCTCTGCGCTGTGGCCCAAGGTGCGTAAACAGGGAGTTGCACGTACAGAGCGTTCAAGAAATTCATGCCGAATTTAGTGGGAAAAGGCGATTCGCGCCAGCGGCCACGGAAGCGTCTATCAAAAGGGTTCGACTGCCTATTGTCATGGTGGCGAGACAGAAGACGACGACTTCCACTCCCTGTAATACTGTAATCATATCAGACGGAATCTGAAGTCGATCTCCTTAGTGGTGAGGCTCGGGTGGGGCGTCAACTTGGATAACTCTCACCTAAGCGTGAGAGGACGTCAACAGAATGCTTTGCAACGAGGAGAGCATCGAGGAGAGAGGTCCCGAGGTTATAGGTGGCATCGGCGATTGC
>Ga0190273_10000578_pt1 | contig 13557 bp, 13 predicted proteins | sample Popmic504IS_FD_134513 | JGI IMG/M metagenome (GOLD analysis project Ga0190273, IMG submission 134513) | Populus adjacent soil microbial communities from riparian zone of Shoshone River, Wyoming, USA - 504 IS | ecosystem: Environmental > Terrestrial > Soil > Riparian zone > Trees stand | place...
CAAGAGCGCGCTCTAGCGGCCTCCTGTGTGGGACGACGAACGAAGAGCTCAGGCAAAAGAGCATTCGTTCAAAAACCTGAACAGCTGCTTTAAACTCAGACTTTGATTGAAATATATCGCTCGGGCTAACGCTCATTGAAAGCGCAATGGCTGATACGCAAATCCTGCGCGGCAGGTTTCAGGCCATAAAGGAGAGGCTTCCGTTATGAATGAGCAGCTCGGCATTGAGGATAGCAGCGCCCGCCGCCCCGCGAATCGTGTTATGGCTGAGCGCTACGAAGCGATAGTCCATCACCTTATCATGCGCGATGCGCCCGATGGTCACGCTCATACCCTTTCCTGCGTCGCGATCCAGCCTAGGCTGCGGTCGATTCCGTTCGTCGCGCACGATGATGGGCTGCTCCGGCGCGCTGTGCAGGCACACCTCCTGCGGCAGCGAACGAAAAGAAGAAAGTGCTTCGCGTACTTCAGAGATTTCCGTTTTACGCTTCATCGATACGCGCACCGCCGCCATGTGTCCGTCCGAGACGTTGACGCGATTGCACTGCGCGCTCATCTTAAAGGGCGCACTCATTATCTTGTTGTCTTCTAGGCGGCCTAGAATCTTCAGCGTCTCCGTCTCAATCTTCTCCTCTTCGCTTTCGATGAAGGGAAGCACGTTGTCCGTGATGTCCAGAGAGGCCACACCCGGATAACCAGCGCCGGAGAGCGCCTGCATCGTCGTCGCCACCACCGATTCGACGCCGAAGCGCGCATGAAGCGGCGCGAGGGCGAGCGCCAGCATGATCGTCGAGCAATTCGGGTTGGTGACGATAAAGCCACGCTCAAAGGCGCGCGTCGTGCGTTGATGATCGAGCAGCGAGAGATGCTCATGATTAATTTCGGGAATAAGGAGCGGCACGTCCTCTTCCATACGATACGCGCTTGAGTTGCTGATGACGGGATAGCCGTTTCTGGCGAAAGCATCTTCGGCCTCGCGCGCGGCGTCGGAGGGCAAACTGGAAAATACCAGATCGCATGAGAGCGGCGGGCGCGGCGGCTCGACTAAAAGATTCCTGACGCGCGACGGCATCTCGCCCGCAAGTCGCCAGTCGCAAGCCTCCGCGTACGCTTTGCCCTGCGAGCGATCAGATGCCGCCAGCGCCGTCACCTCGAACTGCGGATGATCTTCGAGCAGTTGAATAAAACGCTGCCCGACCGTCCCCGTCGCGCCCAGGATTCCCACACGATATTTTCGACTCATCATCATCTCTCAAAGATTCAATCTATTTTCAATTGAATGTCAGGAACGTTGTGACTCACCACAGAGGCACAGAGAACACGGAGGTAGCACGGAGGATTGAATGATATTCAACTCTCTGTGTCACCTCTGTGCTCTCTGTGCCTCTGTGGTGAATGCCTCTTCTCATACACTCAATTGAAATTTGCTTCACAGGTCTTTATACAATTCAATACGAAAGCAAGACTCTTTCACCTGTCCGGCTATTTTGAAAACAGATATTTCAGCACCTGCCCTGAGCGCTGCGCCCACGACTTCTCGTTATGCTTTCCCCCTTTGGCTTCCAGGTACATCAAATCCGCATCCAGTCGCCACCCGCGTGCTACGAGTGCGTCGCGCAACTCTCTGACATCTTTCGTCGGCCCTTCTTCCGTCCCTATATCCAGCCAGATACGCACGTCGGGTTTCGCTTTGAGCTTTTTCACATAGTGCACGATCATCTTATCGTCCCACCAGACGGAGGGAGACATGACCGCCAGCTTACCGAACACAGTTGGATACTTTAGCCCCAGGTAAAGCGACGCCAGCCCGCCGAGCGACGAGCCGCCCAGCCCATTGTTCGCGGCATCGGTCAACGTGCGGTATTCGGAATCGATAAACGGCTTGATCTCTTCGACCAGCATCTGCCCGTAGAGATCAGCCTTGCCGCCCTTGCCCCCGGCGATGCGCGTCGGCGTGTATTCCGTGAAGCGATCTTCGTCCTTCCCACCGTTAAAGACGCCGACGATGATTAAGGGCTCCATCTCCTTCGCAACGACGAGCTTTTCTATGACCTCGTCTATGCGCCAGTCCACAAAGACGTTCGCTCCGTCATGCATGTACATGACAGGATAACGCCGCGTCGTATCCGCATCGTATCCGGCGGGCAGCCAGATCAACAGGTCTCTATCCTTCGACAGAAATTTCGAGTGAAATTTCTGATGCATACGGAAACGATCCGTCGAAAACGTACGATCCTGTAGCGTCTTGCCGTAGCTCAAGCAGGTGCAACAGATCGTCAAAACAAAGATTGCAGCCATCCGCGAGGTTATTCCGTACATGCTTATCTCCCACCACATTAAAATCCGGCCAGGGCTTCTCTCATCCGCCGCACGCCTTCGGCCAGAGCGGGCAGCTCTGCGCAGAAAGATATGCGCAAGTGACCTTCGCCTTCCGTGCCGAAGGCCGAGCCCGGAACTGTAATCACACCCTGGGCCAACATCGCTTCGGCGACCTCAAGGGAGCTTCCATAACGGCTCACGTCGACCATCGTATAAAACGCGCCGTCCGGCGTGACGGCCTTCAGGTCAAGACGATTGCGAATCAAGTCAAGCAGATAGTCGCGGCGCTCGCCGAAGATGCGTCTGTGCTCACGGCGTGCCTGCTCTGCTTCGTCAGTCCAGGCGGCGAGCGCTGCCTTCTGCGAGACAGTGGAAGCGCACGTCGTCACATAACCATGAAGGACGAGTGCGCTTTTGATGAACGCTTCGTCTCCGCACATCCAGCCCAATCGCCAGCCTGTCATGCTCATGGATTTCGAGAGACCGCTAATCACGATCGTCCGCTCGTAATAATCGGACATGGATGCCGGGCGCTGCTCATCTTGCCCGTAGTAAAGCTCTCTATAAATCTCGTCGCTGATGACAAAAGCGCGGCTATTGGAAAGTGCACCGGCCATCAATGACAGATCGTTTGCGGAGAGCGTGCGCCCCGTCGGATTCGATGGACTGATAGCGACGACGACACGCGTGCGCGGCGTCAAACGGCTTCGAAAATCTTCTATGTCAAAGCTGAAATCTCGCGCCGCAGGCAGTTTGTAAAAGACGGACTTGCCTCCGGCCATGCGGACAATCGTCGGGTAAGCGACGAAGCCCGGATCGGGCAACAGCACTTCGTCGCCCTCTTCGACGAGCGTCATTAGCGCCAGATACAGAGCCTCCTGCGATCCGGCGGTGATGATGACGCGCTCAGCGGAAGCGCCTGAACCTGGATTGTCAGCAGCGATGCGCTCGCGAAGGAGCGGCAGGCCCGCGTGCGAAGTGTAACCATTCTGCTCGCGCGCTATGACATCTATGGCGGCGCGCCTGATAACTTCGGGCGTCGGCAGATCAGGCTCGCCGAGCCCGAGGTTGATGCTATTGGGTCGCGCGCGGTCGAACAGTTGTCGTATGACGCTCTTCTCAATCCCGCGCAGGCGCGCCGGAGGACGAAATTCGCTCAACGCAGGTAATCCTCCAGTTGCACCGCGCGATCCGTCTTCTCGTCTCTATATTTGACGATCACGGGCGCGTAGAGCGATAAGCCCCACTCGCGTCCGCGCTCTCCCTTAACGGCGCGTGAGCCCGGAACGACGACCGCGCCCGCTGGAATCTCAAGTGGTGATGTGGAAGTGCGCTGGTAAACCTGTTCGCGCACCAGATCATACACAGGCGTCGAGCCGGTCAGGATCGTGCCCGCCGCCAGCACCGCTCGCTCGCGCACAATCGTGCCCTCGTAAACTCCGCAGCCGCCGCCGACGAGCACGTCGTCCTCTATGATGACAGGCACTGCGCCGATGGGCTCAAGCACGCCGCCCACCTGCGCCGCCGCAGAGAGATGCACACGACGGCCCACCTGCGCACACGATCCGACCAGCGCGTGGCTATCGATCATCGTGCCTTCATCCACGTACGCGCCGACGTTGACGTACATCGGCGGCATGCAGACCACACCGGGCGCAACGTACGCGCCGTCGCGTATGCTCGAACCGCCCGGCACGATACGCACATTCTCTTCAATCCGTGTCGCGCGCAAGGGGTAAGTATCCTTGTCGAAGAAGCGAAAACCGTCACCGCCCGCCGCAGACATATCCTTGAGTTGGCCCATGCGAAAGCCGAGCAGGATTCCGCGCTTGACCCACGAGTTGACTATCCACTCGCCGCTCTCCACACGCTCGGCGGCGCGCGCTCGCCCGCTATTGAGCGCCGCCTTAAAGTCCGCAAAGAGCGCTCGGTCTCTCGCCGAATACTCGCGCCCCTCGCTCGCGGCCAGTTCTTCTATCTCTTCACGCAGCGGCATGAGTCGTCCCCTTCAACAGTCCCAACTCCGTTATCACTTCGCGCACGCGCTCGCGACTTGCCGCCGTAATCGGCACGAGCGGCAGCCGGAAATGCTCTTCGATCAGATTCATCATCGCGAGTGCGGCCTTCACGGGCCCCGGACTAGACTCTATGAAATTTATTTCCATCAGCGGCAGCAATTTGTAGTGCAGCGCGCGCGCCTCCTGCCAATCCCCGGCGAGCGCCAGCTCGACCATGCGCGACATTAAATCAGGCGCTTCGTTCGACGCGACAGAGACAAGTCCGTCTGCGCCGAGCGCGATCATCGCGAGCGTCAACGCATCATCGCCGGAGAGAACGCTAAAACCTTCGGGACGCCCGCGCAAGATAGCCATGATCTGCGAGAGATCGCCCGAAGCTTCCTTGACCGCGACGATGTTCTCGACTTCGTGCGCAAGCTTGAGCATGGTCTGCGCAGTAATGTTCGAGCCCGTTCTTCCCGGAACGTTGTAGACCACTATAGGAAGATAATCCACAGCCTCCGCGACCGCGCGAAAGTGCGCGTAGAGCCCAGCCTGCGTCGGCTTGTTGTAGAAGGGTGCGACGACCAGCAGGGCATCAGCGCCGAGCGAGCGTGCGGCGAGCGAATACTCTATGGCGGCTGCGGTAGAGTTGCTGCCCGTTCCGGCGATAACATAAGCGCGCCCGCGCGCGGCCTCAACGGTGAGGCCGATGACGCGACGGTCTTCCTCCTCAGTCATCGTCGCGCTCTCGCCGGTCGTGCCGCACGGCACAAGAAGTTGCACGCCGCCTGCGATCTGACGCTCGATCAGCGCGCGTAGACGCGTCTCGTCAATCGCCCCGCTCGCCGTAAACGGCGTCACCAGCGCCGTCGCGCAACCGCGCATCCAATCGATCTTCATCGCCATCTTCAACTCCTTAAGGACAGTGACAAGTGTTAAGTGACGAGTGACAAGCAAGAACAAGCTTTTAACTCGTCATTCGTCACTCGTCCCTGTCTTTAATATTTCATCTAACGCTTCTGAAAATTCATAAACTCCGCGTCGCCCCTTTATCCAGCGCGCGGCGGCGAGCGCGCCCTGAGCGAAGCCTTCACGCGAGCGCGCCGTGTGCGTCAGCGTAATCTGGTCGCTGATGGAATCGAATCCGACGCGGTGCGTGCCCGGAATGTGGCCCGCGCGCGTGGACGTGACGGGGATGTCCCAGGGCAGTCGCGTTGCGAGCAGGTCTTTCAAGCGCAGGGCAGTGCCCGAAGGCGCATCGCGTTTGCGACCGTGATGAGCCTCTTCAATAAACGGAGCGTAATCTTCTGTCGTCTGGAACAACTCTCCGGCAAAGGCTACGAGACGATAAAAAAGGTTGACGCCGATGGAAAAGTTCGCGCCATAGATAATCGCGCCGTCGTGCGCGCGCACGATCTCCAAAGCCTTTGATTGCTCACTACTCCAACCCGTCGTGCCTTCGACTAGGGGCACGCCTGAGAGCGCGCATGCTTCGACATTCTTTAAGACGGCCTGCGCGATGGAAAAATCTATTGCCACGTCAAGGCCGCGCAAGTCTTCGGCCAACTCCTCTGCGCTGCGAGACGCGTCCTGCGATGAAAGTGTGAGCGCCAACTCGTGCCCGTCGGCGCGTGCCAGTGTGCTGACGAGTTGGCCCATCGCGCCCTGTCCGATCAGTGCGATCTTCATCCTCTGCCGCGCGCCTCCTCTGCCAGAGCTTCTCCCTGTGCTTCCACCTCGCGCGCGACGAGTGCGCGAACCAATTGCGTATAAAGCTCTACAGCGTGGGCCAACTCGCGCTTTGCGATGCGCTCTTCCCCCGTGTGTGCCAGAAGGATCGAGCCAGGGCCGATCAACAAAGGCTGTCCCCAGTTGGTCAGATGCGGAATGTCCGTCGTAAACCGGACGATGCATTGCTCGAAACCTTCAAGGTCAACCATCCTGATGGGCAAGGCAACGGAGAGATATTCAACCTCCGCGCGATTCCCTACGGCGCGCTCAATCACTTCTTTAACCATTGATGCATCCGTCACAAGCCGTATTTGCAACTCGGCCTCGGCTTCTGCCGGAATGACATTGGGGCGTGTGCCGCCGCGCACGACACCGATGTTACAGGTCGTCTCGCCAAAGAAATCGTCTATGGGCCAACTCGCGGCTCGCAGGCTCGCCAGCACATCCATTAACTTTTCAATCGCCGATTCGCCATGCTCCGGATAAGCAGAGTGCGCTGCGCGCCCGCGCGTTCTGATAATCAGTCGCAAAGAGCCCTTTGACCCAGTGGCGAGCAGGTTATCGGTCGGCTCGCCATTGATAAGATAGCGACAATCACGTGCGCGGGCGTGACGGTTAGCTGCGCGTGCTCCGAGACTTCCCATCTCCTCGTCGACGGTGAACAGCAGTCCAATGGAGCGTACACCTTCAGCGCGCAGGCGCTCTGCGGCCAGCACCTGTGCCGCAATGATCCCCTTGGCATCACACGCGCCGCGACCGTAAATGTAGTCCTCGTCCTCTGCCGATGCGATATGCGGCGGCACACAATCCATGTGTGTAGAGAGCATGACGCGCGCAGGCTCTTCGAGCGTGGCGATCAGATTAGAGCGCCCGCTTTCCACCTCTTGCCGCTCGACGCTGTAACCCAGGCCCTCAAGATAAGAGAAAAGAAAATCCGAGACCTCCCGTTCGTCTCCGGTGGGCGATGGCGTGTCTATCAGCGTGCGTGTTAATTCGATCAGGTTCACACGTGTCTCTCACGAACGGGAAAAGTGGGCCGCTAAATGGAAGTATCGGAAGCCGTGCTCAGAATGTTTGTCTGTGCCGAAATCTGTAGACGCGGCTCGTCGAAAAAGGCTGCGTGAAGACGCGTGACCGCTTCCGCCAGACGCGCTTCGTCGATTACGAACGTCAGGTTGATGCTAGACGCGCCCAGCGAGATGAGCGAGACGTTGATGTCGCTGATGGTATTAAAGACGTGCGCCGCGATGCCGGGCGTATCGCGCAAGCCCGCGCCGACCACACAGATGGTGGCGCGTCGCGGCTCGACCAGCACAGTGCCCAGATCGCGCAGGTCTCGAATGATAGAGGAGAGAGCGCTGGCATCATCTAGCGTGAGCGAGACGCTGACCTCCGAAGTGGTGACGACATCGACGACCGTGCGATGACGGTCGAAGACTTCAAAGAGCGCGCTTAAAAAACCGTAAGCGCCGAGCATGCGCGCGGCTGTGATCTGTACGACCGTAACATCGGTTTTATGCGCTATGGCTTTGACGGTGCGCGGCGCTGTGGCCGTCTCTTCATCGACCAGCGTGCCAGTCTCTTCGGGCGCACGCGAATTGCAGATGCGAACCGGAATGCACTGATCTATGGCCGGTTGAATCGTCTTCGGGTGCAGCACCTTTGCCCCGAAGTAGGCAAGCTCCGCCGCTTCCGCATAAGAAAGGCGCTCGACTGTGCGCGCGCCGCGCACCAGGCGCGGGTCGGCTGTCAGCACACCGTTGACATCCGTCCAAATCTGAATCTCGCGCGCATCCAGACACGCGCCCGCTATCGCCGCCGTGTAATCAGAGCCGCCGCGTCCGAGCGTGGTTGTTTGACCGCTATCACACGAGCCGATAAAGCCGCCGATGACGGCAGTCTCATTGCGCTCAAGCAATGGACCAAGACCCTCGCGCATCGCTCGTTCGGTCTCTTCAAAAATAGGCGCGGCACAGCCATGCTCGTCGTCCGTGATAATCAGACAGCGCGCATCCACATAATGAGCCGGGACGCCGCTTTCACTGAGCACGGACGCCAGCAATGTTGCCGAGAGACGCTCACCGTAGGAGACAACCTCGTCCTGCAAGGCCGGGCGCGGCGCAGCGTGAGAAGCGAGCGCGCGCAAAAGTTCTGTGATCTCCCTGCGTGAGTCTTGGAGCAAAGCGGAAAATTCAGCGCGCATATTCTCGGACAGCAATTCCTGCGCGACCGTTTGGTGTCGCGCGAAATGTTCTTCGAGGGCACGCAACGCGTTATCGACATCGCCGCTCGCGGATGTTTGCACGCTCTGTAGAAGGGCGTCCGTGACGCGGCTCATCGCGGAGACGACGACCACCAACGGTGCGTGCTCGCGCTCGGCGTGCGCGCATACGATACGGCTGACGCGCTCAAAAGCGCGTGCGTCTTCGACGGATGTTCCGCCGAACTTCATGATCGTGGGTTTAGGAAACAATGCTGAAAACTTAACTCGCCAAAAGCAAAAAGGCCGATCAAGAAAATGCCCGACCGACCTCCATAATAGAAATCTCAACCCGCCAAATGGAGATGCCGCAGAGTGTGTGCGCGCTGCGCGCCGTGCGGTCACATCCTTCGTGACGGTTGATTTGTCGTAGCTCTTCACAGACCTTTTTTGAGTCTGTGACAGTCCTGCGGATTTAGCCGCAGCGACCAATTCGCGCGCCCTTTGAAGGGAGAGCGCAAACGAATTTCGGCGACCCACCCCTTTCAAAAGACCGTTACGGTTGCCCTTCGCCTTCGACGGTCAATCTACTCATGGAGGCCGCGCCTCTACTCGATTTTGAAAGAACAGAAAACGGAATGGCGTAACTTAACGACCGGGGCAGCGGCTTGTCAAGCGACTATCAGACCGTCCCGGCTCACCATGATGAAAGGCCGCGCGCGCACGCTTATTTCCGTGCGTCACTATGTAGACCGCGAATGCCGCTTTGAGATTATACAAATCGGTCTGAAAGATGTAGATTACGTCGCTACAGATTTCAAAATATTCCTCGCATGGAGTGTTAATATGGCTGCCAGGATGAAACCCGATATTAGAAAGATCACACGGCTCGTGCCGCGAGACGGCAACCTCGTTCAGGGACAGTCGGAACTAATGATTGATCCGGAACTGGCAAGAGCTGCCGGCGAAGTTATAGCCGCCAGCCAGAATCATTACAGCCCCGCAGAGGGCGCGGAAGAGTTGCGCACAGCCGTCGCGAAAAAAATATCTATGCTCAATCATATAGAGGTCGATCCGCAGAGTGTGCCGCTCGAACTGCTGATTACGCCGGGCGCGACGGGCGGGCTGGTCGCCATCGCGCAAACATATTTACAGGGATCGTCCGCGCTGGTCTTCGAGCCTTATTACCCCTACCACCGTCGCATCATCGAAGAGCTTGGTGGACGAACCGAAATCCTCACGCTCAGAGGCGATCTGCTTGAGCTAAACAGAGACGAGTTGTTTACGCGCTGTCGCGAGCTTAAAGCGCGAGCCGATTTTCCGCTGCGCGCGATCATCACCTGCACGCCTGTCAATCCGACGGGCAAAGTATTCACGCGCGCAGAGCTTGGAATGATCGCGGAGATTTGTCAGGAGCTTGATCTGCTCTGCATCGCTGACGAAGTTTACGAGCATTATGTCGTAGGCCAAGAGCCGCACGTTTCGATAGCGACACTGCCTGGCATGTGGGAGCGCACCATTACTGTCAACTCTTTCTCGAAGTCATGGAATATATCGGGGTGGCGACTCGGCTACGCTTACGGCGACGGGCGGCTCGTCGGGCCGCTCAATAATGCTAGTAATGTTTTCTACGTCTGTTCGCCGACGCCGCTGCAACGTGCGCTGGCGCGCGTGCTTGCGGCGGATGCCGGATATTACACTCGCCTGCGCGAGCGTTTTCGAGAGAAGCGCGCCGTCGCGACACGTGTGCTCAGCCGCCTAGGTTTTCAGATTTACGATTCGGGCTCGGCCTTTTATATCTGGGCGCGCATTCCTGCGGGCTTTCGCGACGCCATGCAGCTCAACGAAATGCTCATCGAAAGAGCCGGAGTGGCAGCTGTGCCGGGCAACGCCTTTGCCGACACCAGCCTCTGGGACTCGTACATGCGGCTCTGCATTGCGCGCGAGGATGACATACTGCAAAGCGCGCTCTCGAAGCTTGAGAATGCGCTTTCGCGTGTCGTGTAAAACCCGTGCGTGTGCGAGCCTGAGAAGAATAGAAATGGGCCGCGCGCTTTTTTCATAATCGATGTTGCAAAATTCGGCGGGCGCGGTTAGATTGTGCGGGTCAAGACAAAAAACAAGCAGGGTGCATTCCTATCCTTATTCGGGTGTGCCTCTCTCTACGGTCAACCAAGTGCGATGGAGGTAAGACAAAGTGCCGACCGGAACATGCCCAGATTGCGATGCAGATGTCCACGTCGATACAGACGCCGACAAGGGCGATATTGTCTCGTGCGAAGAGTGCGGGACTGATCTGGAAATAGTTGGACTCGATCCCGTCGAATTAGACATCGTCGAAGAAGAAGACCTGGACGATGATGATGAAGACGACGAGTATTAAGAGCAATGAAAAGTAACGAGTGACGAGTGACAAAAAAGAACAGGTGTGCTGTTTGACGATAATTTTTGTCAAATAAAGATAGCTCCATAGGAGCGAGGATGTTTATAGTCAGCCGCACTGTTAAATGATTTAAGCTCCGTAGGAGCGACATGTGGGAGATTCCCGACATGTCGCTCCTACGGAGCTTAGCTTTAATTTTTCGCGTCTCAGCTATAAACATTCAGCTCCTGACGGAGCAAGAAGCATTTGCCCCCCTTTTGTTGCGAGACAAGTTTTACTTATCACTTTTCACTTATCACTGCTTTTATAATTCGGGCGACTCTGCCTGACGTTGAGCCCAGGCGGCGCTTCGATACGAATGGTGTGGAGGCGGCCATCACGGCGCTTCTCTTCGGACGGGTAAAAAGCCAGCACGTAGGTTGACGTGACCTCTGCGGCCAGCGCCCGAAACAATGAGTCCAAATCTTTATCCGTCGCATAGACGCTCGTCCCGCCAGTCATTTCTGAAAGCCCGCTGACATCCAGAGGGGTAGGAAGCGGCGGGCGATCCGTCGAAGCCAGCAGCCGCGAATATGAGGGCAGCGTCACGGTAAAGACGCTGACATCCGCCGTGTTGGCCCGCTCGATCACGGTTCGCGGCGCGACCGTGTCACCCACCGGAAAACCGTCCGTCACGACCACGACCGCGCGCTTCATCAAACGGCGCTCGCGCGTGCGCGGCGCTTTATTGACGAGCAGCCGTATGGCATCGTCGACCGCATCAAAAGTATGAGTGGAAAGTCCGTTCGGATCGCGCGCCATCCGCTCGAACGCGCGATCCAGTTTCTGCGGATCGTTGGTAAACGATTGCAGAGTCTTGACGTTCATCCCGAATGACATGACGGCGAAAGTAGCGGGGCGGTCAGCCAATTTCTGCTGGAAAACCTTCATCGCGCTGCGCAGCCGCGCCATCTCTTCCACGGTCATGCTGCCCGATACGTCGAGCGCAAAGACGATGGCGACGGGGCGCGTTCCTGTATCGCGCCGCTCGACGTTGAAAAAGGAGATGGGCCGCTCGACGCCGTCCTCGTAGAGCTTGAAATCCTCTGAGCGGAGGCTTCGCACAGGTTTTCCCTGCGCATCTGTGACCGCGACATCAACCATAATCAGGTCTGTGTCTATGCGCAGCACTTCGCCAGCCTCGTCGTCCTGCTCCGGGGGCGGCGTTTGACCGACGCGGCGCGGTCGCTGCTGCTGCGTAGAAGAGGGCTGCGGCTGTGGCTCTTGAGCGTGAGCGGTTAAAGATAAAAATATGAGTGCGCAGGCGAAGAGGAAGAGAAGCGACGGCTTCAAAGCGTCCGGGCGGGGGTGCGAAAAACGCAAAGGATTTAAGACGATTGACATAAAACAGCTTCGGTCAAGCGCTACTATAGAGAGGACTCGCGGGCGGCTGCTCCTTAGGCGGACTCGCCTGCCTTACCTCATGCCGTTGGATTATACGACGAGCGCGCGCCCTCTCGCCAGATGTTGAAACAGTTAAGCAACAGTAAATATCGCTCAGGGCATCAAGAGAATGTGCGGCTCTCTCGCTTTCCCTTTAAGGACGCCGCTGCCCGTGGCTCGGCGCATGTTATAATCCAGACCTTTGATTGAAGTGGCTAACTGAGGCGCGCTTACCAGTGGCAGTAGTTATACGAGAATGAAAATAATGTTGTTGCAAAGATTGATCGGCGCTTTTCTGTTGACGATGCTCTTGCTCTCGGCCTCCGTCGCTGCCGTCGCGCAGACTGATCGCACGACGGGCAGCATCAAGGGCAAAGTGCGCGCCGATAAAGGCCCTGTCGAGGGCGTAGAGGTCGTCGCGAACCAGGCAGACAGGGAAGTGATACGTGTCATTACTAATCGCAAGGGCGAATTTATCCTCGCCGGACTCGCGCCTGGTCTTTACGGGCTGACTTTCCGCAAACCCGGCTTGAGCGTTGGCCGACTGGAAAGCGTAGAGGTGCGCGCCGGAAAAGTTCGCTCGCTTCCTGATCGTCTCTATTTGAAAGTCGACGAGGGCTCTATAGCTTTTATACGTGGCAGCGTCTTTACGGCAGAAGGCAAGAGCGTTCCCAATGCGCGCGTCGAGCTTGCACGTATCCAGCCGGACGGCAGCGCGAAAAAGATCGACGGGCGCATCACGAACGAGACGGGTCTGTTCGTTTTCCGTCTCGTGCCGGATACGGCCAAATATCGCATCAGCGTATGGGCGGGCGACACGGGCCCCATCACGAAGGATGTTGAAGTGGATGGCCCTGCGCGCTACAACATCGCGCTACAGCTTCCGGCCAGATGAATCTTAAGGGTAAGCGCGTGGTGAAAATCATTTGAGCGACCAACCGCCACGGAATACAAGTGAATCGCGTGAAGAATTTTTGACCGCGCGACAGCTCGCCGCCATTCTTCAGGTGAGCGAATCGACCGTGCACAGGCTGGCGCGAAAGGGCCGCATCCCCTCCATACGAATCACACCGCGCATCACACGCTTTCATCTACGAAGCGTGAGCGAGGCACTAGACGGCTCGAAGCGCTCACGCAGACACACAGGCGACGATGCAGAGGATACTGCACAGCTTCCATTGCCGAACCTCTTCGCTTAAATCCTATCTCTTTCTGGCCGCGCGCCGCGCGAGGCTGCTGACATCCACCCAGCGTCCATCCTTCTTCACATAGACGCGCGGGTCGCGCGGCGGATACCGTCTGATAAAGTCCGGATAATCGGCAAGCATACTGCGCATGCTCGCGCGGTCGCCGACGATGACGCGCCAGCGCCCGCCTTCGCGTACCAGATACTGCTGTGCGACGACTTTGCCGTCGCTATCCACGGGGCGCGACACGCGGCCATACATCACCGTATCGACGACTGCGATGTCGCCAGAGACTCGCACCGCGCCGATCTCCAG
>Ga0190273_10000579_pt1 | contig 13490 bp, 9 predicted proteins | sample Popmic504IS_FD_134513 | JGI IMG/M metagenome (GOLD analysis project Ga0190273, IMG submission 134513) | Populus adjacent soil microbial communities from riparian zone of Shoshone River, Wyoming, USA - 504 IS | ecosystem: Environmental > Terrestrial > Soil > Riparian zone > Trees stand | place...
ATCGCATCGAGCACGGGGCAGACAGGGGCGAGCAGTTCGATCCCAACGGGCACACCTGTGCGCACCAGCGAGACAACCTACCTGGTCAACGATCCGGCCATTGATGCGGGGACAAAGACTGCCTATCGAAATCGTCATTTGATCGGCTTGCCGACCTCCTCACGCATAAAGAACGGTTCGGGAACGATTGTGGCTCAAAGCAGCGTCTCCTATGACGAAGCTGCTTATCCTTTGATTAGCCTCGGAGTGGTCACGGGCTGGACTGATCCGGCGACGAGTGTGCGCGGCAATGTAACGAGCAGCGGAAGCTGGCTGGACACGACCTCCACATACCTGCAAACGCATGCGCAGTACGATCAGTGCGGCAATCTCGTCAATGCGTGGGATGCTAAAGGCAATCTATCGCAGACTCAGTATTCGAGCACCTACTTTTACGCTTATCCGACCGCCAGCATCTCCGCCGTGCCCGGCGGCTCTTATAGCTCTTCGACTTCGCTGGTTTCTTCCACGGCCTATGACTTCTCGACCGGCCTTGTGACTTCGACGACGGACGCCAACAACCAGACGACCAGTTATGAATACGTTGATTCGCTGAATCGTTTGACCAAAGTCACTCGGCCCACGGGCGGCGGCTGGACTACTTATGAGTACACGCCCAGCGTCTATGGTGATCGACTTCACGTTCAGACCTTACACAACTCCGTCGGGCCTGTGGTCTCAGACTCTTACGTGTTCTATGACGGGTTGGGCCGTCCCTATCGCTCCTTTGAGAACGAGAGCTTCGATCCGACCAATATCTATCTGACCACGGACACGCAGTATGACTCGATGGGCAGAATCTGGAGAGTATCGAACAGCTATCGCACGATCAACGCGACGGCGGCGATCAATCCTTCGGGTATCTGGACGACGAATGCCTACGATAAGCTGGGGAGAGTGGTAACGGTCACGACCTCTGACAATGCTGTGGTCACGAATTCTTACAGCGGCAATCAGGTGACGGTTACGGATCAGGCGGGAAAGAAGCGAAGCAGCGTGACGGACGCGCTGGGCAGGCTCACGCAGGTCGTCGAAGACCCCGGCGGGTCACTTAATGCTCAGACAGACTACACTTATGACACGCTGGGCAATCTGCGGAAAGTAACGCAGGGCTCGCAGCTACGTTATTTCATGTACGACTCGCTCTCGCGCATGATTCGCGCGAAGAACCCGGAACAGGCCCCCAATGCAGGTCTGTCATTGTCAGACGCGGTGACGGGCAATTCTCTGTGGTCTTTGGCCTATGGTTATGACAACAACGGCAATCTCTCTTCCAGGACTGATGCCAGAGGTGTGACTTCGACCTACACCTACGATGCCTTAAACCGCAATACCCTTATCAACTATTCGGACGGCGCAAGCACGACTCACTACTTCGACGGCGCGACGAACGGGCGCGGACGTTTCTGGCTCTCTCATCACTATCCGGCCTCTGGCGCTTATACGCAGACGGTCATCGAAAGCTACGACGCCGTGGGCCAGCCGCTTTCCCAGCGTGTCAACTTCTGGACGGGCGCTGCCTGGAGCCCGGCCTTCATGGTCAATCGCACCTACGATCTGGCCGGTCATGTCGTCTCTCAGACTTATCCTTCCGGAAGGACTGCCAACTACACGTATGATCGTATGGGACGCACCTCCACGTTCGCAGGCAATCTGGGCGATTCCGTCACGCGCACTTACATGACGGCCATATCCTTTGATGACAGCGGACGCATGACCCGCGAGCGCTTCGGCACGGACACTCCGCTCTACCATAAGCGTCACTGGAATAATCGTGGTCAGCTTTATGATATGCGCCTCTCGACGGTCAACGACGAGGACAACTGGAACAGGGGAGCGATAGTCAATTACTACAGCCTCTCGAACATGTGCTTTGGGCCAACCTGTACGGGCACGGATACGAACGGCAATCTACAGATACAGCAGCACTTCATTCCGACAGACGACGCGATCAACGGCTATTCATTGATGCAGCAAAACTATGGTTACGATTCTCTGAACCGCATCAATTGGATGGGCGAGTACATCAACGGCAGTGGTGCGACGCCTTCCGGGGTGCAAGGCTACGACTATGACCGCTGGGGCAATCGCACGTTGAATGCAACGACGTGGGGAACGGGCATCAACAATAAGCAGTTTACGGTGGATGCGGCAAACAACCGTTTGGGAGTGCCTTCAGGGCAAAGCGGAGTGATGCAGTACGACGCCAACGGGAATCTCACGAACGATACTTACACCTCTTATGGAGCACGCACGTTTGATGGAGAGAACCGTATGCTCACGGCCTGGGATAGCAGCGGTCAGCAAAGTGTGTACACCTATGACGGAGATGGGAGAAGAGTGCGCCGTAAAGTAGGAGTGCAGGCTGAGGTATGGCACGTCTACGGGCTGGATGGAGAGTTGTTGGCAGAATACACAGCAAATGCTGCCGCGACCTCACCGCAGAAGGAGTATGGCTATCGCAACGGCGATTTGCTCATCACAGCGCAGGCGAGTGCGAATGTGCAGTGGATGGTTACGGATCAACTGGGCACGCCGCGAATTATTGCAGATCGCACGGGAAGCCTGGCGGGAATTCGCCGGCATGATTATCTGCCGTTCGGAGAGGAGCTATTTGCAGGCACAGGCAATCGAACGACTGCGCAGGGCTACAGTGTGAGTGATGGTGTCAGACAGAAGTTCACCGGATATGAACGTGATAATGAGACTGGGCTAGACTACGCGCAAGCTAGGTACTATTCGCCAACACAGGGTCGCTTTACCAGTCCTGACGAGTTTACGAGTGGGCCGGAAGAACTATACTACTTCGCTGATGATGCGGCGGACAATCCCACATTTTATGCCGACCTTGAGAACCCGCAGTCGCTAAACAAGTACCAATACGTCTACAACAACCCGTTGAGATATACTGATCCGACGGGTCACTGCACGGATGCGCAATGCGTGGTCGAGGTCATCAAGTGGACAGCTCCTGCGCTTCCCCTTGTTGCCCCAGAGGTTGCAGCAATAGTATTGGTAGGTGGTATTTATTCAGCAATTCCCGGAGATCCTACTCAAGGTGATGGGTCATGTCCTTCCTGCGACGCCTACATTAATGCCAGCCGACAGAGGTTTGAGCAACAGGAAGCCGCCAGACAGAACATACGAAGCCAAGACAACTCCGGGGATCAAGGTAGTTCACCACCGAGAGGATCAAGAAACCCTGCAACCGCAGAAGCAGCGGCAGAGGGAAGAAGACAACATGAAGAATTTAAGGCTAAGGTAAAAGCCAAGCCGGGTTGGCAATCCGAACCCGCATTAAAAGATCCTAAAACTGGTAAAACCGTGAAACCAGATGCGGTTACTCCTAGTGGGCGTCCTGTGGAGCTTAAGCCTAACACGCCCAGCGGGCGAGCGAAAGGGCGAAAGCAGTTACCAGGTCAACAGCGTGCGACTGGGAAGAAAGGACGGGTGGTTTACTACAAGCCAAAAAGGAAACAAGAAAACCGATGATAGAAAGGAAACTTTATAAATCCAGAGCGGGCGGGTATGGCCTAAAGTACCCGCCCGATTGGGAAATTGAGGAAGGTAATGAGTGCGTAACCATTTATGATCCACGCAAGGGGCTAGGAGCACTACAAGCCTCAGCATATCGTACTCCTACCCCTCAAAATCCCAAGGATGTTTTACTTGAATATTTGTCGGACAACGATGTGCCCATAGAAGAAAAGGAGATCATACTTCATAAAACCAATGGAAAGACTATGGCGAGTTACGAGTACATAGAAGGGCCGTGGTACAAGAAAGTATGGTTTATCAGTCAAGACTCTTGCCTTCTTCTGGTGACATATAACTGTAAGGTCGAACATAAAAAAGAAGAAGAAATAGATAAGGTTGAGGAGATTGTCCATTCGATAATAGTGACAACGGGTGGGCAGTAGTTAATGAGAGTTTGCTGAAAATCAGTTTTTAGCGTGATCCTTCGTACTATATTTCAAATTAACCTGACCTTCCCTATAGTCTGTTCAGCCCATTCCATTCTGAGCGATCCATAGAGGAAGGATTCACCCTTCCAGAACATCTTCCGTGCCCGTATCCACCTGTTATTTGACTACACATAGGCGCACAGACGACCCGGCAAGTCTATAATAATAATCGCAAGAAAAACGGCGGCAAGCTCAAGTGCGAAATATGTGGTGAAGAAATGGTGCCTGCCAAGAAGTCTGAAAGGGGAGTGACGCCACCGCAAAACGAAGCAACAGTAGATCACGTTCGTCCTAGGTCCAGAGGAGGAAATAATAGCCCAGATAACCTTCAGGGCGCATGTCGTAAATGTAATAGAAGTAAAAGTGATAGAGTACAACAGTGACAGCAACGTCCGAGAGGAAGAGGTGGGACGTGACTGGTAATCCGCTCGATCCCTGCACAATAAGAGACAGGCGGCTGAAGAGTTTTGTTCGCCTTCTGTCTCTCATTGTCCAGAGAATGAAATAATGTTCAGCAATATGAGGCGACGGAATGAATAAGAATCAAGAATGGCTCTTCGATCAAGCGCCAAACACCGCTGCAATTACTACAAGACAGGTGCTAGACCTGCATTTTCCTATTTTGCAGGTCACGCATTATGAAGATGACCACTCCTGGGCTTTCTTGTGTGGTACAACCGAAGAATACGAAAAAGACGGCAGAGCGATCTCCATGGCCGAGGCGCTCAAGCTTGATGACACACTGAAAGAGGTAGCTGATTTACCACCCGGCTGGTCCGCTCAACGTACAGATAAAGACTCAGAATGGATCAGGTATGTAGATGAGACAGACTAACATTCCGCTTGAGGAATGGCGCTTTGCTCATCACAGCGCAGGCGAGTGCGAATGTGCAGTGGATGGTGGCGGATCAACTGGGCACGCCGCGCATCATTGCAGATCGCACGGGAAGCCTGGCTGGAGTTCGTCGGCATGATTATCTGCCGTTCGGAGAGGAGCTATTTGCAGGGACAGGCAATCGGACGACGGTGCAGGACTACAGTGTGGGTGATGGTGTCAGACAGAAGTCCACCGGATATGACGGGCCACCTTGCGGAACACGGTGGAAATTTTAGAAACCGAACGAGCGGGCCACTGATTAGGAGGAAATGACGTTGGGCGGCGAAAAATTATTTGACGAAGTTGTCCGAACAGTTTCCAAGTGGTCTCCTCGGGGAGTGAAGTTGCTGTCAAACGGCGTGCGCCTTACATGCCCGACGCCGCACGTCGGCCCTGAAGCGTGGTTGCACGTGCTCTTCCCTCCCTTAACGCACGGGGAGTTAAGGGAGATGGAAAAGAAGCTCGGGATTCCTTTACCCGATGATTTCCGGGATTTCCTCCTGATGACTAACGGGTTGATGCTCTTTTCTCAACACGTTTCTGTTTGGGGGGTGAGGAAAAATATGGCGCGAAGTGGAGACAAAGCCTGGCAGCCCTACGATCTTCTAGATCACAATTCCGGGGCCGAGCGCCCCGCCTATAGCCCGGAAGATGTGATCTTCTTTGCCAGCGCCGATGAAGGTAGAAATTGGTGTTTTTTTGAATTCGACGACGAGAGTTATCGCGTAGGCAAAACAGACCGACACCATTTTCGCCCCGACGCTTACTGGTCGGCCTTCGGTAATTGGTTACTTGATGAGATACGCTCGCTGGCGCTGCTTTTCAACGCCGACGGCGAGCTGGAAATAGAGCGTGTGAATCAAACGACCGAATGGTAGACCGACGGCAAGCTGTGACGTAACTATTATTACGACGATGAGGACGGAAGGTACTCTGAAAGACGCACTCAAGCAGGTGAAGAGTCTGATGCAGTTAAAGAATGCGACGGAAACGCTGCTTCAGCGGGTCCCAGCATTCGCAGAGGCTCGATCATCTAATACAGAATCTATGTCTCACGACGATGACAGCCCTTATATCGTCTAGGGCGACTTGGGCCTTTTTCTCCTCCAATATCTGAAGGCCCGCATCAATAATGATTACTTCCTTTCCTACAACGCTCGCTGCATTGCTTTGCGCTATAACGTTGTGTATGCAGCTATCCTGTGGTCAAGAATCGTATCGCGTGAAGCTTTCCGATGCCGTGACCGTCAGGAACGAGTGGCTTGAGTTTCATCCTCAGTCATCTTTGAAAGCCGATAAGGATATTCAAATGGTTGTTTTAGATTTAGAGTCACCATTTAAGTATGATTTTTACAAAGAAGGCGTGGGCCCAAACAGCGGGATGGGTATTCTCATGCCGGATGGCGAGGTGATTAACCCCGAGATAGAAATCATCGATCAGGACGGGAATAAATTCAATCTGGTTTGGAGCGGCGCAAGGCAGACATTCTCGCCAGTCTACAGCCTTCCACATCCAAACCAGTTGCCTCGTGACAGGGAATACAAGACTGTAAGAATCCGCTCACCGAGGCCCATCAAGTGCAAAGTTATTTACTGGTTTTGCGAATCAGCGAAAGACTGGAAATGATAAGAGTCAACGGCTCGCGCAACATAAGGTCAACGTAAAGTCAGGATAAGCGCGCTCAAAGGCTTGATCGTTTTCAGCTACAACCGGACGGATACGCTTTCGCTTTGTCGTGGCCTCTCTCCGGTGAATGTAAGCGGCAGTCCGTTTTGTAAGTTAAAGCTCGCTGCCCTAAGACCGTGGGTTTGAGAGTTCGCGCCAGCGGTTTTGCTCATGAGACGAGTAATCTCTTCTGCCTGGACACTGCCTTTCAAGGGTTTCGTCCCCTTAGTGTGCGTGCTGATAAGCATACTTCTCGTTTTCAGCCTGTTCGCTTACTCTTCAGGCCCGCCCGGCGATGCGTTAATCGGAGTGCTTTTAGTGATCGGCGCGACTGTGTTCTTCTGCTGGTGGGGAATGAAGTTGAAGCGAGTCAGCGTTGATGACCGCAAGCTCTATGTCTCGAACTTAATCAAGGAGATTTCGATTCCCTTATCTGAAATAGATTCCGTCTCGGATTTGCAGGGTGGGTGGCCCGTAATTGTCCATTTGAGAGCAAAGTCCGAGTTCGGTCACACTATCTTCTTTCTCGCGACCTGGAGGCCCGTTCTCTTTTCCAGCTCCTCCCATCCAATCGTCGAAGAGTTGCGCCGATTAGCCAGGTTGCATGTCTAAAGGGCCGCTTCCCCAATACACGAAACTCACGACGTTAATAAGTTCTAGATGAACCGGCGCGCACACACCGCAGAGGGAGTATGATTATCATGACGGCGAGTTGCTCTATACTCCGTTTTGTAAACGACATAGCAACGCACTTCATTCTCAAAGCGTGGCCTTTCCGGTAATCACAAGGAGAAGTGGAATCCATGCAAAGATACAGTCATTGCTTTAAGTTACCACTCGTCCTCCTTTTACTCTTATGCGTGACAGGCGCTTCTTGTGAACGCGACACAACGTTAACGATTGAAGGAGGCAATACGCCGAAGTTCAAGATGTCGGGCAGCGGCACATTGATTCTCTTGAGAATGCACGGCCCGAAAGTGCGTGAAGGTCAGGGCGAAATAGCAAATATAATTTGGGAGATCGTGCCCGAAGAAGGCTCGGCGAACGGGAGAGCGGTTGAGGAATTAGGAACAATCATCTACGGGCAAGTCCCTGCGGGATACGTCCAGAAATATCCGGAACAAGGTGAAGTTCCGACCTTGATTGAGGGCCAGGATTATGACATCTGGCTCATCACTGATAATGCCAATGGAGTAAAAAGGCACTTTACTCTCCGTGATGGTAAGATTCTTGAGAAGAGGTGAAATTTCATATTCTTATGAGATCGGCTCTATCCGAAGTAAGACACAAAAAACTATTTTCCTCGCTAATGATACTTGAATGCCCTCAGTTGCTCGCATGCGCTTTAGTAGTCGCCGATGCTGTCCTGTCCGCCTCCGCCTCCGACATCGAGCAGCGCTTTTTTGTAGCCTTCCCTCAGACCTCTTTCATACCCTGATCTATTGGCCGCCCGCCAGATTGAGACGAATGCTAGAAAGATGAGGACGAAGGAGAGAATGAGTCCCTTCCCCACAGCGTCCGTAAAAAACCATCTTAGAGAGAGAGCCTTGGAGAGAGAGGCGGCGAACATAATCGAAGGCGCATGTATCAGCCAGCCGACGACCCCGACGACTAAAGATTGCCCCTCTTTGTTCGGCGATAGAATAGAGTGACGCCAGAGCCTCGGCCAGATAATCAGCAACAGTAGGAAGAAGACCGTATAAAACATCCACTCTCTCATAATTTCCCTCCACCCGACGTGCGCAGCACCACTGCATGAACATCTTTCAACCGCACTGTCCAGGATCAATCATCTAACCTATCATTTGAAATAGCATCATATTGTAAGCAATGCTGGCCCGCGAGAGAGAGCAGCTTCGGATTTTACCTGCTGAGCTTTGTCAGGCATGACCTCAAGCCTGAGGCTGTAAGCTATAGTTTCGCGCCGATCTCAGGAAAATAACGAAGAGTTTTCCAGAAGGCATTCCCTGACCCTTGCCGCTTATTCTAACTTATAATATTCAAAGCCTGACCCTCTTTTTCGTTTTTCCTTTGAACAGCTTCCCTTACTCGCTCTGCTGCCGCCTTAGGCTTGGCTTAACGCCCATGCGCCGCGCCGTATAACTGGAAAACGCTCTTTACGCCATACTGATTTTGAGAGTAAGGTAAGCGAACATGAAGTCCCAACGCCCTGTGCGCCCTCGACTGTATGCCTAGTGCGCAACGGGATGCAAATAGAACCTCCATCCTCAATTTTAAGGCACTGCCGGTCGTTGTTACTTGAGAGGCCACGATTGTTGTTATGAGCGACAACAGAGCAGCAATCTTAAGATCAGGTCATCGTAATCAACTTTCAACTTGCTTTGCGGTGATGTTGTTTCTCTGCATCCTGTTTTTTACCGGGCAGGCGAAAGAGTTGACGGCGCGCACTCTCATGCAGCCCGCAGGTGGCGCGTACGCCGCTTCAAAGAGCGTCAGTCAAGACGGCCAGGAGGCGCGCTCGCTGGAGCGCGGAAAGCCGGTTGAGCGCGAGCTTAAAGGTAGCGAATCTCACTCGTACAAAATCAGATTGGCCGACGACGAGTACCTGCAAGTTGTAGTTGAGCAGCTTGGTATTAATGTGGTGTTGAGTATCGTAGGGCCTGACGGCAAGAACCTTCTAGAGGTTAATAACTCAAAGGCCGCGCAGGAGTCTTTGTCGTTCGTTGCGGAACACGCAGGCGATTACCGTCTTGAGGTGCGCGCGGTGGAGAAAGACGCCAGGGCCGCACGCTACGAAGTGAATCTCGTAGCGCTTCGCGCGCCGACGGCAGATGATTGCAGCCTGGCTGAAGCATCGCAGCTCTTTCGTGAAGCTCGCGAGCTGGCGGATGAAGGAAAGTTGGATGAGGCCAGGCCGTTAGCCGAGCGCACGCTCGGCCTGCTGGAAAAAGTGCTTGGCCCAACGCACCTCGAAGTGGCCCATGCGCTTAGCCTTCTGGCTCGCATACATGACTACAAAGGCGAACACGCGCAGGGCGAGTTGCTCTTCCGGCGCGCGCTGGTCATCACGGAGCAGGCGTTAGGCCCGGATCACCTCGATCTGGCAGATGTGCTTAATGACTTCGCCAATCTCCTCGGACGGAAGAGCGATTACGCGCAGGCGAAGCGTCTGCACCTGCGCACGCTTTCGATCCGCGAAAGAAGTTTGGGCCCGGAGCATGCGAGCGTGGCCGCTTCGCTCAACAATCTGGCGGCTCTCTATGCCGATGAGGGGGATTATACGCAGGCAGAGTTGTTCGATCAGCGCGCGCTGTCGATTCGCGAGAAGAGGCTCGGCCCGGAGCATCCTCAAGTTGCTGCCTCGCTCAACAATCTTGGAGTGCTTTACAGAGACAGAGCAGATTATGCGAAGGCCGGGGCGTTTTTCCGCCGCGCCCTCTCGATACTGGAGAAAGCGTTAGGGCCGGATCATCCAAACGTGGCGCTGCTGCTTTATAACCTCGCGACGGTCGCCGATCTTGGAGGCGATTATGCGCAGGCCGAGCCACTGTATCAGCAGGCGCTCTTGCGTTGGGAAAAAAGGCTGGGCGCGGAGCATCCGCAAGTTGCCGTCTACCTTCAAGGGCTCGCAGGGTTGTACGAGAAGAAGGGAGACTACGCGAAGGCTGAGCCGCTCTACCAACGCGCTCTACTGATTCGCGAGAAAGCGTTCGGCCCGAACTACCCCGATGTCGGTACGACCTTAAACGACCTCGGCAGGCTTTACTTCGAGCGCGGTCAGGAGGGCGATCAAGCGCGGGCCGAATCACATTTCAAGCGTGCCCTAACGGTTCTGGAAACGGCGCTCGGAGATCATCCAAAAGTCGCGCAGGCGCTCATGAATCTGGCGAGGTTATACCGCGCCAAAGGAGATATTGAGCAAGCCGTGGCCTTCCTTTCACGCGCAGGCGAAGTTCAGGAGCATAACTTCAATCGCAATCTGCTGCTCGGCTCTGAGCGACACAAGCTCGGCTACCTTAAACTCTTCGCGCAGGATATTAATAACGTCTTATCGCTACAGACTCAGCTTGCGCCGCGCAACACACAGGCGCTGCGCCTCGCTCTCACGACTCTGCTGCGTCGCAAGGGGCGCGCGCTCGAAGCGATGAGCGACAACGTCGCCGCCCTTCGCGCACGCGCCGAGCCGCAGGATCGTGCTTTGTTCAGTCAGCTCAGCGATGCTCGCTCGCGGTTGTCGACTTTCGCGCTCACGGGTCTGGACAAAGACCATGCGGAAGCCTACCGCTCGCAGCTTAAGCAGATGGAAGACGAGGTGGACAGACTCGAAGCCGAAGTCAGCGCCCGCAGCGCAGAGTTTCGCGCTGGGTCCAGGCCCATCACACTCGAAGTCGTTCAGGCGGCCATCCCGGAAGGAGCGACGCTGATCGAGTTCGCTTTGTATCAGCCCGTCGAGGCTCAGACAGCAGATCATAAACGGTTGCGTTATGCGGCTTACCTGCTGACACATCAGGGCCGTACGCAATGGGTGGATTTGGGAGAGGCCGCGTTGATTAATCGCGCTGTTGAGGACTGGCGGCGTGCGTTGCGTGATCCCGAGCGGGCGGATGTCAAATCGCTGGCACGCGCCGTGGACGCCAGAGTATTGCAGCCCGTGCGCGCACTGCTCGGCCAATCACCACACCTTTTAATTTCTCCGGACGGCCCTCTTAACCTGATTCCCTTCGCGGCCCTCGTTGACGAGCATGACAAATATCTTATCGAGCGTTACACGATCATCTATCTGACCAGCGGACGCGACCTGTTGCGCCTTCAGGTGAAGCGCGAGAGTATGACGCCTTCGGTGATCGTGGCCGATCCGGCATTCGGCGAACCGGCGATGGCGGGAGCGAGCGCTCAAGCTTCACAGTTAAATAAAACGAGCGGGATTGAAACGGGCGCGCGTGCACGTGTGGATTACTCGCAGATCTTTTTTGGGCCGTTGCCCGGAGTCGGCGATGAGGTGCGAGCCTTGAGAGAGCTTTTGCCGCAGGCCACTTTTTTTCTCAAAGATCAGGCGACAGAAGCCGCGCTTAAAAGCGTCCACGCGCCCAGCATTCTGCATGTCGCGACACACGGTTTTTTTCTACAGGAAGGGGTGAGCGCGCCCGTTGAGAGACGCATAGAGGGCACGCGGCTGGGCAAATGGGCTGTCAGCGTTGAAGACCCGTTGCTGCGTTCAGGGCTGGCGCTGGCCGGAGCAAATCAGGGCAACAGTGGAAATGATGACGGCGTGCTGACTGCGCTCGAAGCCGCTGGCCTTGATCTGTGGGGCACGAAGCTGGTGGTGCTTTCCGCCTGTGATACGGGTGTCGGCGAAGTCAAAAACGGCGACGGCGTTTATGGACTCAGACGCGCACTGGTCTTGGCCGGGGCTGAAAGTCAGCTGATGAGTTTATGGCAGGTCTCCGACCGCAGCACGCGCGACCTGATGATCGGATATTACAAAGGGCTCATGCAGCAGCAGGGGCGCGCAGAGGCTCTAAGGCTGGTGCAGTTGCAGATGCTGCGCAGCAAATCTCGCGGGCATCCGTACTACTGGGCGAGTTTTATCCAGTCGGGCGAGTGGGCCAATCTGGAAGGTAAACGGTAGATGGACGCGGGGCTGACCGTTGAAGCGTTCGCGAAGCTGCTGAAGGCTTTTGACGCAGACAGGCAGCGTGCCGGTGAAAAGTATGAGGATTTACGGCGCACGTTGATCCGTTTCTTCGAGTGGCGCGGAGCACCCTTTCCTGAAGATCACACGGACGAAACCTTTAATCGCGTCGCCAGAAAATTAGACGAAGGCGTCGCGGTCAAAAACATCGGCGCTTACTGCTACGAGGTTGCGCGCCTGGTCTGTCTCGAAGCGCTCAAAAGCCCTGACACGAAGCGCTCGCCGCTTGAATCAATCAATCCGCAGGCGACTTCGGCGGCGGCAATCGACGAGGCGCTAGAGAAAGAGCGACGGTTGTCCTGTCTTGAAGAGTGCCTGAACGGGCTTTCGCTTGAGAGCCGCGAGTTGATTATGGAGTATTACAGGGACGCAGCGGGTCGTCGGATACATCACCGCAAAGCGCTGGCGGAGCGTCTGGGGCTGCGGCGTGATGCGCTGGCGAACCGCGCACAGAGGGTGCGAGACAGGCTTGAGCAATGCGTGGCCGCCTGTCTTAAAAAGAGTATCGCAATATGAAAACAGACTATTTGCCACTGATTAGTAAGAGCCACGTACTCTACACTTTTCATAGCTCAAGATCAGGCGTCAAAGAAATCTATGGATGAGTCGGAGCAGAACATAACACGCTACCTGCTCGGAGAATTGTCCGAGGCAGAGCGGGACAAGCTGGAAGAAAAATACTTCACAGACCCGCAGGTCTTCGATGAAGTGTTGAAGGCCGAGAGCGAGCTGTTGGACAAATATGTGCGCGGTCGGCTGTCCGTAGACGTGCGCGAGCAATTTGAGCGCTCTTATCTTGCAGACCCCAGGCGGCGCGAGCGCGTAAAGTTCGCCGAAGCTCTTACTGCCCGCATCGATCAAACGGAAGCATCCAAGACCGCCGCCGAGCAGACGGCAGATCACTCTACGCTGTTGCAGAAGGTGCAGACGGGACAGCGATGGCAGAGTCTGCTCGCGACACTGCGCGTGCGGCGTCTGGCGCTCGCCGTCTCAATCGCTTTGGTTGCGTTGATAGCGATCAGCGGCGTCTGGTCTTTTATCGAGAGCAGGCGGCTACGACGAGAGTTGGCTGAGACTCAGGCCGCGCGGGCCGACGAGGAGCGACGCGCACGCGAGTTGGAAGAGCAGCGGGCGGCCACCGAACGCAAACAGGCGGAGGAATTGACCGCCGAGTTGAATCGCCGACAGAAGACTCAAGTATCATTGGCCCAACCTTCGCCAACTCCAACAGCACGTGCTGCTCCTGCTCCCGCGCCGACTTTCGTTACTCTGCATCTATCAATCGGCATC
>Ga0190273_10000580_pt1 | contig 13438 bp, 11 predicted proteins | sample Popmic504IS_FD_134513 | JGI IMG/M metagenome (GOLD analysis project Ga0190273, IMG submission 134513) | Populus adjacent soil microbial communities from riparian zone of Shoshone River, Wyoming, USA - 504 IS | ecosystem: Environmental > Terrestrial > Soil > Riparian zone > Trees stand | place...
GGCATCATCGCCGGCATCCTGTGCGCTCTCGCGGTCGGCCTCAAGTACAAGCCCGGCTACGACGACTCGCTCGACGTCGTGGGCGTCCACCTCGTGGGCGGTCTCGTCGGCACGATCCTGATCGGCGTCCTGGCCACGAAGGGCAACACCGGCGGCATCGGCAGCCTGCTCTACGGGGGCGAGGTCGAACAGCTCGGCAAGCAGATCATCGCGGCAGCGGCCGTCCTGGCCTATTCGTTCGTCCTCACCTACATCATCGGCAAGCTGATCGACGTCACGATCGGCTTCCGCATCAGCGAGGAGGACGAGGTGACCGGCATCGACCAGGTCGAGCACCTCGAGACGGCGTACGACTACGGAAGCAACAGTGGCGGATCCAACCTCCTGAAGGAGCTCTGAGCATGAAGCTGGTTACGGCGGTCATCAAGCCGCACAAGTGGGAAGAAGTCCGCGAGGCGCTCGCCGCCGCAGGCGTCGCCGGCATGACGGTGACCGAGGCGAGCGGGTACGGGCAGCAGAAGGGTCACACCGAGGTCTACCGCGGCGCGGAGTACGACGTGTCGCTGGTGCCGAAGATCCGCCTCGAGGTCGTCGTCGACGACGCCGATGTCGAGAGCGTGGTCGCGACCATCACGTCGTCCGCGCAGACCGGCAAGATCGGCGACGGCAAGGTGTGGGTCATCCCCGTCGACTCGGTCGTGCGTGTGCGCACGGGCGAGACCAACGAGGCTGCTCTCTAGCCGCAGATCATGAGGCGGTGCGCTGGCGTCCACTTCGCGCGACGATGTGGACGCCAGTGCACCGCCTTCGTCATGTCCGGACCCTCTAGCCTGTGGGGGTGACCGCCCACCTCGATCTTGCGCGGGCCCGGGCCGATCGGGCGCTCGAGGCCGATCGCAGGCTCCGCCAGCTGTTCGCCGCGGCGGCGCCGGTGCAGGGCACCGATCCGCGCGAGGGTTCGGGGCTCGCGCTCGTGGCCGTCGGCGGCTACGGACGCTCGGAGCTGTCTCCGTTCAGCGACCTCGACGTCGTGCTGCTGCACGATCCTTCGATCGACGAGTCGGTCGTGCGCGAGGTGGCCGAGGCGGTCTGGTACCCGTTGTGGAACGACGGCGTCGCGCTCGACCACTCGGTGCGCGACACGATCCAGATGCGTGAGGCCGCCGCGACCGACCACCGAGCGGCGATGGGCATGCTGGACGCCCGGCCCGTGGCGGGCGACTCCGGGCTCGTCATGTCCTTGCGGTCGCAGGTGCTCGCCGACTGGCGGCGGGACGCCCGCATGCGGGTCGCCGAGGTGCGCGAGGCCCGGCTGGCGCGCATCGAGAGGGCCGGATGGCTCGCGCACTCGGCCGTTCCCGACCTGAAGGAGTCCGGCGGTGGACTGCGCGACAGCGTCATCCTGCGCGCCCTCGTGGCGACGTGGTTGATCGACGTGCCACATGGGGAGTCCGAGCAGCTCCGCAACGAGCTGCTGGACGTCCGTGACGCGCTGCACGAGACCGTCGGCCGACGGGTCGAACGGCTCGATGCCGACGTCATCCCCGATGTCGCTCGGCTGCTGGGGATGAGCCCGGTCGAGCTGGACCTGCACACCCGTCAGGTCGGCCGGCGCATCGCCCATCTGGCCCTGCTGGCCTGGCGCAGGGTCGACGAGGCGCTCGCGCCGATCACGCGCAAGGGGGCGTTCACGTCGCGGGGCCCGGTCGTCGTCCCGCTCGACGACGGGGTCGGGGTGCTCGACGGCGAGGTCATCGTCACGAAGGACGCCGATCCGGTCACCGACCCAGAGCTCGCGCTGCGGTCCGCCGCCGCGGCGGCGCGGGGCGGCATGCCGCTGAGCCCCGGATCGGCCAGACGCCTCGCCACGACGATGGGTGACCTCCCCGATCCGTGGTCGGCGTCGGCGAAGCGTCACCTCGTCGACCTCCTCACGGCGGGACCCGGTCTGCTGCCGGTCTGGGACGAGCTCGACTTCGCCGGGGTCGTCGACCGGTTGCTGCCCGAGTGGGCGCCGATCCGGCTGCGGGGATCGTCCTCGCCCGTCCACCGGTTCACGGTCGACCGCCACAGCGTCGAGACCTGTGTCAACGCCGCAGGCCTCAAGCGCGACGTCGCCCGGCCCGACCTGCTGGGCGTCGCCGCGCTCCTGCACGACATCGGCAAGGGCGTCGAGGGGGCCGATCACTCCGTCGCCGGCGAGCCCATGGCCGTCGAGATCGCGAGCCGGTGGGGATTCGACGTCGACGACGCTGCGGCGATCGGCAAGCTCGTCCGCTGGCACCTGCTGCTGCCGACGATCGCGACCCGCCGTGACATCGAGGACCCGTCGACGGCCGCCAACGTCGCCGAGATCGTCGGCACCGAGGACTTCCTCGACCTGCTCAGCGCCCTTACGGCGTCCGACGCCTGGGCCACGAGCCCGACGGCGTGGTCGGGCTGGCGCCAGGGACTCATCGAGGGGCTGGTGGCCAAGGTGCGCAGTGCCCTCGACGACTCGACGCCCTCGCCGGACCCCACGACGTACGAGGGCTGGCCGGCGCACGTGCCGGTGCCGGACTGGGGCACGACCGGGCCATCCGACTTCACGCTGACGGTCGAGCAGCACCAGGGTGGTTCGCTGCTCACCATCGTGACCGCCAACCGCGCTGGCGTCATGGCCGACGTGGCCGGCGGACTCGCGCTCGCTGGGCTCACGATCCGCTCCGCGCGGACCGTGACACTGGGCGACGCGGCGGTGACGCTGTGGGAGGTCACGCGGGCGGACGTCGACGCCGCCCGACTCAGTGACCGGCTGCGCCCGGCCATGGCCGGAGAGCTCGACCTGGCCGGTCGGCTCGAGCTGTCGTCGATCGCGGACGCGCCCGATGCCCGCGTGCGGCTGCTGGGGCGGGTCACCGAGACGGCCACGCTCATGGAGGTGCGGGCGCACGACCGGCGCGGGCTCGTGTGGACCGTGTGCGATCAGATCGCGTCGGCGGGTCTGTCGATCCGGTCGGCGCACATGTCGACGTACGGCGACGAGGTGCGCGACGTGTTCTACGTCGTCGACGGTGACGGCAATCGCCTCGACGACGCCACGGCCGAGTCCCTGCGCGCCGCCGTCGCCACCGCCCTCGCCTGACCCGCCCCATGCGGGGGAGTGGGCTCGGGGCCTCGGTTAGAGTTGAGCAGACCGCTTTTCTTCCACCTGAGGACGTCGCAGCCCCATGTTCGACACCCTGCAAGACCGCCTCCAGTCGGCGTTCAAGAACCTGCGCGGCAAGGGTCGACTCTCCGAAGCCGACATCGACGCGGTGGCTCGCGAGATCCGGGTCGCCCTCCTCGACGCCGACGTGGCGGTGTCGGTCGTCCGCGAGTTCATCGCCAAGGTCAAGGCGCGCGCCCTCGGCGCCGAGGTCAGCCAGGCCCTCAACCCGGCGCAGCAGGTCATCAAGATCGTCAACGACGAGCTGGTCGAGATTCTCGGCGGCGAGACGCGGCGCATCCGCTACGCCAAGAACGGGCCGACCGTCATCATGCTCGCGGGCCTCCAGGGCGCCGGCAAGACGACCCTCGCGGGCAAGCTGGGCCTGTGGCTTAAGGAGCAAGGCAAGTCGCCGATGCTCGTCGCAGCCGATCTCCAGCGGCCCAACGCCGTCACGCAGCTGCAGGTCGTCGGCCAGCAGGCGGGCGTCACGGTCTTCGCTCCCGAGCCCGGTAACGGCGTGGGTGACCCGGTGCAGGTCGCGCGGGCCGGTCTGGCCGAGGCCCAGCGCACGCTCCATGACGTCGTGGTGGTCGACACCGCCGGACGTCTGGGCATCGACGCCGAGCTGATGCAGCAGGCCGCAGACATCCGCGCCGCCGTCGACCCCGACGAGGTGCTGTTCGTCATCGACGCGATGATCGGCCAGGACGCCGTCGTGACGGCCGAGGCCTTCCTCGAGGGCGTCGACTTCACCGGCGTCGTCCTCACCAAGCTCGACGGTGACGCGCGCGGCGGTGCGGCCCTGTCGGTGCGGTCGATCACGGGCCGTCCGATCATGTTCGCCTCGACCGGCGAGAAGCTCTCCGACTTCGACGCGTTCCACCCCGACCGCATGGCCGGGCGCATCCTCGACATGGGCGACATGCTGACCCTGATCGAGCAGGCCGAGAAGGCGTTCGACGCCGACGAGGCGGCCAAGGACGCCGAGAAGCTCATGGGCGGGTCGTTCACGCTCGATGACTTCCTCAAGCAGATGGAAGCCATCTCCAAGATGGGCTCGATGACCAAGATCATGGGCCTCATCCCGGGCATGGGCCAGTACAAGGACCAGATCGAGAACTTCGACGACCGTGAGGTCGACAAGATCAAGGCGATCATCTTGTCGATGACGCCCGCCGAGCGCGACAACCCCAAGATCATCGACGGATCGCGGCGCGCCAGGATCTCCAAGGGTTCCGGCACGCAGGTCAAGGACGTCAACGGACTCGTCGACCGCTTCTTCGGAGCCCGCAAGATGATGCAGCAGATGGCCAAGGGTGGAGGGATGCCGGGCATGCCAGGCATCCCCGGCATGCCTGGAGCGGGCAAGCGCGCCGGAGCCAAGCAGAAGCCTCAGCAGAAGAAGAAGGGCAAGCGGGTCTCTGGCAATCCGGCGAAGCGAGCGGCGGCCGCCTCCGGCGCCGCGCCGAAGAACGACGGGGCCAGCGCATTCGGGTTCCCGGCCCAGGGCGACCAGGACTTCGAGCTGCCCAAGGAGCTCAAGGACCTGCTGTAGCCGGTGCTGACTCGACGGCTCGTCGACGCCACGCCGTCGACACCACGATCATCAGACAGATCGCGGCGGCCGCGACGTCGGCGACCATCTCCTGGGAGGCGCTGACCGTGTCGTCGTACGGCTCGCTCCAGAACGGCACCACGACACCGACGAGCACCGATCCGGTCACCAGCGCCACGGCATGGCGCTCGGTCCACCGTCCGCTGCGTGACCACGTGCCGACCACCGCGACGACACCGGCCAACACCACCAGCCCGACGACGACCGAGGCGGCGTTCTCGCCGGGCAGGTACAGCAGGTAGGCGAAGAACCCGACCGTCGCCAGGACCCACGGGCGGGGTGTCCACGCATCCGTTCGTGACAGGGACGGACGTCGAAGGGCGGCCACGACGAGCACCGCGACCGTCGCCGCAGCCGCCGACATCTGCAGGGGCGAGGCCTGGAAGCCGTGCCCCACCTCGTCCTTGACCCCCAGGTGGTTGACGGCAGTCGACACGGCGTAGAGACCGGTGATGACCCAGACCATCCGTCGCGTCAACCACGGCTGGTGCGCGCGCCGCGACCAGCACTCCGCCACCGCGATCGGTGCGACGATGCTGGCCACGACGTGCCCGGCGACGAAGGCGAGCAGGTAGTAGACGCTGATGTCGATGCCGTCGACGTGGACGGGGTGCTGAAAGTCGAACCGGTCGTAGGACGGGTTGAACAGCGACTGGTCGACGAGCCCGGCCTGCAGCACGCCGAACGCCGCGGCCAGCAGGATGATCGTCGGCCAGCCTCGACCGGTCCGGCGGGCGATCTCTCGGATCAGCAGGGCAGCGCCGCCATACATGGGGGCCAGGAACAGCAGGATCACGGGGACGTCGGTGAGCGGGTATCCACCCCACGACATCTCCGCGAACCACGGCGCCAGGACCAGCACCCCGAGCACCGGGATCCAGCGCGTTCTCGGGGTGTCCATGATCGCGAGACTAGGGCCGGGCTGCCACCGGGCGCATCGCCCGAATGGTCACCGTCGCAGCGTCGAAAGTCGTACCGCGCTCGCACCGGGACCGGCGGAGGCATACGGTCAGGCCATGGGAGCTACACCGCTGGTCGTGGTCATGGGCATCTCCGGGGTCGGGAAGTCGGCGGTGGGGCACGAGCTGGCCGACCGGTTCGGGGTCGACTACGCGGACGGGGACGACTTCCACTCCGAGGCCAACATCGCCAAGATGTCCGCCGGCACGCCGCTGACGGACGAGGACCGGTGGCCGTGGCTCAAAGACATCGGCAGGTGGCTCGCGCAGCACGGGGCGGACGGCGGCGTCATCAGCTGCTCGGCGCTCAGGCGCGTGTACCGAGACCTGCTCGTGGATGCGGCGCCGCGCACCGAGTTCCTGCACCTCACGGGCGACCACGCCCTGATCAAGTCGCGCATGGAGCACCGCGAGCACTTCATGCCGCTGTCGCTCCTGGAGTCGCAGGAGAAGACCCTCGAGCCGTTGCAGGACGACGAGCGCGGCTGGGCCTTCGACATCGCCCCGTCACCTGCAGACATCGTCGATGAGTTCATCGCCCGATCGGGACTGACAGAAGGAGAGAACGCATGATCGCTACCCTGATCGACGCCACCGGAGATCCGGTCAAGGCCGTCGCGGGCACCGGCCAGCTCATCACCGCGGCACTTGTCGGCATCGCGGTGCTCGTCGTCGCGATCACGTTCTTCAAGCTCCATCCGTTCCTCGCGCTGATCCTCGGCTCACTGACCGTTGGTGCCATCGCCGGTCGCAACATGCTCGCGGTGGTCGACAGCTTCAGCACCGGTGTCGGCGACACCGTCTCTGGTGTCGGCGTCCTGATCGCGCTCGGGGCGATGTTCGGCAAGCTGCTCGCCGACTCCGGTGGCGCCGACCAGATCGTCGACACGATCGTGGGACGCTCGAGCCCACGGATGCTCCCGTGGTCGATGGCCGCGATCGGCGCCATCATCGGGCTGCCGATGTTCTTCGAGATCGGCCTCGTCCTGCTGATGCCGGTCATCTTCCTGGTCGCCAAGCGCGCAGAGCGGTCGATCATCTCGTTGGGCATACCGGCGCTGGCCGGACTGTCTGCCATGCACGGGTTCGTCCCGCCGCACCCCGGGCCGCTGGCGGCGATCAACGCCGTCGACGCCAACCTGGGTCTGACCCTCGGATTGGGCATCGTCGTCGCGATCCCGACGATCGTCGTCGCCGGTCCGGTCTTCGCCCGGTTCGCCGACAAGTGGGTCCCGGTCCCGGCCGGAGATCTGTACGACGCGTCGACCGACAAGCGCGAGCGTCGGCCGTCGTTCGGCGCCACGCTCGCGACGGTGCTCCTCCCGGTGGTGCTGATGATGGGCAAGGCGTTCGGCGACATCCTCGTCGACGACGGCACGACGCTGCGCAGCATCCTCGACTTCATCGGCGAGCCGTTCGTGGCCCTGCTCATCGCGGTCCTGGTGGCCGTGTTCACGTTCGGCATCGCGACGGGCATGTCGAAGCAGGATGTCTCCGACGTGCTCAGCAGCTCGCTGCCGCCCATCGCGGGCATCATCTTGATCGTCGGCGCAGGCGGCGGGTTCAAGCAGACGCTCGTCGACACCGGCATCGCCGAGGTGGTCGCCGACTTCGTGCGCGACAGCGGCGTCAACGTGCTGATCATCGCCTGGCTCGTCGCGGTCGTCATCCGGGTGGCGACGGGTTCGGCCACGGTCGCCACGATCACCGCTGCCGGCATCATGGCTCCCATCGCGTCCGACCTCGCCGGCGCGGAGGTCTCGCTGCTGGTGCTCGCGGTCGGTGCGGGATCGGTGTTCTTCTCGCACGTCAACGACGCGGGCTTCTGGTTGGTCAAGGAGTACTTCGGGCTCTCGGTCGGACAGACCATCAAGAGCTGGTCGATCATGGAGACGGTGCTGTCGGTGACCGGGCTGCTGGTCGTGCTGGCGCTCAACGTCGTGGTGTGACGACCGGCGGTGGAAGTCCGCACTACGCCCTGAGCGAACCAGGTCAGCTGTCGTGCCAACCTGTCGCTGCTCGCGGTTAGCCTGAGGTCATGCTTCTTCCGCTCCTCCGGACGTATCTCGCGCCCTACAAGCGGCCTATTGCCATCGTGCTGTTCTTCCAGCTCGTCCAGACCCTGGCCAATCTCTATCTGCCCGGACTGAACGCCGACATCATCGATGACGGTGTGGTGGTCGGCGACACGGGCTTCATCGTCCGCACCGGCATCGTGATGCTCGCGATCACGCTCCTGCAGGTTCTCTGCACGATCGTGGCCGTCTACTACGGCGCGCGCACGGCGATGGCGCTGGGCCGCGACCTGCGCGCCGCCGTGTTCGGCAAGGTCGAGACCTTCGCCGCCCGCGAGATGGTCGAGCTCGGGGCGCCCACCCTCATCACCCGGTCGACCAACGATGTCCAGCAGGTGCAGCTCATCGTGTTCATGGCGCTGACCCTGCTCGTCACCGCCCCGATCATGTGCTTCGGCGGCATCTTCATGGCGCTGCGCCAAGACGTCGAGCTGTCGGGCCTGTTGCTGCTCGTCATTCCGGCGCTCGTCATCAGCGTGGGCCTCGTGATCCGCCGGATGCGGCCGCTCTTTCGGCTCATGCAGGTCAAGATCGACACCATCAACGGCGTCATGCGCGAGCAGATCATGGGCATCCGAGTCATCCGGGCCTTCGTCAAGGAGGACTACGAGGCCGAGCGGTTCGGCGATGCGAATCGCGACACCATGGAGGTCGCGATCGCCGTCGGCCGGCTCATGGCCATGATGTTCCCGATCGTCATGCTGATCATGAATGTGGCGGTCGTCCTGGCGACCTGGTTCGGCGGGTATCGCATCAGCAGCGGCGACCTCGACGTCGGCACGTTGACGGCGTTCCAGAACTACCTGGTGCAGATCCTGATGTCGGTCATGATGGCGACGTTCATGTTGATGCTGTGGCCCCGCGCCGAGGTGTCCGCCGAGCGCATCACCGAGGTGCTCGACACCGAGCCGAGCGTCCAGGCGCCTGACGGGGCCGTCCAGGTCAGCCTGACGCGGGGACAGATCGACGTCCGCGGAGCGTCGTTCGCCTTCCCAGGTGCTGAGCAGGACGTGCTGCACGACATCGACCTGATCGCGCGTCCCGGCGAGACGACCGCCATCATCGGCTCGACCGGCAGCGGCAAGTCGACGCTTCTGGGCCTCATCCCGAGGTTGTTCGACGCCACGGGCGGATCGGTCGAGATCGACGGACACGACGTCCGGTCGCTGCACCCCGAGAACGTGTGGGCCGCGATCGGCCTGGTGCCGCAGCGCCCGTTCCTGTTCTCCGGCACGGTCGGCTCGAACCTTCGCTACGGACGTCCCGATGCCACCGACGACGAGGTCTGGGCGGCACTCGAGATCGCCCAGGCCAAGGACTTCGTCGAGAAGATGCCCGAACGTCTCGACGCGCCGATCGCGCAGGGCGGCGGCAACGTCTCCGGTGGCCAGCGGCAACGCCTCGCGATCGCGCGGGCGATCATCAAGAAGCCTCCGATCTACCTGTTCGACGACTCGTTCTCCGCCCTCGACTACGGCACGGACGCCGCGTTGAGAGCGGCGCTGCGGACGGTCACCAGCGATTCTGCCGTCGTCATCGTGGCGCAACGGGTCTCGACGATCCGCAGCGCCGACCGCATCGTGGTCCTCGACGAGGGACGAGTCGTCGGCACGGGCACGCACTCCGACCTCATGGACACCTGCAAGATCTACCGCCAGATCGTCCTGTCGCAGCTGACCCTCGAGGAGGCAAGCGCATGAGCGGGCGGGGGCCGGGAGGGCCGGCACTGGCCGGCATGGGCATGGGCCCGCAGCGCGCGAAGGACTTCAAGGGCACGGTGCGCCGACTGACCGAACGGTTGCTGCTTGACCGGCTCCTCGTCTGGGGCGTCATCGCGTTCGGGGTCATCGCCACAGGTCTGTCGGTCGTCGGCCCCAAGGTGCTCGGCCATGCCACCGACATCGTCTTCACGGGGTATCTGTCCGACCAGTTCCCCGAGGGGTCCACCAAGGCCGAGGTCGTCGCCCAGCTGCGCGCCGATGGCAACGACCAGCTGGCGTCGCTCGTGTCGTCGGTCGACCTCGAACCGGGCTCGGGCATCGACTTCACGAGCCTGTCGTGGGTGCTCGGCGGTGTCCTGGTGCTCTACGTGCTGGCCTCGCTGCTGCAGTGGTTCCAGGGGCGGGTCACGACGGTCGTCGTGCAGCACACGGTCGCCGACCTGCGCGACGACGTCGAGGCCAAGATCAACCGGTTGCCGCTGTCGTACTTCGACCGCACCGAGCGTGGCGAGGTGCTGTCGCGCACGACCAACGACATCGACAACATCTCCCAGTCGCTGCAGCAGACCATCAGCCAGCTGTTGACCTCGCTGCTGATGGTCGTCGGCACGCTGGCCATGATGTTCGTGATCTCCCCGCTGCTGGCCGTCGTCGCGCTGGTCACGATCCCGCTGGCGTTCGTCATCACCAAGGCGGTGACGAAGCGGTCGCAGCCTGAGTTCATGAAGCAGTGGGCCAGCACCGGACGTCTCAACGGCCACATCGAAGAGGTCTTCACCGGTCACGAGGTCGTCAAGGTCTTCGGGCGGCAGGAGGAAGCCCGCGAGGAGTTCGACACCCGCAACGACGCCGTCTTCAACGCGTCGTTCAAGGCTCAGTTCATCTCCGGCGTCGTCCAGCCCGTCATGATGTTCGTGTCCAACATCAACTACGTGCTGGTCGCCGTGATCGGCGGGCTGCGGGTCGCCTCCGGCTCGCTGAGCATCGGCGACGTCCAGGCGTTCATCCAGTACTCGCGGCAGTTCACCCAGCCCCTCACCCAGCTCGCCGCAATGATCCAGGTGCTGCAGTCGGGCGTCGCGTCGGCCGAGCGGGTCTTCGGTCTGCTCGACGAGCCCGAGGAGCGTCCCGACGAGGCCGACGCGCCGTTCCCCGATCCTGTGCGCGGGCGGGTGGTCTTCGACGACGTGTCGTTCTCCTACTCGCCCGACGAGCCGTTGATCGAGCACCTCGACCTGATCGCCGAGCCGGGCCAGACCGTGGCGATCGTCGGCCCGACCGGTGCCGGCAAGACCACGCTCACCAACCTCGTGCTGCGGTTCTACGAGGTCCAGTCCGGACGCATCACGCTCGACGGGGTCGACATCGCCCGCATGGATCGCGGTCCGCTGCGCGACAACTTCGGAGTCGTCCTGCAGGACACCTGGCTGTTCAAGGGCACGATCCGCGACAACATCGCCTACGGCGCGCACCGTGCCTCCGAGGACGACATCAGGGCCGCGGCCGAGGCCGCGTTCGTCGACCACTTCGTGCGCACCCTGCCCGACGGCTATGACACCGTCATCGACGACGAGGGCACCAACCTGAGCGCGGGGCAGCGCCAGCTGCTGACGATCGCCCGCGCGTTCCTGGCCGATCCGTCGATCCTCGTCCTCGACGAGGCCACCAGCTCGGTCGACACCCGCACCGAGTCACTGGTGCAGGGCGCCATGGAACAGCTGCGGTCGGGCCGGACGTCGTTCGTCATCGCGCACCGTCTGTCGACCATTCGCGATGCCGACCACATCGTCGTGATGGAGGACGGGCACATCGTCGAGCAGGGGACGCACGACTCGCTCCGTGCGGCCGGGGGAGCGTACGAGCGGCTCTACTCGGCGCAGTTCGTGGCCCCCGCGGCGTGAGGTGCCGAGGCTGACACCGCCCGTGCCAGACTGGCACGACAAAGACCATCCACGGGACGGACGTACCGCCATGGCCGAGACCACCGGCAGCATCATCGGCCTCACGGAGCAGGAGTGCCGTGACCTGATCGACACGGTCACGGTCGGGCGGCTCGCCTTCGTCGACAGCGAGGGCCAGCAGCTCATCCCGGTCAACTTCGCGGTGCACGACGGCGACATCGTGTTCCGCACGATGCCGGGCACGGTGACCGCTGCCCTCGCTGAAGGTCACGATGACGTGGCGTTCGGCGCCGACCACTACGACGACATGTACCAGCAGGGCTGGAACGTCACGCTCGTCGGCGCGACATCCATCGTCGACGACGCGACCGTCATCGCCGCGCTGGCTGGTCGACGCCCCCGCCCGTGGGCGCCGGGCGACCGCGACCTGCTCATCCGGTTGCACCCCCGCCGGATCGACGGACGCCGGGTCCGCCAGCACTGACCCGCCCGGACGTCATCTCGCACGGAGCGCACACACTGCGCGGGGCATGACGTCCCGGCGGGGGCACCGAATTGGAGAGGACGCCGGTGTTCTGGCAGAATGGACCCTTGCGTCCGGTACGCGTGGAGACCCTCTCATCTTCGCGCCCCCGGCTCACCGATCTCGTCGGCCGTGTCCCCATGCGGAACCGACTGGTCAACCACATACACACATCTGAGGAGACACCACACTCGTGGCAGTCAAGATTCGCCTGAAGCGTATGGGCAAGATCCGTACCCCGTTCTACCGTGTCGTCATCGCCGACTCGCGCACCAAGCGCGACGGCCGTGTCATCGAGGAGATCGGCACGTACAACCCGAAGGCAGATCCGTCGATCATCAAGATCGACGGAGAGCGCGCGCAGTACTGGCTCGGAGTCGGCGCCCAGCCGACCGAGGCGGTCGCCGCCCTGCTCAAGCTCACCGGTGACATCGGGGGCAAGAACACCCTCAAGTTCGCCGACGAGAAGCGCAGCAAGGAAGACATCTTCCAGGACGCGCTGAAGGATCTCCACAGCGAGCCCAAGACCGATGCCGTCACCAAGAAGGCTGCTGCCGCCAAGAAGGCCGAGCCCAAGGCCGACGAGCCCAAGGCCGAGGCGGAGCCCGTCGCCGAGGAGTCCAAGACGCAGGGCGACCCCGTCGCCGATGCTGCTGCCGCGGCTCCCGCCGCCGACGAGGCGCCCGCCGACGCTGCACCGACTGATGAGGCAAAGGCCTGATCGTGGCCGCGCCCCTCATCGAGGTCATCGAGCATCTCGTCTCCGGCATCGTCGATCATCCCGACGACGTCGACGTCCGCGCCAAGCAGACGCGCGGAGGCGAGCTGTTCGAGGTCCGGGTGAACCCGGAAGACCTCGGCAAGGTCATCGGTCGTCAGGGCCGCACGGCCACGGCCATCCGCAAGGTCGCGGGTGCTATCGCCGGTCGCGGCGGAGCGCGCATCGACTTCGTGGATGTCGACCGTCGTTCCTAGACGGTGACCATGCAGGTCGTCATCGGCCGCATCGGCCGTGCTCACGGCATTCGTGGTGAGCTGAACGTCGACATCCGAACAGACGAGCCCGACCGGCGTTTCGCCCCGGGCTCGTCTGTCGTCTGCGGCGCCCGCACCCTCACGGTGACCACCGCGCGCCATCACGGCGGTCGCCTGGTCGTCGCCTTCGCGGAGGTGCCCGACCGCACGGCGGCCGAGGCCCTTCACGGGACGATCCTCGAGGCGGTCGTCGATCCCGACGACACCCCCGACGACCCCGACGAGTTCTACGACCACCAGCTCGTGGGTCTGCAGGTCCGCCGCGGCGACGACGTCGTCGGCACCGTCACCGGTCTCGTCCACCTGCCGTACCAAGACACGTTGACCGTCGACATCGACGGTCGTGAGGTGTTCGTCCCGTTCGTGACCGAGCTCGTCCCCGTGATCGACGTCCCCGGCGGCTACGTCACCGTCGCGGA
>Ga0190273_10000581_pt1 | contig 13435 bp, 6 predicted proteins | sample Popmic504IS_FD_134513 | JGI IMG/M metagenome (GOLD analysis project Ga0190273, IMG submission 134513) | Populus adjacent soil microbial communities from riparian zone of Shoshone River, Wyoming, USA - 504 IS | ecosystem: Environmental > Terrestrial > Soil > Riparian zone > Trees stand | place...
CTGACGAGCCGCTCCTTCCAGACCTTGGGGCTGCCTGCCACCAAAGCCAGCTGCCGCGAGCGGCGGTAGAAGAGGTGGGCGTCGACGTCCCAGGTGAAGCCCATGCCGCCGTGCGTCTGGATGTTCTCCTTGGACGCAAACCAGAAGGCCTCCGACCCGGCGATCCGCGCCGCCGAGGCCGCGATCGGCAGCTCGGCCGCGTTCGTATTGAGCGCCCAGGCTCCGTAGTAGGCGTTGGAGCGGGCCACCTCGTTCTTGACGTAAATGTCGGCCAGCTTGTGCTTGATCGCCTGATAGCCGGCGATGACCCGCCCGAAGGCGTAGCGGCCCATCGCATACTCCTTGGCCATCTCCAGGCAGCGGTCCGAGCCGCCCACCTGCTCAAAAGCCAGCAGCACGGCGGCCCGATCGAACACGGCTTCCGTCAGCGCAAACCCCTCGCCCGCCGCGCCCAGCCGCTCGGCCGGCGCGCCGTCGAAGGTGATCTTGGCCACGCCCCGCGTGGGGTCGAGCGTCTTCAGCGTCTCGCGAGTGGTCCCGGCGAGCTCGACCAGGAAGAGGCCCGGACGGCCGCCTTCGCTGGCCAGCACCACGGCCACGTCGGCGATGTCGCCGTCGGTGACAGGGATCTTCACGCCCGAAAGCTTGCCGCCCTCAACCTTGGCCTTCAGCGTCGACGGCGAGATGGCGCCCGGACCTTCCGAGGTCGCAAAGCAGCCGATGGTCTCACCGCCGGCGATCGTCGGTAGCCACTGGGCCTTCTGCTCGTCGGAGCCGGCCAGCATGATGGCTTCAGCCAGGTAATAGACCGTCGAGGCAAACGGGATCGGCGCCACCGCGCGGCCCAGTTCCTCAGCGATGGCGCACAGCTCCACGTGGCCAAGGCCCAGCCCGCCGTGCTCCTCGGGGATCGCCACGCCCAGCCAGCCCTGCTCGGCGACGCCCTTCCACAGCGCCTCGTCGTAGGAGCGCTCGGCGTTGTCCAGCACGCCTCGCACCACAGCCGTGGAGCACCGCGCGTCGAGGAACCGGCGCGCCTCGCCCTTGAGGGATTTCTGGTCGTCGGAATAGTCGAAATTCACGGGTTTCTCCCTGATTGCGGCCACCATGAACCAGCTTTCCGCCAACGGAAAGAATGACGTGGCGTCACCATTTCCCCCTTTCCCCCGGGCGCGTTGCACGGCTTAAACAGCGGCATGCGCACCGAGACCCCCCACCCCGTCCGCCTCACCGACTACACGCCGCCTGCGTTCCTCATCGAGGAGACGCACCTCACCTTCCTGCTGGAGCCGAACCACACGCGGGTGAAGGCGGCGCTGACCATCAAGAGGAACGGCATCCACGCCGAGCCGCTGCGGCTCAACGGCGAGCGGCTCAAGCCCGTGTCGGTGGCGGTCGATGGCCGTGTGCTGAGCGCCGAGGAGCGCACCGTCGACGCCGAGTGGCTGATCGTGCCGAACGTCCCCGACGCCTTCACGCTGGAGACCGAGATCGAGATCGATCCGGAGAATAACAAGGCGCTCGAAGGGCTCTACATGTCCGGCGGCCGCTTCTGCACCCAGTGCGAGGCCGAGGGTTTTCGCAAGATCACCTGGTTCGCCGACCGGCCGGACGTCCTCTCCCGCTTCACCGTCCGCATCGAGGCGCCGGCGACGTTCCACCGCCTGCTCTCCAACGGCAACCTGATGGAAAGCGGCGCGCTGCCCGGCGGCCGCCACTTCGCCGTCTGGAACGACCCCTTCCCCAAGCCATGCTACCTGTTTGCGCTGGTCGCCGGTGAGCTGGACGAGCTGGCCGACAGCTTCGTGACCATGAGCGGCCGCACGGTCGAGCTGCGCATCTATGTCGACCCCGGCATGGCCCCGCGCGCCTACTACGCCATGGACGCGCTGAAGCGCTCGATGAAGTGGGACGAGGACGCGTTCGGGCGCGAGTACGACCTAGACCTGTTCATGATCGTCGCCGTCCGCGACTTCAACTTTGGGGCCATGGAGAACAAGGGGCTGAACATCTTCAACTCCTCGCTGCTGCTGGCCGACCCCGCGACCGCCACCGATATGGACTACGAGCGGATCGAGAGCGTCGTCGCCCACGAGTATTTCCACAACTGGACCGGCGACCGCATCACCTGCCGCGACTGGTTCCAGCTGTGCCTCAAGGAGGGCCTGACGGTTTTCCGCGACCAGGAGTTCAGCGCCGACATGCGCGGGGCGGCGGTGCAGCGGATCAAGGACGTCAAGGCGCTCCGGGCCCGGCAATTTCCCGAAGACGCCGGCCCGCTGGCCCACCCCGTGCGGCCGTCGAGCTATCTGAAGATCGACAACTTCTACACCGCGACCATCTACGAGAAGGGCTCGGAGGTCATCCGCATGCTCAAGGCCCTGCTGGGGCCCGAGGACTTTCGCAAAGGCATGGACCTCTACTTCGAGCGCTGGGACGGCCACGCCACCACCGTCGAGGCCTTCATCGAGTGCTTCGCGCAGGCGTCCAGCCGCGACCTGACCGGCTTCTTCGGCTGGTACGAACAGGCCGGCACGCCCTGCGTGACGCTGACCCCCGTCTATGACGAGGCCGCGAAGACGCTGGAGCTGACCCTGGCGCAGGAGACCGCGCCCACGCCCGGCCAGCCCGAGAAGAAGCCGCTGCCGATCCCGGTGGCGGTCGGCCTGCTCGACGGGGACGGCGCCCCTCTGCGCGACACGGAGGTCATTGTCCTTGATGAGGCCACCAAGACCGTCCGCTTTGAGCACGTCGCCTCCGCGCCGGTGATCTCGGCCCTGCGCGGCTTCTCGGCGCCGGTGAAGCTCGACTACGCCGCCCCGTCCAAGGACCGCTACGTCCAGCTCGCCGCCGACCCGGACCTGTTCAACCGCTGGGAGGCCGGCCAGGAACTCGCCCGCGAATTGATCCTCGCCCGCGCCTTGGGCAAACCGGACGAGGTCAACGAAACCCGCTTCGCCGACGCCGTCGGCCGCGGCTTAAGCGACCAGGCCGCCGAGCCCGCCTTCAAGGCCCTGCTGCTCGCCCTGCCGTCGGAGCAGGACCTGGCCACGGCGATGGAGGCCGCCGACCCGCAGGCCATCCGCGAGGCGAGAGAGTCCCTGCGCACCCGCATGGCCGTCCACCTCGGCGACCTGCTGCGCCGGCTGCACGGCGGTATGCAGGAGGCCGGCGAGTTCTCCCCCGACGCCGAGAACGCCGGCCGCCGGGCCCTGCTCAACGCCGCGCTGGAGCTGCTCGCCGCCGACCCGCACTCCGAGAACGTCACCCGCGCCGGCGGCCACTTCGAAGCCGCCGCCAACATGACCGACGCCATCGGCGGCCTGAACGCCCTCATTCAGATCGGCGGCGAGGTCGCGGAAACGGCGCTCACGGCATTCCACGACAAATGGCGCGATGAGCCGCTGGTTCTCGACAAGTGGTTCGCCGTCCAGGCCCGCGACCCGTCCGAAGGCGCCATCGGCCGCGTGCTGGCGCTGACGGCGCACCCCGACTTCGACCTCAAGAACCCCAACCGCATGCGCGCCTTGGTCCAGAGCTTCGCCAGCGGCAACCCCGCCCGCTTCCACGACCCCAGCGGCGCCGGCTACCGCTTCCTCGCCGACCAGATCCTGGCGGTGGACGCCTTCAACCCAAGCACCGCCGCGCGGTTGGTCGAGCCGCTGGGAGGCTGGCGCCGCTACCGCCCCGAGTTAGCTGCGTTGATGCGCGGAGAGCTGGAGCGGATCGTCGCGCACAAGGGCCTGTCGAAGAACGTCTATGAGTTGGCTAGCAAGGCGCTCGCTTAACCTCCCTCCCCACCATGGTGGGATGAGGAACGAGTACCCCCTTAACCTAGCTTCCCCCGTGACGCGGGAGCGCGGCTCAGCTTACCATTGGAGGTTAGGTGACTCGGCGGCGGGAGCTGGCCTTGGCGGGCGGGCGTGGCAGGCGGACGTGGGTGTGGATGCGCGGCCCGGCCACGACCGTGCGTATCGCCCTGCTCGCCACCCTGCTGCTGCTGGCGGTCAACACGGCGCTCAGCCTGCGCCACGCCGCGCCCGGCCAGGAGATGGGCGAGTTCGGCCGCCTGATCGTGCCGCTGGCGGTCGGGCTGGCGCTGGCGGCGCTGCTGTTCTGGCAGAGCCGCAAGGCCGAAGAGGCGCACCTCGCCTACCTGGCCAGCGAGCAGCGTTTCCGGCTGGCTATCGAGGCCTCCCACTCCGGCATCTGGGAATGGGACCTGGAGGCCGACAGCGTCTTCGTCTCCGAAGCCACCGCCGCCATGTTCGGCTGGAGCGGCGCGCGTACGGTCTCCGGGCAGGATGTCGTCGCCCAGGTCGCGCCGGAGGACCAGGTCCGGGTGCTGCAAGCCCTCGGCGCGGCGGCGGCCGACGGCGCCTTCGATGTCTCCTTCCGCGTGCCCCAGCCGGGCGGCGGCAACTGCTGGGTCGACGCCCGGGGCCGCGGCTTCGGCGAGCCTGGCGCCCACGGGCCGTCGCGGATCATCGGCGTCGCCCTCGACATCACCGAGGAGCGCCGCGCCCAGCGCCGCGTCCACACCGCCGAGAGCCGCCTGCGCGACGCCATCGAGAGCCTGTCGGAAGCCTTCGCCCTGTGGGACGCGGGCGACCAGCTGCTGCTCTGCAACCGCAACTACGGGGTCATGCTCGGACTGAGCATGGACCAGCTGCAGCCCGGCGCCAGCCGCGATGCGGTGACCCAGCTGATCCGCGCCGGCGTCAAGCAGGAACAACCCGCCGTGGCCGGCCGCTACGAAGTGGAGATGAAGGACGGCCGCTGGCTTCAGGTCTCCGAGCGGCGCACCACCGAGGGCGGCGCCGTCGTCACCATCACCGAGACCACCACCGTCAAGCGCCAGCAGGAAACCCGCCGCGCCAACGAGCAGCAACTCGCCGACCTCGCCCGCAAGTACGAGGCCGAGAAGATCAAGGCCGAGGGCGCCAACCGCGCCAAATCCGAGTTCCTGGCCAACATGAGCCACGAGCTGCGCACGCCGCTGAACGCCATCAACGGCTTCTCGGAAATGATGGTCGGCGAGATGTACGGGCCGCTGGGCGATCCCCGCTATGGCGAATACGCCAGCGACATCCTCTCGTCCGGCCAGCACCTGCTGGCGCTGATCAACGACATCCTAGACATGTCGAAGATCGAGGCCGGCAAGATGCACCTGCGCTTCGAGCCGATCTCGCTGGAGGAGGTCGCCGACAGCGCCATCCGCCTGGTCCGCAACCGCGCCGAGGCCGTGGGCGTGGCGCTGACGCTGGACCTGCCGACCCTGCCCGACATCGAGGCCGACTATCGCGCCATCAAGCAGGTGCTGCTGAACCTTCTGTCGAACGCCATCAAATACACCCCGCGCGGCGGTTCGATCGTCATCACCGCCGAGCCCAAGGCCGACGTCATGGGCGGGCGGATCAAGGTTTCGGTCACCGACACCGGCATCGGCATTCCGCAGGAAGATCTCGCGAGACTGGCCAAGCCCTTCGAGCAGGTCGACAGCCATCTGGCCCGCACGACCTCGGGCACGGGGCTGGGGCTGGCGCTGACTAAGTCGCTGGTCGAGATGCACAACGGCGTGCTGACCCTTGAGAGTACACCGGGCGAGGGGACGGTGGTCAGCTTCGTGCTGCCGGTCAGGCACGCGCAGCTGTCTAAGACGGCCTAAGTGCCGGGACGTGCGGCCGCCAATTTTAATTGGTCTGGTTTATTGCCAGCGAAACCTTTGCAAGCCGTGCATCAGCCGCTATCATGCTGGCAATTGCAGTGTCGTAAACTGGAGGCAGCGTGCGGCCTTGCTCAGCCAATGCCTCTTTCACCATATAGACGGCGAACAATGATCTCCCGGCGATTGTTGAGAGGTCGCCACGCAAATATGCAGCACAGGGGCTATGTTGTTTCAGCGTCGAGAAAAATAACATGCACAATAAGTGGCATGTGGCCAATACATCTAGCGCGAAATTTTGACTGAGGTAATCGAATCCGTCGTCGGAGAGGAAGTGGCCGATGTTGGTTATCTCCGAATGAGCGTACGATGAAAGCGTCCGATATAAGTTTTGATATAACGTCTGGTCCACACCGCCGAGCGTAGATGCCATTGCCCAACGCGACGGCACCTTGCATCGTTTTCCCCACTCTAGTTCGATAATCTCTGAAGAAATGGGCGCGCCATTCTTGCTTTCCGCTAGCTTGTGGGTACCCAAGAGCGTACCAAGCTGCGCGAAGAACACTTCCGAGTCGCGAGGACGATGGTAGATATAGCGCACCGTTAGATAGTTTTCATACATCGACCTTGCGAGATGGTATGCGTCGAACGCCACGTCCTGTTCAATCAATATGTGAACAGATTTGAGAGAGCGAACGAAGTTCGTAGCGGCAAATGCAACCACTGACTCAACGTCGCTATTTGCCCCCTTTCTTCTGCGGTAGCGGTTAAAATGGTGGCTGATAAACGATCCGCCCACCATCTGGTTTTTCCGTAACGCATCAGATAGTAAATCAGATAAGCCTCCACCATCGCTAAAAACGTCAACGTCCTCACCATCTTCAATCCTGTCATAATACTCGTCGATAGCCGCATCCCACTCGGCGCGTTCGGCAGCAGTTAACATGTTTAGACTCTTTTTCGTGACCATTCGGTCGGTCTTTCGGTAGGCATAGACTAGGGAGGCCGGCGTCCCAGCCGCCTTCATGATTTTGATCATGTCCCGCCGCATGTCTGTTTCGGACATGTAATACTTGTGAAAAAACACCGGATCGTACCTTCCTGGCTTTCGCCCGAAGGTTTCAAGGAACTCGGCTTCTTGCTCTTTGAAAGATTCGATCAATTCCGGAGCCAAGGGCATGCTTTTGAAAAGATTCCCTCGGCTGTCACGCACCCACTGAAAGGATCGCCTTTACAGCATAGACCGTATTTTTTCCCACTGTCACAAGGACATGGGTCGGAAGGAGAGATCTCTATTTTTGGCTTCTTGGGCATGATCGGCTTGTTAGATGAACCGCTGGCTTGCTCCCGCTAGTATCAAGGCGAGACTACACGTCCAAACGCTGCTCGCGCGGCGTTTCTCGTTATAGCCAAAGCCTTTTTTAGCGCCCGGAAGTCCTTCGCTCCCCCCGCCCTGGCCAACAGTGCCTGCAGCGCCTTGGGTTCGGTCTCCGGGTCTTCATCCTCCAGCGCCACCTTCAGCAGTTGCATCAGGTCCTGCTGCAGCCGCCAGGCCGCTTCCAGCGCATCCAAACTCCCGGCATCGGCCAGCCCCGCCGCGCGGATCGCCGTCAGCGCGTCACCGGTGTTCTGCCGCAGTGGGCCACCGCCCGCCGCATGGACAATCTGCAAATGCTGGGCGGCGAATTCGACGTCGACCAGTCCGCCGGGCGACAGCTTGAGGTCCCACGCCCCCTTCGGCGGCCGCTCGCGCTCCATCAGCTCGCGCATCTCGCGGACATCGACCGCCGTCTTCACCGGATCGCGAGGCCGCCGCAGCGCCGCTTCAACCGCCTTCGCCGCATCGGCCGCAAAGGCGTCGGACGTCGCCCACACCACCCGCGCCCGCGTCAGCGCCAGCAGCTCCCAGGTCTCCGCCTCCCGCGAGTAGTAGTCCTCGAACGCCGCAAAGCTCACCGCCACCGGGCCCTTGGACCCCGTCGGCCGCAGCTGCATGTCGACCTCGTAGAGCGTGCCCTCGCCCGTCGGCGCCGACAAGGCCGCGATCAGCCGCTGGGTGAAGCGGGCGTAGAAGGTCTCCGCGCCCCAGCCCTTGACCTCGCTCATCGCCGCCGGATCGGACGCCCGGTAGAGGGTCATCAGGTCGAGGTCCGAGCGCGCCGTCATCTCCCGCGAGCCGCACTTGCCGAGCGCCACCACGGCCACCTCGCCGGGAAAGCCGCCGCCCTGCCGCACCGTCTCGGCCAGCGAGGCGGGCGCCAGGCCTTGCATGATCAGGTCGGCGAGGTCGGCGAACGCGGCGCCGGCATCGGCCGCCGTTGCCGTGCCGCTCATCACCTGCACGCCGATGCGGAAGGCCTGGTCGCGATAGGCTCTACGGGCGAGGTCCATCGCCTCCTCGAAGCTGTCGGCGTTACTTAGCAGTTCCCGCACCTGCACCTCGCCCTGCCCCGCCCCGAACGGCGCGAAAAAGGCCGGGTCGAGCAGGGCGTCGAGCGCCGCCGGGCGCCGGGCCAGAGTCGAGGCCAACTGCGGCGCGAAGGCCATGACCTCGACCACCAGTTCGAACAGTTTGGGCTGGGCGAGGAACAGCGACTGGATCTGCACGCCGGTCGTCAGCCGCTCGAAAAAGTCGCCGAAGCGCAGGAAGGCGATGTCGGGCGAGCCGGTCGCCTGCGCCGCTTCCAGCAGGCGCGGGGCCAGCCGCGTGAACAGCTCCCGCCCCCGCTCGGTCCGCGTCGCGGCGATGCGGCCATGGTGCCAGCCGCGGATGGTCTGGGAGATGCGTTCGGGCGCGGAGAACCCCATCCGCTTGAGCGTGGCCAGCGTCTCCGGGTCATCCTCGACGCCGGTGAAGATCAGGCTGCCGAAGCGCGACGACAGCGCCTCCTCGCCTTTGAACAGCTCGCCGTAGCGGCTGTTGACCCCCTTCAGCATCCGCCCGACGGCGGCGTCGAAGGCGCGCAGGTTGTCGTGCCCCCACAGCGCCGCCACCCGCTTGCGGTCGGCGTCGGCCTCGGGGAGCCTGTGGGTCTGGTCGTCGCCCAGCATCTGCGCCCGGTGCTCCAGCGCCCTCAATGCCGCGTAGGCCTCCGTCAGATAGGCGCAGGTGTCGTCATCGACATGCCCGGCGGCGTTCAGCGCCCGCAGGCCGTCGACCGTGCGCGGCGTGCGCAGGTCCGGCTGGCGGCCGCCGAGGATCAGCTGCTGGGTCTGGACGTAGAACTCGATTTCGCGGATGCCACCGCGCCCCAGCTTCAGGTCGGCGCCCTTGGCGGTCAGCCGCTCGTCGGTCTTGTGGACGTGGATCTGGCGCTTGATCGAGTGGATGTCGGCGATGGCGGCGAAGTCGAGGTGCTTGCGCCAGATGAACGGCTGCAGTTCAGCCAGGAACGCGTCGCCGCGCGGCACATCGCCGGCCACCGAGCGGGCCTTGATGTAGGCCGCACGCTCCCAGTTCTGGCCGACGCTCTCATAGTATTCGAACGCCGCCGCCACCGGCACCGCGGCTTGCGTCGAATAAGGGTCGGGCCGCAGCCGCAGGTCGATGCGGAAGACGTAGCCGTCCTCGGTGCGGTCCTGCAGCATGCCGGCGAGGGTTTGGGTGATCCGCACCGCTACCGCCGCCGGCTCGGCGCCGTCGGCCAGCGGCAGCGCCTCCGGCTCGTAGAAGACGGTGAAGTCGATGTCGCTGGAGTAGTTGAGCTCGAAAGCTCCATGCTTGCCCATGGCAATGCAGAACAGCCCCGGGATCGGCCCGGCCTCGCCCTCGCCGACGTGCGTCAGCCGTCCCCGCTCGACCTCAGCCCGCGCCGCATGCGCCAGCGCCGCCTTCAGCGCCGCATCCGCGAACCGGCTCAGCGCCCCGGTCACCTGATCGAGATCCCAGACCCCGCCGAGATCACACAGCGCCGTCAGCAGATGCAGGTCCGCCTTCAGCTCCCTGAGCCGCCGCCGCGCCGTCTCCCGATCCAGCTCGTCAGCTTGCTCAAGCGTTTGCTGAAGTATCCCCTCCAGCCGCCCCTCAGGCCGCTCCCGCAGCGTCTTCGCCAACTCCTTCGGCCGCCGCCTCGCCAACCCCGCCAGATAAGGCGAAGCCCCAAACACCGGCGCCAACGCCTCCCAAACGCCGTCCTCGATGCTATCGCCCAGCACCTCCCGCGTCCGCTCCGCCGCCTTGGCGTCGATCACGGGCCCGCAGGGTTTGATGAGGTCGGCGAGAGTCATTGCCTTCGACACGCCTCACTCCACGCGCGGCAGAACGAAGGCCACTCTCAGCCCCGGCCCAGTGCCGTTGAACACGCCTGGGCCTTCGTCCAGCTCCAGCCGCCCGCCGTGCGCCTCGGCGACGGCGGCGACCAGGGACAGCCCCAGCCCTGACCCCGGTTCGTTGCGGCTGTTCTCCAGCCTCACAAATCGTTGCACCACGCGGGCGCGGTCGGGTTCGGGGACGCCGGGGCCGGTGTCGGTGACGGAGAATTCGATTTCGCCGGAGGAGCGGCGGCGGGCGCGGAGCATCACGGCGCCGCCATCCGGGGTATATTTGACGGCGTTGTCGAGGATGTTGGCGAGGGCCTGGGCGACGAACTCGCGGTTGCCCCTGACCTGCAACGCCGGGGTGACCTCGGCCTTGAAGTCGATGCCCTTGTCCTCGCACAGCGGCTCGTAGAGTTCGGCGATGTCGGCGGCCAGTTCGCCGGGGTCGAACAGGGTCTGGTTGGCCGCCTCGCCTGCCGCCTGCAACCGCGCGATCGCGAGCACGGCGGTGAAGGTGTTGAGCACGCCGTTGGCGTCTTCCAGCGCCTGCTCGAGCGCCCGGGTTGGATCGCCCGTCCCGTTCTCGGCCTCGATCAGCGCCACCTCCAGCCGCGCCTTCAGCCGGGTCAGCGGCGAGCGCAGGTCGTGGGCGATGGCGTCGCCAGCGTGGCGCAAGCCGCCCATCGAGCGCTCCAGCCGGTCGAGCATCTCGTTCAGCCCCTCGGCCAGTTCGTCGTACTCGTCGTGGGCCCCGCGCACCCGGGCGCGGACGTGGAGGTCGCCGCTGCGCACCGCCGCCACCGTGTCGGCGAGCCCGGCCATCTGGCGCGAGACGTTGCGGCTGACCAGCGCCCCGCCGAACAGGCCGAGCAGGATGACCAGCGCGCCGGCCCCCCACAGCGCCCGCACGATCTTGCGGACATAGGCCTCGGCCTCGCCCACATCGGCCCCGACGAAAACGCTCTCGCCGCCCGGCAGCGGCTTTTGCAGCCCCCGCGCGGGGCGCTTGATCTCGGCCCCGTCGGGATCGGTCTCGGTGACCTGGAAGCTCGCCCAATCCGGCTTACCGTCGAAGTCGTCGAGCGGCGACTCCTCGATCGAGCCGGTGATCCGCCGGCCTTCCTTGTCCATGAACAGGTAGAGGAACGGCCGCTCGCCCGCCGCCCGCTCGATCAGGGTCTGGTTGAGCGCGTCCGGGCCGCCCTGACGATAGGCGGCCTCCAGCGAGGCCATCTCGGCGGTGATCTCGGCGTCGGCGCGGCGGTTCACCTCGCCGGCCGTGGCGACATAGATGTAGGCCAGGAACGCCGCCGCCGCCGCCGCGAACAGCGCCAGGAATAGCAGCGTCAGCCGGAACGGCGTCGTGCGGAAGGTCCGCGGCAGGCGCACACGCCCGGCCATCCTCTACGCGTCCAGGCGGTAACCCGCGCCGCGCACCGTCTGGAGCATCGGCCGGTCGAAACCCTTGTCGATCTTGGAGCGCAGCCGCGAGATGTGGACGTCGATGACGTTGGTCTGCGGGTCGAAGTGGTACTCCCAGACCTTCTCCAGCAGCATGGTGCGGGTCACCGACTGGCCGGCGTGGCGCATCATGAATTCGAGCAGCTGGAATTCGCGCGGCTGCAGGTCGATCTCCTTGCCGGAGCGGCAGACCACCCGGGTCAGCAGGTTCATCTCGAGATCGCCCACTTTCAGCGAAGTCGCCACCGCGCCCGACTGCCGCCGCCGTGACAACGCGTCGACGCGGGCGTTCAGCTCGGCGAAGTCATAGGGCTTGACCAGGTAGTCGTCGGCGCCCGCCTGCAGCCCCGTCACCCGGTCGGTGGTCTCGCCCAGCGCGGACAGGAACAGCACCGGCGTCTGGTCGCCCTCGCGGCGCAGGGTCTCGACGACCGCGACGCCGTCCATCTTCGGCATCATGCGGTCGACGATCAGCACGTCGAACTCGCCGTCCTGCGCGGCCTTCAGCCCCGCCTCGCCGTCCGGCGCGTGGGTGCAGTCGTGGCCGCCTTCGCTTAAGCCCCGGACCATCGCTTCGCCGGCTTCCAGATCGTCCTCGATGACCAGGATGCGCATGTCTTCGCCCCTATGGCCCCGGCGCGGGGCCAGGACCGCGGCGACTCAAGCGCGCCGCGGTCCCGCCGATCCTATCCCGCGATCCGGATAGGTACATAGAGCGTGCGTCCGCCCCGGCTCACGCCGAGTAGCACGCTGGGCCGCCCCGCCCGCTTGGCCGCGTCCACCGCAGCCGAAACCTCGGCCGCCGTGCCGACCGGACGGTTGGAGGCGCTGACGATGACGTCGCCGGGCCGGAGGCCCTTCTCGCCGGCGTCGGAGTCGGCCCGCACGCTGGTGACAACCACGCCGCGGCTGACCGCGCCGGGGATGTTGTAGCGCTGGCGCAGGGCCTGATCGAGCGGGGCCAGGCCCATGCCGATCACCACCGGCCGCTGGACGCTCGGACCGCCCGGCGTGGCGGGGCCGCCCTCGTCGTCGTTGTCGTTGACGCTGGCCTGCAGCTCCTTCTCCGAAGGCCGCACGCCAGAGCGCACGTCGACGGTGCGCCGCTGGCCGTCGCGGAAGACGTCGAGCCGCAGCAGGCCGCCGGACGGAGCCATGGCCACCTGACGGGTCAGCTCCGAGGACGAGGTCACCGGCGCGCCGTTGACCCCCAGCACCACGTCGCCGGGCAGCAGCCCCGCGCGCGCCGCCGGACCGCCGGGGACCAGGTCGGCGACGATGGCGCCCTTCTGGTTCAGGCCTTGAGCCTCAGCCATCTCGCTGGTGAAGTTCTGCACCGTCGCGCCCATGTAGCCGCGGGTGATCTTGCCGCCGCCGATCAGTTGCTTGGTGATCTTGTCGGCGACGTCGGCGGGGATGGCGAAGCCGATGCCGACCGAGCCGCCCGACGGCGAGAAGATCGCCGTGTTGATGCCGATCACGCGGCCGTAGATGTCGAACGTCGGCCCGCCGGAGTTGCCTCGGTTGATGGGCGCGTCGATCTGGATGTAGTCGACGAAGGTGTCGCCGATGTCGCGGCCGTAGGACGAGATGATCCCGGCCGTGGCGGTGCCGCCGAGGCCGAAGGGATTGCCCACCGCGATCACCCAGTCGCCGACGCGCGGCTTGGCCGAGTTCTCGAAGTTGACGAACGGATACTTGCCGCCGCCGCGCACCTTGACCACGGCAAGGTCGGTGCCCTCATCGCGGCCGACAACGTCGGCGTCCAGTTCGCGGCCGTCGGCCAGCGTCACCTTGATCTTCTCGGCGTTCTCGATAACGTGGTTGTTGGTCACCACATAGCCGTCCGGCGAGATGAAGAAGCCCGAGCCCGAGGACTGGGCGCGCGGCAGGGCCGGCTGGCCGCCCTCGCCCTGCTGGCCCTCTTCGCCTTCAGGGGCGGGACGCTGGCCTTTCGGGACGATGTCGAACGGGAAGTTCTCGAAGCCGGGAATGCGGCGAAGCGCGTTGGCCTCGACCCGCGACGTCACGTCGATGGAGACGACGGCGGGC
>Ga0190273_10000582_pt1 | contig 13434 bp, 12 predicted proteins | sample Popmic504IS_FD_134513 | JGI IMG/M metagenome (GOLD analysis project Ga0190273, IMG submission 134513) | Populus adjacent soil microbial communities from riparian zone of Shoshone River, Wyoming, USA - 504 IS | ecosystem: Environmental > Terrestrial > Soil > Riparian zone > Trees stand | place...
CACTACAGTTGGCAAGAACGCCTAATACCTTTTTCATTCCTATGGGAGCGGCGTGAAGTCCCGTATTACAGCGTCAAAATAGACGACAAACAGGCACAAAAGTTTGCAGCTTCACTCAGCAAATATGACCAGCAACCTATCGACGCCGAAGTCCGTATTGATGGCCAGAACGTGGCTATTCACAAACACCAGAACGGCTACTCCTACAATCCGGAAACAATTACTGCCGCCGTCAAAGACATTAAGCTGACCAACGCCATGAATACTTCAGTTGAACCAGAAACGACATATCCCGGACTAACAGATGACATGGCCGCCGCTGCGGCCAGCAAGGCCCAAGAGCGTTTACAGGAACCAATCGAAGTCCGTGCGGCCGACAAAACACTGAGTGCCGATGCAGCCCAAATTGCCGGCTGGATCGAATTCAAGCCCGACTCCCAAAACAAAGAGCTACGCATACAGTACAACCGGGATAAAATCCGCCAGTGGCTCGTACCGTTATCGGGCCAGGTCTATGTAGGCAGCACACCGCGCACTATAACCATGGTAGACGGCATCCAAGCCAGCGCCACAAACGGTGCCGAAGGCCGCGCCCTGGATAATGATGCCACGGCCGACGCGGTAATAGTGGCTGCCGACAAGGGTGACGCCTGGATCGAAGCTAAAGTCGTGGCTTTGCCGTCGACGGTAAATATCTCGCGCAACTACAACCGCAGCAGCGCTGGGTTACAAGCTTTGCTCCAGTATTGGGATGAAAGCCATACTGGTACGTGGGGCGTCGTATTGCGTCAGCTAGATGGAGGTATTTCTGCCAACTTCAACGGCAACCGCCAGTTTACGAGCGCTAGTATTTATAAAATATATGTGGCGTATGCGACATACTCCAAAATAGAAAAAGGCGAAATTGACCCGGCAGCACCGACTTCCGCTGGCAAAGATGTTAACACCTGTTTGGACTTTATGATTGTACGCTCCGACAACGCCTGCGCCGAAGCCTTGGGCAACATGGTAGGCTGGAACGCCAATGATGGCATGTTGCACGCCAAAGGCTTCGGCTCGACCACCATCGCCTATGGTGGCCAGCTCACCACGGCACAAGACGCGGCCAGCTACCTAACGCAGCTACAAGCCGGTTCACTGCTGAACGGCGCTGACAGGGAAGCGCTCTTAAATAAGATGCGCAACAACATTTACCGCTATGCTATTCCGGCTGCAACACCAGGTATTGGTTCGGCAAACAAACTAGGTGCGTTGGGTAGCTTTAACCACGATGTGGCTATTGTGTACCACCCCAAGGGAACATATGTGCTGGCTGTTTTGAGCCAGGGATCAAGCCATGGGGAAATCCGCGAACTGGCACGCCAGGTGGCGGCGGTGATGGGACAATAATATGCGGCCTATTACAATTGTCTGCGGCAGTGTATTATGTGTACCGGTAAGGGTCGGCCACAGATGATTGTGGCCGGAGATGAGCTAGGATTGACATGTTAACAGCTTCGGCTGCCAGAACTCGTAAAGTGCAAAAAGAATATGCTGCGGCCCCTAGGCCAGAAAGCTGCGAATTTTGCGCCTTTACGGAAAGTCATCCGCAAGTAGTCAAAGGCTACGGCCACTTCTGGGTCGTGCACAACAAATATCCCTACGCCGCGTGGGACAGCCTGGAAGTGTTGGACCATTTGATGTTGGTACCGAAGCCTCACTGTGTGAGCGTTGGTGAATTGGATGCAGCTGCTATGGCTGAGTTCGGCAAGCTACTAGCCGAGTATGAAGAACTGGGCTATTCAGTGTATGGTAGGGCCCCAAGTAATGTGTCGCGGTCGCAGATGCATCAACATACGCATTTGCTAAAGCTTGGCGGGCGGCTCAAAAAGTTCCAGTTGCATATCCGCAAACCGTATATTTTTATCTCGCGGTAAATAGTGGTAATGATTCCGCTTTCAAGACGCTTGCGCTTTTGCTATAGTTAAACCCAAGATGGGTGAGAAGAAGACAAAGCCTTCCGAGGCTGTGGTTATGAAGGTACATAAGCGCCTGAGCAAGCGTGTGGTACTTGGTTTGTTATTGGTATTGTTGCCGGTACTAATCGCGACTAGCATTTTGATATACGTTTTGGCGTCTAATAACAAAGATGCTGACTCCGGTGCCAAAGACGATACGCCAAAGACGACTGCAGATGTTATTACTAAAACGGATACCATGAAGTATTCGGGCAACTACGACAAAGCAGTCGAAACCTCCGCAGCTGCGTATGAAGCCAGTAGTAATAATGACGACAAATATAATATTGCCCAGCAGACCGGCGCAATTTATGAGACTAAGCAAGATTATAAGAACGCTTTGGAGTGGTACAAGAAAGCGGAGGCTATCAAGCCTGACGACCGCGGCTCGCTCGTGGGCCTAGCCCGTATGTACGAGGCGCTCGGTGATAAAGAAAAGGCCATTGAGTACTATAAAAAAGTATTGGCCCTGAAAGATACGACGGGTTTTGGTGTTCAGAACGACCAAGCTTACTATCAGTACAGACTTGACCAGCTAATGGGGGCACGATAAATATGTTTCGTAGTAAATTCCGTTGGGTGTTGGCTATTGTGCTGGCATTTTCGACAGCAGCTTTTTTTTCGGCATCGGTTAGCGCATTATGTCCAGGCAGTTGTCAGTATCCGTCTACGGGCCGCGATTACTTTAAGGGCTATTACACTAATAACAACCTACCTACAAATAATGCTATTCCAAACTCACACGGCTATTTTTGGCCATCTTCCGAGGCTCCGTGGGCTGTTAGTAACGTCAACCAATGGATTAGTTTTATACAAGGCTCGTTATATGACACTAGTAATGGCAGCGTAAACGACCATACCGGTGCCGCTAGCTATTACGTAAACCACATGACCGGCCACAAGGGTACGGAATTTGGCGGTAGCGTACTTAATGGTGTGAATGCTGGGCGCGCCCGCTTTGCGGAATGGTCACAGTTGATGCGTGACTATGATGCTGCTGGCCTGGTGCGCTGGAGTGATACGCTCACCCAATGTTATGGTGATGTGCAGGCGAACATGGATTTCATTGCCCATGACTCCTTCTATTACAGCAATACCAATATGCCTAGGGGGTGCTATACGGACCCATCGATTACTTTCTTGGATCCTGATACGCTTCAACCAATATTCCAGATCAAGAAGACTTGCGGTAATCCGATAGGCGAAAACCGTGCGCTACCTCCACCTAATCCTCCGACTGGTACCTTAAATCCCCCGACGCCGCCAAGTGGATCTACGCCACCAGGCTACAATACGGGAGATGTGAATGTTAATTCTAGCTGTTCATTCATTACGGGTACGGCTACCGATCCGGCGGCTCCGAGTTATGCTGTAGTGATACGGGTGACGTACAGCCGAGGCGGTACGACCCTGGGGACTGACCAGACTACAGCCAGCACTTCGGGAGCGCATAGATATTCGCTGGCGACACCAAACTATGTACGAGAAAGTATAACGCCGGTAACGGTCTCGGCGGTGGGTGTGCGAAGCAATGGCTCGACAACCTTTAACCTGACTGGTTCGCCAATTAGCGTCGGGCCATGTTTACTGGCCAACCCTAACTGTGGACCGATGAATGTCAGTCCGGCTTCGCTAGATCCTGGCACAGCATTTACTGTCACAACATCGGTCAAATATGGCAGCATGCTGGAAGCACAGACTGCCCAAGCACAATCTGATTTCCGCTACTTCATTACGATTACCGGTCCAAACGGCTATAGCTACAATGGCAATGTAACGCCAACCGGACCCGATCCGTCAACGTTTACCTTTACAGGCGCCGTCACCCGGCCTCCGACGGGCGCTCCCGGTAAGTATGTGGTCGGCTGGGGTATCTCGGGATCCTTTGGTGCAGTAAACTGTGGCTCTGCTATCACTGGCAATACTAATCCTCCAGTCTTTAATGTGACTAATAAGCCATACTTCAAGGTTAACGACGGTGATATTAGCGCTGGCGCAGGCATCAGCACGGGCGGCGTGAACTGCGCCTCGGGCGGCGTGGCGCCAAACCAGAACGCCAGCATAGCCAGCTGGAACCGTGGTTCAGCTGGATCATACGGTGGGGCGGGGGCTGAGTTTGGCGCACTAGCACTGAACCATTTGTTGGGCTTTGTGTCAGGCCAGGGCTCAAGCTATGCGCCATCGCGATTGTCATTCGCCAACACGGGCGCTGCAAACCAAGTGAATGTATCTCAGGAACTGTACGGCGGCAAGTATGGCAACACGGCATGTACTGCCGACTACTTTGCTAATGCTAGCAATATCCAGACGGGCAACATCACTATCAATGGTTTGTCGATTGCAAATGGTACGCACCAGACGATATACGTGGACGGTAATGTCTACATAAACGGCAATATTACGTTTGCCGGCGCAACCGCCGGTTATCCAAACGCTGCGGCAATCCCATCGTTCTCACTGGTCGTGCGGGGTAACATATATGTCGCTCCTGGTGTTACGCAGTTAGATGGATTCTACATTGCCCAGCCTACAAGTGGCTCGGCCACCAATGGCATTATCTACAGCTGCGCCAGGTCGGGTTTTGGAACCAATGCTGTAAACTCTCTGACTTCGAGCCTGCAATCTGGATGTAGTAGCCCACTTACGGTCAACGGCGCTTTTACGGGCCGCCAGGTCTGGTTGCTACGTACGGCTGGCACGGTTAGCGGCAACACCGCTGCCGAGACCTTCAATTACAGTCCGGACGTATGGCTCAGTACGCCCTACGGCAACGGCCTGACGCCCGGCACGACCGATGAGTACGACTCTATCACTAGCTTGCCACCGGTGTTGTAGGCGGTGTGGGGGCATCGGTGTTAAATAAAAAGGAATATTGCATCAAAGCATAACGCTTATGCTATACTAAGGGTAATTATGAGTATACTGAGTGGGGTTTCTGCATTCTTTGGCCTAGACATCGGCACCACGGCAATTCGCCTGGTGGAGCTTCATGGTAGTGGTCAAATTCGTACGTTAAGCAAATATGCTTATTTGCCAATCGATAGTAAGATCGTGATGAGCGACGCTAAGAGTGACCAGCAAAAATTGGCACAGGCGGTAACCGAACTATTAAACCAATCCAAGATGACGACACGCAATGTTGCTGTGGGTATTCCTTCGCAGCGTGTGTTTACGACGCTGATCGACTTCGATTCGTTGCCGCCAGCTGAGCTGGCTAAAACGATTCGCTACCAGGCTGACTCATTGATTCCGACGCCTTTGGAGGAATCAAAGCTGGACTGGCAGGCGCTTGGCGAATCTCCAAAAGAGCAGGGTAAAGTCGAAGTCTTGCTGTCCAGCGTCTCTAATAACTTTATTGAACAGCGCCTAGATATGCTAGAGAGCGTTGGTTTGAACGTTATTGCCTTTGAACCTGATAACTTAGCTATGGCCAGGGCTTTACTGCCACACGACGTTATGGCTCCACAGATGGTAATTGATGTTGGTTCCAAGAGCGCCGACATGGTAATTACTATGAACGGCGAACCACGCCTGACACGTTCTATACCTACCGGTATCGAGTCTATCGTACGTGCTGCGGCCCAGAATTTGAACATCGATGACAAGCAAGCCCAACAATTTGTGTTCAAGTTCGGGCTAAGCAAAGACAAGCTGGAAGGGCAGATTTACCAAGCGGTCATCTCGACCGTAGAGCTTTTGATGACTGAAATTGAGAAGTCCATTAAATTCTTCCAGGGCCGTTATGGCAACGTGCAGATTGAACGCATTATTGTAACCGGCGGTGCCTCGGCGCTGCCAGAATTCCCACTGTACATTGCCAATAAATTTAACATGAACGTCGAAATTGGCAACTCGTGGCGTAACGTGGCATTTTCTCCCGAACGTCAGAATGAGCTACTGTCAGTGGCTAACCAGTTCGGCGTTGCAGTCGGCCTGGCGGAGAGGCAAGAATAATGATTCAGTTAAATTTACTTCCTGACGTCAAAATTGAATACCTACGCACTACCCGCAACAAGCGCCTGGTAATTGGCGTATCACTGGTAGTGATAGCAGCTTCGGTTGGTATTTTACTGCTACTGTCGAGTGTGGTTTACGGTTTCCAGAAGAAAAACCTGGCAGACTTGAACGACGACATTAAAACCTACAACCAGCAACTGAAGGATACTAAGGACCTCGATAAGGTATTGACGATTCAAAACCAGTTGGCTTCGTTGACCAAACTGCATGAAGACAAAGTAGACGCTACACGGCTGTTTTCATACCTAACCCAGCTGACGCCGGCCAAGGTCAGCATTAGCCAGCTAGATATGGATGTCGAGACCAGCACGCTGACTATTGAAGCCAATGCCGACACCTTGGATGTTGCTAATACGTATATCGATACACTGAAATTCACTACCTACCAGACTGTGAACGGCGACGGCACTGCCGAAGGCGAAAGCGCCAAGGCATTCAGTAATGTAGTCATGTCATCATTCTCCCGTAGCAGCAGTGGCGCCACTTTTACCATCACTGCACCTTACGACGCACAGATCTTCGACAATACGGCTCAGGTCAAGTTAACAGTTCCAAGCATCGTAAGTACTCGATCACTAACCGAGCAACCTACCGATTTGTTTAAGACATCAGAAAGTGGGGGTCAGTAATTATGGCCAGCAAACCAGGCAGAATAAGTGCTCGCACGTCTATTAAGCGAGTGCAGATCGACAAAAGCCAGAGCACGATGCTTATCACGACTGCGGTCGCAGCTTTCTTCCTAGCTTTTATGCTAGTGGGCGGCAAGGCGCTCGTAGACCAGATCCGCTACCAGAACAAGGTTATCGGCACTAAGAAAGAAGCCGTAGCCCAGCTGCGTTCTAATGTCCAGGCGACTAGTAGCCTGAATAATTCATACAAGGCGTTTGTAAGTACTTCGCAGAACGTCATTGGTGGTAATCCGCAGGGAACTGGCCAAGAAGACGGCGACAATGCCAAGATTATTTTGGACGCATTGCCGAGTAAGTACGACTTCCCGGCATTAGCTACAAGTATCGAAAAAATTATCAACAGCCAGAACATGGCTATCTCCAGTATTGGTGGTAGCGACGACGAGGTTGCCCAGATAGAAAAGGAAGCTAGTCCGTCGCCAGAGACGGTGGAAATGCCCTTCCAGGTAAGCGTCACCGGTAACTACCAAGGTGCCCAAGGACTGATTACAGCCTTTAACCGTTCGATCCGTCCATTCCAGATTAAGAAGCTGTCGATAAGCGGCAGTCAGAACCAGATGACCATGAATATCGACGGTACGACATACTACCAGCCAGCCAAAAACTTTAACATTACCAAGAAGGTAGTGAAGTAATGAAGCAAAAAGACATCGCCATTATCATAGCTGTAGCCGGAGTGAGTGCTCTGGTAGCGGTAGGCGCCTCCAAATTCTTGATCAAGCCCGCCGACAAGCAGCAGCAAGTAGAAGTTGTGCAGGCGATTACGCCAGATTTTCCGACGCCTGACGCCCGCTACTTCAATAACGACTCCATTGACCCTACCCAGTCGATTACTATCGGCGACAACGCTAACACGGACCCATTCAAAGGCACCAAAAACTAATAGGAGCCGACCATGAGCGTGCTATCACCCTCAGCCCAGGTCCAGGTGCAGGACAAGCTTGTAGCCGACGGCTTGCTTAAAGAAGAAAAACTCAAAGACCTGCAGAGCAAAGCCAAGGCCAAAAATGTGCCTTTGTTTAGTTTGTTGGCGGCAGAAGGAATTGTTTCCGAGGAAAACCTCACCAAAGCTATAGCATTCGTGACCAAGGTGCCGTATGTCAACTTGCAGAACGTTAAAATAGAGCAGCATATCTTGGAGCTACTGCCAGCTGATTTGGCTGAGCGCTATATGGCTGTGCCTTTGGGTGAAATGCAACACCGTTTAGTGGTGGCTATGCTGGATGCGGATAATGTGCAGGCTGTGGACTTTTTGAGCAACAAAGTAGGCCGGCCATTGAAGGTGTATGCAGCCAGCGAAGTCGGTATCCGTGCCGTCTTAAAGCAGTATCAGACAAGTGCTAATGTGGCCGAAGAGGTTGCCGGTGCGATTAGCGCTTTGGGAGGCGATGCGTTTGATGCGTCCCACTTGACTAATGAGCCGAACGACAAATCTAAAAATGTGCGTAGCATAGTCCAGGACTCGCCTATCAGTAAGGCGTTGTCGACTATTTTGGACTTTGCTGCCCGCGCCAGGGCTAGTGACGTGCATATTGAACCGCTAGAGGATGCATTGCGTATTCGTTGCCGTATCGATGGAGTGCTGCGCGAAATTATGCGTTTGCCCAAAAGTACCGAACCGCCGCTGATTTCCCGTATTAAGATTTTGTCCAATTTGAAGATTGATGAACACCGCATCCCGCAGGACGGTGAATTTAGTATTGTCGTCGCCGGGCGGGCGATTGACCTGCGTATCGCCATTAGCCCAGTGGTTTGGGGAGAACAAGTAGTTATCCGTTTGTTGGATAAATCTGGCACCAGCTTGAAGCTGGAAGACATGGGCTACACTGGTCGCACTTTGCGGACCGTCCGAGATAGCTTAAAGAGCAACAACGGTATGATTTTGACATCCGGCCCGACTGGTTCAGGCAAGTCGACGTCTTTGTATGCTTTGCTGAGCGAAATCAAAGACGATTCGATTAACATTGTGACCTTGGAAGACCCGGTGGAATACAAAATGGGTGGTATCAATCAGATACAGGTGAATGCTGACGTGGGTCTGACGTTCTCAGCCGGCCTGCGCTCTATTTTGCGCCAAGATCCGAATGTGGTGATGGTTGGTGAGATCCGTGACCGTGAAACGGCTGAGCTGGGTGTGCAGGCTGCCCTGACGGGACACTTGGTGTTTAGTACATTGCACACTAACAGCGCGGCTGGCATCTTGCCTCGTTTGCTGGATATGCAGATTGAGCCGTTTTTGATTGCTTCTACAGTACACACCGTGATCGGCCAGCGCTTATGCCGGCGTGTGGCGGCTAATTATGAAACATACCAGTCTGACCCGGTAGAAACAACGGCGATTCAGAAGACTATCGGCCACTTGTTGCCGGCTACGGAAGCCGACCGCGAAGCGGTAGCTAAGGACCTAGGCTACAAAACCTTGCCCTTACGCACCCAAACCGCTTATACTTTGTGCAGAGGTAAGGACACTCCGGAAACACCGAAAGGCTTTAAAGGCCGTCTTGGTATATACGAAGCGTTCGCCGTAACAGATGAAATACAGGAACTAATTTTGAAGCGGTCCACTAGTAATGAAATTATGGCCATAGCCGTAAAACAGGGCATGGTAACTATGCGCGAAGACGGCTACCTGAAAGCACTAGCTGGCATGACGACAATCAAAGAGGTGGACCGCGTGGCGGCTGCTGAGAGTTTATAGAAAGGGATTGGGATTAATATGGCAACAGCGGCAGCACCAAAGATCGAACTTCTACTAGAAGAGGTTATTAAGAAACGGGCATCTGACTTGCATCTACAGGTTGGTCTACCGCCTATGTTGCGCATTGACGGCTCGTTGACGCCAGCATCAGGCGCTCCGATATTGAATGAAGAAATGGTAGAGACGCTGATATTTGCGATTTTGGACGATGACCAGAAGCAGATTTTACTGAAGGACAAGGACTTTGACTTTTCGTTTGCCTTTGGTGATTTGGGCCGTTTTCGTGTCAACGCTTTCCATGAGCGGGGTAACCTAGCTGCCGCCCTTCGTTTGATCCCGAACGAAATTTTGAGCGTCGAGCAGCTTGGCTTGCCGCCGATTATCAACAAGTTAGCTGAATACCCTCGTGGTTTGGTGCTGGTCACTGGCCCGACTGGCTCGGGTAAGTCAACTACCTTAGCTGGTATGGTCAACAAGATCAATACGGAGCGCAGCGAACATATTATTACGATTGAAGACCCAATCGAATATACGCACCGTAGCCGCAAGTCGGTGATTGTACAGAGGGAAGTGCACTACGATACCTACAGCTTCTCTTCGGCCTTGCGTAGCGCTTTGCGTGAAGACCCGGATGTTGTGCTAATTGGTGAGATGCGTGACTTGGAAACTATCGCGTCAGCTATTACGATTGCTGAGACCGGACACTTGGTGTTGGCTACGCTGCACACTAACAGCGCGGCCCAGTCTATTGACCGTATGATTGACGTCTTCCCACCACACCAGCAGCCACAGATCCGTTCGCAGTTAGCGAATATTTTGCAGGCAATTGTTTGTCAGCGACTGATTCCGGCTATCGGCGGCGGACGTGTAGCTGCGGCTGAAATCTTGATCGCCAACAGCGCGGTGCGCAACATTATCCGCGAAGGCAAGACCCACCAGCTAGAGGCTGTCATACAGACCGGCGCCGAGTTTGGCATGCAGTCTATGGACCGCACGTTGGTCAATTTGATCCATGCTGGTAGGATTACGTACGATGAAGCCCGTAATTACGCTGTTGACCTGGATGAACTTGATAGGTTGATGAGAGGATAAGATGGTAAAGTTCCGCTATTCTGCACGCGATACTGCCTCTGGAAAGATGGTCAAATCGGAAATTGAAGCTATCAATGAACAGGAGGCAGCCAAGGTCATCCGCAACGAAGGCATGGCACCGCTCGACATTAAGGAAGTAACTAGTGGCGGCAGTAAGTTCGGCAATATTCTGAACGGTGTACGTACTAAAGATAAGGTGCTATTCTCGCGCCAGCTATCTACGCTGATTAACGCCGGCTTGCCGTTAGTACAAAGTTTGCGTAGCGTTGCCGACCAGACTACCAACAAAAAACTACACGCTGTTATCGACCAGGTGATTATTGATGTGGAGGGTGGTAGCGCATTTTCTGCATCCCTAGACAAACATCAGGACGTCTTTAACCGGGTATTCGTGAGCCTGGTGGCTGCTGGTGAAGCATCCGGTACACTGGACAAAGCCTTGGAGCGTATTGCTGACCAACAGGAAAAAGACGCTGACATTATTAGCAAAGTGCGTAGCGCCATGGTTTACCCGATTATCGTGCTAGTAGTGATGCTGGGCGTCGTGGGCTTTATGATCGTCAAGGTTATTCCGCAAGTGAAGACGTTGTACGAAGGTCTGCCGGGTGCAGAGCTTCCGTTGGTCACTAAAATACTTCTAGCTATTTCTGATTTTGTTATTGGCTATTGGTGGGTGTTCCTGATTCTAATCATCGTAGTTGTAGTCTTTGGCTCCCGCTGGGCACGCACCGTTGGTGGTAAACGGATTGTTGACAAGCTGAAGTTGAAAGCTTGGCCAATCGGACCGTTATTTAGCAAAATGTACATGGCCCGTTTTGCCCGTACCGGTACCACCTTGGTGGCTAGTGGTGTGCCGCTAATCCAAGTGCTAGAAATTACAGCCGATGCCGTTAACAATGTCTATGTTGAAGACGCTATACACCGCACTGCTGAGAAGGTGAAGGGCGGTAAGGCTCTGAGTGACTCATTGAGTGGTGAAGAGACTTTTACAACACTGGTGCCGAACATGATCCGCATTGGTGAGCAGTCTGGCTCGCTGGAAAACATGCTAGCTAAGGTTGCGGAATACTACGAAAAAGAAGTTGATAACTCCGTTAAGTCTATCCAGACTATTATTGAGCCGGTGATGATGGTCATTTTGGGTGTCGTGGCATTTATCATTGTTGCGGCTGTGCTGCTGCCGGTTTACGGATTGGCGGGTAACTCATTCGTCTAGAGTGAAACGCAAAGGTACTTGATTTTAACTCCGTAGATAACTAATATAAGCTTAAGCATAAAAATTTATAGCAAAGGGGCACTTGCACTATGTCATTGAAAAATAAAAGTAAAAATAACGGTGGTTTTACGATCATCGAAGTCCTGATCGTCTTGGCTATTGCCGGATTAATCTTGTTGATCGTCTTCTTAGCCGTTCCTGCATTGCAGCGTAACTCTCGTAACACTACTGCTAAGAACGACGCACAGAACGTTCTTGGTGGCGTAAGTGAATTCCAGGGTACTAACAACGGTAAGTTGCCGAGTACTGTTAGCGGTACAGGTGACATCACCTACTCAGGAACCAGCCTGACATCTACTAAGATTGGTATCCAAGGCACTACTTCCGTTAAGACCATTACAGGCGATGCAACATACGATGCAGCTGCTAGTGCAACTACCGGCAACACCGTAAACACGGGTATTATCGGCGTCTATCCAGGCCGTATCTGTGCATCGGGTGCTACTACTACGACTGCGAACTCACGTTCGACTGCTATCTTCTACACTATCGAAGCTAGTAGCGGTCCAGTTCTCCAGTGTGTTAGCGCATAGGCTAAAGCAATCCGTTAAAAAAGACTCCGAAAGGAGTCTTTTTTGTTACATTGATTTATATAAGCCTTCCAACTAGAATTAAGCTAGAGCTTGAGAATGGTTGGGGATGATAATGATGCTTTCTCATCTGCGAATTGCGACGGAAGCTACACTCCTACGACGGTATTTTCGGCAAGTGCTTCGAACTTTACGCAAGCGGTGTCGCTAAAGAATATTGACTGTAGTAATGGTATGCAAGACGCGTGTGCTGCAGTTCAGAATGCCTATGAATGCTTAAGCGGCGCTATGGATGTGGCGCAAAGCACTGCACCATGGCCACTGCCACCAGCGGATACGGCATCTCAAGTCAATGCATTAGGCGGATTAGTCCGTGAGGGGGCTGCTACATATATGACTTCGCAAGCACTACCTTCACCAGCAGGATTTAACTTATCATTCTTTAATGAAGCGATTTCTGTAGCTGGGACGTTAATTACGATAGGGCAAGCGTACGATAGTTGTACACCCTAAGCTCCTATTCGTTGATTGACTATAGCCACCTAGTAGAACCTCCCGAGTAGAGGTTCTACTGCTAAGCATGGTAGGATAAAGGGTATATGGAAGCGGTTATCCTTGTTGCGTTGGTGGGGTTTGGTTTGATTTTTGGCAGCTTTGCCAACGCGCTTGTTTGGCGTATCCATGGCCAAGAAGACTTGCGCGAAAAGATTGACGAGCTGGAGCAGAAGAAGTCGAGCAAAGCCCGCGACAAGAAACTTGCCGAGCTGCGGGCAGAGCTGGAAACGCTGTCCATGAGCAAAGGCCGTTCGATGTGTTCGCATTGCCGCCATCCACTAGCGCCAAAAGACCTCGTACCGCTGTTTAGCTGGCTGTCGCTTGGCGGTAAGTGCCGCTACTGCAAACAGAAGATTCAGGACCCACCGCTGCTAGAGGCTGGTTTACCGCTGGCCTTTGTATTTTCATACATATTTTGGCCAATGGCTTGGAGCGACTATGGTATTGTGGCTTTCGGCTTCTGGCTGGTCTTCTTAGTGGCTTTCGCCGCGCTCACGCTATACGATTTCCGTTGGTACATATTGCCGGACCGTATTGTTTGGCCATTGGTAGCTTTGGCGGTGGTGCAGGTTGCTGTCCA
>Ga0190273_10000583_pt1 | contig 13433 bp, 9 predicted proteins | sample Popmic504IS_FD_134513 | JGI IMG/M metagenome (GOLD analysis project Ga0190273, IMG submission 134513) | Populus adjacent soil microbial communities from riparian zone of Shoshone River, Wyoming, USA - 504 IS | ecosystem: Environmental > Terrestrial > Soil > Riparian zone > Trees stand | place...
GAGGGCGGGTTCACCGACGAGTACGTCAAGCTGGTCTTCCTCGCCGACGGGTTCGACTATCCGGGGCCGCTCGACCTGTCGGCGGTGCGCGAGACGATGCCGCAGGAAGCCTGGCCCGTCCTGCGGACCTACACGATCCGCTGGCTCGATGCCGAGGCCAACGAGCTCGCGATCGACTTCGTCGTGCATGGTGACGAAGGCATTGCCGGCCCGTGGGCAGCCCGCGCCGAGCCCGGTGACGTCCTGCACCTGCGGGGTCCCAGCGGGGCATACGCCCCCGACCCCACCGCGGACTGGCACCTGTTCGTCGGCGACGAGGCCGGACTGCCGGCGATCTCCGCCGCGCTCGAAGCGTTGCCCGCCGGTGCCCAGGCGGTGGCGTTCGTCGAGGTCGGGGGAGTGGACGACGAGATCGCGATCGCGACGGTCGGCGAGCTCGAGATGCACTGGCTGCACCGCGGCGACGCTCCGGCCGGCACGACCACGCTGCTGGATGACGCCGTACGCGCGTGGGACTGGCGTCCGGGACGCGCTCAGGCGTTCATCCACGGCGAGTCGGCGCTGCTCAAGAGCGTGCGGCCCTACGTGCTCAACGAGCGCGGCGTGGCCCGGGCAGATGCCTCGGTGTCGGCCTACTGGCGGCGCGGGACGACCGAGGAGGGCTTCCGCGAGTGGAAGTCGGCGCAGAAGGACGCGGTCATGCGACCGGCCCCATGAGCCTGACCAGTAGCCTGAACGGGTGACCGGAACCAGCACAGTTGCCGTCGTCCTCGCTGGCGGTGCCGGACTGCGTATGGGCGTTGGACGTCCCAAACAGCTGCTCGAGCTCTCTGGCCGTACGTTGTTGGAGCGAGCGGTCTCAGCGTTCGAGGACAGCGAGCTGATCGACCGCATCGTGGTCATGGCGAGCGAGGACACCCTTGCCGTGGCAGAAGAGATCGTCGAACGCGCTGCCTTCGCCAAGGTGACCGACATTGCTGTCGGTGGAGCCAGCAGACGCGCCACCACCTTGGCTGCTCTCGAACGACTCCACGACGACGTCCGGAACGTGTTGATCCACGATGCTGCGCGCCCGTTCGTGTCGGGGGCACTGATCACCCGGTGCGTCGAGGCCCTGGACAGCCATGAGGCCGCGGTGCCGGTCCTGCCGTCATCGGACACGATCTATCAGGTCACCCCTGACAACCGGCTCGACGTCGTGCTGCCGCGCGCCTCCCTCCGACGGGCGCAGACCCCGCAGGCGTTCGAGCTGTCGTTGCTGAGGCGTGCCCACGCACTCGCCGAGGCCGACGACCACCATGAAGCCACGGACGACTGCGGGCTCGTACGCCACTATTTCCCCGACATAGAGGTGCACATGGTCGAGGGTGATGAGCGCAACATCAAGGTCACCACTCCCTCGGACCTTGCCCTTGCTGCGGTGCTGGCCTCAGACGCGAACAGGTAGTCTTAAGCGTCACCCCCGCACTGTCAAGGAGCTTGATGCGCGTCATCACCTATGGAACGTTCGATCTCTTCCACGACGGCCACCGCCGCCTGCTGGAGCGGGCCAAGGCCCTGGGTGATCACCCGATCGTCGCGGTGACCACCGAGAACTTCGATGATGCACGGGGCAAGCTCAACGTCCAGCAGAGCCTGATGGATCGCATCCGCAACGTGCAGGACTGCGGCATCGCGGATGAGGTGATCATCGAGGAGTACGAAGGCCAGAAGATCAACGACATCCAGAAGCACGACATCGACATCTTCGCGATCGGTTCGGACTGGCTGGGCAAGTTCGACTACCTCCGTGACTACTGCGAGGTCGTCTACCTGGAGCGCACCAAGGGCGTTTCGAGCACGATGCTGCGCAACGAGTCGGCAGGCATCCTGCGCCTGGGCATCATCGGCACGGGCCGCATCGCCAATCGCTTCGTCGACGAGGCCCGCTTCGTGAGCGGTGTCGACGTCGAGGGCGCGTGGTCACGCAACGCCGACAACGTTCGCGAGTTCACCGACACCCACGAGCTCGAGCTGGCGGCGGACAGCCTCGAGGACCTGTTTGAGAAAACCGACGCGGTCTACATCGCCTCACCGCACGGCACGCACGAGGACTATGCGCGGCGCGCGATCGAGGCCGGCAAGCACGTGCTGTGCGAGAAGCCGATGACGCTCAGCGGCGACCGTACGCGCGCGCTTCACGAGCTCGCCACTGAGCACGATGTAGTGCTGCTCGAGGCCATGAAGACTGCGTTCTCGCCGGGATTCCAACGAATGGTCGCGGTCGCTCGCAGCGGCTCCATCGGCGACATCCGGTCGGTGCAGGCGACGTTCACCAAGCTCGTCACGCCGCCTTCGCGCGAGCTCGACAGCGCCCAGGACGGTGGCAGCATTCCCGAGCTGGGCAGCTATCCGCTGCTGGCGATCGTCAAGCTGCTCGGCATGGAGCACCTCGACATCCATGCCTCCTCGCTGTGGTCCGAGGAGCTCGGGGTCGAGACCTTCTCGCGGATCGAACTGCGCTACAAGCACGCCATTGCCAGCGCGACGACCGGTCTCGGCGTCAAGTCCGAGGGCGACCTGATCGTCGCCGGCACCAAGGGGTACATCTACGTTCCCGCACCGTGGTGGAAGACCGAGTACTTCGAGGTCCGGTTCGAGAACCAGTCGGACAACAAGAAGTTCTACTACAAGTTCGACGGTGAGGGTCTGCGCTACGAGATCGCCGAGTTCAGCGCCATGATCAATCGCGGCTACCGCGAGACGTTCAAGCTGCGCCCGTCGGAGTCGGCGTGGATCGGCGATGTCATCGAGTCGGCTCGCGCCGACGCTGCGCAGTTCAGCTGAGTGCCCGTGGGAATCTCGACCATCGTTCCGCGCGACTTCATCGTCCGGGCCGCTCGACGTGCCAACAGCTCGGAGAAGGACTGGATCCGGCGGCTGTTCGCCTTGCTGCGGGCGACCTACCGTTTCGTGGGCCGGACCATCCCGGCTCTGCACCTGGGTTGGACCTCCAGCCTCCGGCAGGTGCGGTGGGACGACGACGGTGCTCTGTCCATCCGGGGCTGGGCCTACACGCGAGGCACCGGCTACGACGAATCGCCGGAGATCGAGGTGTGGCTGCACCGGCGCTTTTCCACGCGGCGGATACCCGCGACGGTGACCTCGATCCTTGACCCAGACGTGCGAGGTGCACGGCGGGCCGAGTTCGACTACGCCAACACCGGCTTCGAGGCCCGTTGGGAGCCCTCCGTGCTGGAGCGCCTCGGCAGTGGCTCGGTCGGGCAGGTCCGCGTGCAGGTGACCGGGTCGGACCGCCGGTTCTGGGGCCCTCTCCGCCGCCGGTACGGCCTCGGTTCCGCGGCGACGATGCGCCTGCGGCGTGACGGCGACGGATCGGTAGTGGGCCCGCGATGGAGCGACCGACGCGGGCTGCTCGTCGTTCGGGAGTCCGTCGGGACGGCGGCAACGGCCGTCTCCACCGACGACCGATTGCTTGCGGTCACGATCGACCGCCCGGTTCGCCGCGCGATGCTGGTCGGCGACGGCGATCAAGTCGTCGAGCTGGACGTCGAACCAACGTCCAGCGGTGCCACGCTGACCGGCCGGGTCCCCGACCGTGTCCCGGTCGTCGATCAGTCGACCGGACGGGTGCTCCCGGAGTCGTGGACGCTGCGCGTCGTGCCGCGCTGGCGGGCACGCCCGGTTCGGCTGACGAATCCTGAGCTCGAGCTGCGACCTGATGGGCGCAGTGGCCTCCTTGTCCGGGGCGACGACCAGCTACGGCTCGAAGTCGTCGACGTACCAGTGTTCGTCGAGGTCGACCGCGCCTGGCTGGAGAGCGACACCCTCCTGCGCTTCGAGGGCACGATGGTGGGACCCGACTGCTCGCTGACGCTGGCGGGCCGCAGGTCGTCCATCCCGGTCGATCTGGTGGAGCGCGACGGCGACCGGTTCGCGGCGAGTGCCCATCTGCGGGTGTCCGCGTGGGGCGGCCCGGAGCTGCCTCCCAAGGCTGACGGATATGCATTGCAGGCGCGGCTTGACAATGAGCCGGTTGCCACATTCGTCGACCGCGGTCTGTGCCAGGACCTGCCGGTGCTGCACGACGCGGCGGAGTACCGGCTCCGGATCGGCCTCGAGCGGCGCGACCAGCTGCGGCTTCAGGTCGGTCGGCCGCGCCGTCCGGACGAGTACGGCTCGTTCAACCAGGCGAGACTGCAGCGCACGCACAACCATCACGCGCAGCCCAGGGACGCGGTCTTCCTCGAGAGCTTCTTCGGTCGAAACGCGACCTGCAACCCGCGGGCGATCGACGCCGAGATCGCCCGACGTCACCCTGATCTGCCGCGGTTCTGGGCCGTCGACGACCTGTCGATCGCGGTTCCCGAGGGTGCCCAGGCGGTCGTGGTCGGGACCACCGAGTGGTGGCAGGCGCGGACCACGTCCCGGTGGGTCGTGACCAACGAGTGGCTCCGCACGACATTTAGCAAGCAGCCCTTCCAGACGGTGCTGCAGACGTGGCACGGCTCGATGTACAAGAAGATCGGCCTCGATCGCGACATGAACAGCCGTCACCAGCGGTTGCTGCGTGAGGAGCGGTCCAACTGGGACATGTTCATCTCCCAGAACAGTGCCAGCACACCCATCATCCAGAGCGCGTACGACTTCGACATCCACGAGATCCTGGAGATCGGCTATCCGCGCAACGACGAGCTGCACGACAACGATGCGGAGCGGCGTGCAGACATTCGCCGGCGACTCGGAGTGCCCGACGACGTACGGCTGGCGATGTATGCCCCCACGTGGCGCCCGGTCGCGGCCGACGGCAGCGATGCGTTGCTGGTGGACCTCCCGCGCCTCGCGGGGGAGCTGGGCTCGGAGTGGATGGTCCTGCTGCGGGGCCACGTTCGTACGCTCGGTCGATCAGATGCCGTGGAAACTCCCGGCGTGATCGATGTCGGCACATATCCGCAGGTCAGCGACCTTTTCCTGGTCGCCGACGTGTTGATCACCGACTACTCGTCGATGATGTTCGACTACTCGGTGACCGGCAAGCCCATGGTCTTCTTCGCCCCCGACATCGATCAGTACACCGATGACCGGGTGCGCGGGACGTACTTCGACCTCGAGTCGCTTGCTCCCGGACCCGTCGTGCGTACCCAGGACGAGGTGCGGGACCTGCTTCTCGACGACCTGCGCTGGCACGACGGCTACGCGGATCGCTATCGCGAGTGGCAGAGCATGTTCAACCACCACGACGACGGCAAGGCCGCGAGCCGTGCGACCGATGCGCTGTTCCGGTCCGACCGGCCACGCTGACCGCAGCCGTCGTCAGCAGCTAGGGGAGCACCACATCGGCTCGGAGCATGTTGTGATCCGACGGGATGGTGCCGATGATCCGGCCGGATGAATCGAGCCGCATGACGTTCTCGAACTCCAGCACCTTCATGGGCGACGTGAAGATGTAGTCGAGGTAGACGCCATTTAGCTGCGGGCTCGACGACCGCTTGGGGGTCCGGCGCATGTCCTGGAAGCTGTCGAAGTTGCCGTGGATCCGCTTCTCAGCGGGCGCGTTCGACGCCGGCTGGCGAGAGCTTTGCTGGACGCCGATCACGTCGACCAAGCCGGCGCCGGTCATCGCGCGGTGGACCGGGTAGTAGTGGTACTGCGAGGCGTTGAAGTCACCGACCGCGACGACGGGGCGGTTACCGGCGATCGGCTTCAACGAGCCGGCCAGCTGGCGGGCCTGTGCGAGACGGACACCGTAGCTCTTGGGCTCCAGGTGGGTGGAGAAGAAGACGAATTCCTTGCCGGTCGACCGCTGCCGGAAGATCGCCCATGCTGCATAGCGGCTCGTGGCGCCGCCGCGCTGGCTGGAGTAGCGGATTGCGCCCTTGTTGAGGAGCACCAGCGTGGACGGCTTGTAGATGATCTTGGTGCCCTTGGACGCACCGATCGCCGGATCTGTGACCCGGTAGTCGGGACCTAGAGCACTCACGGAGTTCGCGATGTCGGCGAACTGGGAGGTGCCGAGCCCTCTCGGGCGGGACTGCTGTGCCTCTTGCAACCCGACGACGTCGGGGCTCTGGGCGTCGATCAGGGCGGCCACGGGTCCACGGCGCGAGCCCCACGTGGAGCCTCCGCAGCTGTGGCAACGTACGTTGAACGACGCGACGCAGACCGGGGGCGGCGTGTCCGGCACGACGGTCGTGGCCTCGGTGGCTGCCGTCCAGACACTGCGGGCGCCGTCAGGCCCGGTCGAGCGGACCCGTAGGTAGAGGTGAACGCCGCCGTCGAGCTTGTTGATCGAAGCGCGCGGCACGTCTGAGGTAGCGACCTTTGCGCCGCGGAAGTCCTTGCGAGTCGAGTACTGCAGCTCGTAGCCCGTGGCACTCTCGATCTTCTCCCAGCGCGCGTCCACCGTGCCGGCCTTGGGCGCCGACACGCTGAAGGCGCGCGGCACGAGGAGAGCCGATTGGGAGGGGTCCTCGGTGCGCGCCCTGACGGGCCGCGAGTAGGGCGTCACGTCACGGGGTTTGCTGGCGCCGACCACCGCCCGGACGCGCACGGTGTAGTCGACCCCGGCCTTCAGGGCCGGCACCTGTGCTTCGGGTGTCGAGGAGCGTACGGTCTTGCGAGGGCCCTTCTTGTCGACAGGGATCAGCGCGACCTCGTAGTAGTCCGTGCGTGCCACGGGAATCCACGAGACCCGCAGCATCGTGGCAGCGGCCTCGTCCACCCGAGCGTCGCCTGGCGCCGCGAGCGAGTGTGCCGGGTCTTCCTGCAGGAACCACGCGCCAGCCGGTACGAGGATCCCGAGCGCGATGGCGACCACGACGACGGGCCTCCATCGTGATCGGCGCCGGCGTCGTCCCTTCACCCCCCGGACCTTGCGCCTGAGTGGGCGCGACGCGACGTTGCCCCGCCGCTGCACCATCGTCTGCCGAATCCCTCCACGCGTAGTCGCGCATATCCTACCGTCTCGTCCCGGGGCCGGTTGATAGTCTTCGGGAATGGGATCGGCGCACGAACACTGTCCCGGCGTGACGTTCGTGATGCCGGTCTACAACGAGGTCGATTACGTAGAGGCCGCCATCCACAGCGTCTTGTCCCAGCACTACGAGGGACCCGTCGAGCTGGTGGTTGCGCTCGCGCCGTCGACAGACGGCACCGACGAGATCGTCCACCACATGGCACGGTCGGACGAACGCATCCGCGTCGTCGACAACCCTGACCGCGATATTCCCATCGGGCTCAACCGAGCCATCGCCGCGGCACGTCATCCTGTCGTCGTGCGGGTGGATGCCCATAGCGCGCTGGCGCCCGACTACACCTCCTGCGCCGTGCAGACCCTGGAGCGCACGGGTGCCGCCAACGTCGGCGGCATCATGAGCGCGGTCGGCAAGCCCGGGGTGCAGGCCGCCGTGGCGCGAGGCTACAACAGCCGGCTCGGCCTCGGCGGCGGGGCCTATCACGCGGCCCACGCGGTCGAGGGTCCGGCCGAATCTGCATACCTCGGGGTCATGCGGGCAGATGTCGTCCGCTCGGTCGGTGGGTTCGACGAGAGCCTGCGACGTGGCGAGGACTGGGAGCTGAACTTCCGATTGCGTGCGCAAGGGCACTTGATCTGGCTGGATCCCACGCTCAGCGTGACCTACTGGCCGCGTGACAGCTGGAGTGGTCTGGCCCGTCAGTTCCTGGCCACCGGCACCTGGCGTGGTGAGCTCGGCCGCCGGCTCGGCGCCCGCAATCCGGTGCGATTCCTGGCACCGCCGGCTCTGGTCGTCGTCGTGGCTCTGTCGATCGTGGTCGGGCTGCTGCAGCTGATCGGTGTGCTCTCTGGGTGGCCGGCACTCGTCGCGTCCGTCATCTACGCCGGTCCGGCTGCCTACCTGCTGGTCCTGGCGAGTGCCGCCCTGTCGGGTGGTGGCTCGGTGCTGGACCGTCTGCGTTATGCCGGCGTGCTGGCGACGATGCACCTGAGCTGGGGCACCGGCTTCCTGATCGGCATGCTTCGGGGCGCCGGGCATGCGGTGGACACCTCGCGCACCCGACAGAAGTAACGGACGCTCGCCGGGTCTCCGGTGCAATCAGTCCAGCCAGCCCTCGGCAACGAGCCGCTCGACGACGCGACGTCCGGCCTCGCCGTCATCCAGCGGCGTGTACGTCTGGCGCCAGGCAGCCGCGACGTCGGCGAAGGAGGGCGCGCGGTCTGCAGCGTGGCGCACCGCTTCGATCAGGCCCTCGACACCGCTGACGACCGGACCGGGTGGCTCGGTCAGCAGGTCGGCGTAGAACCCACGCAGATCGTCGCGGTAACGGGCCAGGTCCGGCACGAAGAAGACGATCGGCCTGCCGGTCGACATCCAGTCGAACATCGACGACGAGTAGTCCGTGACGAACACGTCCGCGATCAGCAGCATGTCGGCCATGTCGGGATAGTCGGTCACGTCGAGCACTCCCGGCGCGGGCGGGCGTACTCCTTGCTGCAGGGTGCGGGAGTGGCCGCGGACCAGGACCACGCCGTCGGGTGGCAGGGTGCTGGCGAGATCGGCCGGATCAAGGGCGTCGATCATCGTGTCGCGGTCCTCGCGCCACGTCGGCGCGTAGAGCACGACGTGCGCGTCCGTTGCGATGCCGAGTCGTGCACGTACGGCGGCAGCCCGCTCAGGATGGGCCAGCACGTCGTTGCGGGGATAGCCGTCGACCCAGACGGGGCCCGTGAACGCATAGGCGGACCGCAGGTGCGGGACGCTGAACTCGTTCTGGGACAGCAGCGCGTCCCAGCGAGCACCCTCGCGCCGGGCGGCGATCCGGCTGCGCCACCCGGCGTCGGGTCGATCGCGCGCCAGTCGCTTCAAAGTCGTCCCGTGCCAGGTCTGCAGCACGTGTTGCTGGCCGTGGCGTCGATAGCGCTTGCGGAGCCAGACGTTGACGACCAGCACCCGTGAGGTCGCCCGGGCCTGCCACCACGCAGCGCTTCCCTCCACGACGGCGACGGCGCCTTCGGGCACGGCGACCGAGCCGTCGACGACGCCCCAGTAGCGCCGGGTCGCCGGCCGCAGCATCGCCAGGCTCGCGTCAATGCCCAGCGGGTTGCAGGCGGCGCTCTTGCCGTAGAAGCTCTCGAGGAAGACGGCGTCCTCCAGTGGAGCGTCGCTACGTCGATAGCGTCGTTCGAGCCGTCGTTGACCGCGCCGGCTGCGCTCGTCGTCCGTCAGCGGCGGGCCGATCTGCAGCGTGACTTCGCCGGCATGGATCGCGACGTCGGCACGGAAGAGCTGGTGCTGCAGCTGAAGCAGGGTGAAGTCCTCGGCCCCTTGGTGCCGGACGGCGCCGTCGTCGAGCTCGAGCCGGTATGACCCGGATGGCAGAGCGAGCGGACCGTTGCCCCACCGAGACGTCAGCAGCGGCACCGTGAGCTCGACCCGGTCGCCGACGTGGTCGACGTCGACCGGCACCGACGCCCGTGCGCCGACGAGACGGGCTCGGTGGACGCTGCCGGCCGATCGCAGCTGGACGTGGAGGCCGGCGGCATCAGGTGTGGCGGTGCACGAATCGACCACCGGGCCTGTTGGCAGCCTCACGATGACGCCGTCCCGCCGACTTGGCGTACCACCTCGTCGAGCACGCGGTCGGCGGCCCGTCCGTCATCGTGCTCGAAGATCTCGCGGCGGATCGCCCGGGCGTGACGGTGACCCGTGCCGTCGACGTCCTCGTCGAGAGCCTCTCCGAGCTGCGCCAGGACATCGGCCCAGGTCGTGACGCTACGGCCGCCGCTGAACCATTCGTAGGAACGATAGAAGCCGCGACTTGCGGCGTACGCGTCCAGATCGGGCGCGAAGAACACGACGGGCCGGCCCACGAGTGCGTAGTCGAACACCACCGAGGAGTAGTCCGTCACGACGGTGTCGACGGCCCACAGCACGTGATTGAGCTCGCGCAGCGCGTCGAGGTCCAGCATCCGTATGCGCGGTGAGATCCGCGGCCCGTCGCTGAAGTCGCCACGGCCGAGCGGATGCGTCCGCACCAGCAACACGGCGTCATGACGGTCGAGCCAGCGACCGATCGACTGCCACTCGTCGGCGGTCGGCACCGTCGGGTCGGCGTTGCCGTCGCGCCACGTCGGGGCGAACAGCACGATCCGGGATCCGGCCGGCAGGTCGGGTGCGGCAGCCGCCAGCAGTGCCTGAGCGGCGGCTCGCCGGTCGTCCTCGCTGCCGGCCAGCAAGACGTCGTCGCGAATGTCGCCGGTGACCACGATCCGTTCGGGGGGGACGCCGAAGGCGGACGCGATGTTCGGCACGACCGATGGACCGGCGACCGGGAACAGCGAGATCCCGCGGCCTGCTCGACGGTAGGCGTACCCGACGAGTCGACGGACGATCGATCGGTCCGGCAGGAACGACACGGCATAGGTTGACGGGGAGTCGAGGTGCAGGTGCTTGAGCGGCACGCCGTGCCACAGCTGCACGACGAAGCCGCCGCGCGTCCCATAGCGATTGGCGTCTCCGAACCCGTGCGTCACGACGATGACGCGCGCGCGGGCGGTGAGCCAAAAGCCCCTCCACCCACCCTTGCGCACGGTGTCGAGGCCCATGGATCGTGCCAGTTCGAGCTCGTCGCTCGACCTGGCCATCCACACGAGCCGGGTCCGGTCGTCGAGCCGATCGCGTGCCGTGCGGTAGAGCGGCAAGGCACCCTCGCCAGGGCCGATCCCGCAACCGAAGACCCACAGGCGGTTGGTGCGGGGAATGATCGACGTGGCGAGCGCGGTCAGCGCGTAGAGGGGGACTCCGAGCAGCTTGCGGCTGTTGCCGCTCCCGAAGGTGAAACTGGCCATGGTCGGCCCAATTGTGGCACGCACGGCACTCCCTGCCGCGGTCCGCATCGTGAAGGTCCGACGTGAGGATTCAGCGAGGCGAGGGTGTGGGGTCGCCGGTGGACCTCGGCGCCGATCCGGTCACGTCCCGATCCCGGCGCTCCCACCAGCCACAGCCCAGCATCACCACGGCGGCGAGAACCCACCCGGCCACGAGATCGATGAAGTAGTGCTCCCCGTAGTAGACCAGCGCCACGGCCATCAGAGCGGGATAGGCCAGAAGCAGCCAGCGCCACGGGCTTCGCAGCCGGCTGATGCCGTAGATCGCGACGAGCATCGCCAGGCCGCCGTGCAACGACGGCATTGCCGCGACGGGGTTGCCAACCTTGGCGAGCAGGACGTGGAAGCCCCCGAGTCCCAGGTCATCCCATCCGCGACCGGTCAGCCGGGGGATGTGATCCGAGGTGTATCCCTCGTTGGACGCGAGCCATGGCGGTGCCATCGGGAACGTGATGTAGACCGCCAGGGCGGCGAAGTTGATGACGAGGTAGCGCCGCATCCAGTGGACCCATGCGGCGCGGCTACGCAGCCACAGGACGACCGCGATCGTCAGGCCGACCACGAAATGGCTGAAGTAGATCGTCGTGAACACCGCGTCGTACCAACGGGGATCCGAGGAGGCGGTGCACGGCGCCTGGCACCATGCCGATTGCAGGCGTTCGGTGGGCAGCTCGCCCCCGCCGAGCCACTCGTCGACACGGATCGGGAAGGTCCAGTGCACCGAAACCGGCAAGAGATTGTCCGACAGGCCACGGCTGTAGAGGTAGACCACGAGCGCAGCGAACACCGGCCCCCAGTCACGGGCGAACCGCAGGTGCGAACGTCGCGGCGCACGGATGTTCCACCCGATCGTGGCGAGCCACAGCCACGCGAACGCCTGGAACGGGTCGGTGGGCACGCCCACCAGCACGATCCAGGCGATCAGCGCCAGTGCGTACGCCGACATCGTCGGCGCGCGCCAGCGCCACGGGGTCTCGGAGAGCTGCTCGACATCGACGGTCATGGGCAGCTCCTGGGCGCGGCAAGGGTGCGCGATGCGTCCTCGCGCAGCCAGATCGTCCGCCCGCACAGGTCGCCTACTTTGCGGTAGTGCTCGCGGAGCGCGACCCGGAGCCGCGACGGGTCGACGCCCCAGGACTCCAACCCGGACCAGTCGACGAACCAAGTGGGACGCCCAGGTCCGTCGAGGACCGCAGTGAATTCCCGCAGGTTCGCGTCGAGCGTTCGCACCGGCAGGCTCCACAGGTAGGGATACGGGCTGGCCATCTCGGCATTGCTCACGACGTTCGGCTGGCCGTACGCCACGACCATGGTGTCCGTCCGATGCCCGGAATCGCGGAGCCAGTGCCCCACGACCTCGGCCTCGGCGTCCTCAGAAGGCTGCGTGGCTGCGGCCCAGGCGACGTTGCCCAGCGTTGCGGCGACGATCGCCGCGGCGACACCGGTCCGGACTCTCGGGCGCACGCGATCCGCGAGCAGCCCGACAGCCAGGGCCGTGGCCGGCACGAGCTGCAGGAGGTAGTGGCCCCAATAGCTGCCGCCGAGCAGCGCGAACAGCGAGTCCACGCCGATGACACCGACGGCGGCCAGGAGTGCGGGATCGCGCGTTCGGGCGGCGTACCAACACGCCAAGGCTGTGACGACGGCGAGTCCGCTGACCAGCCAGATCGCCAGCAGGATCCACAGCCGGTGCCCCGTTGCCTCGCTCGCAGACATACGGACGACCTCGCCGGCTTGGAACCGGAACACGACCAGTGCGTCGAACAGTTCGGCCGGCGACGTGCCGCGGGTGGCGGCGCCGGCCAGGCCGGCGCCCACCGTCAACCCGCCGCCCGCGGCCCCCCAGCCCAGGACCCGTGTCGCCGTCCGCCGATCATCCGATCGCTGCCAGGCAAGCACCACGACCAGCACGACCGCGAGCACCACACCGTCCGCAATGGTCTGCTTGATGAGCATCGCGCTGGCGGCGAGCGCGCCTGCGACGAAGCCGAGGAGGTTGCCACGCGATCCGGGCCGCAGGACGGCCTGCAAGGTCAGGGCGAAGCTCCAAGCGACGAACGCCCCGGCGAGCATCTCGCCGTTGACCCGCGGTGTGCCGAGCCAGTGCGCCGCGCCGAACAGCGCAGCGGCGGCCCCTGCCCACCGGGCCGCGTATGGACCACGCGCGACGTATCCGGCCCGCGCCAAGCCCAGCACCGTCACGACGCTGGCGACCAGCCCGACGACGCGCAACATGGTGAGGCCACCTGCGAGCTGCATGATCCAGATCAACAGTGGTGGCCGATCGACCCAGTAGTCGCCGTAGACCGAGCTGCCGTGGTGCCAAGCGCCGCCGACCATCAAGAAGCCGGCTTCGTCCTTGCCAGCCGGCACGTGCCAGAACAGCAGTCGGGCGACGATCATCAGCGTGATCGAGCCGGCCAGAACTGTGAGCACCGAGGCCTGGTGGCGACGACCCTGGCCGCCGATCATCTCATCGCTCGAGGTCACGTGATGTCTGGCTCGCAGTCGTGGCCCGGGAGGCTGGACGCCCTCCGATCCGGGGCATTCGGCCTGAGCAGCACGAACA
>Ga0190273_10000584_pt1 | contig 13402 bp, 14 predicted proteins | sample Popmic504IS_FD_134513 | JGI IMG/M metagenome (GOLD analysis project Ga0190273, IMG submission 134513) | Populus adjacent soil microbial communities from riparian zone of Shoshone River, Wyoming, USA - 504 IS | ecosystem: Environmental > Terrestrial > Soil > Riparian zone > Trees stand | place...
GTGGCCGAGGCCGAAGCCGGCCGATCGTCGGTGGTACTCGTCATGTACGTGCTCCTTCACTGGTCCTGGCGGCGAGGGGTGCCGTCAGGTCGTAATCATCGTCGCCGCCGTCCAGCCGGACGGTGACCAGATCTTCATCTCCTTCGTCACTGCCCGAGAAGAGGCGCGACACCGCCGCCTTCAGCGGCGCCCGGGCGAGGAAGAGGGTGAAGGCGGTGAGCACCGCCGCGACCGGGACCGGCCGCGACTTCACCGCCTCGACCGCTCCGTCGGCCATCTCGCCGCTCTTGTCCTTGACCCCTTCCCAGGCATTGGACGCGAGGGTCCCGGGCTTCAGCCTCTGCTGGAGCTCGGCCGCGGTCGCGGCGAGCCGGCGGCGGGCGCGCTCCGCTTCCTGCTTGGCGATGCTGATCTCGGCAACGCTCATATCGCCTTCTCCCCGACCTCGAGCGCCGCCTGCTCCTCGGCGTCGCCGCCCAGCGCTCCGAGCTTGGCCGCGCCGTAACGGACGAGAAGGAAGGCGATTCCGAGCACGACCACAGTCACGATCAGCCCGCCCAGCGCCGGCCCGACGTGGAGCGCCAGCTCGAGCGCCAGGCCGATCAGCAGCACGCTCAGCGCCGCATTGGCGAGCAGGGCGGCGACCACCAGGGCGATCGCGCCGTTGCGGGCGCGGCCGACCCGGCGGCGGGCGATGGCCTGATAGAGGTTCGCCTCCGCCGCCGCGTAGCTGCGCGCGTCGTCGGACAATTGTCCGAACAGCTCGCCGATCGAGCGTTCGTGGGGTGCCTTGGGAGCGTCCAAGCTCTTAGGCTCCCGTACCGCCGCTGTTGGTCCGCCGGCCGTTGCCGCCGCCATTGCCCTCATTCTCCTCGGGCAAGCCGGCCTTGACCAGCCGGACGAGGGTGAAGCCGACCACGGCGGCGATGCCGATCGCGAGGCCGGGACTCTTGCGGACGGCCGAGCGGACATTGTCATAAAGCTCGTCGACGTCCTTGCCGCGCAGACTCTCGGCGAAGCCGGATACGCCGTCGGCGGCCTTGCGCGCATATTCGCCGTAATTATTGCCGAGCCGCTCGTCGATCGAGTCGGCGGTGTCCGCGACGACCCTCGACAGCTCCTCGAGCATATCGGTAGCGCGCGTCTTGCCGGTGTCGGCGAATTCGCGGACCTTTCCTCCGGCCTGATCGCGAAGATTGTAGATCTGGCCCTTGACCTGATCGGTGACGTTGCCGCCCGTGCCACCGCTGCGCGTGCCGCTGCCGATCGTGCCGCCACCGTCCGCGTCGCTGCTGCGCGTGCCGCTTCCGATCAAGCCGCCGCTGCCGCTCGTGCCTTCAGTCGCTGTCATCTGCGTTCCTCCTCCTGAGGCGGTCGTGCCGCCCGTGCCGTCGCCGCCCGAGGCGCCGATGAAACCCGAACCGGAGCCCCCACCGTCCGCCACGCCGCTGCTGAAATCGTCAGCCTCGCCGCCGCCATTGGTCTCCATGGCGCCGTTGATGATGTGATCCGTGCCTTCGGGAAGCTCGTCGTCGCGAGGAGGCATAGCTTTTACTCCACTTGCTGTTGCTTTGCGTCGAGAACGGCGAGCCTTGCCTCACGTTCCGCCGCGCAGCGACGAAAGTTGCGTCGTCCGCGCCGCGCCGATAAGCCGCGCCTCACTCAAGCCCCATATAGTTCAGAACGAGGCCGTAACAATGACCGCCATCCTCGCCGTCCACGCCCGCCAGATCCTCGACAGCCGCGGCAATCCGACGGTGGAGGTGGACGTGCATCTGGAGGACGGCAGCATGGGCCGGGCGGCGGTGCCCTCGGGCGCCTCGACCGGGGCCCATGAGGCGGTCGAGAAGCGCGACGGCGACACGGGCAAATATCTCGGCAAGGGCGTCTGCGAGGCGGTCAATTCGGTGCGCGGCGAGATCGCCGAGGCGATTCTCGAGATGGACGCCGAGGACCAGAGCGAGATCGACGCTTTGCTGATCGACCTCGACGGCACCGAGAACAAGGCCCGGCTCGGCGCCAACGCCATCCTGGGGGTGAGCCTCGCCGTCGCCAAGGCGGCCGCCGACGCTCGCGGCCTCCCGCTCTACCGCTATGTCGGCGGAGTCTCGGCCCAGCTTCTGCCGGTGCCGATGATGAACATATTGAACGGCGGCGCCCATGCCGACAATCCGATCGACTTCCAGGAATTCATGGTGATGCCGGTCGGCTCCGCGAGCCTCGCCGAGGCGGTGCGCTGCGGCTCGGAGATCTTCCACACGCTGAAGAAGAACCTGCATGAAGCGGGCCTCGCCACCGCGGTCGGCGACGAAGGCGGCTTCGCCCCCAACCTCGCCTCCGCTCGCGACGCGCTCGACTTCATCATGAAGTCGGTCGAGCAGGCCGGCTACAGGCCCGGCGACGACGTCGTCCTCGCCCTCGACTGCGCCGCCACCGAATATTATCGCGACGGGGCCTATCAAATGGAGGGGGAGGGGACAGTCCTCACCCCGGCCGAGAATGCCGATTATCTCGCCGCGCTCGCCCGCGACTATCCGATCGCCTCGATCGAGGACGGCATGGCCGAGGACGATCTCGAAGGCTGGAAGGCGCTCACCGACGCGATCGGCGGCAAGGTCCAGCTGGTCGGCGACGACCTCTTCGTCACCAATCCGAAGCGGCTGCGCATGGGCATCGATCAGGGCCTCGCCAATTCGATCCTGATCAAGGTCAACCAGATCGGAACGTTGACGGAGACCTTGGAAGCGGTCGAGATGGCCCACCGCGCCGGCTACACCTCGGTCATGTCGCACCGCTCGGGCGAGACCGAGGACACGACCATCGCCGACCTGGCTGTCGCCACCAATTGCGGTCAGATCAAGACCGGCAGCCTCGCCCGCTCCGACCGCCTCGCCAAGTACAACCAGCTCATCCGGATCGAGGAGGAGCTGGGCTCGATGGCCCGCTATGCGGGACGGTCGGTCTTCGCTTCGAGGCGTTCCGTCTGACAAATTGTTACGAATCCGCGAAAACGCTTGATTCGATGCGATTTTGCTGATTCTGTTAACAACGTCATGCAGGCGGTGGGGCGCAACACTTTCGAGACGATCAAGCGGGCGGCGCTTCCGGCCCTCGCGATCCTCATCATCGCCAATTTTCTGGGCTATGCCATCGTCGGCGCCAACGGCATTTTGAGCTGGGGCGATTACCGCCGGCAGAAGGCCGAGCGGCTCGTCCAGCTTGCCGAATTGAACGCCGAGAAGATGCGCCTCGCCCACCGTTCCGCTTTGCTCGACCCGCGCGGCGCCGATCCGGACATGGTCGAGGAGACGGTCAAGCGCGAGCTCGGCGTGGTCCGCCCCGACGAGGTCGTCATCCCGCTCGATTGATCCCGTCATCCCGGACTTGATCCGGGATCCATCAACACCGCCGCACGAGAAACCGAGCATCCGTGTTCATGGGTCCCGCTTTCGCCGGGATGACGCATCGGCACAAGTTGCACCCACCCGCGTTTGCCGCCATAGAGCCGCCCTTCGAACAGCAGCAGGATCCAAAGTGGCCAAGGCAGCAACGTCCAAGCGCGCCGACAAGGCGGACGCCTCCGCCCCGCCTCCCGCCTCCAACCGAGAACGCCCGCCCGAGCCGAAGCGTCACGAGGCGGGCCGCGACGAGCTGCTCGAATATTACCGCCAGATGCTGCTCATCCGCCGCTTCGAGGAGCGCGCCGGCCAGCTCTACGGGCTCGGCCTGATCGGCGGCTTCTGCCACCTCTATATCGGCCAGGAAGCGGTCGCCGTCGGCCTCCAGTCGGCGATGGAGCCGGGCAAGGACAGCGTCATCACCGGCTATCGCGACCACGGCCATATGCTCGCCTACGGAATCGATCCGCGGGTGATCATGGCCGAATTGACCGGGCGCGCCGCCGGAATCTCCAGGGGCAAGGGCGGCTCGATGCACATGTTCAGCGTCGAGCATAAATTCTACGGCGGCCACGGCATCGTCGGCGCCCAGGTCAGCCTCGGCACCGGCCTCGGCTTCGCCCACAAATACCGGAACGACGGCGGCGTCTGCCTCGCCTATTTCGGCGACGGCGCCGCCAACCAGGGCCAGGTCTATGAGAGCTTCAACATGGCCGAGCTGTGGAAGCTCCCGATCATCTTCGTGATCGAGAACAACCAATATGCCATGGGCACAAGCGTCAACCGCTCCTCGGCCGAGGACCAGCTCTACAAGCGCGGCGAGAGCTTCCGCATCCCCGGCCTCCAGATCGACGGCATGGACGTGCTCGCGGTGCGCGGCGCGGCGACGGCCGCGCTCGAATGGGTCCGCGCCGGCAAGGGGCCGATCCTGCTCGAGCTGAAGACCTACCGCTATCGCGGCCACTCCATGTCCGACCCGGCCAAATACCGGTCGCGCGAGGAAGTGCAGGCGGTGCGGGAGAAATCGGACCCGATCGAGGCGGTCAAGCGCGAGCTCGCCGCGCTCGGAGTCACCGAGGCGGATCTCAAGAAGACCGACGACGAGATCAAGCGGATCGTCGTCGAGGCCGCCGACTTCGCCGAGCAGTCGCCCGAGCCCGAGGCGGCCGAGCTCTACACCGATATCCTGGTCGAGACCTACTGATGCCCGTTGAGCTGAAAATGCCCGCCCTGAGCCCCACCATGGAAGAAGGGACGCTCGCCAAGTGGCTGGTGAAGGAGGGCGACGAGGTCAAGTCCGGCGACATCCTCGCCGAGATCGAGACCGACAAGGCGACGATGGAGTTCGAGGCCGTCGACGAGGGCAGGATCGCGAAGATCCTTGTCGCCGAGGGCACCGACGAGGTGAAGGTCGGAACGGTCATCGCCCTGATCGCCGCCGACGGCGAGGACGCTTCGGCCCCGACTCCCGCTCCGGCCGAGGCAAAGCCGGCGGTCGAGACTCCGAGCGACCAGAAGACCGAGACGGTGCAGGAGCAGAAGCCGGCGGAGACCGGCGCCCACGCCCTCGTCGCCGCGGCCGACCGCAACCCCGAGCCGCCGGAAGTGCCGGAAGGCACCGAGACCGTCCGCCAGACCGTCCGCGAGGCTCTGCGCGACGCCATGGCCGAGGAGATGCGCTCCGACGACCGGGTCTTCGTGATGGGCGAGGAGGTCGCCGAATATCAGGGCGCCTACAAGGTCACCCAGGGCCTGCTCGACGAATTCGGCCCGAAACGGGTGATCGACACTCCGATCACCGAATATGGCTTCGCCGGGGTCGGTGCCGGCGCGGCGATGGGCGGCCTCAGGCCCATCATCGAGTTCATGACTTTCAACTTCGCAATGCAAGCCATTGATCACATTATCAATTCGGCGGCGAAGACCAATTACATGTCGGGCGGCCAGATGCGTTGCCCGATCGTCTTCCGGGGGCCCAACGGCGCCGCTTCCCGGGTCGGCGCCCAGCACAGCCAGAATTACGGACCCTGGTACGCCAACGTCCCCGGCCTGATCGTCATCGCGCCTTATTCGGCCGCCGACGCCAAGGGCCTGCTCAAGGCCGCGATCCGCTCCGAGGATCCGGTCGTCTTCCTCGAGAACGAACTGCTCTACGGGCAGAGCTTCGACGTTCCGAAGCTCGACGATTACGTCCTTCCGATCGGCAAGGCGCGTATCGCCCGCGAGGGACGTGACGTCACTTTGGTCAGCTATTCGATCGGGGTCGGAGTCGCCCTCGAGGCGGCCGGGCAACTGGCCGAGCAGGGGATCGAGGCCGAGGTCATCGACCTTCGCACCCTTCGCCCGCTCGACAAGGCGACCGTCCTCGCCTCGCTCAGGAAGACCAACCGCATGGTCTGCGTCGAGGAGGGCTGGCCGGTCTGCTCGATCTCCGCCGAGATCATGGCGACGGCGATGGAGCAGGGGTTCGACGATCTCGACGCTCCGGTGCTCCGGGTCACCGACGAGGACGTGCCTCTGCCCTACGCCGCCAATCTCGAGAAGATGGCCCTGATCCGGGTCGAGAGCGTCGTCGAGGCGGCGAAGAAGGTGTGTTACCGGTGAACGCGTCGCCCCAGCGAAGGCTGGGGCCCCGGGGGGTGAAGAGCTCGGCGCGCGTTCTCGCTGGGGCCCCAGCCTGCGCTGGGGCGACCTAGATGGATCTCGATCCCGACCGTATCTTGGCCCTCAGCTACGTCCCGGCGCGCCGCCGTGCCGCCGTCGGCGCCCTCTGGCGGCTCGACTCCGCGCTCGGAGCGGCTCTGGCCGGCGGGCGCGAGCCGATGATCGCGCGGATCAAGCTCGCCTGGTGGCGCGAGGCGCTCGGGAAGCTCGACCGCGAGCCGGCCCCCGCCGAGCCGGTCCTCCAGGCGCTGGCGGAGCACGTGCTTCCCGCCGCGCTCCGCGGCGAGGAATTGGCCCGGATGGAGGAGGGGTGGGCCTTCCTCGCCGATCCCGAGCCGCTCGCGCCCGAAGCGCTCACGGCTTATGCCCGGGCCCGGGGCGGCCTGCTCTTCCGCTACACGGCAAGGCTGCTGGGCGGCGGGGAAGGGGACCTGGAATCGGCGGGGGAAGCCTGGGCTCTGGTCGATCTCGCCCGCCACTGCGCCACGGCCGAGGATTCCGACATCGCCCTCGCCGCGGCGCGCGAGCGCGGCCTGCCGAAGCGCTGGCCGTCCCGCCTTCGGCCACTCGGCATGCTGGCCGCGCTCGCCGAGCGCGACTCGGACCCGGCCCGGCCGCCTTGGGAAGCGCGCGGAGCGCCGGCGCGGATGTGGCGGATGCTCCGGCATAGAATTTCCGGATACTAAGCGCTTTTCAAAGAAAAGAATCGACTCGGCGCCCGGTTTTCGGTGATTTCGGGTCTCCTGATCCGTGAGGGAGGAGGCCATGGTCCGTTACGTCGCCGGAGGCGCTTCGGCGCTGCTTCTGATCGCCGCCGGGTTCTTCATCTGGCGAAGCGGAGCCGATGCCGAGGATTCGATCCCGCCGGCGCCCCCGCCGCGGGCGGCGTCCGTCCAGGCCGGTCCCGGGCCCCGCCTCGCTCCGCCCGCCGCCTCGGAGCCGCGCCAGCAGGCGCGGCGCTTCGCCCGCGCCGACCGCAACCGCGACGGCCGGATCACCCTCGACGAGCAGCTCCAGCCCCGCCGCAAGGCCTTCGCCAGGGCCGACCGCGACGGCGACGGCAGCCTCAGCTTCGAGGAATGGACCGCCGCCTCCGCGGTCAGGTTCGCCAAGGCCGACAAGGACAAATCGGGCTGGCTCGACGCCGCGGAATATGAGGCGTCGAGGCCGAAGCCGAAGGCCAAGCCGAGGTGCAAATGCTGAGGGGAGCGACGAGGGCATCCTTGCCTCCCTGCGGCGAAGCCGGGGGGAGGGGGACCATGCGAAGCATGGTGGAGGGGTAGATGGCTCGGATTACCCGATGGAGCGACAGAAATGCTGCCATTCTCCGGGCGCGAGCGCTGCGCCGTGAACCAACTCCACCCGAATTCCGATTGTGGCTGCTTCTCCGGCAGCGACCCGGTGGGCTGAAGTTTCGCAAGCAGCATCCCCTCGGACCTACACGCTCGACTTCTACTGCCCAGCCGCCAAGCTGGTCGTCGAGGTGGATGGTGACAGCCATGGAATGGGCGACAATCCCACGCGAGACATGCGTCGCGACGCTTGGCTGCGCGAGCGCAGGTTGCGAGTCCTTCGATTCGATGCGGGGGATGTGATGAAGGACGTGGAGTCGGTCGTGACCGCCATCCTCCTCGCAGCCTCGCGCTAGTTTACCCCTCCACCAGGCTTCGCCTGGTCCCCCTCCCCATCGCTTCGCGATGGGGAGGCAAGCCGGCAATCCACACCGCCAGCGCCTCCTCGGCCCGCTTCGTATACGCCCGCTTGCGGTCCGCCTTGCGCGCTTTCCCGTCGACCGGCGGGAACAGGCCGAAGTTGACGTTCATCGGCTGGTAGGTCGCCGAGTCGGCGCCGCCGGTGATGTGGCCGAGGAGGGCGCCCAGCGCGGTCTCCGGCGGCGGCGGGGCGAGCTCCCGGCCGAGCAGCTCCGCCGCGGCGAAGCGTCCGGCGAGGAGGCCGATGGCGGCGGATTCGACATAGCCTTCGCAGCCGGTGATCTGGCCGGCGAAGCGGATGTGGGGCGCCTTCTTCAGGCGCAAGGTCGAATCGAGCAATTGCGGCGAGTTGATGAAGGTGTTGCGGTGGAGGCCGCCAAGCCGTGCGAACTCGGCCTTCTCGAGCCCCGGAATCGTCCGGAACAGCCGCACCTGCTCGGCATGCTTCAGCTTGGTCTGGAAGCCGACCATGTTCCACAAGGTGCCGAGCGCATTGTCCTGCCTGAGCTGGACGACCGCCCAGGGCCAGCGCCCCGTCCTCGGATCGTCGAGGCCGACCGGCTTCATCGGTCCGTAGCGAAGCGTGTCGAGCCCGCGTGTCGCCATCACCTCGATCGGCATGCAGCCCTCGAAATAGGGCGTGTCCTTCTCCCATTCCTTGAACTCGGTCTTCTCCCCGTCGAGAAGCCCCTGGTGGAAGGCGAGATACTGCGCCTTGGTCATCGGGCAGTTGATGTAGTCCTTGCCGCCCTTGTCCCAGCGCGCGGCCATCCAGGCCACGTCCAGGTCGATCGAATCCTTGTGGACGATCGGGGCGATGGCGTCGAAGAAGGCGAGGGCGTCGGACCCGGTCGCGGCGCCGATCGATTGCGCGAGCGTCATCGCCGTCAGAGGCCCGGTGGCGACGATGGTGAGGCCCGAGACGGGGAGGGCGTCGACCCGCTCGCGCACCAGCTCGATATCGGGATGGCCGGCGATCCGCTCGGTCACCCCCGCGGCGAAACCCTCGCGGTCCACCGCCAGCGCCGATCCGGCGGGGACCCTGTGCGCGTCGGCGCAGGCCATGATCACCGACCCCAGCCTGCGCATCTCGGCGTGGATGAGGCCGACGGCATTGTGCTCGGCATCGTCCGAGCGAAAGCTGTTCGAGCAGACCAGCTCGGCCAGCGAATCCGTATGGTGGGCGGGGGTCACCTTACCCGAGCCGCGCATCTCGGAGAGTCGGACCTTCACCCCCGCCTCGGCCAGCTGCCAGGCGGCCTCGGAGCCGGCGAGGCCGCCGCCGATGATGTGGACTTGGTGAGCCATCGCAGCGCGATAGCGGCGGCACCGCCTTGGGGAAAGGCTCGCCTCAGTCCCAGCAGGCGGAAAGCCGGCAGATCGCCGCGCAGCTGGCCGAAGTGAGGATCAGGCCGAAGGCGTAAGCGGGCTCGGCGAGCATGTCGGTGAGCCCGGCGATCGCGGCTCCGGAGAGGGCGCCGGTCGCGATCCAGACCGGACGCGCCCGCGCCGCCGGGATCGCCGCGCCGACGACGAGCAATAGGCTGCTTCCGATCAGATTTGGCATGATCGACAGGAAGAAGCCGACCAGGATGAGGGGCACGAGCATCACGATCAGAGCGACGATCGCGGCGGGATCCACGATCACCGGCCGGGGCAGCTGAAGGTAGGTCGCGGCCAGCGCCGTCGAAACGAAGAAGACCGGCCCGGCCGTCAGGGAAGCCAGCGCGACCGGTGTAAAGGACGGGGAGCTTCGGCGCACGGCGCTTTCTCCTTGCTGGGGGGCGGGCGCGGCCGGGAAGCCGCGCCCGCCGCCGAGGGTCAGATCGCGTTTGCGGCCCGCTGGTCCGAGAACCATTCGTTCACCTTGCGGCCGAAATGGGCGATCGCCGACATGTTGAAGAAATGCATTCCGCCGAGCACGATCACGGCCAGGCCGACCTTGCTGCTGAGGAATCGGATCGCCTCGGCCGGGGTGGTCGGCTCGGCGCCGATGCTGAGCGTGAGGGTGATGAAGCCGATGTTGACGAGGTAGAAGCCGACCACGAGCAGATGGTTGGTCGAATTGGCGAGCTCCTCGTTATGGCCGAAGCACTGGACCAGGAAGACCTTGCCGTTGCGCGACAAGGTACGGGCCACCCAGATGGTGATGGCGAGGGTGATGATCAGATAGAGGCCATAGGCGATCTCGACCATGTTGAGTTCCTTTCTATTCGGTTGTTTCTGTAAAAACTGAAAACGGTTGACGCGTGAATGGGGCGGCTGCGATCGGGCTCCTTACTTCTGGCTGGGCTTGCCGGCGCCGGGGATGAAGCGGGCGACCTTGCCGCCGAGCTTCATAAGGGTGACCAGGGTGGGCTTGGGCAGGCCCCGCACCTGCTCGTACCAATTGCCCAGCGTCGAAATGAATTCGTGCATCCGGGTGATCCGCTCGCGGACGTGGGCGGGGGCGCTGCCGTCCTTCGCCAGCCGGGCGGAAAGCTCGGCGAGAAGGGCGACGGTGGGGTCGATCTCGCGCCGCTTTCGCTCGGCGACGATTCGGGTCAGCATCTCCCACAGATCCGTCTCGGCGGTGAAATGGTCGCGCCGGTCGCCCTCGATATGGACCCGGCGGACGATCCCGTAGCCCTGGAGCTCCTTGAGGCCGGTGGAGACGTTGGAACGGGCGAGGCCGAGCTGCTCGACGATGTCGTCGGCTGGAAGGGCGCGATCGGTCAGATAGAGGAGGGCGTGGATCTGGGACACCGAGCGGTTGACGCCCCATTGCGTGCCCATCTCGCCCCAGTGGAGGATGAAGGCCTTGGCATCGGGATGGTCGATCACGCTCACTGCCGATCCTTTCTGTAAAGACAGAAATAACAGAATAAGCCACGATGGCAAGCTAAATCGTCATTCCGGCGAAAGCCGGAATTCATGAACCCGGACGCTCGAAGAGAATCCCCGGGCGTCGGTGTTCATGGATGCCGGATCAAGTCCGGCATGACGAAGAGGCCGAATGTCCTTGGCCGACCTCGCGTGCCGGGCTAGCCGAGAGGTGGGGGAGGAGCGAATGAGCCGGTTGACGTGGCCGCTGGTCGTGACGAGCCTCGTCATCGGCCTTTCCTACCCGCTGCTGTGGGATCATCTGCCCGACGCGGCGGACATGGCGGTGAAGGGCGCCGGAGTCGGCTTCCTCGCGCTCGCCGCGGCCTTGCGGGGTCGCAGCACGGACGGACGGCTGCTCGCCTGCGTCATGGCTCTCGGGGCGACCGGGGACGTGCTCCTCGAGCTTTCGCTCGCCGCCGGCGCCGCCGCCTTCGCCGTCGGGCACGTCGTCGCCATCCTCCTCTATCGGCGCAACCCTCGCTCCGGGACCGATCGGAAGGACTGGGCGATCGCCGTCCTGGTCCTCCTCGCCGCGGCGGCCGTGCCGGGCCTGCTGCTCCAGGGCCGGCCGGAAGCCTTGCCCTTCACCGGCTATGCCCTGCTCCTCGGAGCGATGGCGGCGGGGGCTTGGCTGAGCCGCTTCCCGCGCCGGCTGGTCGCCGCGGGAGCCCTGCTGTTCCTGGCGAGCGACATGCTGATCGCCTTTCGGATGGCAAGCGAAACGGCCGGCCTCGGTCCGCCGATCTGGCTGCTTTATTATGTCGGGCAGCTGATGATCTTCCTGGGGGTGACGTCAGCTTTGCCTCCCCGCGAGCGAAGCTCGGGGGGAGGGGGACCAGCGAAGCTGGTGGAGGGGTGACCTGGCGCCGAGGCCCGTGGTTCTCTCGCGAAACTAGAGCTCACAGATAGATACCCCTCCACCATGCTTCGCATGGTCCCCCTCCCCATCGCTCCGCGATGGGGAGGCAAGTCCTATTCCTGGCTGTCCGGCAAGGTCTCCGGCCCGGTCCCGTCGTCCAGCTGCACCGTGTCCGACGCCGCCGCCGGCGGCGCTTCGCCGAGCTCCTCGGCGATCATCGCCTCGGCCTCGGTCTCGGGCTCCTCGTCCTCGTCGATGCGGGCGGCGGAGACGACATGCTCGTCGTCGGCGACCCGGAACAGGGTGACGCCCTGAGTGCTTCGGCCGGCGATTCGGATGTCGCCGACGGTCGTGCGGATGAGCTTGGCCTGGTCGGTGACCAGCATCAGCTGCTGGCCGTTGTGGGCCGGGAAGCTGGCGACGACGCAGCCGTTGCGGTCGGACGTCTCGATGTTGGTGATGCCCTGGCCGCCGCGGCCCGTGCGCCGATATTCATAGGCGGAAGTGCGCTTGCCGTAGCCATTCTCGGTGACCGTGAGGATGAACTCCTCCGCGGCCTCGAACTCGGCCATGCGCTCGGCGCTCAGAGTCGGCGGATTCTCATTGTCCTTCCACGGAGCCGCTCGGAGATAGGCCTCGCGCTCCTCCGAGGTCGCGTCGAAGCCCTTGAGGATCGACAGCGAGATCACTTCGTCGTCCTTCTGGAGGCGGATCCCGCGCACTCCGGCGGCGGTTCGGGACTGGAACTCGCGCACCTCGGTCGCGGCGAAGCGGATCGCCTTGCCCTGCTTGGTCGCGAGCAAAGCGTCGTCCTCCTCGGTGAGAAGCGAGACTCCGATCAGCCGGTCGCTCGGGTCGCCTTCCTCGTCGCTTCCGAAGCGCATCGCGATCTTGCCGGCGGTGGGGACGTTGGTGAAGGCGTCCATCGAGTTGCGGCGAACCGTGCCGTGGGCGGTGGCGAAGAGGATGTGGAGCTTGCCCCATTCCGACTCGTCCTCCGGCAGCGGCAGCACGGTGGAGATGGTCTCCCCCTCGCCGAGCGGAAGCAGGTTGACCATCGGCCGGCCCCGCGCCTGGGGGGCGCCCTCGGGGAGCCGCCAGACCTTGAGGCGATAGACCTTGCCCGCGGTCGAGAAGAACAGCACCGGCGTGTGGGTCGAGGTGACGAACAGGTTGGTGACTGCATCCTCGTCCTTGGTGCCCATACCGGCGCGGCCCTTGCCGCCGCGGCGCTGGGCCCGGAAGGTGGCGAGCGGGGTGCGCTTGATGTAGCCGCCCAGTGTGACAGTGACCACCATGTCCTCACGCTCGATCAGATCCTCGTCCTCGATCCCGTCCCAGGCCGGCGCGATCTCGGTGAGGCGGGGAGTGGCGAACTGGGCGGCGATCTCGTCGAACTCCTCGCGCATCACCGCGTAAAGCTTGACCCGGTCGCCGAGGATCTCGAGCAATTCCCCGATCGAGACGGCGAGCTCGCGCAATTCGCCGGCGATCTCGTCCCGGCCGAGACCGGTCAGGCGATGGAGACGGAGCTCGAGTATGGCCCGCACCTGGGCGTCGGAAAGGCGGTAGGTGTCGCCCTCGACCTCCTGCTCCACCGCCTCGACCAGCGCTATATACTGGGCGATCTCCGCGATCGGCCAGTCGCGGGCGATCAGGGCGGCGCGCGCCTCGGCCGGCGAGGCGGAGCCGCGGATGATCCGGACGACCTCGTCGAGGTTGGTGACGGCGATGACGAGGCCGAGCAGGATGTGGGCTCGGTCGCGGGCCTTGGCGAGCTCGAACTTGGCGCGGCGGGTGATCACCTCCTCGCGGAAGCGGACGAAGCTTTCGATGATGTCGCGAAGGTTGAGGGTCTCGGGCCGACCGCCGCGGATCGCGAGCATGTTGGCCGGGAAGCTCGA
>Ga0190273_10000585_pt1 | contig 13382 bp, 11 predicted proteins | sample Popmic504IS_FD_134513 | JGI IMG/M metagenome (GOLD analysis project Ga0190273, IMG submission 134513) | Populus adjacent soil microbial communities from riparian zone of Shoshone River, Wyoming, USA - 504 IS | ecosystem: Environmental > Terrestrial > Soil > Riparian zone > Trees stand | place...
GGAAGGTCTGAACCAATGGCGGTAGCAGCACGTAAGGCAGCAGTCCCTGATGTCGTTGTGACGGAAGAGGAAGCGGCTGAGGCTGAGTTCCCATCTGTGGACGCTCAGCCCAGGCGGGTCGTCACACTCGATGGCACCAGCGACATCCCGGGTGACCCGACTCCGGTCGATCCCCGGGATGTCGCCCTCGCTGCTCTGACTGCAACACCTATCGGAGCACAACCCTTGGTGCATGACGCTGACGGTAAGGTGCCCGCCCCGCTGGTGCGTATGCCGCCGCGTCGCACGGGGGAACGTCTCGACTGGGCGAAAGATCAAGCAGGGGACGACTATCTGGTGTGGGCGAGCCTTTACCCGCGTGTGATCGCTGACAACAGGCTCGAAGCCCGCCGGGGTGACGTCGTGCGTGTCCCTATGGATGCACGCACGCTGCAAGACATCGAGCTGGGTTACCTGGTTGCTGAGGAGCCCCCGCTTATCTGAGAGGGGCTGGCGTGGCTGATCCTGCTGGCGGTGTCGGGGTGTTCGCGGCACTTGTCGATGCTGTGTATCGGCTCGCGCCTGACGCTGAACGCATCAGCGAAACGAACAACGACGCCCGGATGCCCACGCCTATCACCGAAGAGACGGTGAAGGCGTGGGTCATCGAGGTGAGCGACGCGGTGAGCATCGGGATCGGCCCGTGGGGCAATCTCACCGGCGACACGCTCGAACGGGTGCGGGCTGCTGCGAGGGCCGTCGTCGCGAATGGTGCAGCGAGTTATCTGCAGGCTGCGCGTTACCCCACGAAGTCAACGCTCAATGATTCTTCGTATGCCGGGGTGCTGTGGGAGCGGTACAAGGAAGGGCTCGCGAACCTTAAAGCGTTGATCGCTGAGCTGCTTGAAGACGGCGGCGAAGACATCGTGGTCCCGGGTGCCGGGAGTGGTGGCGGGTTCGGGTCTTTCCCCGCCCCGTACTTCTTGGACGCACCTTCGCAGCGTGACCCGGTGGTGCTCGACGGCGACGAAGAGATACCGCAGTTCATCACCGTCGTGAAACGTACTGACACCGGTGACTGGTGGGGTGCTGACAGTTGAGAGCCAATATCAGCATCGCGGGGGACCGTCAGCTTTCCCGTGACATTCTTCGGATCACTGAGCACGTCGCTGATCTGCGCCCGGCGCTGAACGCGATCGCTGATCAGTTGCGGGACGCGAATCGTAGGCAGTTCGAGTCTGAGGGCCGGTTCGGGTCAGGTGGGTGGGACCCGTTGTCGGCGGATTATGCGCGGGCGAAGGCGAGATCATTCCCGGGCCGACCGATCCTGGTGCGCACTGGTGCGTTGCGCCGGTCGTTGACTGAGCGACCGTTCGGGGTTGAAGAGATCGGCCGTCAAACGATGGAGGTTGGCAGCGATCTCGTTTATGCGCAGTACCACCAGCACGGCACCCGCAAGATGCCCAGGCGTCGCCCGGTTGAGCTACCGGCGTCTGTGCGAGCTGACATGACCCGCACCCTGCAGAGATACATAATTTCTGGGCGGGTCTGATGCTCGGCCCTGAGGCGGTTGTCGAAGCCATTGTGCTGATGCTGCAGCGTGACCTGCCGCGCAAGCTGGTGAAGTTCCGCAACCGGTACGGCATCGTTGACGGGTCGCTACCGGACATTGACCGGTTCTTGCGCACTGAACCGCAGGACGTCGCGATCGACAAACCCCCGTTGATCGTGGTGGTGGAGCAAGAGTCAGACAGCCTCGAAGGGCCGCGCCGGAACACGGACGACGGCAAGGGCGGCACGACCTGGAAGTACCGGTACACCCTGACTGTGATCATCTACGCCAGCGGGGTCAGCTACGAAGACACAGCTTTACGGCGTAAACGGTACGGGCTTGCGGTGCGGGAGTGCCTGCTGCAACGCCCGGGGCTCGGTGACCCTGACCCGGGTGAGATCGTGCTGGTACCAGAAGAGATCAGGGAAACCTATTCGTCGGTGGCCCGTGACGGGGACAGCGCGATGATCATCGCTGCGACAGCGATCCTGATTCAGTATGAGACGCAGGAGTGGCTGCAGGCTTATCTGCCGTCCACCCCGGGCGGCACGGTGTCGTCTGATGTTGGGATGCCGTAGGGCTCGCGCGTGACGGGGTACTGGCCCAACGGTGGGCAGGCGACATCGCTGCCAGGTGGTGACGGTTCCCACGGGTACAGGTGGGCTGTCGATGGCAGCGGCACGATCTTCGGGCTGGTTGAGTATCACGCTGGCCGGGATGGGAAGCCGTGTGGTGTGTGGGTGCCCTGGCGGCAGAGCAACCCTGCTCACTCGCGTGATGTGCACCGCCCCCGTTATCGGCTCGTCATGGGCGGGCCGGGTGAAGACCAAGAGATGTTGACGATCACCCCTGCGATCCGCTGCGGCAGGTGCGGTGCGCACGGGTCGATTACTGCAGGGCAGTGGTTCGATGTTGACGCGACACGCCAGCGTCCCCCACTGAACCCGCCGACATCGTGACCATGACAGCGGAGGGCCAGCCTGTTCCGGCCCATTGTCTTGTCTTGGAGGGCCGAAATGCCGGGCGTGAAAATCACCACGAGCACCTTGGCGGGGCCGTCGAACCCTGTCGGCGCGACGACTGCACGCGCGTTCATCGGCGGTATCACTGAGCGAGGCAGGGTGCCCCCGTTCGCGGTTCGGTCGCTGCCTGAGTTCGTGAACGAGTTCGGCACCCGGCAGTCGTTCTCGGGGAACATGTATCTGACTGCGCAGACCTTCTTCGAGGAAGGCGGCAGCGAACTGATCGTGTGCCGTGCAGTCGGCACAACCCCGACGCTGGCGACTGTCAACGCGATGGACCGGGCGGGCACCCCGCTCGCGACGATGCGTCTCGACGCAGCCAACCCGGGTGCGTGGGGTGCTGGTCTGACGTTCAGCATCGCTGACGGTGCGGTCGCGAACAGCTTCAACCTGAGCGTGTTCCTGGGCGGTGTGCGCGTCGGGTTCTGGCAGAACCTTGTCACTGTCGCTGATGCTGTCGCAGCGACCGCCACCGACCCGTACATTCGGGCCACTGATCTCGCCCCTGCGACCGCCTACCCGGCTCGTCGCCCTGCTGTGGTGTCGAACGTGACGCTGGTCGGCGGCAACGACGACCGGGCCACCGTGACCATCGCGAAGATCGTCACCGCACTGAACGCAGCAGGTAACGCCTACGGTGCCGGTGCAGTCGCGACCCCCGGGTACAACGCCACCGCCGCCGGTGCGCTGCTCATCGCTCACGCGAAGCTGTACCGGCGGGTCGCGATCCTCGCGGGCGACGTCGGCAGCCTCACCACGGACCTGACCACGATGGCTGCTGCGCTCACCACCGATGGCGAGTATGCGGGTCTGTTCGGCCCGTGGGTGACCGTCCCTGACGGCAGCTCGTCAAGCTCGATCAGCCCTGAGGGTTACGTCATGGGTGTGCGTGCCCGGGTGATGAACGCTGAGGGCTTCTGGCAGCCACCGGCAGGTAACCGTTCGACTGCACGATTCGTGCAGGGCGCTGTCATCGCCTACGACTCCACCGCCATCGACCTGCTCGCTGACGGGAACGTCTCAGGTATCACGAAGTTCGGCAGCAACACCATGCTGTACGGCTGGAAGTCGCTCAGCGGTAACAGCTCGCAGTTCGAGCTGCTGAACGCCCGGGACGTCCTGAACACCGTCACCGAGATGATCGAGTCCACCCTGCAGCCGTACGTCTTCGAGACGATCGACGGCACCGGGCAGCTCGTCAGCCGAATCAAGGGCGCGCTCGTCGGGGTGCTGCAGCCCATTCAGGACGCCAACGGGTTCAGCGCGAAATACAACGCGAACAACGAAGAGATCAACCCTGCGTACCGGGTGCAGGTTTCGGTGCTGAACGAAACCACGATCTCTTGCACGGTCACCATCCGCCTGTCCGGTGCCGCCGAGACGATCCAGGTCAGCATCATCAAGGCCGCTTTCAACGCGACCATCTAAGGGAGATAAGCGATGACCACCGCGAACACCACCGCATCGAAGCGGCAGCACTCAGTTTCCATCGCCGGGCTCGAAGGCGTGTGGGCCACCGCGACCGGCGGGGTGGCTTCTGTCGATGTGAGCGAGGCTTACAACGGCGGGGCGCGGTTCCCTGATCTGACGCAGGGCCGGGTGAAGTACTCGAACCTGACTGTTGAGCGCCCGTTCAACCCGATGCGTGACCGGGCGATGATCCGGTTCCTTGAAGCGAACCTGGGCACCGGCTGGTCAACGACGATCACTGATCAGGACTTGGACGCCAACGATGTCGCGATCGGTGAGCCCACCGTGTTCACCGGTTGTGTGCCGGTCACGGTGACCCCACCTGAGTACGACACTGCTGCGTCTGATGCGGGCATGGTGTCGTTGGAGTTCAGGATTCAGAACAAAATCTGACCCCCAGGTGCGACACCGCCTGTCATCCCACACCCGCAGCACCGGGCGCGTGATGGTGGGTGAACTGCACCCGGCAACCGGTCGGGGGCTGGATGCTGGGAGATATACATGGTGGCAGCGGTTGACGATCTTGGGTTCGCGGAGAACGACGACCCAAGCGAAGACCTCGCGTATGAGGTGGACGCGAAGTCTGACCTCGAACTGCTTGCGGAAGATGTTGCTGAGAAGGTCGCTGCGCCCACGCGGGTGCGGCACCCTGGCAATCCGGCGTATGTGCTGCTGTTCCGGTCGAACATCGAAACTGCTGAGGCCATCAGCATCGAGAAGCGAACCGCGAAGAAGGCGAAGCCAGTTCGGGAGCGTAACGCCCTGTTCCTGGCGGTGACGAACGTCGGGTTAGAGAAGAACGGCAAGCCGGTCGAGAACAGCAAGGGCCACCTGGTCAACTTCCGTGACCCTGAGCTGCTGCAGGCATTCGGTGTCGCCACAGCCAGTGCAGCGGTCGTGAAGTTCTTCGGTGGGAATGACGGGCACCTCATCGGTGTCGCAGACAAGGTCGCTGAGGGTGCCGGGTTCGGTGCTGACATCGAGGTGGTCGAGGACCCTACCGAACTCGCCTGATCAGGGAACTCAGGCGACACCCGCTGCTGCAGCAGGCCGCAATGGTCGCTCGCATCTTCCGGCAAGACCCGGTGATGATCTTGGACGAGTCGGACCCGATGCGGATAGCGGTTCGGGTGGCAGCAACGCAGTACGTGGTCGAGCAAGAGAACGAAGCGAATAAGAAATCGAGTAGGTGAGCGAGATGGGGTCAGGGCACAGCGGTTCTGGCCCCGTCCGCGCGGCACGTGCCCTTGTGAGCGGGTGACCCGTGCCTGTCAATGAGCGCGTGCTGATCGACGTCGTTGTGCGGGACGCGGCGTCTGAGATCGTCAGGCAGTTCCGGCAGGAGATCGAACGTCTCGGCCCGTCTGCGATCCGGGCGGGGCAGCAGTCCGGTGCAGGGTTCGACCGGATCACGCAGGCCGCGCAGGGCGCGAGCACCCGCACAACCGGGTTGTGGCAGGACGCATCAGGGCATTGGCGTAACAGCTTCGGTCAGTTCGCTTCTGCTGCTGAGCGGGAGATGGCTGGGCTACCTGCTGCGGCCCGTAACGCTGAGCAGGGCGTCAGCCGGGCGACGAACGACATGGGTAGCGGGCTGTCGTCAGTCGTTGACAAGGTGAAGGGCCTTGTCGCGCTCATGGCGGCAGGGTTCGCTGTCGATAAACTGAAAGACTTCGCGTCGGATGCGATCAATCAAGCCTCCGATATTCAAGAGGCCAGCACCAAACTGACCGCCGTGTTCGGTGACGGTACTGATGCGGTCAACCAGTTCGCTGGGGCCGGGGCGAAAGCGCTTGGTCAGTCAAGTCTCGAAGTGAAGAACGCGGCCGCCACGTTCGGTGTCTTCGGTAAGGCAGCGGGCCTCGCGGGCACCGAAAACGCAAAGTTCTCGACTGATCTGGTGTCCTTGTCCACCGATCTCGCATCGTTCTACAACGAAGACCCGTCCGCTGTGGTCGAGGCGCTTGGTGCCGGTTTGCGTGGTGAAGCTGAGCCGTTGCGCCGGTTCGGCATCCTGATGGACGACGCGACCCTGCGGAACAAAGCCCTGGCGATGGGGCTGACGACGACGACGAAAGACGCGCTCGAACCGCAGCAGAAGGTGCTCGCTGCGCAGGCGTTGATCATGGAGCAGACGTCGCTCGCGCAGGGCGACTTCGCCCGCACCAGCGGGGGCCTAGCGAACCAGCAGCGCATCCTGGCGGCGCAGTGGACAGACATGAAGGGCAAGCTCGGTCAGGCGTTCCTGCCCGCTGTCACCGGGGTTGTCGTCGCACTGAACGACAAGCTGATGCCGCTGCTCGATAAGGTCGCGACCGCTGTCCCTGAGTTCGTCGCGAAGGTCACGGCAGGGTTCGCTCTGCTGCGCACCGGGGACTTCGTTGGCGGGCTCGGGGTTGAAGAAGACTCAGCCCTGGTGGGTGCCCTGCTCGGGGCGCGGGCAGCGTGGCTGGGGGACATCGAGTGGCCTGCCCCGCCCGGCGGGTTCCTGGACAAGTTCATCGGCCTGTCGTACGCGATCCGTGAGCAGCTACCCGGCTTGCAGGAAGACGTCAAGGCGGCGTGGCACACCCTCGCGTCGGGTGACTTCGTGCGCGGCAACAGCGGGCTCGAAGAGGACTCCCCGCTGATCGTCGCTGCTCTCGCGTTGCGGGACTGGGGTATCGAGACGTTCGAGAAGCTGCGCGGCGTGTTCGACACCCTGGTCAGGACCGGGAAAGACCTGTGGCCGTCGTTGAAGTCGATCGGTGAATCACTGGGTCTGGCGGTCCTGTCGTTCAAGGACAGCGGGTTCGATGTTGCTGGGGTGATCTGGGATTCGCTGCTCGCCGCGTTGCAGGGCATCGCGACGCTGCTCGAAGTGACGCTGGTGCCGTTGTTCAATCAGGTCGCGGTGTTCATGCGGGAGAACCCTGAGATCGTGCAGCTCGTCGTCGGGGCGTTCCTGCTCTATAAGGGTGTGCTGCTGGGTGTCACGATCGCGGCGCGGGCGTACGCGATCGCCACCGGGATCATGACCGCTGCGACCAGTCTGCTGACCGCTGTCATGAATATGAACCCGTTCATGAAACTTGTGGTCGCATTAACCGCATTAGTTGCCGGGTTTATTTGGGCGTATAACAATGTTGACTGGTTCCGTGAAATGGTCGATACGGCCTGGCAATGGATTCAGATGGCATTCCAGAAGGCGATGGAGTTCATCGCACCGATCTGGAAGTGGTTGGGCGACAACATACATGTGGTTGGTGACTTCTTCGTCTGGCTCTGGCAATCAATTATCGTGCCAGCCTGGAATGCGATCGTCGCGGTAATTAGCTGGGCTTGGAATACGATTATTCTGCCCTACCTGACAGCCTGGTGGGGGCTCGTCCAATTCGTCGGCGGCATTATCTCCGGTCTTTGGACGATTGTGTCTGACGTCTTCACCTGGATCGTCGGGAAACTGACCGAAGCCTGGACGTGGATACGCGATAACGTGTTCAACCCGCTCGGTGAAGGCATCGGTGGGGTGGGCACGCTCTTCTCGGGCCTATGGACAACGGTCAGCGATGTCTGGACCTGGATCGGTGACAAAATCCAGTGGGTCTGGGACAACGTTGTGAGCCCGATCTGGGAAGACATCAAGTCGTTCATCAGCAGCATCGGTGAGTTCTTCACCGGTATCTGGAAGGGCGTTGAAGAGGCAGCGACGTGGATCGGTAGCAAGATCACCGAAATCACGAAGGCCATCAGCGACTTCCTGGGCATGGATACGAGCACGACGGTTGACACTGCGGCGGCGCTGACGACCCCGCAGACCGACGCCAGCCGTGCTGCTGGGCCGTTGCAGAACACCGCCGGTACAGCGAACGCTTACGGCAAGCGCGAGGGTGGTTTGCTGACCGGCCCGGGCTCGGGCACCAGTGATTCGATCCCGTTGTGGGGCTCGAATGGTGAGTACATCGTGCGGGCGAGCGAGACGCGCAAGAACCTTGGTCTGTTGGAGATGATCAACGCTGGCCGGTATGCGGCTGGTGGGTTGGTGCAGGCTGGATATAACAAGGGCTACAACGCGCTCACGGGTTTCGCTGGGCCGAAGCTCGACGCGAAGAAGACAGCGGCTGAGCAGGCGATGATCACCGGCCCGGGTGCTGCCGGGAATGTGCCGTACAACCTTTCGGGTGGTGTTGAGCAGTGGCGGGGGCTTGCGCTGCTCGCGTTGCAGGCTGTCGGCAAGTGGAAGGGCATGGATCTCACCTATGCCATTGATAAGATGCTCTACCAGATGCAGACGGAAAGCAGTGGAAATCCTAATGCAATAAACCTCACTGACATCAACGCCCAAAGAGGTTATCCCTCAATGGGTTTGCTGCAGGTCATCAAACCCACGTTCGACAGTAACTTGCGCAACACACCTTTCGAGGCGTTGATCGCGAACGGGCAAACCGACCCGTGGGCGAACATGATCAGCTCGATCATTTACGGGCTGAACAGGTACAAGAGCCTCGACGCTGCCTATCGGGGTGTCGCCTACGACAACGGTGGCATGTGGGCGACCGGCACCTCGGGTTGGAACACCAGTGGGCGAACAGAAGCTGTGCTCACTGCACCGGAACGTGAGGCATACCAGCAGCACGCCCGGTCGCTCGCGCAGGGCGGTGGTGCAGCGACGATCACCATCGAAGCGGGTGCCGTGCAGATCAACGTCGCGGGTGGTGTCGATGCGACGAACCGGGCTGCGCTGCGTCGTGAACTCGAAGCAGCGTTGCGCGACATTCTGTCTGAGGACGCCGCTAGGAGGTTGTCGTAATGGCTGCAGTCACAGTTCAGCAGGCGCAGCTCTGGCGCTCAGGTGGCAGCGAGATCGCCGCGTTCTACTTGGAGAACGGCAACAGCTACAGCCTGCACTGGACATCTGAGGCGTTCACTGTCGGCGGGGTGGGCTGGTCGTACGCGAATATTGAACGGCAGGGCAGGAAGCCGCTGGTGCGGAAGAGTAGTCAGAAGCTGCGCACGATGTCGTTCTCGACCACGGTGACCGCTGGCGGGTTGCTCACCGGGTACAGCGCAGCGGAGATAACGCAGATCGTGGGGAAGCATCTCGGGCTCGCTGATCTCGGTGTGAAGGTGCGGCTCGTCAACGTCTCCGATCAGATCGAGACGACGGGCTGGTGGTACATGGACTTGCAGGTGCAGGTCACCCAACGCGATGAGTTGCAGCAGGTGAAGCAGGCGACGCTGAGTTGGACGCTGACCGAAGCGAACGATGAGCGCCCGAAGATCGCGCGCATCCCACCACCGCCGCCGCCGCCGCCGCCGCCTGCTGTTGCGTCTCCGGCCCCGACTGGGCAGGCCGATTACACAGTGGTGCGTGGTGATTCGCTGTGGAAGATCGCTGCACGGTTCTTGGGGAACGGCACCCGGTGGCGTGAGCTGTTCGACTTGAACCAGGCGAGGTTGAATCTTGCGCCACCGGTCATGTACGCGGGTTTGTTAACTGTCTGGATTTATCCAGGGCAGGTCATGAAAATACCGGCGCGCTGATGGCTGAGTGCCAGGGCTGCAGCACCATTCACCTGGGCGAGATGCCTGACCCGGATCATTGCGAGCATTGCCCACCGTGGTTGTGCACCCGGTGCGGTGCCCTCACCCACTTCAATGACCCATGCGGGTGTTGGGTGATGCTCGACGGGCTCACGCTCGCTGACATGAAAGCAGTTCTTGCTGCTGCTGGGCTCGACGTTCAGGTGGTGCTCTGATGGCGGGCAGTACGCAGAACGGTCACCCCATTGATCCGGCGTTGAAGCAGTACAACGTGCCGAACACCAATGTGACGCTCACGCTGATCGCTGACGGCGACCTGGCAGCCATTCTGCTGTTCGGGTGCCAGGTGCATAACGCGAAGGTCAAGCCGCTCGATAAGGGGCAGTGCGGGGGCTACGACAAGCGCCCTATTGGTGGGCTGGGTGGCTCGACCAGCAACCATCGCTCGGGCACCGCCTGCGATCTGAACTACACGGTGTACCCGCAGGGCACCAACAAAATGAACGCTTCGCAGCAGGCCGGGATGCGCGCTGCGGTGAAGTTCTGTGAGGGTGCACTGCGCTGGGGCGGTGACTACACCGGCACCCTCGATCAGCATCACATCGAGATCAACACCACCGACCGGAACCTGATCAAGCGGATCGCGCAGAAGGTACGCGGCGGCGGTGAGGGTGTCGCAGCGACGACGAGCCCTGATGCTGTTGTCGGCAGCACCCCGACAGCGCAAACAGCGGGCACCGCAGCAGTGGTCAAGGAACCTTTGCCACCGATCGGGCCTGCAGCTCAGCACGAAGTGATCCCCCTGACCGGGGTTGATTACGTCAGCGAAGAGAACCGGTTCGGTGAGATCAAGATCGCGGGGAAAGCGTTCACCGGCGAGATCAGCAACGCCGTCATCGGGTGCACCATGTCGTACTCAGCGACGCAGATCGGGCAGTTCTCGCTGACGATCGCTGACACTGACGACGGGGCGCTGATCGGGTCGGGCATCTTCGATGAGGGCACCACGATCGACTACGGCGATCAGCATCTCGACGTCCGGTCGGTGAACTACTCAGCGAGCAACGGCGGGCCGACCCTGGCGGTGAAAGCACGCAGCAGGGTGATCTCGATCCTGCGCGGCAAGGAACATCAGGGCAGAGGCTCATGGGGTGAGCAAGACGTCAGCTCATGGGTGCGGGACAGGTGCCGGGAGGCGGGTGCCCACCACGATGTGCAGAACGACCTGGGCACGATGACGTTCACCCGCCAGGAATACGACCAGATCGACACCACCTGGGATGTGATGCAACGCGCCGCGAAGCAGGTCGGTGCGCTGTGCTTCGAGTATGAGCAGGTCATCGTGTTCATGCGGCCCTCCCAGTTCCGTAACCGGCCCCGGGTGCATCTGTGGGACATTCACTGGAACTCCTGGACCGACTACTCACCGGGGATCACCGGGATGCCCAACTACGGGTGGGACCTCGACAGTAATTCGGAGTCGATGACTTTCCAGTTATGCAGTGGCGACAACAAACTTGCCCGCCCGGGTGACATCGTGAACCTGACCGGGAATGTCTCGAAAGCTGCTGGGGAGTGGTACATGACGAGCGTCGATGTGCCGGTGAACAACACCGAAGCTGTGAACGTGTCGTGTGCCCGCATCGTTGACCCTGAGCCGCAGACGGCGGGCTGATGTTTCGTGCTGGACATCGACGTTGCCCCGCGTGCGTGGCGGTGGATCACCGCTACGGCGACCCCGCAGGCCGCTGAGGCTGCTTGTCAGGCTGAGGTGGCCCCGTTCAACGGGGTCGAGATGGCTTCGGCTGTGCTCGGTGTCCCAGCATCGACGGTGAGCAAGCTGCAGGGCATGGGGGTGTCAATCCCTGTTGCTGACGCGATCATGTGGCGGGGCTCCGTGCTCGTCAACCGGTACGGGCGGGTCGCTGTTGTCGTCGCCCCGGGCCGGGTGGTGCAACCGGCTGGTCGCCGGTATGCGTTGACGACGACGAGCGCTGCCTGGTGGTCTTCTGCTGTCTGGTTCGCCGGGGTGATCAACACCCGTGGGCAGCATGTGACGTCGTACAGGATGACGAACGGTGCCGACCTGAGTGTGCTGGCCGTGTTGACGGGTGCTGGTGCTGTGAAAGCAGCGGGCGGTGGTGTGCGGTCGATCGTCGCAACCCTGTCCGGTGCTGGTTCTGTGGCGTCGTCGGGCACCGCGAAGGGCGGCAACCGGACTGTTGTGTTCACTGCGACCGGTGCGGGTGTTGTGCAGAACACCGCCGGTGGGGTGCGCAGCATCATCGCTGCCCTCACCGGTGACGGGCAGGTCGGGAAACGCGCAGGTGGCACTCTCGCTGTCACCGCGAACCGCACAGCAGCCGGTGCGATCTCAGCAGGCACCACGTACATCAGCGAGTTCTTCAACGGCGCTGACAGTGCGAGCTGGCCGTCGCCGTGGGTCACTGCACGCAGCACAGCAGGTGCAGCGGCTGATGTTGTGTCCGGTCGCGGGCGTCTTCGTTCCGGCACCCTGACCGGCAACGCGGGCAACCGGTATCAACGGAACCCTGACTCAGTGAATAACACCGAGTTCACGGGGCTGTTCAACTTCGCTGACTTCTCGGGCAACAACCCGTGGCTGGACATCAGTTCCCGCACCGATGCGAACGCGGCCGGGATCAACGGCTACACCATTCGGATCAGGCCAGACGGGTCGATCGAGTTCGCGAAGGTCGTCAATTACGTCCTCACGAACCCTGTGGCGAACAGCAGCATCCCGGTGTTCAACTGGGGTGTCGATTACCGGTTCCGGTTCCGGGTGGTGGGCACCACGATCCAGTTCCGGGCGTGGGCTGCGTCGGGCTCTGAACCGGGCACCTGGCAGATCAACGCCACCGACAGCTCGCTGACCAGCGGGTATACAAGCATCGGGGTCACTGGTGGCACCGCCGGGAACGCAACGATCTGGGTTGATGAACTGGTGCTCACCAATGGGGCGTAAATGACGACTGGGTTCTCGGGGCCGCTGCCAGCACCTGCAGCGACGCAGCACGCTGCCCGACCGTTCGGGCTCAGCGGCCTGTGGCGCGGGTACATCGAACGTCTTGACCCGCTCGCGGTGTCGGTGCCGAAGCTCACTGGTGAAGCACAGACGGTGAACAAGGTCGAGACATCACCTGGGTTGCCCCTGTTCGTCGGTGCAGCGGTGTGGTTGGCGTCGGTCGAGGGGAACCGGAACGACTTCCTGGTGGTCGGTATGCGGGGTGACCCGCCGTTGGAGACACCGAACGGTGGTGATCTCAGCATCGTCGCAGGGTTGACCGGTGCGGGTGTGGTGATCGTTGGTGGCTCGGGTGGTGGGCAGCGGACGATCACAGCAGGGTTGACTGCTGCTGGTGCGGTGAACCGCACGGGTGGTGGTGCTCTCGCTGTGACTGCGACGCTGCGCGGTGACGGGAAGGTCGCAGCTAAGTGGCTGTCATCTGTGACGACGCAAACCCTGAACAGCGTCGCCGGTTGCACGGTGAGCATCGACTGGCGGGCCAGCGCAGGCGAGGGCCGCATGGTCGATATGCGGTTCTTTATCGACTGCCCCAGCGCCCCGGGTGCGAGCACCGGCATCCTGGGTATCGCGTTGCCTGCGACTCTCCCGTTCCTGGCTGCTGATGTGTCACCCAGCACCGGGTCACGCGGGGCCTACGGGTCGTGTCTCGCAGCCGGGTCACCTTCTGAGGGCAACACGTCGATCGTGGCCCGCGTCGATGCCGGTTCCCCGCCCGGGCTGATCCTGTTCTTCCCGGTGTTCAACGGGTGGAAGTCGTTCGAGGGCTCAGTCACCTGGAATACGGCGA
>Ga0190273_10000586_pt1 | contig 13371 bp, 7 predicted proteins | sample Popmic504IS_FD_134513 | JGI IMG/M metagenome (GOLD analysis project Ga0190273, IMG submission 134513) | Populus adjacent soil microbial communities from riparian zone of Shoshone River, Wyoming, USA - 504 IS | ecosystem: Environmental > Terrestrial > Soil > Riparian zone > Trees stand | place...
GATCACGCTCGAACCGGGAGCGCCGGGGGAGACGGGCGAGAGGTTGGCCGCCGAACTCGAGCCGATGGCGCGGTGGCTGGGATTGGAGTCGGTGGAGACATCGTCCCCCCGGACTTGATCCGGGGTCCATGAACACCGTCGCACGAAAACTCATGCGGACGTGTTCATGGATGCCGGATCAAGTCCGGCATGACGAAAGGGATCACGCCGCCTTTGCCGCGCAGGAGCGGGCGATGAACTCGCCGTGCATCGGCATATGCTCCGCCATCTGGGCGTAGCTCAGGCGCATCTTGTCGAGGGCCTCGGCGATCGTGTCGGGGTCGAGGGCGTCGGCGGCGGGCTCATGCTCCTCGGGGACGAGGCCTTGCCCGAGCATCACCGCGGCCCAGCTTGGCGTTCCGAAAAGCTCGCGCCCCTCGCGGAACACCCGGCCCTTGGCCCGCCAGAGCTCGATCTTGCGGGCGAGGCTGTCCGGCACGGCCATCGTCCGACACCTGTTCCAGAAGTCGGAATCGTCCCGCCGAGTCACCTTGTAGTGGAGGATGATGAAGTCGCGCGCGTCCTCATATACGTCCTGCATCTGGCGGTTATATTCGTCGCGCTCCACCGGGTTGAAGCGCCGGTCGGGGAAAAGCGCGAGAAGCTTGACGATGCCGCTCTGGATGAGGTGGATGCTGGTCGATTCCAGCGGCTCGATGAAGCCGCTCGAAAGGCCCAGCGAGACGACGTTGCGGTTCCAGGCCAGCTTGCGCCGGCCGGCGACGAAGGCAAGGTGACGCGGCTCGGCGAGCGGCTCGCCCTCGAGATTGGCCAGCACCAGCGCGGCCGCGTCGGAATCGGAGATATGGTCGCTCGAATAGACGAGCCCGTTCCCCATCCGGTGCTGGAGCGGAATCCGCCATTGCCAGCCGCTGGCGCGGGCGGTGCAGCGCGTGAAGGGATCGGGCTGGCCCGGATAACGGCTCGGCACCGCCACGGCGCGGTCGCAGGGAAGCCATTGTTTCCACTCTTCATATCCGGTCGCCAGCTTCCCCTCGATCAGGAGACCGCGGAAGCCGGAGCAGTCGATGAACAGGTCACCCTTCATCATCGTCCCGTCCGCCAGGGTGACGGATTGGACGTTGCCGCTCGTCCCGTCGAGCGCGGAGTCGACGATCCTGCCTTCGAGCCGCCGCACTCCGTCCGCCTCCGCTCGGCGGCGAAGAAAGCGGGCATAGAGGCCTGCATCGAAATGGAAGGCATGGAGGAGCTGCGAGAAGGGGAGGCGGGCATCCGGGCCGGGCCGGGCGTAGCGGCCGAGCGAGGCGGCCGTGGCGCTCATCGACCAGGCCGAGAGGGCGGGAAGCTCGCGCCGCTTGCGCTCGCGCAGATAGAGCTGATGGAAATGGACTCCGCGAAAGTCCTGGCCATGCTCGCCGAACGGATGGAAATAGCGTTCGCCCGGCGCCCCCCAGTCGACGAACTCGATGCCCAGCTTGAATGTCCCCTGGGTCGCGGCGAGGAACTCGTCCTCGTTGATCCCGAGCATGTTGTTATAGGCGATAAGCGGCGGGATGGTCGCTTCGCCCACTCCGACCGTGCCGATCTCGTCGGACTCGATGAGGGTGATGGCGAGCGAACGGCGGTCGAGCAGTCGGGCGAGGGCGGCGGCGGCCATCCAGCCGGCCGTTCCGCCCCCCACGATCACGATTTCCCGGACGGCATGTTCGTTCATCGGGCCGTTCCTAACCTGTCATGCGTCCGCTTGGCCACACCGGCCTATAAATCGGACAAATGGCTTGTCAGCTTCCGCCGCTCGGATGTAGGACGAGCCGCGAAAGAAGCCCGAAAAAGGGCTCAAACAGCCGGGGAGGCTTTGTCATGCGCCTGAAGACACTCGTCCTGTGCTCGTCGTCCGCCGCAATCCTCGCCTTCGCCGGAACGCCCGCTTTGGCGCAGAGCGACCCGGTGGCTCCGCCGGATCCGACCGTCGAGGCGCAGGAATCGCCCGCCGACCCCGACGCGGGCTCGGTGCAGACCGACGACGCGGTCGAGACGACGACCGGCGCCGATGGCGAGAATGAAATCGTCGTCACCGGCCTTCGGCGCAGCCTCCAGTCGGCGCAAAGCCTCAAGCGCAATTCCGAGCAGATCGTCGATGCGATCGTCGCCGAGGATATCGGCAAGCTGCCCGACGTCGCCGTTTCGGACACGGCGGCGCGTATCCCCGGCATCCAGGTGGAGCGATCGGGCGGCGAGGCGAGCCGAGTGCTGCTGCGCGGCCTCGACCGCTTCAATTACACGACGACCTATAACGGTCGCGAGATCTTCACCGCCGAAACCCGCTCCGTCGCACTCCAGGATTTCCCCGCGGGCGGGATCAGCGCGATCGAGGCTTTCAAGACGTCGACCGCCAACCTCGTGGAGCCCGGCATCGCGGGCCTCATCAACGTGCGCTCGCGCCGGCCGTTCGACTTCGACGGTTTCGAGCTCGCCGGCTCGGTCTGGGGCGTCTACCCGAACCAGTCGAAGGATATAGAGCCGGGCGCGCAGTTGCTGATCAGCAACCGCTGGGATGCGGGCGACGGCGAGATCGGCGCCCTCATCAACTTCTCCTACACCCGCCTCCATTATCGGGATTCGATCCGCCGCCACGGCTTCTTCATCGCCGATCTGGCCGGCGGTCGCTCGCCGGACTGGCCCGAAATCCGTTACAACGAAGCCGAGCGCTGGCGGCCGTCGATCAACGGCGCGCTGCAGTGGCGCCCGTCGCCGGATCTCGAATTCTACGTCGAAGGTCTGTGGCAAGGCTATCGCGAGCGCTCCACCGACCGCATGTGGGCTCAGCCGCTCTGGGGCGGCGCCTCGTATGAGAACATCGTTCGCGACGGCCCCAACGTCCTGAGCGGCACCGTCAACGGCCCGGCTTCCTGCTGCGGCTTCCAGACCTGGGGCTTCCAAGGCGCCACCAAGCGCGACACCAACACTTACCAATTCGCAGTCGGCGGCAAATACGACCTCGGCGCCCTTGTCGTCACCGCCGACCTCGCCCGCACCAGCAGCACCTTCGACCTGCGCACCGAAAGCATCGATTACGAGATCAACCGGAGCAACTTCTCGGTCGACTGGTTCACCGGCACCGTCGACGGCCCCGGGCCGACCTTCACGGTACGCGGCCTCGATTTCGCCAACCCAGGCATCTACAATTATCGCGGTTTCTTCGAGGATTATCTGACCGCCAAGGGCAAGGATTGGCAGGGCCGCCTCGACTTCGAATATGAGCCGACCGGAATCTCGTTCGTGCCGAGGATTCAGTGGGGCCTGCGTTACGTCAACCGCAACGCCACCGCCCAGGCCGGCGCCTTCTACTGGAACCTGGGGGGGCGGGGGATACCGATCTCCGCCGTCCCGCTCGATTACCAGATGACTCCGATCGGATTCCGCGGCGACGAGCACAGGCCGACGCCGGTGTCGTGGCTGGCGCCGACATTCGACAGCGTGTGGAGCAATCTTTCAGAATTCCGCCAGTTCAACATCGGCCTGACCGGTGCCGGTTCGGTGAACGGGCCGCCGGTCGATCCGGGACGCAGCTACCGAATCAACGAGAAATCCTACGCGGCTTATGCCCAGGCGAATTATGAATTCCAGTTGGGCGGAACGACCGTCGACGGCGCGATCGGTCTGCGCGTGATAAAGACGAAGGAGGATATCTCCGGCACCAAGTTCAGCGCGCCGGTCGTCGTTCCGGTAGATCTCACGAACGAATATACGGACTGGTTGCCGAACGCGAGCATGAGGATCAAGTTCGCCCCAGAGTGGCAGCTTCGCCTGGCGGCGGCGCAAACGCGGACCCGGCCGACCTTCGAGCAGCTCAATCCTTCACTGACGATCGACGGTCCTCCCGGGTGCAATATCGCCACCCGGCCCAGCTGCGTTCGCACCGGGAAGCGGGGAAATCCGGACCTCCAGCCGTTGACCTCAAACAATTACGACGCCAGCCTGGAATATTATTTCTCGCGGACCGGCTTCGTCTCGATCGGCGGGTTCCGGCGGGATATGCGCGGCTTCGTCGCCAACGTCGCGAGCATATTTCCCGATCCGGACCCGACGACCAACCTGCCGTTGCTGATCACTTCGCCGGTCAACACCCGCAAGGCGAGAATCCAGGGCTTCGAGGCGCAGGTCAGCAGCTTCTTCGATTTCCTGCCCGGTCTCCTCAGCGGGCTGGGCGCCCAGGCCAACGTTACCTACATCGACGCCAAGGCCGATTTCGAGATTTTCCAGCAGACCATTCCGAACCCGAATCCGCCCTTCACGCCGACGTTCATCCCCAACCCGAACTATTCGCAGCAGCGCCTGCGCATACCGGACGTGTCGAGATGGACGTACAACCTCGTCGGCATGTACGAAAAAGGCGGCCTGACCCTCCGTCTCGCCTACAACCATCGCACCGGCTTCCCCGAAGGCGATCTTGCCGAGCGCGACAATTTCTTCACGCTCCAGGGACGCGGCCACGGTGTGTCGAGGCTGGACTGGTCGAGCAGCTACGCCATTACCGACAAGTTCACCGTCTTCTTCGATTGGACGAACATCCTCGGCGACCCGTTCAGGTCGGATATCGTCAGGGTCAATTATCCCGGCGGCAACCCGAGCGCGCCTGAGATCTTCCCGATGCTGGTCCGCAACGAGGAATCGACCATGTCGGGCGGCATCCGCTTCCGGTTCTAATTCCCCGCCTCGCGCAGGCCCATCCCGATCTGCGGCTTGCCGTCCTTCCAGAACAGGGGCGCGACGTAGAGGTAGCGCTTGTCGTCGGCCTTGCGGCAGCCCTTGGTCGCCTCCCAGGCATGGAAGGCGATGAAATGGCGGCCGCGAGCCTGGAAGATGCTGGTGTGGCCCGGGCCGCTGAGGCAGCCGGCGTCCTTGTCGTTGAAGCTGTGCAGGATCGGATTTTCCGGCGCGTCCTTGCACGGCCCGAGCGGGCCCGCGCAGGTCGCGTAGCCGGTGGCGTAGCGCGACAGCCGTTCCTTCGGATCCCAACCGTAGAAGGCGGCGGAATAGAACAATTGATGCCCTGCGGGCGATCTCACCATCGTCGGCGCCTCGACCAGCTTATATTCCCAATCCCGGTCGTCCTCGACGAGGGCGACGGGCGCTCCGACGACGGACAGGCCGTCGGCGGCCAGCGGCTGTCCCCAGATCACCGTCTTCTTGCCGACCCGGTTTCCGTCGCTCTTGTAATAGAGGTAGAGCTTGCCGTCCTTGTCGCGGAAGGGGTTGGCGTCGATCGTGCCCCCGAGGTCGAACTGACACACCAAAGGCTCGGCGGAGCCGTCCCTGAACGGCCCCCTGGGATTGTCGGCGGCGGCGACCCCGAGGCACTGGACGTTCCGCTTGCGGTGGTTGGCGGTGTAATAGAGCAGCCACTTGCCGCCGACCTTCATCACCTCGGGCGCCCAGGTGAAGCCCTCCTTCACCCACGGGGCGAGGTCGGGCATGCCGTCGCGGCGCTTGCCGTCGGCGCCGGTCACCCAGGCCCAGTGGACGAGGTCGCGCGACGTCAGCATCGGCAGGTTTATTCCGGCGTTGGTCGCATAGGCGATGAACTCGCCCTGGTGCTCGACGACGTGCGGGTCGGGGAAATTGTCCCTGAACACCGGCACGAAGCTCGGCTCGGCGGCGGCCGAAGCGGTGGCGGCCGTGACGAGCAGCAGGCCCGCCAGAAGGGAGCGATAGACTGGCATCGCGAACAATCCTCTCGATGCGGTTGAAGCCGGTTCGGCTTGTAGCACGGCCTGGCTCCCGACCAACAAAAGTTCTTTCCTCCGCCGTGGCTTAGCCGGCCCGCTCGGCATCCTCGATCATCGCCATCACCTCGGCGATGATCGCCGCCATCGCGCCTCGGGCGGCGGAGTCGTCGCCCGCCTCGATCGCCGCCAGCACGGCATGATGGGCGGGCAGGCTCGCCGTCCGCCCCTTGAAGCGGTTGGTGAATCGGATCGAGGTTCGAAGGGCGGTCGCGACGACGTCGCGGAACTGCATGTAGAAGGGATTGGCCGAGGCGTTGAGAACGGCGATGTGGAAGGCGATGTCCGCTTCGAGAGTGTCCTCGCCGGTCGCCTCCGCCGCTTCCATCCGCTCGTACCCCGCCCGGATCTCGGCCACCGCCCCGGCCTCGACCCCGCGCGCCGCCAGCGCCGCCGCCTCGGGCTCGATCGCGATCCTGAGCTCGCTGAACTGGCGCAGCAGCAGGAGCGAGAATTTGCGCTCGAGCAGCCAGCGCAGGACGTCGGTGTCGAACAGGTTCCAGGATGAGGAAGGCTGGACGGTGGTGCCCTTGCGCGGGCGGGCGGTGAGCAGGCCCTTGGCGGTCAGCATCTTGACCGCCTCGCGGGTGACCGAGCGGCTCACCTTATGCTCGTCGGCGAGCTCCGCCTCGGTCGGGAAGCGACGGCTCTCATAGGCTCCGGTGACGATGTCCCGGCCGAGCGCCTCGAGCATCGAGAAGGTCAGGTTGCGGCCCGCCGCGTCGCCGCGTCCGCCAGGCTCCTCCACGGCCGCCATTTCCTCCCCGTCCTCTCCGCTGGACATGTCCATTTAATCCTATAATTCGTTCGGTGGGGCGGCACCAGCGCCGCATCCGCCCGGATCCCGTGACCGGGCGGGCGAGGGGGAGACGGCCGTGCAGCTTGCGACCATCGATATCGTCGTCGTCATCGTCTACGCGATCGGAATCTTCGGCCTCGCCCAGTTCGTCAGCCGGGAGCGGGCGGGGCACCAGAAGGACACGACCGACTATTTCCTCGCCTCGCGCACCTTGCCCTGGTGGGCGATCGGCGCCTCGCTCATCGCCGCCAACATCTCGGCCGAGCAGATCGTCGGAATGTCGGGCTCGGGCTACGTCATCGGCCTCGCCATCGCCTCCTACGAATGGATGGCCGCGCTCACCCTTCTGATCGTCGGCAAGTTCTTCCTGCCGATCTTCCTCAGGAACGGCATCTACACGATGCCGCAATTCCTCGAGCAGCGCTTCGGCCCGCGCATCCGGACCCTGATGGCGGTGTTCTGGCTTGCCCTCTACGTCTTCGTGAACCTGACCTCGATCATCTGGCTGGGCTCGATCGCGGTCAACCGGGTCGCGGGGGTCGACCAGGATCTGGCGATCGTCGGGCTCGGCGCCTTCGCCCTTCTCTACCAGCTTTACGGGGGCCTCAAGGCGGTCGCCCTGACCGACATCGTCCAGGTGACGTTGCTCGTCATGGGCGGGCTGCTCGTCTCGGGCATCACCTTGAGCCAGCTCGGCGGCGATGCCGGCATCCTCGGCGGCCTGCAGACCCTGACGGCCCGGTTGCCCGAGCATTTCGACATGATCCTCGACAAGAGCAGCCCCCATTACAAGGAGCTGCCCGGCCTCTCCGTCCTGATCGGCGGGATGTGGATCGCGAATTTGAGCTATTGGGGCTTCAACCAGTATATCATCCAGCGGGCGCTGGCGGCGAAGAACATCGCCGAGGCCCAGAAGGGCGTGGTGTTCGCGGCCTACCTCAAGCTTCTGATGCCGGTGATCGTCGTCCTCCCCGGGATCGCCGCGGTGATGCTGGCGCCCGGCCTGGAGAAGGCCGACCAGGCTTATCCGACCATGCTCCGCTACCTTCCCGCCGGCATCCTGGGGCTGGTCTTCTCCGCCCTCGTCGCGGCGATCATCGCCTCGACCGCCTCCAAGATCAATTCGATCGCGACCATCTTCACCCTCGACATCTACGCCAAGCTCCGCCGCGACCCCGACGCGCCCGCGCAGGAGGGCGACATCGCTCATCCCGAGGTCGACGAGGCCGCGCCCGCGCAGGCGAAGCGCGAGAAGGAGCTGGTCGCGGTTGGCCGCGCCAGCGCCGTCGTCGCCATCGCCATCGCCATCCTGGTCGCCCGCCCGCTGCTCGGCAAATCGGAGCAGGCCTTCCAGTTCATCCAGGAGTTCACCGGCTTCTTCACGCCCGGAATCGTCGTCATGTTCATGCTCGGCCTGTTCTGGAAGCGGGCGACGGAATGGGGCGCGATCGCCGCCGCCGTGTCGTCGGTCCTGCTCTCCTGGCTCGGCAAGCTCTACTGGCCCGAGCTTCCCTTCATGGACCGGATGGGCCTCGTCTTCCTCGCTGCGCTCGCTCTGGCGGTGATCGTCTCGCTGCTTCGGCCGTCCAGGGCGGCGTCCAACCTCATCACCATGGAGGGGGTGAGCTACAAGACGCCGGCCAGCTTCAACATCGGCGCCGTCGGAGTGATCCTGATCCTGATCGCCCTCTACGCGACTTATTGGTGAGCTAGAGGAACGGCTCCACGATCTCGCGCCGGCCGACCAGGAAGGCGTCGGCGACGATGCGCAGCGGCTCGCGGTCGACGTCGCTCTGGCGGGCTTCGACCAGCTCGGCGAAGCGGGCGTAGAGCGAGGGATATTCGCCGGCGCCCTCCACCCGCTGAGCCTCGCCGTCGAGGGTCATCCGGGCGCCGCCGTCGAGCAGCTCGAGCGCCGTTCCGTCCTCGGTCTCGACCCGGATCGTCCAGCGTTCGCCCTCGGTGTAGCGCCAGTCGAGGTCGGCGCCGAACTTCCCCGCCTCGCCTTCGAAGGCGATCCGGGCTGCGATCGGAGTCTGCTTGTTCTCGGGGAAGGACAGCATCGCCTCGCGGACGAACAGCCGCGACGGCAGGATCCGGGTGGCGATGGACAAGGCGTTGATTCCGGGATCGAAGACCCCGAAGCCGCCCGGCGCCCAGATCCATTCCTGCCCCGGATGCCATTTGCGCACGTCCTCGTGCCAGTCGATCCGGAGGGCGCGTACCCTCTTTCCCGCGAGCGCCGCCCTGGCGCCGGCAACGGCCGCGGCGTGCTGCGAGTGCCAGGCGGTGAAGAGCGTCCGTCCCGCCTCGCGCCCGAGGCGCTCGATCTCCTCGATCTCCCCCAGGGTGGCCGCCGGCGGCTTTTCGAGAAGCACGTCGAGCCCGGCCGCGAAGGCCGCCTTGGCGACGGCGAGGCGGACGGTCGGAGGGGTGCAGACCGCGACCGCGTCGAGCTCGCCGGCCATGGCGTCCAGCATCGCCTCGGTCGAAGGGAAGACCGGCACTCCCGCGTCGGCCGGGGCCCGGGGGCTGACCACCGCGGCGAGGACGAACCTCGGATCGGCGGCGATGGACGGAACGTGCTGGTCCTTGGCGATCTTCCCGTAACCGACGATGGCGATGCGGATCGGCATTCGAGTCTCCTGACCTGCCCGGCTGATGGGACGAATGCTCAAGCGACGCAAAGGCTAAAAGGTGCCACGGCCCGGCCGATCGGCTATGGAGCCTTTCGGGAGGATTCAGCATGGCCGATCAATCCGCCGCCAGGCTCGTCGCGGACGAGGATGAGGCCCGCCGCATCTTCGACCTTCAGCATCAGGCGTCTCGCCGGGGCCCGGCCGCGGACCTCAAGCTTCGGCTCGACCGGCTCGACCGGCTGCGCTCGGTCGTCGCCGGCAACGAGGCCGCTTTGGCGGAGGCGATCTCGAAGGATTTCGGAGTGCGCTCGCGGACCGAGACCGAGTTGCTGGAGATCGTCCCGACCCTGAACGCGATCCGGCACGCCCGAAAGCATCTGGCCGGGTGGATGCGCCCCGAAAAGCGGTGGGTCGATCCGCTGTTCCAGCCGGCGAGCGCCCGGGTCAGGCACGAGCCGCTCGGCGTGATCGGGATCATCTCGCCCTGGAACTACCCGCTCCAGCTCGCCCTCTCGCCGCTGGTCGATGCTCTCGCGGCCGGCAACCGCGCGATGGTGAAGCCGTCCGAGCTGACCCCAGCTTTCTCGGAACTGCTCCGGCGCCTGGTCGCCGAGCGGTTCGACGAGGCCGAGGTGGCGGTCATCACCGGCGGAGTCGAGGTCGGGCAGGCCTTCGCCTCGCTGCCCTTCGACCATCTGCTGTTCACCGGCTCGACCGCCGTCGGCCGCAAGGTCTATCAGGCCGCGGCCGCCAATCTGGTGCCGGTGACCCTGGAGCTGGGCGGCAAGTCGCCGACCATCGTCTGCCCCGGTTACGACCTGGCGAAGGCCGCCCGAAGCATCGCCTTCGGCAAGTTCGTCAACGCCGGCCAGACCTGCATCGCGCCCGATTACGTGCTCGTCCCGGAAGGCAAGGAGCGGGCCTTCGCCGACTCGGTGATGGCGCAGGTGCGGCGCTCCTATCCGGCCATCGCCGGCAATGACGATTATTCCGGACTGATCAGCGAGCGCCACCGGCGGCGGCTGGAAGACGCGATCGACGCGGCCCGGGCGGGCGGAGCGACCGTGCTCAGCCACGAGGACGAGGGCGCCCGGGCGGAAGGGAAGATCGGCCCGACGATCCTGCTCGGGGCGCCCGACTCCAGCCTGTTCCTCACCGAGGAGATATTCGGGCCGGTGCTTCCGATCCTGCCCTATCGGAGCCTCGACGAGGCGATCGAGTTCGTTGCCGCCGGCGAGCGGCCACTGGCGCTCTATTGCTTCAGCAACAGCCGCCGGGAGCGGGAGCGGGTGCTCGACGGGGCGATTTCGGGCGGAGTGACGCTCAACGGCACCCTGATGCACGTCGCCCAAGAGAACCTTCCCTTCGGCGGCGTCGGGGCGAGCGGGATCGGCGCCTATCACGGCCACGAGGGCTTCAAGCGCTTCAGCCATGCGAGGGCGGTGCACAAGATCGGCTTTATCAACGTTTTCGAACGGCTGGGGCCGCCCTGGGGGAAGGTGGCTCGGTCGCTTGGAAAGCGGCTGTCCGCACGGCGGTAGAAACGGCGGGCACCGAAGCGAAACTCCCAGCCGGTCGGGCGACGGGTCAGGTTGCTTGTCAAATGCTTTTCTGTCAGTGACTTATCTGGGAGGGCCGCTCGGATTCGGGCGGACGCGGGTCCGGTTCATGCCGGAAGGCCTGCGGACGACGAGGGTCGTTGAATCCAGTGAATGACCGGGAAAGCGGCGGCCGACCCGCAGCCAACGACCAACCTCTGAGCGGGACGAAACTCATGGCCGAGATCAACGGAACCACTGGCGACGATTACCTCCAGGGCGGGAACGGGAACGACCTCGTCCATGGCCTCGACGGCAACGATGTCATCTTCACCTATGACGGCGACGACGAGGCTTTCGGCGACGGCGGCAATGATTATGTGGTGGGCGGCCGCAACGCCGACACATTATGGGGCGGCGAGGGCGACGACGAGCTGATCGGCTTCGACGGCAACGACCTTCTCCGCGGCCAGAACGGGGTCGACAAGCTGCAGGGCGGGCTCGGCGACGACGACCTGCAAGGCGGTGACGGCGCCGACCGGCTCAGCGGAGACGGTTCCGACGCCTACAGCTTCGTCGGCGATGGGGCGGACACGCTCGACGGCGGCGCCGGCAACGATTTCATCCAGGGCGGCGGCGGCAACGACATCATCCTCGGCGGCGCGGATTCGGACGACATCACCGGCGGGGCCGGGAACGACCTCATCGACGGCGGCGAAGGCAATGATTTCATCAACGGCGAGGGCGCGTATCTTTTCGGCACGTCCGACAGCGACCTGGACACGATCACGGGCGGCGCCGGTAACGACTCGATCAGCGCCGGCTATGGCGATAACGTCGACGGCGGAACCGGCACCGACATCCTCTATCTGAGCTTCTATGCGAACTCGGCGGCGGGCGTGACCGCCGACTTCCGCGAGCTCGCCAATAACGGCTCGATGACGATCGGCGGTGCCGTCATCACCAATATCGAATATGTCGGCCGCTACTCGCTGACCCAGTCGGACGACACGATCATCGCCGGCGTTCGAGATCCGAGCTGGAAGTCGCTTGAGATTTCCGGCTGGGGTGGCAATGACGACCTCACCGGTACGTCGGGCGTCGACAATATCTATGGCGGCGACGGCAACGACATCATCCGGGGCATGGGGGGCTGGGATCCCAGCTTCGTCCCCTCGGGCGACCGGCTTCGAGGCGAGGCCGGCGACGACGTCATCTATGTCGGCGACGACGGCGCCGAGGCCAGTGGCGGCCTCGACAACGACATCGTCCAGGGCGGCGCCGGCGGCGACGAGATATATGGCGATGACGGCAACGACTTACTCGGCGGCGGAGCCGGAGCCGACGGAATCCGCGGCGGGTGGGGTGACGACCGGGTCACGGGCGGCGCCGGGGCCGACCTGCTCTGGGGTGGAGACGGAGTCGATACGCTCGATTATTCCCAGGAGGGCGGAAACCAGGACGTTTACGTCAACCTGCGCTTCGGCGGCATGCCCGGGCCCGGACCAAACGGTTTCGTTCCCGCCCAGTCAGCCTTGGACAGCTACGGCAATCTCGAACAGGTCTACGAGTTCGAGAATGTCGTCACCGGCGCCGGCAACGACAGCGTCTACGGTACCGCCATCGCCAACCGGCTCGAGACTGGGGCCGGTAACGACGTGCTCGTCGGCGGCGGCGGCGCGGACGTGATGATCGGAGGTACCGGCAACGACACTTATTGGTTCCTGAGCCAGGATTTCGCCGGTGCTCCGACCGGCACCATCATCGAGCTGGCCGACGGCGGCATCGACGAGGTCGCCACCACGCTCGCCAGCTTCAGCCTCGCGGGCATCGCCGAGGTCGAGAATCTCACCGGGTACAACAACGCCGGTGGGACGCTGACCGGCAACGGCCTCGCCAACGTCGTCACCGGCGCCGGCGGCAACGACGTGATCGACGGCGGCGCGGGCGCCGACACGATGCGCGGCGGAGTCGGCAACGACCTCTACTTCGTCGGCGAGGCGGGCGATGCCGTCGTCGAGAATGCCGGCGAAGGCACGGACGAGGTCCGCACCGCGCTCGTCGTCCACGTCCTCGCCGCGAACGTCGAGAAGCTCACTGCGACTTCGGACATCAATCACGATTTCCGGGGCAATTCGGGCAACAATGCCGTCACCGGCGGGGCCGGCAACGACCTGCTCCGGCTCTACGACGGCGGCGACGACACCGTCCTGGGCGGCGCCGGCAACGACAACATCTTCTTCATCGGCTCGCTGACCGCCGCCGATGTGGTGAACGGCGGCGCCGATACCGACACGCTGGTCCTCCAGGGGGCCTATGGCGCGCTGACGCTCACCGCCAACATCACCCAGATCGAGAACATCTCGCTCCTCGCGGGGTTGAACACGAACTTCGGCGAGCCGGGCACCAACCGCTACGATTATTCGATCACCACCAGCGACGCGAACTTCGCCGCGGGCGTGCAGGCTCGGATCAACGGCGCCGCTCTGCTCGAGGGCGAGGACTTCACCTTCGACGGAAGCGCCGAGACCGACGCCAAGTTCGTCGTCTATGGCGGCAAGGGCAAGGACACCCTGACCGGCGGCCTCGGCAACGACATCTTCTTCTAC
>Ga0190273_10000587_pt1 | contig 13339 bp, 13 predicted proteins | sample Popmic504IS_FD_134513 | JGI IMG/M metagenome (GOLD analysis project Ga0190273, IMG submission 134513) | Populus adjacent soil microbial communities from riparian zone of Shoshone River, Wyoming, USA - 504 IS | ecosystem: Environmental > Terrestrial > Soil > Riparian zone > Trees stand | place...
TTACAAGCCTGAGCAGATCGTAGATATGGTAACCGAAGGCACTGCTACGGGGTATGTGTCAAAGGTTAAAGGCGCGCCAGACGCGTCAAATGTTGAACTCAATCCTGCTGTACTGCAAAAACTAGGCGGCTTCGTCAGTGAAAGCGACGACTTCATTTTGACTAACATTCCACACAACACTAACTTGATAAAGTTGCTGCAGCGTATTCGTGATGAATCGCATCGTTTTGCAGTCAGCTATCACTCAGTATTAAAGCAGAAGCGTCAGATTGCCAGTGTCTTAGATGATATTCCGACCATTGGCCCAACGACACGTAAGACTCTGCTAAAGACTTTCGGCAGCGTACGTGGGGTTATGCAGGCCCGCGATTGGGAGTTGGAAAAGGTGGTTGGCGAGAAAAAGTCGATCATCTTAAGACAATATTTGCTGCCGCTCAAGAGAGAGCAAAAGCAATCATACTTGGAAGAAGGTCAGGACGCTGGTATGAAAAACGCGGAATAGGTAATTGTTGAGGATTACCTATTCCGCGCACGGCGCACGATCTCGTTTGACGCCTTGGTGCAGGGGCGGCTGATGTAGTTGGATCATTCCCTGGATAGCGCGCATTCGTCGGTTTGACGCAGGAAATCGCGGATATCTGCGGCATTGATGTCCATCCTGTAGACAATACCGCCGGGCGGCTGGAAGAAGAAATCCACGTGGTCTCGCACTGGGTCGGGTGTGACGATAAGGTATGTCTGATCGATCCAGAGGTAACACTCAACGATTGAGCGCAACAGATTGCGTTCAATCACCAGCCGACTGTCGTTGAGCATGATGTGGACAATTTGTTGGCTGTCCATCGAAAAGGCGAAGACTGCATTATTGGCAGGGGTGCTTCGTCCTCTCAAAACGGTAACCATTCCCCGGGTGTCGATATCGACCTGGATGTCGTGCTGATCGGCCATTGTTCAGCTCGCTTTCGCATTGGCGGAACGTGCGCTTTTCTAGCAGATGCCTGAAAAGTAATTTAGTTTATATAACTAATTACGACGATAGTCAATGCGATCTATGTGATTGAATCGTGAATAAGCGTTGTGTATTGTGCGTGTCCACCGCATCGTCCCATGCAACGGCTGCGCGAGCGTGTATACTGGAAATTTGAGACTTCAAATTATAAACTATGCAAAAACCAAATGATCATGGACAGGATGATAGATAATAACGACAGATGAAAGACACGACTATAGGCTTTTCCCAGGAATTTTACAGCGATAACCGCCGACGATTACGAGAGTTGTATGCTGACACGTCGGCTCCGATTGTATTAACGGCCAACGGCCAGTTGCAACGCAATGGAGACAATGCCTTCCGTTTTCGCCAGGACTCTAACTTTTGGTATTTGACGGGTGTCGACCACCCCGATGTCGCGCTGGTGATGGATGGTGATGACGAATATCTGATTGTCCCAGAGCGCGATGTTATTCGTGAAACCTTTGACGGCAGTATTGACCCAGAGGCCCTGAAACGCAGTTCTGGCGTGGCCGAGGTGCTGGTTGATGAAGATGGTTGGAAGCGGCTCGGTAAACGACTGAAAAGCAGCAAGCGTGCTGGTGTCTTGGCGCCATCGCCGGGTTATATTGAGTGGTATGGATTGTATAGCAACCCGGCGAGAGCCAGGCTGGAAGCTAAGATCAAAAGTTATAATTCCAAAATTGAGTTTATCGACCTGCGCGATGAAATGATGCAACTGCGTGTTATCAAGAAGCCGACAGAGATCGCCGCTATCCAGCATGCTATCGATGTAACGATTGATGGCTTGCAGTATGTCACCGATAAGCATCGGTTGGCGGGCTATGAGCATGAGTATGAGGTAGAAGGCGATTTGACTGCGCGCTTTCGGCGCCGTAACTGCGGCCACTCCTTTGATCCGATTGTGGCCGGTGGCATGCGGGCGTGCCAGATGCACAATACAGACAATATCGGTGATTTGAACCGCAATGAATTGTTGCTATTCGATGTCGGCGCCGAGTATAAGCTGTATGCGGCAGATATTTCCCGAACGATCAGCCTCAACGGTAATCCAAGCGAGCGCCAGCAAGCTGTGCACGCGGCAGTCTGCGCGGCCCAAGACTATGCTTACACATTGTTAAAGCCGGGTACGGTCAACCAGGAGTACGAAAAGCAGATGGAAGCCTTTATGGGCGAAAAACTACGCGAATTAGGGGTGATCGAGGGTTCAACCAGTGAAGAGATCCGTAAGTATTTTCCGCACATGGTGTCCCATTTTCTCGGTTTGGACGCCCATGACGTCGGTGATTACAGTAAGCCGATGCGTCCGGGTATGGTATTGGTGTGTGAGCCGGGCATTTATATTCCCGAAGAGGGGATTGGCGTACGTATTGAGGACTGTGTGCTAATTACTGAAACAGGCTGTGAAGTGTTGAGCCGAGCCTTGTCGCGCGATATTACGGCGTAGATCTGGTATACTAAGTACTAATAAGAAGGTTGAACACCTAGATAAAATTATGAAACTTCCTTTTGCCAAATTCCTGTTACGCTGGTTTGTTTGTAGCCTTGGGCTATGGATTGCTGCCGGCTTACTTTCGGAGCGGATCAGCTACCAGAATGAGCTAAGTGTGATCGTGACTGCTGGTTTGTTGCTAGCAGCTATCAACACGGTTATCCGTCCGGTATTGGTCCTACTGAGCTTGCCGGCGATTTTGTTGTCGCTAGGTCTGTTCATGGTAGTGATCAATGGCTTTACGGTCTTTTTGGCCAGCAAGCTCTATTCATCGCTGGAAGTCACTAACTTCTGGGCGGCGATGTTAGCCGGAATTATCATCGGTTTAGTAAATTATCTGGTTTCCGCTATACTTGATACCAGAGACGAATGATTTTTCGAGCTGAAGGAGATATGTAATGCAATGGTATAACTATGTAACGATTGGATCGATGTTGCTACTGACCTTATTGATTTTGGTCCAGACGCGTGGCGCATCGCTGGGCGCCGGTTTGGGCAGCTCAGGCGAAATCAACACCGAACGCCGTGGTAGCGACAAGACTATCTTCCAGCTGACGATTATTACTGCCATTATCTTTTCTATCTCACTACTGCTCAGCGTCATTCTTTAAGCACCAGTGACGTTATTGCTAAGCTAAGGGGTTAGCGACTATGCAGCCGCAAAATACTCAGGAACGAATCCAACGCCTGTTCCGTAAGCGCAGGCACCAGGCCGAGCAAATTGGTGCTATGGCCGAAGACCAGTTGGAGCGCAATTTAGTACGTAGGTTTAGCAGCCTGTATTCGGTGCGTCGTTTTATTACAGTGTGGGTGCTGCTTTGCGTGTTATTAATTGGTGGTGTCGTAGCCCAAACTCGGGCGCTAGGAAGTTATTATCAGGCGTTACAACCGGCGCCAGGTGGTATCTACCGTGAAGGTATCATCGGCACCTATACCAATGCTAACCCGTTGTACGTTACTGGCCAGGTGAACGATGCCGTTTCTAAACTATTGTTTGCCAGCTTATTTAAGTACGACCAACATAATAAGCTGATTGGTGATCTAGCCGAGCGTTACGACGTAGATGCTAATGCTACTACATACACCATTAAGTTGAAGCCGAATTTGAAATGGCACGATGGCCAGCCGTTGACTGCCCAAGACGTAGTCTTTACCTACCAGACCATCCAGAACCCTAACGCCCAGTCGCCGCTGACGGTTAGTTGGCAAAACGTGACGGTCAGCGCTAGCGATGACCGCACGGTGGTTTTTAAATTGCCCAATCCACTAAGCTCGTTCCCGCATTCTTTAACCAACGGCATCATCCCTAAGCACTCGTTTGCTTCTACTAGCGTCGATAACTACCGCTCAGTGCCGTTTAACACTGTTCGTCCAGTCGGCTCGGGGCCATACCAGATAAAGACTATTGAAGTGAAAGGTAATTCGCCGAGCACTCGCGAAGAAGAGATTGAGCTTGTGCCGTTTAAAAACTATCACGGTGGTTCAGCTGCTATTAGCTCGTTTATCATCCATACCTATCCTGACCAAGAGCGAATGGTTGGCGACTTCAAAGGCCGTAAGCTGAATGCTATGGTCGGGTTGCAAGAAATACCCGAAGCGGTCAAGGACGTTGATAATTTGCAAACTACGACTATGCCACTGACTGCCGCCAATATGGTCTTCTTTAGGACGACCAGCGGCGTGTTGGCTGATAAGGCAGTGCGCCAAGCTCTAGTTGGTGGGACAGATGTTGCTTCATTGACCAAAGATTTGCAAAAGCCCGTGGTGCCGGTACGTGAACCGTTCTTGCCAGGTACGCCAGGCTATGACCCTGCATTAGGGCAATTGCGTACTTCGACTGAGGCTGCCAAGGCATTGCTCGACAAAGCAGGTTGGCTAGTCGGCAAAGGCGGTGTCCGTTACAAAGATGGTCAACCGCTGACCTTTAAACTGTATGCCCAAAACGTTAAAGAATACCGGATGATAACTGATGGCTTAAAGCAGCAGTGGCGTGGATTAGGGGCAGACCCCCAGATATATCTGCAAAGCGACACAGACTTACGTGATATGGTAGCTTCGCACAGCAAGGAAACACAGAGCTATGATGCTTTACTCTATGGCATTTCGCTTGGTGTTGACCCGGATGTCTTCGTGTATTGGCATAGCAGCCAAGCGGATGTGCGGTCTGCTTCACGTTTGAACTTATCTGAATATACTTCTTCTGTGGCAGACTCTTCATTAGAAGATGGCCGCACTCGCCAAGACCCTGTATTGCGCGCTGTTAAATACGCCCCATTCCTACGGGCATGGCAGGATGATGCTCCTGCCTTAGGCTTGTACCAGCCACGCTTTTTGTATGTGACCCGTGGCCAAGTCAGTGGTTTGCGAGACCGGTCTATTACGGCCGATACCGACCGCTTCAATAACGTCAATGAGTGGATGGTACGTTTCGTGCCGAAAACTGTTGATCGGTCTGAGAAGTAGCTGTCGCTCCGTACCTCTTGTAACAAAGGTTAAAATAGGCTACAATTGCCGCTGTTACACCACATGCGGATGTGGCGGAATTGGTAGACGCGCTAGTTTCAGGTACTAGTGTCCGCAAGGACGTGGAGGTTCAAGTCCTCTCATCCGCACCATAGAAAAAGACCTAGCCATTTTTGGGTTAGGTCTTTTCCTATGGTCTTAATCGTGCCGTGGAGTTCAGGATCATGCCTATCACGGCTCAAGCTTGCTGCTGCAATGAATCCTTTTTGTAAAGTCTAGGCTGATGGCATATCAACAAAAGCGAAGACGATAGTATGTGTATCATCATGTTGATGTCGGCTTTTATTTGATTGTCTTGAATTGAAGCGGTCAATATATCGAGAACGGCTTGTTTGGCGACTGGCGTGCTGTATATGTTCAGAAAAGTATCCGCTGCTTGAAGCAGATCGCCTAGTAGAGGTATTTTTTATTTGTGGTTATTTCGAGAGGACACGCAATGCAGCGCTCACCAACTCATCTGCTATTTCATCTTCAGAAAGTTCCTGCCTACAGTCTTGCTGAAATCGTCCGGCGTTTTGCGCTATGGCGAACGCTGCCCGCGCACGTAAAAGAGAAGAAGACGATGGGGTAGGGCCAGCAAGAAGCAGAACAATTTGTTCGCAGTTTTCTACGACATTATGATGCGTCAGGTATTCACGTACGGACAAATCGTTAGACAATGCAGTAAGCCAGCCCGACTTCATCGCGCCATCAATGTAGGCTCGAAGCAATGTCTCGGCAGATAGGTGTTCTTTACTGGCTCGAGCGGTCAGATTTGCAAGCCCCCCGATGAACGACTCAAGCAGCGCCTCAAGCAGATCTTCTTTAGAGTGAAAATAGTAAAACACTGCAGCCTTGCTCGTTCCAGCGTCCTCGGCTATATCGGCGATTGAAGTCGCAGCATATCCCAGATTGCCGAACAAACGCCGGGCTGCAGTAAGTATTGCTTGCTGCAGCCCCTCTGGTTGTTTAGGACTAGGCATGAGTAGTCTCAAGTACGATTTTTCCTTGTAGATGTCCTGCATCGCCTCGTTTATGGGCTTTACGCGCATCGGCAAGGGGATACACGCTGTCAATGGCTACCCGAAGCGTAGCGGCGTCAAAGTATTCATTCAAAGCACGTAGATTCTTACCGCTTGAATACGCCTGCTTCCCCATGACCGTGATGTCTCGTTCGGCAATCTTAGCCATATCAAGCGGAGCGAAATTAACAGGGATCATCACTCCTCCGTGCTTAATCAAAGGTATGAAACCATTCAATTCGGCGCCACCCACGGTGTCAAACACTGCATCCACTTCGTGTTCCCACTTCAGGGGGTCATTTTTAGTGTAGTCGATAATCTCATCTGCACCGATTGAACGGAGGAATTCCTGGTGTCTACCCGATGCCACAGCAATTACACGAGCGCCTTTTAACTTGGCGAGTTGTACAGCAAAGTGACCAACGCCGCCAGCCGCACCGGTTATCATTACAGTTTGACCCTTCTTGATAAGGTCAAGCTCATATATTTGTTGCCACGCGGTAAGTGCAGTCATTGGAGCGGCCGCAGCTTGTACATGCGTGAGTGATGCTGGCTTAGGCGCTAAATCCGTTACTGGCGCGACTGTATATTCAGCGTGTGTTCTTCCTCCGCCTTTTGTTTTAGGGCTAAAAGGTGGAAACTTGATGAGCCCATAAACTTCATCGCCAATCGCTAATTCAGTAACGTTTTCGCCTAGGCCCACCACTATACCAGATAGGTCTGAGCCCGGTATTGATGGCCTCATAATCGAAGGGCGAAACTTTGGCGGAAGATCAATAAAACCCGTGCGGCTACGAAGATCTGCTGGATTAATACTTGCGGCATGTACTGCGATGAGTACCTCGCCTTTGCCGGGTTTGGGGCGATCGATTTCTTCATAGCGGACTACCTCACTACCGCCTGACTTTAAAATAACTACAGCACCCATTGTTTCAATAGACATAGCTTGCTCCCATTATGTGTAATCTGATGTGTCGTTTTGACGATCGGTCAGTGATAAATGTATTTCATTTCTGACCGATCGTCAAGTTATTATAATTACGCGTCTAACAGGTGATCGGGACGTTTTGTATGCAAGTCTTGCTCACTGTTGTAGAAATTTACAGCACATACATTCTACAAACCGACTAAAGTTCTATAATCGTCCTTTAGGCTGCACCAGGTCAACAATCCCAGCTTGTATGAGCTTAAAAACTCATTCACACCTGGGATGTTTGATATTCCCGATGGCCTACAGGCTATTTCTGCGCATCCTGAAAGAGTCTATCTAGCATTTTGTCATCGACATCTTCAAGAGAGCCAACGACGGCATCGGCAAAGCTAAAATCTTCATGACGCGTAAGCTCGGTAGGTACGGCCACTACTCGCATTCCAGCGGCGCTAGCCGCCTGTGCACCCTTAACTGCATCTTCAAGAGCGACACAGTATCTAGGCTCTATTCCTAGGGCAGATGCTGCTTTTAGGTAGATATCTGGCGCAGGCTTTCCGTGTATGACTTCATCGCCTGACACTACGACATTAAAGTAGTGTGTAATACTAAGACGATCAATAATCATATCGATATGCTCACGTATAGAGGAAGAGGCTATTGCTATGTGCTGTCCGTGCATATGCAAGTTCTTTAGAAGCTTGATCAGCCCTGGCATAGGAGTGACTTCATCCTGCAACAGCCCAAGGTGGATGTGGCTCTTTTTACGTGATAGCTCAGCAACATCCGCATCCAGGCCGTACAGCCTTCCAAACCGTTCCCAATTGGCTTCGGCACTAATGCCGGAGATATGAATAACGCCTAGCGCATTTGGCATAGGCGTTATCCCGTATTGTTCTAGCACTGCTTTGAAAGATTGATGGTGAAGATACTCAGTATCAACCATCAGGCCGTCCATATCGAATATGACGGCTTTTAATAAACCTTGTCGCGTATTACTAGGTTGCGGAAGCACCCAGCATACCCAACTTATCGAGTCCGAGCAGCGCCACTTCTACATCGGTCATTTGTCCTGATCTGACTATTTTCATGAACTCTGGCAGATCAATGAGTTTTAGATTCAAGAATTCACTATCATCAAGCTCCTGGTCGCCGACGCGCTTACAGTTAGTAGCCACAAAACACGAGCGGTCCATAGTGTAATAAGCGTCATCAACGCACTGCGTTACGAACTGCATATCACCTTCGTAGCCTGTTTCTTCGCGAAGTTCCCGGATTGCCGCCTGTTCTGAAGTTTCGCCTTCGTCAATAAAGCCGCCCGGCAGCTCATTAAGGGTCTTGTTAGGCCCCGGCCGGAATTGTTCTACGGTTAGTACTTTGTTATCTTCTGTAATTGCCAGGATGCATACAGCCGGGTTGGTAATCTTGATATAGAAGTTCTTGGTTTGACCGTCAGGCATCTCATAGGTGCGCTCTTCGATCTTAGTGAACTTATCGAAAACAATCTCAGACTTCAGTAATTTCCAACTCATATGCCATGTCCTTGCTTGTTAAATCTTCTTATATACTAACATGCCTACTTGGTCCGAAGTGTCAACGACATAATCTGCACAGCCTGAGGATGCGGAACGAAGATACGCAGTATGTGGTAGATCTACCAAGGTATATCGCCATTGCAGGTATGTCTCCGCCAGCCTTGAAGCCGGGTCTTTCAATTGTTCGCGGGCAAAGATTCTTTGCAGTAGGGCGTCATCATCGCGGACGTCAACCCTCACTCTGCTGTCCATGAGATCACCGTGGTATGCATGGAGGCCAACTCCCTCGGTTATAATAATCCCACCTGGATACACGCGCACCGGCTGAGTAATTTCGCTCCTGCCTGTAGAGCGGTTGTATGTACTAGGGATAATGAGTGTCTGGGGTTCGGCCGCGGACAACATAATATCTGTAGCTGCTTCTAATACCTGGCGGTACCTAGCATGCTCCCAAGCTGCCCCACTGTACTCGGCAACACCCATTCTTCCTTCAACTATTGATTGGTAGGCGATGTGCCGAGTATCGCGATCAGTCAAGAGATAGTCCAATGGCAAAATTGTGACAGGCAGTCCTTGCCGCTCGTAATGTTCGACTAAGCTTTGAGTAAGCGAGGTTTTGCCTGAGCTTGTTGGGCCATCGACTGCAATGACGCCGGGAGCATCCATGTAAGCTATTACTTCAGATATTTTTGCGTATGATTCAAACTGGCCCGCAGATAATTCGTATACCCCACTCATTAAGTATGCTTCGAGAGTATCTTTTGCTTGGTCAATCCTACCTTCGTTAAATGGTGTGCTCATTCTGCAGTTCCTCATATGCTTGATTTAGATAGTATGTCCCCAGGATGTAAGAAGCCATAGCGCTCCAGGTAGTCCCGTCGGTGAACAAGCGGAATGGAATATCGGCAAGATAGTGGGTAGCCTCGGCAAACGCTATACGCTGTCGCCAATGTGGCTCATGGCTGATTATTTTATTTTTGAACAGTGCGTTAGCTTCTAACATCCCGAATAGTCCGGCATGTAGCTTTCGACTGACTGGCGGGATTTTTTCAAAGTCTATAGTGTATCCATCGTCAACCTTCGATACCATGGTTTGGTCCCCTAGTATAAACTCGCCAAATCCACTGAGTGTAAATGTGAGCTTCGCAAAATCATAAAGCGGATCCCAAAGCCCGATGTGTCCACGCGGGTCTATCAATTTAGTAGTACTAGTCTGTGCCATATAAATAGTATTTAGTAATGTCATATCTCCATGGAAGCAAAAACACTCGAGGCTAGGTAATAAATAGCGCCTAAGCTGTGTATTGGTCAGTAGGTCGGCTAGCATCACATGGGGCGCAAGGTAGTCTTTGCCGTTAATGTGGATAGTATCGTTTGCCTGAACTATGTCTTTTATTGGCTGTAGGCGCGCCAGGGAACGCTCAATATAATACGCATCAAGCGCTCTATCCGCATCTTTCACCGGAACGCAATGATCTAAGGCGTTTACGCAGATGGTATTAATAAACTCCTGGAGGCTGTGCTGATATTGGCTAAACGTTCGAGCATTACTTCTGATGGACTCATAGAAGTTGGGGCCATCGAGATACTCGATTGTCTCGGAAGAAAATGTGGGAGTTATCTCTGAATCGATCAACTTTGGATATAATGATGCCAGCTTGGGTTTATATTGAGCAATATGCTTGTAATACTCGATTTCTTTTGCCACTTTTGCTATGCCATTACCTTCTACGCCATCCCGAAAAGCGACTTTTCTAACTTTTGGCGTGTGGTCTGACCCTTCAACGATGCATAGATATGCGGCGGAACTTCCCTTTAAAAGTTTGACGACATGTTCGTCGGGCAGCAAGAAGTCATTAATTGAACGAGTATTAATCATCTCGTGGTAGCACTGCTGCTTATGGTGGCGCAGGGTAGTGATAAGCCCAGCGGCGAACGGCATAGGTTGTCCGATTATAGTTCTAAGTTCAATATCTGCCGGAGGCATGACTATGCTTGTTACACTCGATACTGGAGCAGCACTTTCGAGCGCCCCATATGCTGTTGGCGTTAAGGAGACTATTGTGTTGCTAAGATCTTCCGTATCCGTTAGAGTGCCCGATTTGCAATCAATAATACCAGATATATTCTTGCTTATCACGGAGTTGATTAAGGTATTAATGTCAGTGGAATATACAAAATCACGCTTTTCCCTGGTATAAGTAGCTCCATGTCCCGTCAGCCTACCGACGATAAGCTTTGGGATAAGTCTCGGATTTTCATAGTCGGGCCCATATGAATTTGTAACTCGCAGTATGGTAGCATTGGCAATTCGCTGTGCCATAACCTCGCCTAAGAACTTGGTGAGTGCGTAGTTGTTGAACTTAGAAAAAGGGAAATCGTCGTTCTCCGCAATAAACTGGTCTGCAAGAACTCGCAGATCATATAGCTTGCTGCTAGGTTTGAAGCGTTTTGCGCAGAACGCCTCAAGCCTGTCGGCTAGTTTAGAAATTGTTTCTTCATCCGATAGCGTATATATCATCTCGGAGGAAATATAGACAAGCTTAGGCGGAGAGTCCTGTTGGGCGCAAGACCGTGCGATCAAAGCAGTCAGCATTACATTTGTCGCAATATAGTCTGCGATTGAAATGTTGTTCGCATTGAGTATCTCGGCGCAATGTACTACGGCATCAGCGTCGGTAAAACGGCCTATAAAATCTGCACTATATGTATGGCCATCTTGGAAATCAAAGCGTTCAACAGTAGTTAAAGTAGGCATTGAGCGCAGGCGGGCGCCTGCTCTGGCAAGTACGTTGATTGATTCGGCTGCAGTATGGGCAATAAAGCTGCCGCCGATATCTCCCGTTGCACCGGTTATTGCAATTTTCATCCTCTTCCTGCCATTTCGAGGACGAAGCCTCCTAGTAGTCTGTGGTCGGCTAGGTAAACGCTATGCTCAGGAAGCCTGGAGAGCGTCGAGGCAGTCATGTCAGTGCCAACGGCAACTGGATGGCCAAGACCATCAAGCTCTAGCATTGGCAAATCATTATGGTCGTTGCCTGCAGCTAATGTAGTCCTTAGGTTAAGTCCTGCAAGGTCTGCAATGATTGCAGCCGCACTCCCTTTGTCGGCACCCATAGGCATAAAGTTAACATTACTGCCTCGCGTATAATACTTTACATTTTGCGGTATGTCTTGCGGTGCACCCTCTCTTGTCTTGCAAGTTATCATGCATGGGCGATGTGCACTGATAACTTCAAAGAATGTTTCATTGGAGCCGGTAAAAACATCCGCATTGTCGGCGTATAGGGTGCCTAGACGCTCAGCCTCTTTCGGATCTGGAACCCATACTTTGGATTTGCTACGAGGTGCCTCGGGCTGGAACGACACATAGTGGAAAGGTTTGTCGGCTCCGGCGATATATCCATGCACGGAATCTGTTTCATCATTAGATAAGGGCACATAATGAAGGTTGTCGCCACTTGTACTGTCCATAATACGAGCCCCGTTCTCTAATGCTACGGGCATGCCTGAAGTTACCTTTAGGGCGGGATTTTCCGTCACGGCCTGGCGAAATCGAGTGTATCCGCGTGCAGTGAGGATCGTTATGGCAAAATGACGACTTTGTGGCTGTAGGGCTTCTTCTAAGCCATCATATAAGCGGCCGTGTCCATCAATAGTCGTGCCGTCTAAGTCAAAAAGACATGCTTCAATCATCTTGGCAACTCATAATATTCCATATGGTCAGCCTCCGCCGGCATGCCATTAGAGCGCAGCTGCCGTACTAACGTTGATGATGCAGGGGCGCAATCATAAGGTAATTCTTCTACCAAGGTAATCGTAGTGTCGAAGCGGTCTCTTAAATAGTCGGCGTCTTCAACTAGTTTTGACGGGTCATCGGTCTGCCGACGCACGGCATACATATGCATTCTCGGTTCCAATAGGCGCTCAATGGACTTGTCTGTAGCGCGTTCTGCCCGCACCGCAGCAGCATCAAGCATAAGCTTGTCACTGCCTATCGTCCAACGGAGTTCCGGGTCTCCTGCGCTATCTGCAAGTAATTTCATCTGTCCAAGCCCTCGTGAGGCCAAACCGACGCCGCCGGGTATGTCGACTTGCGTAACCCTTGTAGTATCTAGCAGAGTAGTCTTTATAAACCGTTCCTCTGAGTCTTCATAACGCTGTTCGTATGGGCTGTGAAATTGCGGTTTACGCGGGTGTCTACCCATGACATGAACGAGAGCGCTAGACGATCCACCCGCTGTGTTTAGCGTGGACTGTACAGCGATACGGTGTCCTATATGTTGAGGATCAAAAGTGCCAAGGTATTGTAGGTACGATCTATTACTGTGCCACTCGGTTATCGCATCTTTGTTATCAAGAACCAGTTCCATAGCCAATGACAGCTGGCCGATTGTCGTGGCGAGCTTCGGTAAAGTTTCGATCGAAGCAGGATCTCCTTGGGCGGCCAGCAATGCATGTCTGGCAAAATATTCATGTTTGTAGCCGTCTGTACCGTCCAAACCTGTCGCGGGTAGATTTTCCAAGTTTTTCCAAGCATGCGCAAATCCTTCGAGTAAGTCAGGCCGTAGTACGGACAAAAAGCTAGGAGATCTGCCGTCTTTAAGTTTTGCGGATGCGTATGATATTGCCAGGTCATGGTAGCCTTCGTTCATTGACAATAATACCTGCTCGGGTAATGTTGCTTCAGCGTACGCTGGACCTATCGGTATTCCGCTACTCACTATGTTCCTTATGTCTATTGACGCCAAAAACTTATACGTATGACGTAGAGTGTATGTTTAATATCACGTTAGCGGCTATTTTACTAGCGTAGACGGGCTTTTTACTTAGCCATTGCATAATGAA
>Ga0190273_10000588_pt1 | contig 13300 bp, 9 predicted proteins | sample Popmic504IS_FD_134513 | JGI IMG/M metagenome (GOLD analysis project Ga0190273, IMG submission 134513) | Populus adjacent soil microbial communities from riparian zone of Shoshone River, Wyoming, USA - 504 IS | ecosystem: Environmental > Terrestrial > Soil > Riparian zone > Trees stand | place...
GAGCGAGAGCCTCTACGAGGCCGACCCGATGGCCCGGCCCTATGTGCTCAAGCCAGTCAACGAAGGCTCGTCGGTCGGCGTCGCCATCGTCGCGGAAGGCGGCAATTACGGGAGTCCGATCGGGCGCGAGAGCGAGGGGCCGTGGCGGCATTTCGAGCGCCTGCTCGCCGAGCCCTTCATCCGCGGCCGCGAGCTGACCGTGGCGGTGCTCGGCGACGAGGCGCTGGCCGTGACCGAGCTCCAGCCCAAATCCGGCTTCTACGATTACGACGCCAAATATACCGAAGGCATGACCCAGCATATCTGCCCGGCCGAGGTCCCCGAGGAGATCGCGGCGGCGGCCATGGCGATGGCGCTCGAGGGCCACCGCGCGCTCGGCTGCCGCGGCTGCTCGCGCGCCGATTTCCGCTGGGACGACGAGCAGGGGCTGGACGGCCTCTATCTGCTCGAGATCAACACCCAGCCGGGCATGACTCCCTTGAGCCTGGTGCCCGAGCAGGCCCGCTACCGCGGCATGAGCTATGCCGAGTTGGTCCAGAAGATCGTGGAGGAAGCGTTATGAGCAAGGCGATCGCGCGCGGCTCGGGACAGCGCAGCAAGGCGAGGGCGCCGGCGCGCGGCAAGGGCCGGGGCGGCCGCTCCGCGCCTCCCGCCCCGGCCCTTCCCGACGCCGTCCGGCGATTCAGCTGGTGGATCCTCTACGGAATGATGATCGCTTTGGCCGGAGCTTTGCTGTGGGCCTTGCGGATCCCGCAGATGGTCGGCGGCACCATGGGCGAGAGCGTCGGCGAGATGGGCTTCGCGCTCAAGCATGTAGAGATCAAGGGGGCGACCCATGTCCGCAAGATCGACGTCTACAACATCGCCTTCGACCAGCCCTCCTCGGCGATGCCGCTGGTCGACCTCGAGGCGACCCGGCAGCGCCTGCTCCAGTTCGGCTGGGTGCGCGATGCCCGGGTATCGAGGCGGCTGCCCGACACCCTGGTCGTCGACATCGTCGAGCGGCAGCCCGCGGCGATCTGGCAGCACAATCAAAAGCTCGCCTTGATCGACATGGACGGGGTGGTGCTTGAGGCGGTCCGGCTCGACGCCATGCCCGATCTGCCGCTTCTGATCGGCCCCGCGGCCAATGTCCACGCCGGCGAGCTGGCGCGCCTCACCCAGTCGGCCCCGAACCTCAAGCCGGCGCTGGCGGGCGCGAGCTGGGTCGGGGGACGGCGCTGGGACCTGCGCTTCCAGTCGGGCGAGGTGCTGGCCCTACCGGAAGGCGAGGCGGCGGCGCGCAAGGCGCTCACCAAATTCGCGAGCATGGACCAGTCGGTGCAGTTGCTCGGCAAGGGCTACGTCAGGATCGACATGCGCGATCCGAGGCGGATGCTGATCCGGCTGCCCGGCGATCCGGGAAGCAGCGTTCCCGAGATCGCTCCCGAAGCGCCGCCGCCGGCGCCGGTCGGCAGCGGCGACGTCGACACCGCCCGGACGATCTGATGAAGCGCCCGACCGTCCAGGCGCCGCGCCGGCTCGTCACCGCCCTCGACGTCGGCTCGTCGAAGGTCTCGGCGCTGATCGCGGAGCCGGGCGACGACGGGCGCCTCAAGATCCTCGGCACCGGCCAGCGCCAGAGCCAGGGCGTGAAGCGCGGCTTCATCGCCGACATGGAGAAGACGGAAGGCGCGATCCGGGAAGCGGTCGAGCAGGCGGAGCGGATCGCGGCGACCAATATTGAGGACGTCTATGTCGGCTTCTCGGCCGGCGGGCTGGTCAGCACCGTCGCCAGCGTCGAGCTTCAGATCGGCGGACGGCGGATCGAGAAGGCCGATATCGACCAGTTGCTCGGCATCGGCCGGGAATCGATCAGCGGCGACGGGCGCATGATCCTCCACGCCCTTCCGGCGCTCTACACGGTCGACGGGCTCGAGGGGGTCAAGAAGCCGCTCGGCCTTCATGCCGACAAGCTCGCGGTCGACATCCACGTCATCGCCGGCGATCCCTCGCCGGTCAGGAACCTCGACCTGTGCGTTCGCTCGGCCCACCTCGGGGTCGAGGCGATCGTCGCTTCGCCGGTGGCGGCGGGGAAAGCCTGCCTCGGCGACGAGGAGCGCGAGCTCGGCGTGGCGCTGGTCGAGCTCGGCGCGGGCGTGACCAACGTCTCGGTGTTCGCCGGCGGGATGCTGCTCGGCCTGAAGTCGATCCCGGTCGGCGGAATCGACATCACCGACGACATCGCCTCGGCCTTCGGGACGAGGCGGGTCGAGGCGGAGCGGATGAAATGCTTCTACGGCTCGGCGACGACGAGCCCGCGCGACAATCACGACATGATCGAGCTGTCGCCGATCGCCGGCTCGGAGGAGGGGACGGAAGCGGCGCGGATCACCCGGGCGCAATTGATCGCCGTCATCCGCCAGCGGCTCGAGCATCTCACCGGCGACATCGCCGCGGCGCTGAAGGATCTCGGCTTCGGCGGGCCGTTCGGGCGGCAGGTGGTCCTGACCGGCGGCGGCTCCGAGCTGAAGGGCATCGCCGATTATGCGCAGGGCGTCCTGGGCCGGGCGGTCCGGATCGGCCGGCCCAATCTGCCGGGGCTTCCGGACGCCCATTCCGGCCCCGGTTTCACGACCCTCGTCGGCCTCGCTTTGTTCGCCGCTTCGGACGAACTGGACCTTCGATCGGTGATGTCGCCGGACCGGATCATGCCGCGCGAGACCGGCGGCAATATCGTCCAGCGGCTGATCAGCGCGGTGCGCAGTGGCTTTTGAGATTCAGGTCGTGACTTTCGGGACTCAGTATCGTGACTTTTGGGACTCACACGGGGGTCCCCACACCGAAAAAATACCATGTCGTTAACTTTTCGCTCGCGCCCAAGAATCGCATAGTGCAAAAGGAGTTAACGATTGGTCCCGTTGGGCGAAAGCAGGGGGAGAGCAAGAATGAGCATCGACTTCATCAGGCCGGAAGTAGATGAACTGAGGCCCCGGATCAGCGTCATCGGAGTGGGTGGCGCGGGCGGCAATGCGGTCGCCAACATGATCGCCAATGACGTTCAAGGCGTGGACTTCATCGTCGCCAATACGGACGCTCAGGCGCTCAACGCCTCGCCCGCCGACCAGCGCATCCAGCTCGGCCTTCGCATCACCCAGGGTCTCGGCGCCGGCTCGCGTCCGGAGATCGGCAAGGCCGCCGCCGAAGAGGCGATCGAGGAGATCGAAAAGGCGCTCGACGGCGCTCACATGTGCTTCATCGCCGCCGGCATGGGCGGCGGCACCGGCACCGGCGCCGCTCCGGTCATCGCCAAGGCGGCGCGCGACCGCGGAGTCCTCACCGTCGGGGTCGTCACCAAGCCGTTCAGCTTCGAGGGCAACCGCCGCGGCCGCTCGGCCGACGCCGGCATCGCCGAGCTTCAGGCCCATGTCGACACCCTGATCGTCATCCCCAACCAGAACCTGTTCCGCATCGCCAATCCGAACACGACCTTCAAGGAAGCGTTCCAGATGGCCGACGAGGTGCTCCAGCAGGGCGTCCGCGGCATCACCGACCTGATGGTCATGCCCGGCCTCATCAACCTCGACTTCGCCGACGTCCGCTCGGTGATGGGCGAGATGGGCAAGGCGATGATGGGCACCGGCGAGGCCTCCGGCGACAATCGCGCCATCGAGGCGGCCGAGAAGGCGATCGCCAATCCGCTGCTCGACGGAGTGTCGATGAAGGGCGCCCGCGGAGTCATCATCTCGATCACCGGCGGCGAGGACATGCGCCTGATGGAGGTCGACGAGGCCGCAAGCCACATCAAGGAGCTGGTCGATCCGGACGCCAACATCATCTGGGGCTCGGCCTTCAACAACGAGCTCGAGGGCAAGATCAGGGTCTCCGTCGTCGCCACGGGCATCGATGCCGAGGCGGTGACCCAGGCGCCGCCGATGCCCGCCAAGGTCTTCACCTTCCCCGGCGCCCGCACCGCCGCTCCGGTCGCCGAGGCGCCGAAGATCACACTGACTCCGCCGGAGCCGGCGGTCGAAACCGCCGCCGCGATCGAGGAGCCCATGCCCGAGCCCGAAATCGCCGAGGAGACGGCGGACGAGCTGACTCTCGACGAGCCGGTCGCCGAGGCGGAAGCGGGCGACGAGCTTCTGCTCGACGCGGCGATGCTGGGCGACGAGGACGATGGCGGCGAGAGCTTCATCGAGGAGGATTTCGCCGGCGGACCCGAGAGCGTCGCGCCCGGCACGCGCAGCTGGATCGACGGCGAGCCCGAAGCGGCGGCCGAGCCCGAGGCTCGCCCGGCGCGCGAGGGCGGCACCCTGTTCGAGCGCATGTCGAGCATCGCCCGAGGCGCCGCCAAGGCCCAGGTCGAGGAGGAGCCCCAGCCCCGCCTCCGCCGTGACCCGCTCGACATCCCGAGGTTCCTGGGCAGGCAGAACAATCAGTAGCGCGTCGTCCCGGCGAAGGCTGGGACCCCAGCGAGAAATTGCTTCGGCGCCTTTCACCCGCTGGGACCCCAGCCTCGCTGGGGTGACGGCAACGTCCGTCTAAGCGCCAGAACCTCTGATTCTTCAGCCACTTACCCCTCCACCATGCTTCGCATGGTCCCCCTCCCCGCGGCTTCGCCGCAGGGAGGCAACACCTGAACGCACGGCGGTTGCCCCATCGGGAACCACCCGCTCTAACCCCATCATGACTTCATTGCGGAGGGGCGTCCGGCTCGGCTTGGCCGTGCTGGGTGCGGGGACAATGTATATAGCCGCGCCAGCCGCGGCACAGGGCACGGGCGTCTTCACGGAGAGCCCGAATGCCGCGCTGTCGCGCAACCTTCGAAGCCTCGCCGCCAATCCGAAGAGCGTCACCGCCCTGATGGGCGCGGGCAAGGCCGCGCTCGATCTCGGCGATGCCCAGGCGGCGCTGACCTTCTTCGCCCGGGCCGAGGAGCAGATGCCCAGCGACGGCCGGGTCAAGATGTGGATCGCCTCCGCTTTGGTCCAGCTTCAGCAGCCGCACGCGGCGCTCAAATTCTTCCGCGACGCCACCGATCTCGGAGTTCCGGCTGCCGAAATCGCCCGCGACCGGGGTCTGGCGCACGACATTGCGGGCAATCCCCGCGAGGCGCAGCGCGACTATCGGATCGCTCTTCAGAAGGGCCGCGACGACGAGGTCACCCGCCGGCTGGCCTTGTCGCTGGCGATCAGCGGCGAGCGCGAGCCCGCCCTGCGGCTGCTCGAGGACCAGCTGCTCGTCCGCGACCGCGCCGCGGAGCGCGCCCGGGCGCTGGTGCTGGCGCTGACCGGCGACACCGCCGGAGCGACCCGGGCGGTGCAGGCCGCCATGCCGGGGCCGCAGGCGGGCGCGATGAGCCCCTTCCTGGCGCGGCTTCCGACCCTGTCGCCGGCCGAGCGGGCGCTGGCCGTCCATCTCGGCGTCTTCCCCGGCGACGGCCGAACCGCCGCCCCGTCCACTTACGCGGCGAACGATTTCGCCAACGCCGTCACCGATGCGGGCCGCCCGGATCCGAGCCAGGGATCGCTCGCCCGCCGTTCGCCCCAGCCCGAGCCGGTCTCGACCGCTCAGCGCCGCCGCCCCGGCAGCGAGGGCGGGCTCGCCCCGGCGGTCCGCCGGACGACGACGATCCGCCCGGTCGCCAGATCCGGCGGCGAGGAGGCGCTCGCCGGCGTGAGGAAAAGCGATACGCCGCGCCGCCCGGCCGCAAGCCCCGGCTTCAGCGAAGGCAATCGGCGCCTGGCCTTGATGCGCGGCTACGAGCCAAGCCCGCGGCGCAAGCCGAAAACGCAGCCCAAGCCGGAGCAGACCGCCCCGACCCCGACGCCGGCGGCACCCGAAGCCACCGTCGCGGCGGCCGAAACCAGGATCGCCGCCACCGCCGCCCCGCCGCCGGCGGGCGTCCCGCAGGTGCCGCCTCCGATCGTCGTCGTCGATTCCACTCCGACGCCGCAGCCGGCCGAAGTGCAGATCGCCGACCTCGAGCCTTATTCGCTGCCGCCTCAGCCTCAGCCTCAGCCTGAACCCCAGCCACAGCCGGCCGAGATCCGGATCGCCGAAGTCCTGCCGCCCGCTCCGCCGCCCCAAGCCGAAGCGGTGCCCACGGGCATCCGGCTGGCCGATCTTTCGGCGACGATCGCCGATATCGCCGAGCCGAAGCCCGCCCGCGCCGCGCCTGCCAAGCCGAAACCCGCGGCCCGCGCCGCCACCGTCGCGGTCAAGAAGCCGAAGGCGGAGCCGCCGGCCGAGCCCAGCCGGATCTGGGTCCAGATCGCGGGAGGCGCCGCCAAGGCCGCGCTGCCGCGCGAATTCGCCCGCCTGAAGGCGAAAGCGCCGAAAGTGTTCGGAGCCCGCGGCGCCTACACCGCCCCGCTCAACGCCACCAACCGCCTGCTCGTCGGCCCCTTCGCGAGCTCGAAAGAGGCGCAGGCCTTCGTCAACCAGCTCAAGGCCCAGGATCTCAGCGGCTTCGCCTGGACCAGCGCGGCCGGGCAGAAGGTCGAGAAGCTGCCCGCCAAGTGAGGCCGCCGGCCCTTTATGCCTGCGATCCCGCGGCCTCGCGCGGCCGGCTTCACGGCGAGCCGCAAACGGGGCAGAGGGGCCCGCGCGACTCCTTCCAGCGCGATCGCGACCGGATCATCCATTCGATCCCGTTCCGCCGCCTGCGCCACAAGACCCAGGTCTTCGTCGCGCCCGACGGCGACCATTTCCGGGTCCGCCTCACCCACAGCCTCGAAGTGGCCCAGATCGGCCGCACGATCGCCCGCGCGCTCGGCCTCAACGAGGATCTGACCGAGGCTTTGTGCCTCGCCCACGACATCGGCCATCCGCCCTTCGGCCATTCGGGCGAGGAGGTCCTCCAGGCGGAGATGGCCGCGGCCGGGGGCTTCGACCACAATGCCCACACGATCCGGCTCCTGACCCGGCTCGAAAGCCCCTATCCGCGCCACTCCGGCCTCAACCTCAGCTGGGAGACCCTGGAGGGGCTGGCCAAGCATAATGGTCCGGTGACGGGGCCGCCGCCCTGGGCGCTGGCCGAGGCCGATTCGGAATTCCCCCTCGATCTGGGAACCTGGCCGAGCCTCGAGGCACAGGTGGCCGCGGTCGCCGACGACATCGCCTACGACAATCACGACATTGACGACGGCCTCCGAGCCGGCCTGTTCACGCTCGCCGATCTGCTCGAAGTGCCGCTGATCGCCCGGGTCTGGGCGCAGGTCCGGGCGCGTTTCCCCGACGTCGACGAGGCGCGGCTGGTGCCCGAGCTGGTCCGCGACCAGATCGGCCTGATGGTCGGCGACGTGCTCGAGGAGACCGCCCGGCGAGTCGCCGAGGCCGGAGTGGAGACGCTCGACGACGTCCGCGGCGCCGGCCGAGCGCTCGCCGGCTTCTCGCCCGCCATGGCCGAGGAGGAGGCGGTGCTGAAGCGCTTCCTTCACGCCCGAATGTACAATGCGCCGCCGGTCATGGCGGTGCGCGACGAAGCGCAAAAGGTGGTCGCGGGGCTGTTCGGCGCCTTTCGGGACGACCCCCGGCGACTGCCGTCCGGCTGGCTGCCCGAGGAGGCCGGCGCGGTCGAGATTCTGCGTGCGATCGGCGACTTCATCGCCGGCATGACCGACCGCTACGCGATCCGGCAATATCGCGAGGTCGTCGGCCCGATCGAGCTGCCGGAAGGTTTTTGAGACGAGATATTGTTACACAAGGCGATTTCGGGCATTCTCACACGCCTCTGGATGAGGAGATTCGCCATGCGCTCGACCGTCCGTCTGATTTCCCTTTGCACCGCCCTGCTGGCCTTCGCGCCGCCCGCTCTCGCCCAGAGCCTCCAGGCCCCGCCGGAGGAGGAAGAGCATTCGGACGAAAGCATCGTCGTCACCGGTACCCGGGTCCGCCAGGGCGGAGCGCAGGACATCCGCCATTTCCGCTCGGTGGCGGCCGACGTCGGAATGCCTCGACCCGAGTCGCTCACCATCGAGGGGCTGATGGGGGAGCACGACCTCGATCTGCCCTCGAGCAAGCCTTGCGCGCAGCTCTTCTGCCTTGTCACCGAGGCGATGGCCGCGAGCCTGCCGGGGCGGCCCGACGACCGTCTGTTCGTCGGCTTGGGCTTCACCTCGAATATCGACTCGGCGACCTGGAAGCGCGAACCGGTCAACCTCGTCGCCGTGGTCGACAAGTCGGGATCGATGTCGGGCAGCCCGCTCGATCTCGTCCGTCGCAGCCTGCGCCAGATCGTCGGCCAGATGCGCGACGGCGACCGATTGTCGATCGTCCTCTACGGCGACATCTCGCACCTCTATCTCGCGCCGACCGAGATCGGCCGCGACCGCGACAAGGCGCTGGCCGCGATCGACGGGATCGAGAGCGCCGGCTCGACCAACATGGAGGCCGGGCTCAAGGTCGGCTACGACACCGCCTTCGCCACCGCGCCCGCCTTCAAGGGCAACACCCGGCTGATGCTGTTCACCGACGAGCAACCCAATGTCGGCCGCACCGACGCCGAAAGCTTCATCGGCATGGCCGAGGCGGCGTCGCGGCGGAAGATCGGCCTCACCACGATCGGAGTCGGAGTGCAGTTCGACGGAGCGCTTGCCACCAAGGTGTCGAGCGCCCGCGGCGGCAACCTCTTCTTCATCTCCAACGAGGCGGAGGTCGCCAGCGTCTTCGAGAAGCAGCTCGACACGATGGTCAGCGAGCTCGCCCACGACGTCACGCTCGTGCTCAGCCCGATGGCCGGCTACCGAATCTCCGGGGTTTACGGCGTGCCCGACGGTCTGATGGCCGAGGGCCAGGACGGCGCGGTCAGCATCAAGGTTCCGACCGCCTTCCTCAGCACCAACGGCGGCGGCATCTTCCTGTCGCTCGCCAAGGCGCGGGAGCGCGAGAACCTCCCCGCCGCGGCGCTCGGCGGCAAGCCGCTGCTCGACGTCGCCCTCTCCTATGTCGGGGCGCGCGACGGCCGGGCCGGGACGGATCGCCTCGCCGTCGAGGCGCCGGCGGGGGCCGCGAGCCAGCCGCTTCGCCTCGCCCACCTGCTGGTGGACGAATATTTCGCCCTTCGCGGCGCGGCCACCGCCTTCCACGCCGAGGGCAATCCGAAGAAGGCCTATGCGCTTCTCAAGGGGCTGTCCGACCGCCTCGACGGCGCCGGCCTCGACGGGCTGAAGGACGAGAAGAAGCTCGCCGCCGACATGCTCCAGCAGGCGGCCTTCTACTCGGGCTATGCAGGCGAGATGCCCAAGGCGCTTCGCCATCTCGCCGTGGTCGGCACCTGGGAGGTGAGCCGGGTCGAAGGGGTCGAGGATTTGCGCCGCGGCGACCGTCTCTCCTTCAACACCGACAACGAGGTGCTGACCCACCGGCGGTGGAAGGACGATGACGAGCACGGCAGCTACGAGATCAACGAGAAGCAGATCCACTTCCCGAAGGACGGGCTGGTCTTCGACTATCGCACCAGCGGCGACTCGATGAAGCTCACTCACGCCCTCGGTCAGGCGACCCTCTACCTGCGGCGGGTGGCCTCCGATCCGGTCTCCTGAGCTCGGCCCGCCGCGGCTCGTCCTGATCGGCGCGACCGGGCTGGTCGGCGGGCTGCTCGCGGACCGGCTGCTCGCGCCTGCCGGCGGGGCCGTGGTCCACGCTCTGGTTCGGCGGCCGACCGGGCGAGCTCACGAGCGCTGGCACGAGCAGGTCGCTCCGGCCCCGGATTGGCCGCGGCTGGCCGGGAGCCTCGCAGTGGATGCCGCCGTGTCGGCGCTCGGCACGACGATGCGCGCGGCCGGCTCGGAAACCGGGTTCCGGGCCGTGGATCTCGACTCGGTCGTCGCCTTCGCGGCGGCCGCCCGTCGGGCCGGCGCCCGGCACATGGTGACGGTTTCGTCGGTCGGGGCGGACCCGGGGTCGCGAAATTTCTACCTTCGAACGAAGGGGGAGATGGAGCAGGCGCTGGAGGCCCTGGGCTTCGACCGGCTCGACATATTGCGGCCCGGCCTCCTGCGCGGCGACCGCGGCGCCGACCGGCGCCTCGGCGAAAGGATCGGGATCGCGCTAAGCCCGGTCGTCAACCTGCTTCTGCGCGGAAGGCTCGACCGGTATGCGGCGATCGAAGCCGATATCGTCGCCGCGGCGATCGCCGGCGCGCTTCGGCAGGTCGAGCCGGGTATCTTCCGTCATGAGAACCGGTCCCTTCGCAGGCTGGCGAGCGCCTGCTGATCGGTCCGGGGCGAGCCTGCCAAGAACGGTTTCCCGGCGACGGCCGGGACCCAGTCGCACCGCCCCTGTCGATGGGCCCCGGCCTTCGGTAGTGTCTCAGTTTGAATCTTGCTCCCGCCTACGGTAAGGGAGGGACGGCGGCACGCTAATCCGAAAGGAGGTGGTCAGCTTGCGGATAAAATTCCGCTTTTGACCAGCCCTGGACGAGGAGCAAACTGTCCGGCACGCCCCTCCCCATGGGGAGGGGCGACCCCAATACGAGTTTGCCGGACGATTGAAGCTGTGTCCGAAGGGCTGCGTGCCGCCGATTATCCCGCTTCTTGTAAGGACCACGCAGCTTCCGGGCGGGCGCCTCGGCGTCGATCCGCACGATGATATCCTCCATCGATTGGAGCGTCCTACGCTAAGTGTGAATTGTCATCCCGGACTTGATCCGGGATCCATCTTCTTACGGCGCCTTGCAAAAAGAAAAGTGGATGCCGGATCGAGTCCGGCATGACGGGCAGTGCAGATTTATCGCCCGATGCTCTAGGCGTATCGACATTCAGGCTGAGGTCGGCTCCCTCTTAATTCCTCCCCCGGTTTTCCGGGGGAGGGGGACCGCGCGAGGCGCGGTGGAGGGGTTCTTCGGATTCGGAAAGGCCCCTCCACCATGCTTCGCATGGTCCCCCTCCCCGGCAAATGCCGGGGCGGATTTGAGAAGGCAGGAGGTCTGAATGTCGATACAGCCTAGAGCGATCCCTGATCCCTCCCGCCATAGCGCGGGAGAACTTTGAGGCTGTTGTGAATCCAGCTTTCCCGAATATCCTGTTCATGCTATGTTCTCCACGGAGGGGTTCGTCCATGAACGTTGCTTATTCAAAGCTGGTAGGAAAAGACGCTTCGCGCCGCTCGGCGCGCGCACCCCTCCTGAGCCTGAAAAAAATCGCGTGCCGTGTGCAACTCGTCCCAGTCGTCACCTTTGGGCACGTTCGGCCTGCGCCTTCAAATCGCCCCCGACTTCGGCTAAGCCGCGCGCTCCTCCAAAAACCGGACCCATCGTGACCCTCTACGCCCGCTTCGCCGCGCATCTCGACTCCATCCTGGACGCTCTCGAAGGCGAGGGCGCGCTTCCGCCCGGGCTCGAGCGCAAGGCGGTGGCGGTCGAGCCGCCGCGCGATCCGTCGCACGGCGACCTCGCGACCAATGCCGCGATGGTGCTCGCGAAGGGCGCCGGGACCAATCCGCGGGCGCTGGCCGAGCTTGTCGCGCCGAGGCTCGCGACGCTTGACGAGGTGGCGGGCGCCGAGGTCGCGGGGCCGGGCTTCATCAACATCCGGCTCGCGCCCGCCGTCTGGCACGACGAGCTTCGCTCCATCCTGGCCGACGGTCCCGCCTACGGCCGCTCGCAGGCAGGCGCGGGGCGGCGGGTCAATGTCGAATATGTCTCCGCCAACCCGACCGGGCCGATGCACATGGGCCATTGCCGCGGAGCGGTGGTCGGCGATGCCCTGGCGAGCCTGCTCGAGGCGGCGGGCTATGCGGTCACCCGCGAATATTATGTCAACGATGCCGGCGCCCAGGTCGACGTGCTCGCCCGCTCGGCGCACCTGCGCTACCTCGAAGCGCTCGGGCGGCAGATCGGCGAAATCCCGGAAGGCCTCTATCCGGGCGACTATCTGAAGCCCGTCGGGGAGGCGCTGGCGGCCGAATATGGCGACGCCTATGCCGACGCGCCCGAGGAGGCCTGGCTGGAGAGGTTTCGCCGCTTCACCGTCGCGGCGATGCTCGACCTGATCCGTTCGGATCTGGCGACGCTCGGGGTCCATCACGACCTTTTCGCGTCCGAGCGCGAGGTCCAGGAGTCCGGCGCGGTCGACCGCGCCTTCGCCCTGCTCGGCGAGAAGGGCCTGGTCTATCGGGGGACCCTGCCGCCGCCCAAGGGCAAGACGGTCGAGGATTGGGAGCCGACCGAATTGCTCCTCTTCCGCTCGACGCAGTTCGGCGACGACCAGGACCGGCCGATCCGGAAATCGGACGGAAGCTGGACCTATTTCGCCGCCGACACCGCCTATCACATGCAGAAGCTCGAAGCCTCCGACGAGCTGATCAACGTCTGGGGCGCGGACCATACCGGGACGGTGAAGCGCACCCAGGCCGCCGTCCAGGCGCTCGCCGGCCGGCCGGCGCTCGACGTCAAGCTCGTGCAGATGGTCCGGCTGCTGAGGGCCGGCGAGCTGGTCAAGATGTCGAAGCGCTCGGGAAGCTTCGTCACCCTCGCCGAGGTGGTCGAGGAGGTCGGCAAGGACGTGGTGCGCTTCACCATGCTGACCCGCAAGAACGACGCCCAGATGGACTTCGACTTCGCCAAGGTGGTCGAGGCGTCGAAGGACAATCCGGTCTTCTACGTCCAATATGCCCACGCCCGGATATGCTCTCTCCATCGCCGCGCGGCCGAGGCGGGCCTCGATTCGGGCGAGGCCGCCGATCTCGCCTTGCTCGACGACGAGGAGCTTGCCCTGGTCAGGCTCTCGGCCCAGTTCCCGCGCATCGTCGAGGCGGCGGCGCAGGCGCACGAGCCGCATCGGATCGCTTTCTATCTCGGCGACCTCGCCGCCGCTTTCCACGCTTTGTGGAATCGCGGCAACGACGACCCCTCGCGCCGCTTCCTGCTCGAAGATAATTTGAAATTAACCAGAGCGCGGTTAGAGTTAGCATCGGCTACAGGTCAGATTTTAAGGAACGGCCTCAATATCATGGGCGTGGCGGCCGCCGAGGAGATGCAGTGATGACCGACATTCGCGCCGACGATCCTGCGCTCGACAATGACGATCGTCTCCCCTGGCTGGAAGCGGTCGAGGAGGAAAGCGGCGAGGGCGGTCCCTCGGCCTTGAAGCTGATCGTCGCCGTCCTGATCGGCCTCGCCGCGATCGGCGGGATCGTCGGCGGGATCTTCTGGATGGGCAATCGCGACGCCGCCGAGAACCGCGCTCCGGAGCTGATCAAGGCCCCGGACGGCCCCTACAAGGTCAAGCCCGACAGCCCGGGCGGGATGACCGTCGAGGGCCAGGGCGAGACCGCGTTCGACGCCGCCCAGGGCGGTACTCCCAATGCGAGCATC
>Ga0190273_10000589_pt1 | contig 13288 bp, 11 predicted proteins | sample Popmic504IS_FD_134513 | JGI IMG/M metagenome (GOLD analysis project Ga0190273, IMG submission 134513) | Populus adjacent soil microbial communities from riparian zone of Shoshone River, Wyoming, USA - 504 IS | ecosystem: Environmental > Terrestrial > Soil > Riparian zone > Trees stand | place...
GACAACTCTTCGTCACAAATGCACACTGATCATCCTGCTGTCCATTCGCCGAGCCAGCCAAGTGACGAATCATCCACTAAGTCTCCATCGAGACACAAGATGATCGTCGAGACACCTTCGCCAACTCACACAGAAGATGCAGTGCACGAATATCAGTCACGTAAACTTCCAGTAACTGAACTTCAAGTGGATAAACAACCACAGAAGCAGAGAGGATGGGACTTCGTGCTCCCATCAATACCAGCTCCGACATCATTGACACCAGGCCCAGGAGGCTCTGTTGGGTTCGATATTACACGTATCGTGGGCGCACTTCAACACGGAGCAGACGAGCAAGTAGTGCAGACATACTTTAACTACTTCGACCCATCAAGCATCAGCCGCCACATCAATGACACAGTCGCTGGAGTTCCCGCCATCTTCTATGCCACAGCCACAAATAACGACCGCATCCTTCGAGCCTGGATTGCCCTTGGCGGCGATGTCAACGCAGTACACGCCCTATCGCAAGTTCCACTCCTTGCGTTTGCTATAGTACACAGCGAAACAATCGATAGAGACACCACACACATTGTCGCTACACTCCTCAGCCTTGGTGCAACCCCACTCGCTGTTCCAGCAGCCTTTTACCAGCCGTATTTCCGCGACCTTCCAGATGACGGACCCGACGACGAAGAATTGAAAACTGTAGGCACATCGACAATGCGATGGCTGAACAAGGACGCCAGAGTCAAACTTGCTCGCAATATCCACCTCACACACCGGTATAACCTTGAACGCGCATTGAAGACAAAGCGACCATCGGCGCGACACTGGCAAATCGCGCAGCGCAAGAACGCAGAGGCACTTCTCGGCTTACCATACTTCCTGATTGGCCAATCCCTGGCGGCGAACCAGCTCTTGTCGAAATTCCTCAGCAATCTTACCGTACCTGGGAGGAAACCGCTAGTCCTTGTATTCGCAGGACCTAGCGGACATGGGAAGACGGAATTGGCACGAAGGTTGGGACATCTAATGAATCTGGAGTTAGAAGTTGTTGATTGTACTATTGTCAACCGTGAGATGGAGCTGTTTGGCGGACGGGATCCTTACGTCAATGCAGCCAGGGGAACACCATTGAATAATTTTTTAGTGAGGCACGACGGGCAGAGGAGTATCGTGTTTCTTGACGAATTCGAAAAGACGACGAAGGAGATTCACCAGGCGTTGCTGTTACCATTTGATAACGGTGAGACAAACTTACTTGGTTTCATTTTTCTAGACATGTATGAACTGATCGGCTGACATTGGTTAATACCCAGGCGAATATCAAGACCGCCGCAACCTAAAGAAAATCGACTGCTCCAAGACGATCTGGATCCTTGCGACCAACGCCCTTGACGATGAAATCCGCAACTTCTGCCAGGTCAATGGCGAGACGTTCTGGAATAACGAGGACGAGGTCGAGCAGACTCGACTCATGAAAGCCTTGACAAAAGAAATGAAGGACACCTTCCTTAGCAAGTTCCAGGTAGGCAGCCTCACCTTCACGACCTAGAAGCACTTGTGACCGAGCTAATCTAACTTATTAATAGGCCCCTATCACCGGCCGCATCTCTGCCTTCCTTCCCTTTCTCCTTTTCTCTCCTGGCGAACAAGCCGTCATTGCGCACAAGTACCTTCTCGAGCTGGGTCGCGACGTCCGCAATCCCGTCAACCTCTCAGCTGGTTCCGAAGAGCGCTTGATCGGAAACGTCCGGCTGCGCATCCGCCGCGACGCTTCTGTGTGTAAAAATATAGCCGAAGACGGGTATCATCCGGATCTGGGCGCCCGCAGTCTAATTACTGCGGTAGATTCGGTACGGACACTGCTGGTGGACTCCTATCTGGGAGTGGACGAGATGATCACGGAGAGAGGACAGTTAGTGGATTTCGTCGTAGATATCAATGGCGAAGAGATCGTGGCGAATATGGCGGATCTCGAGGAGTAACGTGTTCATTCTATTATCAAATTGATACGTTGCAAGGATGCAACTTTTCATATGATCGAAGTGGCATGGAGTGGCTGGTCAACACATCGATTCGCTGCTCGGATCTCAACAAAGGGCATGGAATGATATATACATGAAAATTAGAATGCGATGGGTTTGTTGTACGTTTCAACTTGCTTTGTGCTACACTGGTCTTAGTGCAGGATTCCACACCCTATCGCCGTCATATTACATGAAGTGCGTGACCCCCAACGGTTGTGCTATTTTGCCTATGTAAGAGCAGTTACCCTGCAACCTAGAAGGCTAAGGGATCTAGGCCATTTGAGTGTCATCGATTCGATCATTCCTGAACACGAAAATGCAAGATGTTGTTCCACGCCATCTCACTTCGATTTCAGGCAGAAACTATAAATCACTGTTCGCTCTGCAGTGAATAGTCTCCTCTATCACTTCAATAGAGACTACAATCTGCCTAGCAAGGTGTGACACTTACCGCGGTTTGCTGTACTACTGCCAAGATTGCAGACTCAGGAACTCCAAGGAAGTGATTCATGCCACTCTCCCACAGAAAGCAATCGCTAGGTTGTCACGACACAAAGCGAATTGATACTGCTGTGTTCATGCTGAGAAGATATTGAACCAGCTTTTGAGATCGATCGCTACAGGAGATACTGCGGTCGTACATTTTGGGATGAACGCCACATGTGAGGTCCGTAGAGTTAGGCCTTGCCAGCGGTTTTCTGCAAAGAAGGACCTCGCATTGGAGACTGCTTTTTGCTGAGGAGATTCGGAGGATTTTGTCGCTGTGGAAGGGATGGAGGACGAGGTGGTAATTTCGGCTTATTTTGGGTGCCAGAAACCGTTGCCTTCGATGACGAATGCGCAAGGGCACTTTTTTCCTGAGGTGTCCTGTTCTCTGTCTCCCAATCGTGACCCCATTCAGGTTGTGGTCTACGGGAGTTGAAAAGCTCTTCTACCGCATTTTCTCTGACAACAGGATCGTGAATGCAAAGCGAGTTGATGTTATCGCCACAAAAGGAATACCAATGATCAAGATCAAAAATCCTCGGATCATTCGTATCATCGTTGACTACACTGGCTAGTCTGGCTGCCGACAGGTCGTTGTATTCGCTCTGTCCTGCCGCAGCTAAATGATAATTCCATGCTACCCAGTGGTTGCCAAAACGCCGAAGCGGAGACTTGTCTTTAGCTTGCCTTTCGATGTATTGCCACGTGCTCAAGTTGCACGTTGCACAATTAGTGATAAATTGTGATAAGGCATATCTTTCAAACTGGGCTGCTCGTATGTTATTCCCAAATACCCAAGCAGTTGCCGCATGTGAGCGCCATGGCTCTTGAGTATACTGAAGGGGAATGTATGGTCTAGGATCCTCTCTGTGGTCTAGCCAGTCAACGAACATGTCAAAAACTATCGGGTTGTCATCAGTCCAGTTGGTCGGAAAGTGTACACGCAGGCTATTCGTGCTGCTGAAAAATGTTGTGACACTGTTGAGAAGGTCCTTACGGACGCAAAAGGATCGTCCAGTGCCACGTGACCCGATTCGTAAGGTGATAGTCTCATCGGAGAAGCTAGGGCTGGTTTTGAATCAGCAATGCTTCTCGATGATCTGAGAATAAGACATACCCCTGGTCTGGAAGGTCTTGCGCGTCTGGTGCTGAGTTGTGCGTGAGACGGGAGGACAACGAGTGCTGCGGCTGCAAGACGGAAAGTTCGATGCTCTGTCCCCAGGTTAGAAGTCCATTCTTAGGCTTCCATGACGTTGCATCCTTTGACATGGGTGCAGGAACAGTCAATCTCGTTCATAGAGGTATCTAGTGCTTAAAGAAGTCGTCTGTGTATAGATTTGCAGTGAACAGTCTTAGTTAACATGAACTGCCTCAACAAGTCCCGTCATTTGAAATATTTGTAGGGGTTGTGTAATGACGACCAAAGTTTCTGTTCCCGAAACCGTCTTCTTCAGCGATTGGCGATTAAGGCCAGCAGGACTAATCGCGAAATTCCGCCCAGGCTTGAGTCCTCGCCAAATTTGGAGATTTCTCCACCTCCTGACTAGGTTCATTTCAGCTGGTAGCGATAGTTTGATTTCATCCTGGTTTCAACTCAACGTGGCTGCAGTTTACCGCTTTGGCCAGACCTCTTTAGCGAATGAAATTGCTTTGCAAAGCCGCTGCTTCTTCGGTTTTCTGCAGGCAGGATGTGTTGTCCCAACGCTTGCCGGCCCCCTGAGCAAAATGACCGCTTCGCATCCGCATAGAATGCTTTCAAACCAATGCATGCGGTCCATCCGCTGTCCGCATGGTAGGCTGAAATGAATCCTTTCTACGAGATCGGCTGCATGAAGGTGTCGAGGTACACAATACTTTGAATCGACAAAGTGGTCTCTCAGCCTCATAGCGCAATCTACTTCTGACACTGTTGTTGGAGGTTGTAGTTCCGACACAGGTTGCTTCAAGCAAGTAAGATCTTCGTGGCAGCCTCTAGCGATGGACAACCATATCTTGAGGCCTGCGTTGGGCCATATTGTACCAATTGGTACGCTTTATGACGCTCGACGCGACAGCTTTCTCAATCAGTCACTTCTGAATCACGAGGTTCCTCCTGGAGTTGTGTCCCTACATGAAAAGAAGGATGTTGATGTCCGAGTAAGCAATGGTGAATCCTATGCAGAGAATTTCAGAGGAATGGACGTCCGTCCCGATCTCGCTGCGAGTTTGTTGTCGGGGTTGGTGCAACCCGATGGAGTCGGCTGCCACCTTGTTCAAAAGACAGCGAACAGTCGCATACTACAAGCCTTGATCTGTCACACAGTTACCACCACCCAAGAAAAGCTAGATTTGATGAATTCCGAAATCAGAAAATGCATACCACCTATCCCGCTTCGGACCAGTCTGGTTACTCACGTGGTGATTGAGGTTGAATATGGCGCACAGACCATTTTGATGGCTAATCGTTGGTTAAGACAAGAAGTCAAAAAGGATCTGGAGAGACCTCGTTTCCAAAGACAGGTCGATGCTTTTGCGGGAGCCATCAGAAACCCTGATCTTCCCAGGCCCTATACATCAGACACAAATTTTGACCAAATCACAACATACAGCACTACTTTGGGCAGCGAGGAAATTGTTCTGAACGATGTGGACGAGGTATACAAGTTCATTCAACTGGTGCCTTTGCAGATCAGAAGCGAAAATGCTGGCCAAGGAAAACCTATTCTCTACAAACTCCTACCAATACAAATGCTTGGCTTCTTGAATTTGGTTCAGGTTGAAGCCGATACAACGCTGGCACTGGCGAGCCACGACTGTCTGAAAAAATTCATCCAGCTCTCCGATGAATTCTGTACCATCAAGCAATCTCTTTTGAAATACAAAACCTTCGCTTCAAAATACAAGTTCTGTCTTCCGCCAAGTCATCTGAACGATATTGCACAACGCGTAGACGACGTGAGAGCCGCAGAGCAAGATCTGAAGAGCAATTTTGCTCGTACACTGCAAGATGTCCGTGGTGGTATCAGTGGTCCGGAGATGCTGTGGAAACTCATCAATGATTTTAGTAAGGGTACTCGATCACCAAAAACAATGTCTACCTTTGCAGAAGATTATCAAGGAAAAGTTGCCTTTATTGACTCGATGCTGACTCAAGGCGCCACTTATGTTGGATACAACAGCATTGACCTAGATGCTCAGCTCGCACAACGCAGGAGCGTCGACTGTTACGTGTTCTATTTCAGCGAATCAGCCAAGCAGGATGAAGGTTCATGGAATGCAAACCAGGCATTGATGACCAGTTTGCTTTCAGACCGTAAAAGAAACAACTTCTTTGCCATCGTGGATTGCGATGCAACTAGGAAACCCTTGAAGAGGGCTGTGATTTCACACTACCAGAATGGTGCAGAAGTAGTTGGAGATCTGTACGAGGAACAGCAATATCTAGCTGATCATTGTTTTGCAAGATATCAGCCACAGAGTTTGGAGACGAATGTTCAGAGACCAACAAAGAGATGTCTAGTCAAGCTTCCTTGTCCTGGCGGCAGTTGCAGCGCAGGCGACATCTGTGAATGGCGATGCTCAGTTTGCCATGCTCCGATGGAATATGGCTACTCTGATCAATACATCTATTGTGATTGTGGTCGAAGTTTGTACAGTAATTTCGACTTTAGGTGCAACAACGATAGCCATGGACCTGGCTTTGACCGATACGCCAACACTAATTTACTCAACTTCTTGAAAAGTTTGGACCAGTCCGATTATCTAAATGTCCTAATTCTTGGCGAGACAGGTGTAGGCAAGTCGACATTCATCAACGCCTTCGTTAACTACCTCTATTTCAGCACTCTCGATGAAGCGTTGAACACTGAAGGATTGCAGTCAGTGATCCCGTGCTCTTTCGCAATACAGACAATGGATCGGTCAACCAACAACAGCGAGATAAAAGAGACAAGGATCAAAGTCGGCGATCGGATTGACGAACATGATGGTAGTAAAGGCGCCTCAGCAACACAACAAACGCAAGTTTACCCAATAACCGTTGGAGCAGTCACCTATAGGCTGATTGACACCCCCGGAATTGGAGACACTCGTGGTCTACAGTACGATAGGACCAATATGGCTGATATATTAGCCACCGTAAGTGGCTACGATCATCTGCATGGAATATTGATTTTATTGAAATCGAACAATGCTCGACTGACTGCACATTTCAGCTTTTGTGTCAAAGAACTGTTGACACATTTGCATCGCGATGCCACAAATAATGTTGTCTTCGGTTTCACCAATACACGCATATCAAATTACATGCCTGGGGATACGTTTGGGTCACTGAAAGCATTGCTGAACGAGCGTTCTGACATTGGACTGTCTCTGTCGGCAAATACCACATACTGTTTTGACTCTGAAAGCTTTCGCTATCTTGCTGCATTCAAGAACAACGTTACGATGGATAACAAGTCCGACTTCGACAGTAGTTGGACAAGATCAAGGACAGAAGCCGAACGCATGTTGGCATATTTCAGGACAAAAGAGCCTCATCCTATCAAAAGCACACTCAGTTTGAATGGAACTCGCAATCTGATCTCGGAACTTACAAAACCCATGGCGGAAATTTCTCAATGTATCAAGACTAACATAGCAGTATTAGAGGATGATGTAAGGCTATTGCAGGATGCGAGACTGACTGGCGACAAGCTTTTGCAGAAGCTTCGCCCCGAGATACAACTGCTAAGGAAGAAAGATATTACGAGACCTCGTACAGTCTGCAAAGAACAAGGCTGCGTAGAGTTCAAGGACGATGGTTCCGGTAACGACATACTATTTGCAGATTATCCAACACCATGCCACCCAATTTGCTACATTGACAACGTCCCACAAGAGGTGCTAGCACATCCGAGTCTGCTTAGCTGTGCAGCCTTCTCAGGCAATGATGTTTGTCAACAATGTAGTCACCATTGGACGTCCCATCTGCATATTTTGTATGAGCTTGAGAAATACAAGAAGAGAATCAAGGATGTTACAGTCGAACAGCAAATCAAGAATCATGCCAGTGAGATCACGATGAAGGAGGCTGCGATCAAAGATCGTATGACCTTGATGAACGAGTGGCGCAAAGAGCATGAGCAGATTCAGGAAGCTGCAGCCAAGTTCGGCCTGTGGATGAAGAAGAACTCTATCCTTCCCTGGAACGATGCCACATTAGCTTACCTTGATATTCTGATTGAGGCCGAAGAGGCTAAAGTTGATGCAGGCGGTACCAACAATAAGAAGGTATTGGCTGCGTTGCAAGAGGATAAGAACAAACACATTGAACTTGTTGCTGTGCTGACCGAAAGTATGAAAGACTCAGGCGTAGCCCAGCCTATAGACCAAAGTGGTATTCAACGTATGGTCCAGAGTTTGTACAATCTGAAGCACTTTGGCAAGAACCTCGAAGAACTCAAAATAGATATCACCAAGGCCCATGAAATGACGAACCGGGAACTGCCCCATCGTGTGAAGAACAAGTACATGTCAAGGAACGGCTATTCCCGGTCATCAGCAAATGGAAATCAACACGCGCAGTCATACTCTTCAGCTTTGTCTACTCACTCAAATGGCCATGTACACCCACATATGCAGCGGTCTTCCACAGCTTCATACTCACAAGATCGACAATCGATGCGTCCCGGGTTTGCAACTGGAAGCATGCGCTCAGATCCAAGTTGGGGTCTCACAGAGACGAAGGTGCCCGGAGCTTTCGACTCCGCAGTACCAAACCAAAGCTCCCATTCGCAATACCTCAGGCGACAGATGAGCACGCCGAAGAAGGCGTTCAACCTGTCGTCTCTCAATCCATTCAGATAGGATTATATTCTGAGGTTACTGAAGACTCACTCTAGACATGACAGCTACGGAAATTCGACAGCTCGCTTATATGAACGCTGCGCTAGTACTTGGTGGCTTTTTTGATGATAGGGTGCGGTTTCAGTGAGGTGAGAGAGTCATGTCTAAGATACTGCAGTGTTGAGATTGCAATCCTGTCTCACATCATCTGGCGTCAAGACTTCCACCGCCGACTGTGCCCTAGAGCCTTTACGTCGCCTTCATATCAAGGCTCATTTCCTATAATTGCTCGATAACAAACAGGGAATGGCAACGCCCGTGCTGCCACTGCTATGAGCCGGAAAAATTCTCGCTTATATGACAAATGCTGTGATAGAAAATCGAGTGAATGCGTAAGGGATGTGAAGATCAAGGGCAAGCTCGAGTAAGGCTGTAATGCTTGACTCGAGCACCACGAAGCCTCAGTCATAGTGACTAGAGATACTTTATGAGGCCGGAAACGAGAAGAATTTTGATAGCGGGAATGTGGCTATAATCCAAAACCATATCAGTAACCTACCATATCATCAGCCTAGCTTTCAAGACTGTGCTGCGCATGGATCTTTCCATATTTGCCCTGTTTGCACCGTTGACATCAAGCTGCCTCTCCAGTCGACCTTAGTACGGCTCGACATGTCTCTCTCTGACCCTTACTCTCCCTAGCAGCAGAGCAGATATAGCCTACTGCCTCAAGGTCAAAGGCTTCGCGTGTATGGCCGGCCCCCTCGTGGTACGTCTGGTAGGCATTTCATGGACCTGCTTTGCAGTCATGTAAGATCAAGACTATACCTCTATGTCATCTGCACTACTTTTAACTACTTTGAATAGCAAGCCATCTTTTTCCTCTTTTATAGTCTCCTTCCAACGCGCCACGCTAGCTACTCTAGAAACAGCGAAAGATGCAAACAGGTCCGCAGACACGCAACCCAGCTTCTGCACTCCCGTCTTCTTGGCCTGTCTGTTCACCGTGCACGCCTTCCTCACCGCGATAACAGTGTCTACATCAGGTTTGCAGCGCTGGATAACATCCAAATATAGGCAAAACGCTGGGTACCGTGAGTAGCATCCTCACAGCAATCTAGTGCTTCTCGCATATCTGTACAACGTACAAGCTCAAAGCGTTTGGCGAGCCTGCGATCTTGGTAATGCTTATCTAGATGCCGAGTAGTTTCATATATGCGGCAACTCTACAGAATGTTTTGGCTAACGGCGTGGATTCCGGGGGAAAGAAGTGTGTGTTATTACAAGGTGTTTGCAGAGGATGTTTTTGGGAATGAGGGTAATGTATGAGGTGTGGAGAATGGGGGAAGCTACGAGTCAGGGGGGTGAGAGAGCGGAGCAGAGCTTATCCATAAGTAGACGCCGCTGAGACTCTGCTAGTATTCTACGGTCCTTTAATGCTTAATTACGTCAACGCCTTTATGCTTCACTACGTCAACCCTTCGTTTCCTCACTCATTTGCTCATTCTCTCTGAAGAGTGAGCTCGTGAACATCTGTAGGAAAATCAAAACCCGTACAGAAGCACTGGCAGAGGGGAAATGCGCCAAAGCCGTCTCCTTCGCTGGAAAATGTTCGCGAGCCTCAGCATGAATTTTTTACGTCACCAACCGGATTTCCGTTTTGAGTAGGTCTTTGTCAGCCACGGATTTCTCAGCCGTTGCAGTAGCACATCCTTGATGGATACTACCAATGATTTCTGGCCTTTTGTCATTGTTGACAGCACTAAAAGCAGCTTAGGATACTCTCAGACGCTCGCAGGGCTGCTCTGTCGCCGGCTTGCGGATGCCGTTCCGTCTATAGATCACAATGATTTCAGCAATAACGACAGAGAGGGTGCCACCCTGGTTTCGTTGTGATTCTAGGAGTACAAAAGTGCATGCGATTCCCGATAGCCTGTTCGCGAAGGTCTCTATATCTTCACTGAGGTGGTATCGGCCATTACTCGTGCACTAGTTTCATGATGCACACTATGAAACGACTCACAAGTGTGAGTCGAACAACCCTTGCACGACCTCTGGTTTCGTCCCGAGTAGCAGCAAATAACCCGCTCAAACCACTGAATGTGGTATCAGCTACTCTAGTCACTCAAGCGGGCAGCGAAAAAACCATTGATCACATCGTTCGTGATCATCGAGAGCTCTCGGACTACTATGAACAGATCAAGCTCGCTAAAGATGAGGACACGAAGGCAAGGTGGCAGAACCAATTCACTTGGGCACTAGCACGTCACTCGATTGCGGAAGAACTAGTCGTCTATCCCGCCATGGAGAAGCATTTGGGTGACAAGGGCAAAGAAATGGCCGAGAAGGATCGAAGGGACCACAGGAGTGTACGTAAAACCCTCCCACAGTCTGCCGTACGCTGACCAGATGGCTAGGTCAAGGAAGCCTTGTATGAGTTCCAAAATCTTTCCGCATCAGACTCGGAGTTCATGCCCACCCTTGAAAAGTTGTACAGAGACTTGGACAAACATATCCGAGAGGAGGAAGACCATGATCTCCCTGCCCTTGAAGAGGCATTTCCGAGTGGTGAATCTGAGAGGGTCGCAAAGAGTTTCGAACGCACCAAGATGTTTATTCCAACACGCAGTCATCCCTCGGCTCCAGATCGACCGCCATTCGAGACAGTGGCAGGACTATTGGCTACGCCCATCGACAAACTTAGGGATATTTTCCGGAGGTTTCCTCAGTAGAGCCAAAGTGTATTGATCATTAGACCTTAGCTAAAGTCCTTCCGCACCTGCCGCTGGTGCTGGAGACATGAAATGACTATTATTGCCCCAATATTTGCGGCTTAGTGCTTTTGATAAGCAGAATTTTGGCCGTTAAAGAATTCCTATTCGCTCACCAGGCCCTTGAGCCTGCGTTCCTGTCAATTTTACAGACACTTTCCATCTGACGTGCTATCCTGAACGAGCCCAACCCCCATTCATTGGCAGAGACTTCCTCCAGCAGAACGATTAGTTACCTGGATTGTCCAAGACACGTTCAACTCCTCTGCACCTGAAACACAGAAGCTAGCATCGGCTAGGGGCATCAAAGTTTGCCGGCGGAAGCGGCGATGCTCAATTCAATCACTTCCTTTTGAAAAGCCATGATTGACGTGCTGCACATTACACTGTGGGGAACAAAACACAATCGATAGATTGCTATCTGTCGGCCTTGCACCCCCTTCTACTCAAATCAGAGATCGCTCTCGATCGAACCGCCCACACTGACGCAAGGTGATGTGACTGCAGCTCATAACAAACAAGACGCCAGGCAGCAAGGCGACTCGGCGGCAGAAGGAGTTAACCTTGGTCGAGATTAAGTCTCACACAGCTACAACGACACACAATGCAGCTAATCAAGGCCTAACGATCAAAGTCAAACAGATGAAGGCGAAAGGTTTCACGACTCGAAATGTCCGAATTGCCACCAGGAGACTTGGCAGCATATCAGACGCCTCATTGCAGTCAGTAGTAATCGCAGTCGGCGACCACAAGATATAATGACGATACAGGCGTCGAGACCGATCCATTCAGACCTGCTTTCATTACGATTCCTTGCAGTACAGTGAATAGACAGTATCTGAGGACTTCTCCCTGCAGCATACTATCGACTACGTGCCAAGCAACAACGACAATCTAAGTTCATTTCCCCCACTGTTCTTGAAGCTTCTGACACGAGATTCCTTTCTCGTCTTTGGCTATTAGGAAATTGCACCAGTCAAACCTTTCTCATGCACTAACATTTGCCCTTCGAAATCACGGATGCAGCACCAAACTCTACGGCACTCCCAACCACCCTACCCATCGCTGAATACAAGATTTCTCCTCCCAAACCTCGCTAATAGCCGTGTCTTCATTTGTTGGTTGCTGGTCCAGGTATATGTAGCGCAAAACAAACCCAGGAGCAATGACATGAGCCTCTTCACTTACCGCGCCAAGGCGTGCAGCGAAATCTTAGTTGTGCTTCGTGAACATAACAAATGGTCGCTCGATAGCATTTTTCGAGGCGGTATGATGTCCGCTATTGCCGAAGAACAATCTGGATATCATGTGCTTGTAACGAAGCACATGAAAGCTGTGATTGAGCTGCTGAGACGGTGGCAAGGATCAATAACGATTCAGGAAATGAAGTTATGGGTCGTTATGCCCATCATCAGAGGCACGATCTCCATTAATATGCCGCCTGTTATTGTTCCAAATGATTTAGGAGCTGAAGGCTGCGAGCGGAAGATGTAGGAGGCGGCTTGCAAGGGTTCGATACCATGGTATCAGATGCAGGCTGAAAAAAATATATCAATGGCAAGACGGTATTTCCTGGCAGGCTATGGAAATGGAACTCAGATGACGCCACATCTTGTAAACTTGTATATCACGATTCTGTTATGGCTATGGCAAACCACTGGGACGCCGAGGTTTTAATGCATAAGCTTGAGTGCATGTCTGAATTGTGTAGTCCAGGCTCCGAGACGTTGAATCTGCCCATGCCCATGCCGATCAATGTGCTGTCAAAATTACTGTCCTGTGCCGTGAAGGCAGGGCTTTGGCATATGACAGAGAGTTCCGCATAGCAGATTGAGCATGCGATTAAATTCGCCACGTTGATAAGCTTGGCGGGTATGGGTAGGCAAAGGGTAATAAAGATCCTTTCCTGTAATCTGGTCGGCCGGCCGGATGGCAAGGGATATGGGTTGTCACGGAGTGAGTGGATGGGGACCGAAGAAAAGATTGTTGTTGGTGGGAATATGCTGTCGCCGAATGAGGGCGACTACTAAAAGGTAAAAATGCACAGCGGCCTTTGGATTAAGCGACGCAAGAGTTTGTGAATTGACAATGCACGTATCGCGTAGCATGGCGTGAAACCTTTCGCTTTCACCTATTTGACTTTGATCGTTAGGCCTCGATTAGCTGCATTGTGTGTCTTTGTGGCTGTATGAAGCCTAATCTCGACCAAGGTTA
>Ga0190273_10000590_pt1 | contig 13285 bp, 13 predicted proteins | sample Popmic504IS_FD_134513 | JGI IMG/M metagenome (GOLD analysis project Ga0190273, IMG submission 134513) | Populus adjacent soil microbial communities from riparian zone of Shoshone River, Wyoming, USA - 504 IS | ecosystem: Environmental > Terrestrial > Soil > Riparian zone > Trees stand | place...
AGTCTTGCGCCTATTCGCGTAAATGGCAGTTAGCAAATCCAGAAAAAGTAAAGAAGAAAGACCCAAGACAAGATCAAAAAAGATATAGAGAAAACCGCGAGCGCTTTTTAGCAATGGCATCAAATTACAGAGCTAGGCTACGCCAAGAGATTCTAAGTGCATACGGCAATCAGTGTACTTGCTGCGGCGAGACGACGCCAGAGTTCCTTACTATTGACCATGTAAACAATGACGGCGCGAAGCATCGCAGAGAAATAGGGTCAGGGTCTTTGCTTTACAACTGGCTTAAAAAGAATGGCTTTCCGCGAGAAGGCTTCGCTCTACTTTGCATGAATTGCAATTTTTCAAAAGGTAAGTATGGTGCTTGCCCGCACACAAGGGCAAGCACACGAGCCGCATAAAGAAACAGGACAGGAGAGCGGGTGGTCTCTTTGGACGGATGCCGCTCGCTCCCTATCCCCTCACTCAAAACCAACCATCCCGCTAAGGAGATCAGTATGGGTTTGTTAGATTCTAGCACAAACAGAGAGAGCAGCAATGTATGTTCTCTCGTCAACTGGCGGCGCACAGCCGCACAGCACCGTCAAGAGCTTTCGATACTTCCCGCAGGCTCTTCATTCCAAGTCCAGATTCTAGGCGATGCTCTCACAGGCGCAGCCATACAGCACGGCGATCTGATTGACTGCGAGCGCACAGACACCTTAGAGCAAGGCCAGATCGGACTCCTGCGAACGCCCTACGGTCTTATGCTTCGCCGCTACTACTCCGACGGTGAAGTTATCCGCTTAGAATCCGCCAGCCCCGAATACGTCACGCTCTATCTGCCACCTTCAGACGTTGAGATCATCGCTCGCCCTCTGCGCTTAGAGCGCTGGTTCGTCTCTTTCGATGAAAGCGAGGTCGCGTAGATGTCATCCTCAGCACGTCGGCGTGAGCCTGCCGACTCTCAACCTAATAAATCTGTGCCCAGACAGATCAGGGCACAAAAGCACAAGGCAAGGTATTGCGGCAAACGGTCAAGGCGCGTCTTTTCTCCCCTTAATCTTCTCCTTCCGAGAATGACTGATTGATTATCGCCACTTACACAGACTTTTGTTGATCTCCGAATCCGATTGTTCGTAAATCTCAGTCGAATTATTTACTTCACCGAACATACCAGTGCAAGTATATTGTACCTGTGGGAACGCCCCTTACTTGTCGCCCGTGAGTGCAACTAAGATGCATGAGGGCACTCGGCTCTTGAAAGGCGGGACGAAGCACATCAGTATTCAGGAACAGTCAATTTAAGAGATCGCATTATGCCATACGATCACGATTATAAGCCTCATTGGGCTATTCGGTTCGTGAAACCGAGTAGATACAAGAAGTCGCCCATCTTTTTGCTGCAATGTGTTCTCTACCACTCAGCTCATCAGAAAGCCCCATTGGCGAAGTATGTAATGCTTTGCGATATTCGATCCGATAAATTGGAGGATGAGGACACACGCCGCTGGTTCTGGGGTGTGATTTACCGGGAACTTGATAAACTCTCTGGCCTGATAGACCCTAAATACAGGGCGAAGCTATGTGCGCAGATCGCGCGGCGCGTGCCTGAGCCAATTAGCATTGAAAAAGAGGCATCATCTCTAGCTACACGGCCCACACCTCCGCGCGCTGTCTCGCCTTCACGAGGGCCGCGCTGGAATCCACCAAAAGGAGAGGGGCAGGCGTGAAAAAGGTTCGCCCTAAAAACGTATTTATGCTACACTTGTTTTATTGACAGTTTCGGTACCCGATCTTGACGCGGCCAGTTACGACTGACAGAAGATGCGTCGGAGAACATTGAAGGGGGAAGAGTACTTCGGGGCTGTCAGTTAGATAGTTAACACGTTCTTTTGCAATTATCGCGGTCGAGTGCAGGGCATTCTTGTTCACCTGTTCTCGCAAGATACGTCAAGGCTCGCCGCACATAGAGATCAATTCCCTAAAGGGTGATGTGTCTCTATGTGCGGCGAGCCTTTTTAGTTTTCAGTACTGTGATTGATCTTTAAGGTTTTTTATTAAGACTCGTCACAGCTAATAGTTTTGTTCATTGTGCACTTGTGCCAATGACAACTCGAAAACCTGTATTGAGTGATGTGACGAGCACTCAATACAGGTTTTTCGTTTTCGTCGGTGCAAGGTTGCATGAAACTCTCTGAGCAACTGCAAAAGCTTTTATGGTTCGCGGGCGTCCGGGATTGGTACCTCCTCCCACTGCATTCCGCACGGTCAGGGCGATGTTCCTGCTGTAGTGCTAAATGCACGCGCGTCGGTAAACACCCACGCACAAAGCATGGATTAAAAGATGCGACCACTGATGCAGACCAGATCAGGCGTTGGCATGAGACGTGGCCTGATGCAAATTGGGCTGCGCGAACGGGTGCCGAGAGTGGCCTCTATGTGTTGGACATTGATCCACGTCACAGTGGAAACGAAACATTCGAATTACTAGAGAAGGGACATGGGAAGCTGCCAGTTACGCTAATGCAACGCACAGGTGGCGGTGGCCTACATTATTTCTTTAGACATCCAGGAGGGTTGTGGCCCAATTCTACTGGCGATGAAACTCACGGACTTGGCCCAGGTCTCGACACGCGGGGCGATGGCGGGTACATCATCATTGAGCCGAGTGTACATTTAAGCGGCAACCCGTATGAATTTATTGATCAGTCTACACCGCTCGCTGATATACCTGAATGGCTGCTTGAACTTCTTGAGAAGCTCACAAACGAACGAAGCTCAAAACCAGTTGTAATTACAAATAGGCACAAGATACCAGAAGGCAGCCGTGATGCAACGCTGACGAGCATTGCGGGAACGGTACGAGGGCGTGGTCTTGATGCTGATGAGATCGCCGTGCTTCTCCAGGTCGTCAATAAGAAGCGTTGTGTCCCACCTTTGCCTGATTTTGACGTTCAGCGTATAGCACAATCTATTGGCAACTATCCCAGCGAAGGATTAAAGCTAGTCAGGGATGAGGCTCAGGCTCAACAGAAGGCAAGAGAGAAGCGTCACAAAGTCTCTAATCTCTTAGCTGCCTTAGATGCTTACCTGACTGTGATTGACTTTGACAAGGAGCGCAAGCCAGGACTTGAAGCGTTGATGATCGAAGCGCGAGACTGCGGCCCCGAAGAATGGTTCAGTCGGAAACGCGAGACACTTGGGAAACATTTGCGAGGTCGTGATCTTTCAGACGGCGCTTACGCAAAAGCATGGCAACGCGAATGGCCTCTGATCGAGGCGGAGTTGATTAAATGTGATCGTGTCCTGGTAGAGCGTAAACAGGGTGAACGCCAGGGACAAAAGAATCCCTGCACCGAATACTCAACCCGATTGAATCAAATATGCCTTGAAATCGTGCAGCTCTCTCCCAGCATGGGGAAAGGGGTCACGCGCTGGAATAAGATGCTGATGGCCGCTGCTATCGTAGATGAGAGCGTGCCTCGGGGTTATCATCCGCAATTTACACACCTCCCGCCGACCCCCTTTGAAGAAGGCAGTCCAGAAGAACGCGCGATGATCGAACGGGCCTCGACGCCGGAGGCTCGCGCTGAACAAGCCCTGAAGAGCGCGACACAACGCAGGTGGCGTCTTGCTCTCAAAACCTGCAAGTCTGAAGACGACTTGACCACAGAGCGCATGGCAATCCATGCCAGTATTGAAACCTATATTGCGGATACTCACCCTGTTCCCAAGAAGAAAAGGTCTGTTCCCAATGTTGATTATACAAGCGGGAAAGATACGTTAGAGCAAGACAGAGAAAATTTGTCACGGGGAAGCAAAGTTAGCGCACTTTCGCACCTTCCAGAAAGCAGTAAGCGCGAAAACCCTACAGTTTTGAGAGATTCCCGGCGTTGTGAGCGGGACAAACTGTCCCGCTCACAACATGACGGTGAAAAGGGGCAGGAGTCCGTATTTGAGGAATTCACCTTATGATCGCAGCAAATCTCTACGCTGATTTGAGAACTCGCGGAGTGACCTTGTCTACCGCAGAGCGCAACAAATTGAAAGTCAGGGCCCCGCTGGGTACAGTCACCCCTAATCTGCTATCTGCTATGCAACGGCACCGCGAGGATCTCCTGCAATTTGTCTATGAGTTGGCGGAATGCGCCGCAATTTTAGAGGTAGATCAGGGTAATACCGCAGAGGAGGCTGACAGGCTTGCACATCAATGTGTGCCATATGGCACCGCCTCTCCAGACGGGGAGCTATGGCTCAGAGATTACGCTCTGCATGATCCGAGAGTCCTCGCCTTACATAAAGCCTTTCAGACTGTCGGCGGCATCGTGATTATAAACGTCGAAAGAGTTCGCAGACCTAGATCAAATACAGCCGACTCTACTATCGCAGTTGCAGATCAGGCTGTGTTGGCAAGGAGCGGAGGCCATGATCCGTAATATATTCACATCACAAGCGTTGGATGAGATTAAAGAAATCTGCCGATCTGTTATCTCAGAACAGATGAAGCAACCCGTGCCCATTTCAGTTGGCACAGAGACTGAGGAGACTCGCCAAAAGCTCCAGAGAATCATGGCTAAAGAGTTTGTTACAGTGAATGAGGCGGCCTGTCTTTTGTCTGTCTCAGATCAACATATTCGTAACCTCATTACTAAAGCCAAGAAGGGCCAAGCTAAGCGACCAATTCCCTACCGTGATTTGGATGGTGTAACCACTTTCCGGCTATCTGAGCTTTTAGAGTGGTCGGAGCCACGCAAGCTAAGGAAGGTAAGCTAAAAGGATTGCTCCTTAAGGTCAGAGGCTATATGATGCGCTCGCTTCCGACCGCAATCCGCTCAACCAGCAGGAGGAAGCAAAATGTCAGTAAGAAAACGTGGTAGATACTGGCACTATCAATTTGAGGTTAAAGGTACCCGTTATTTTGGCAGGCTACCTACGGCCAAAACTAAACGTGAAGCCTTAGACCTTGAATCTCAGGAGCGCATCAAGGTTTACACTGGTACATACGGCAAAGAGCCTGAGCTAGAAGACTTCGCTAAGTTCGTGGACAAGTCGTTTATGCCTTACTCGAAAGAGAATAAATCATCGTGGGCGCATGATGAGTTCAGGAGCGAGATGCTTAAGGAATGGTTCAAAGGAAAGAAGTTTCAAGACATTACGCCTATGCTTGTCGAGAAATTCATCAAGGATCGGTTGGCGAGTTCGACGGTCAGAAAGCAGGAGTTTCCGGATGGTTCTAAAATGCATCGAAAGCGAAGCCCCTGCACCGTCAACAAGGAATTTGTCTTGCTCTCTTCAATCTTCAACATGGCGATCAACGAGAAGGTTACAACCGAGAATCCTTGTAGCCACATTAGGAAGACCGTTAGGAAGAAGATTCAGCCTAGAGCCAAGCGTAAGAGGTTCTTAACCTGGGAAGAAGAGCCAAGATTGGTGGAGGCACTTTCAGGGAGGCGGGAGCATCTGAAGCCCTTGATCACCATCGCTATCGAGACGGGGTTGAGGCGCAGCGAGCTGTTAAAACTTAGATGCGAGCAAGTTAACCTAGGCTCAATTCCACTCTACTTTACCATCGGGGAAGATGAGTGGGAGGTCAAGCCTTATCACTTACTCGTCATCAAAAGCAAAAACGGGAAGCCGCGAGTCGTGCCCATTAGTCCCAAAGCTGTCAATGTCTTCTCCTCTCTAATGAATGATGAGACGACCGGCGAATACGTCTTTACGAGTTTTCGCACGGGAGGGGGCTTAACGGAAATTAAAAAGGGCTTTGTGAGCGCTTGCAGGGCTGCTGGCATCCCTCACGGAGTAAATACGCCCAATGGTCTGATCTTCCATGATCTGCGCCGTACATTCGCCACCAGGCTGGCAGAAAAGGGCGTTCATCCCGTTGTGATTCAAGAACTGCTCGGTCATAGCCACATGCACATGACTGAGATATACATGAGGGCAACGCCAGAGTCGATGTGGCAAGCGGTCAACACGCCCAACCCACAAATAGCGCAACACGAATCAAATCACGGCAGAATCACGGCAATGCGGTAGAACCCATTGGTGTCGGAGTTGAAGACACCATCTTTAATCGTTGAAATAGTAGAGATAAGGTGGTAGCGGGGGGGAGGCTTGAACTCCCGACCTTGGGGTTATGAATCCCACGCTCTAACCAGCTGAGCTACCCCGCCATAAGACGTTTTGAAGCAGTATAGCGGGAGGGTTTGATTCGTTCAAGCGGCCCCTGTGCGGGCGCTGATCTTGGTTTGGGCCGTGTGGGATGATGGCAACGCTGCTTAAAATGTAAAGACCTGAGGGTGTTCCGTTGCATGAGAAAATATGAAGCGCCGGGAGGACTTTTATCTTCCGGCGCTTCATGTTTTTGGGGCTCAGGGATCGAGAGAGCTTATCTGAATCCCTCGCATCTTAAGAGATCGTCATTCGTTAAATCCCAGTGTGTGTGATCTCTGCACATTGACACTTCTCTGATCTCGCACGCATCGCCATCCTGGTCTACGACTTTAACGTCATAGAGGCCACAGGGAATACGATTGAGCGTGAACGAATCGCCGGGTTTGATCGTGCGGCGGCCGAGCTGGTCTTTCCCCCAACGGCGATTGGCCGAAGGCGAGAGAAAGAGACGGTAAATCGTAAAACGGGATTTGTTGACGATCATAAACTCGCCGCTCTGCGGTTCTGCCTGCGAACTAACCGGCAGCAACGCAAAAGCGCCTAGAATCACGGCCAACACGACGGTGGAACTGATGATGTAGCGCGTCGGATGCCTCAGGGGATAGCTTTTCATAGCCAGTTTCCTTTCCGGTAGGTGATGGGTTAAAACTCAAGAGGCCGTGATGATATACTTCAATCTGGAATAAAGGCAATATAATTTTCGACTTCTTAGGCCAGCCATTCCCGTGTCCTGGCTTTGCTTCATCGCGCGAACAGAAGAGCCCGTGCGAAAGCCTGTTGGGCCAACTAAATCTTAAGGCAACGCTAAACGCTCCGGGAGCGAAGAGATGAAAAACGTTTCGACGATGACAGAGACTTCAGCGCGGGCGAGCGCCAGACCGGCCAGGCATCGTTTAGCGGCCTGGACTGCGCTGTTGATTTTGACGCTCGCAACCCTCGCGCTGGTGCTCACTCCGGCGTGGCTGATTCAACCCTTCCGGCCACAATCGCAGACAGCGCTCGCAGTCTCGTATACGCTGCGTCGCTGGTCGCCTCTCTTGACTGTCCTTGCCCTGCTCATTGTGCTGGCGCTCGCTCTCTGGCTCTGGCGCGGAGCGCGCCGCTGGTGGCTGAAATCTTTGCTCGTCCTCGCCCTCGGGCTGACCATTCTTGCAACATGGTTCGCCAGGCAGAACCATTTCGAGTGGATGTTCAAGCCGCTTGAGGCAGCCGCTTATGCGCGCGCGGGCGAAGTTAATTTTCTGACCGACACGGACATGGTGCTCGCCATAGAGGTCAATGGTGAAGCGGTCGCTTATCCTGTTCGTTTGATGGCCTATCATCATCTGGTCGAGGACACGGTCGGAGGCAAACCCGTCGTCGCCACTTATTGAACGCTCTGTCACACCGGTCTGGTGTGGGCGGCGACGATAGACGGGCGAAAGCTGAAGTTTCATCTGGCGGGCATCAACAACCAGAACTTTATCATGCGTGATGAGGAGACAGGCTCCTGGTGGCAACAGGTCACTGGCGAGGCCATTCTTGGCCCACTCAAGGGGCGAAGGCTCGATCCCATTTTTCATGACGAGCTGACGTTTGCAACCTGGAAACGCGAGCGGCCACAGGGGCGCGTCTTGCGGCCAGACGAAAGAGTCTTGCAGGCAGGGCGCTACGCTCCGCCAAACTGGGAAGAGCGCACGGCCAAAGCGCCCGTCGCCACCAATCTCACAGACACACAGATGCCCCCACGCACGCTCGTCGCCGGAATCACGGTCAACGGCAAATCGAAGGCTTATCCTATGGAGGCCGTCTTACAGCAGAGTCCTATCCTTGATGTGGTCGGCGGTGTGCCGGTCCTCGTCGTGCTCGGCGATGATAAAAAATCTGTGCGCGCCTTTGAGAGATTGGTCGACGGGCGCAAGCTGGAACTTTTCCTCAAGCCTGATGCTGTGCCGCTTCGGCTCATAGACGCAGAGACTGGCAGCGAATGGGATTTCTCAGGACGCGCTATAGGGGGCGCGCTCAGTGGTCGCCAGTTACAGAAGATTCTGGTTCTCAATGACTACTGGTTCGACTGGAAGACCTATCACATGGAGACGGAGATTTATAAGCTCGGCGAGCGCTAGGCAAAGTGGTTTTTGCGATAAGCGCAAGAAAAGGTTATGGCGGCCAGGTAAGCCGTGTACATACGAGATTCGATCAAGCATGATGCATTCGATGAAGATCAAAGGAATCGTCACTCTACTTTTTCTCCAGACAGCTTTCACTTCGCAGGCAGCGCAGATCAAAGATGGCCGCGCTATGAGGATCAAGGCCGCGATGGTCTCTGCAAGGTCGCAGCTCATGTTGGGCCAGGCGCAGCGAAGCCAGGCGCAGACCAAAAATCCTGCCCGCGCGCCGCAGAAGAACAGGCCGCAGAAACTTCTGCCTCACAGGATTTCTCTGGCCGACGGGCAAAAATTCGATCTCAACCTGCCGGAAGGATTCGATATTACGGTGGCCGCCGAAGGGTTAAAGCGTGTGCGCTTTATGGCGATGAGCCCGGACAAACGCGTGTTCGTCACGGACATGTATAACCTGACGGATAACAATCGCGGTGTCGTTTATGTTCTTGATGATTTCGACGAGCGGAAAGGAAAGTTCCGGCGCGTCACGCCTTATTTGAAGGGGCTGCGCAATCCCAACAGCGTAGCGTTTTATAGTGATAGAGCGGGAACAAGCTGGCTCTATCTTGCTTTAACGGATCGGCTGGTGCGCTACCGCTACACGGACGGCGACGACAAACCGCAAGGCCCGCCTGAAGTGATAGCCAATTTTCCTGATTACGGCTTGAGCTATAAATATGGCGGCTGGCATTTGACGCGCACCATCGCAGTTGGCCCAAACGAGAAGCTCTATGTTTCCGTCGGCAGCAGTTGCAACGCTTGCGAAGAGAAGGAAGAGATCAGGGCAACCGTGCTTGAGATGGAGATGGACGGGCGCGGAAAGCGCACCTACGCGCGTGGACTGCGCAATGCCGTCGGGATCAAGTGGGTGGATGCCCGATTGTTTGCGACCAACATGGGCTCAGATCATCTGGGGAATGACAAACCGCAGGACACTATGTACGCACTGAAGGAGGGTGTGAACTACGGATGGCCCTACTGTTATCAGTATCGTTCCAGGGTTTACGGCGATGCACAGTTCGCCAAGTCCGCGAAGCGTGTAAATTGCAGCGATGTTCCCGTGGCCTATGCTGCTTTCCCCGCGCATAGCTCTCCGCTCGGACTTGAGTATTTCGATGCGCGCCGTCACTCTTCAATCTTACAGAACAGTTTTCTAGTCGCCCTGCATGGCTCGTCCGATCATCGTATGGGTCGCGGCCACAGCATCGTGCAGGTCAGGGCAGGCTCGGCGCAAAGAGATTTCGTCAGCGGCTTTATCGCAAATGGTGAGCTAAAGGGGCGTCCCGTCGATGTCTTGCAGACGGGGGCGGACAGCTTTCTCTTTACGGACGATTATGCGGGCGTCGTTTATTACGTTTTCAGAAAGGGTGCGACGGCACGCTAAGAAAGGATGAGGGCTTTAGGGATGGGGGATGAATAAAAAGCTTTCTGTCTTTCCTTCATCCCTCATCCCTGCTCTTGTCCATCCCTGTTGATTCCTTCTTATTCATTCCGGCGTGGCGATCTTATTCTGTCTGAGCGCAGGCTCTCTGGCGAGATGGTAAGTAATGTGCGCGGCCTCACTCTCGTTTGATAGTCAAACCCGTATTACGCATAATGACCCCTGACCGGTTCAAACTTTTATGCCCCCATCATGATCTATCAAGCTTTGATCGAGCAAGGGAGAGACACGCGTTATGTTAGTTCATATCATCGCCGATTACGGGCCGGGCGATCTGGCCTTCGCAGAGGTTGTGCAGCGCATCAAATACTACCTGCCGGATGCCGAGCCGATGCTCACACCCGTCCCGGCCTTTCAAACACTCGCCGCCGGTTTCTGCATCGCGCAGCTTGGGTTGAACGAAGCGCCCGCCGGGACGATTATTTATCACAACGTCGCGCCTCGTGCGGATGACGAGGAAGCGCGCAGCGGCAACGCTGGCGAGCGGCTGGCGTTTGCACGGCTAGCGACGGGCGTGCGCGTGATCGGCGTCAATGCAGGTCATGCTTTTTCGTTCGTGCGCGAGCAGGCGGAGGAGTTGCGCTGGGCGGCGGTTGCGGCAGAGGGCTCGCAGTTTCGCTCGCGCGATCTCTTTCCGCAGGCGGCGGGCGCAATCGCGTTGGGCCAACCCGACGGACTCGGGTCAGAGATAGATCGTTCAGACATTGAGGTCGTGCCGCGTAACCGCATCGCTTACATAGACGGCTACGGCAACCTGAAAACGACGATCAGCTCGGACGAGAATCCCGTTAGCTCCGGCTCAGAGGTGCGCGTGCGTATAGGCAAAGCGGAGCGCGCAGCGACGGCCAGCGACGGGAGCTTTGAGGTCGAGCAGGGGCAGTTGGCGTTTGCGCCGGGCAGCAGCGGTTGGACGAACGCGAAGGGCAAGGAGACGCGCTGGATGGAACTGTTCCTGCGCGGCGGCAACGCAGCCGAAGCTTTTGAGCGCCCGCAGGTCGGCGATGAAATTGAAATCATCGCTTAGAGCAAATCTCAATTGAGTGTATAGCAAGAAGCATTCACCACAGAGACACAGAGGACACAGAGGGAGCACAGAGCGTTGAATGTCGTTCAATCCTCCGTGCTATCTCTGTGCGCTCTGTGTCTCTGTGGTGAGTTCCAAATTTCCTTACGTTCAACTGAAATGATCTAGAATCTTTGCTTAGTCTCTTGCTTCTTACAGCAGCTCGCCGCGCATGACCGTGACGGCCTGACCGCTCAGATAAACGCGGTCGCCGTCCACGCGAAGTCTGACGACGCCTCCGCGCTTTGAGGCTTGATAGGCCGTGAGCTCGTTCTTCTTCAAATAGTTGGCCCAATATGGGCCCAGACAGCAATGCGCTGAGCCCGTCACGGGGTCTTCGTCGATTCCTATGCGGGGCGCGAAAAAGCGCGAGAGGAAATCGTACTCCGTTGAATCGGACAGGCTGGTGACGATGACGCCGCGCACGTCGAGTGTTTTCAAAGCGGCGAAGTCGGGTTGGATGCCGCGCAAGACCTTTTCCGATTCGACTTCGACCAGGTAATCCAAAGCATTCCTGCCGACATATTTCGCGCTCGCGCCGAGGGCGCGCTCTAAGCCATCGGGCGCTTCCGTTCTTTCTTCGCGCTTGGCCGGAAAATCAAGCTCGATCCAGTCGCCAAGGCGTCTGCCCGTAAGCAGGCCGCTCTGCGTATGGAAGCGCGCCTCGTCCATACCTTTAAGTTGGCCCATCTCCGACAGCACATGCGCGCTGGCCAGAGTCCCGTGACCGCAGAGCGCAAGCTCAACGGTCGTCGTAAACCAGCGCAGCTGAAAACCATCGTCCTGCCTGCGCAAGTAAGCGGTCGCGGACACGTTCATCTCGCGCGCAACGTCCTGCATCCACTGCTCATCGCGCGGCTCATTCAGCAGGCAAACCGCCGCCGGATTGCCCGCGAACTTTCTATCCGTAAAAGCATCCACCTGAAAAATCGTTAATCCCATGGCAGCTTCTCCTGATTCTTTATTTAAGCGCGGATATGAACTCTACAGCTTGCGCGCCTTAATCAATATACTCGCCTGATAAAGCAGCGGCCCTGGTGCATCTAGGCAGCGTCGAAGCGACCGCTTGCGGAGTTCTCTCCCAGGCGCTCGTACGCCAGTTGTCGGTAACAGTCTTAGAGGAGACCCAGGGCGGCAGAGGCATCATCAAATACTCGGCGAGAGGATTGACGTAAGGCTCATACATACCCCGCAACTCCGCGAGCTTGCGTTCGGCTTCCACGCCCTCGCGCAGAGGAATACCCGCCGCCGCCAGCACCGTGCGTAAACGAGTGACTTCCTCTGGGGGAAAGCGATCCATGACGGGCGCTCGCGGCGATGAGTTGAAGATTTGCGAGAGATCGACGACGGCATGACGCGCCATCGCAAAGGTCAACTGAGCCTGTCGCGCAGACGCTCCGTCGACGCCGACGATGACGAGCGCGCAGGCGTCCAGTACGGTCGTCAGCGAAGCCAGCCATGATTGATTATCATGTTGAGAGCGAAACCAGCAGAGAACAGGATAAGAGAGATGGCTCTCCATCAACTCTGCGGCCCAGCGCTCCCAATCGGCCAGGAGTTGGCCCAGCTCCTGCATATCGTCGCCCGCGCTGTGACGACGAAGTAGTTCCGACGCGCTCGGCGGCGTTCCCGCGCGCGCATCCAGCAAAGAAATATTGACCTCGCGGCGCGAGAACGCCTGATAGAGCACTGGCAAATATCCTATGACTAATGCCAGAAAGCCGAATCCAAGTCCGGCCTCGATCACCGTCACCGTCCGCCCCACAGGAGACATAGGCGTCACGTCACCCAGCCCCAGCGTGAAGAAGGTCTCGCCGCTCATGTACATATACGTGCCGGCGGTCACAGCCTCTTCGGGCATATTGAGCCTTGAGTTGAAGGCCCATTGAATCATACTGAAGCCCGAGACCAGCCCGAAGGCCCAGACCGTTAGAAGCGCGATCAGAGAGAGCGGGCCAAAGAAGCTGAGGAATGATTCGCGCCGTTTATTACTGCGCATGCGGCGCGCGATCTTGGACCAGGGCATCCACGTCAACATGTAAAAGAACCTGGTCAGACGAAAGCGGCGCGTGACACGGCGCGGCAGCACGATGGTTTCAAAGGCATCTAGGACGACCACAAAGATAAAGAGCGCGCCCAGGACACCGATCAGTATTCGCATCTCTCTTACTCCTGTTCGATTGAGGTTTGCGAGGTCTTGGGCGCGCAAAGCTCTTTCGCTTGCGCCGCTCCTTCCAGTCTTCTTTTCGAGGACGCTTACACTTAGTCCGCGGCTCTGGCGCGCGATTCCTGCGGAACGATCTCCAGAGATAACTTTTCCGTTCGACGTATCAGATCGAGCGGCGCGCTCTCTCCGACGCGCTCGTCTGTGAGCAGCCTGTGTAGCTCGTCAATGCCCGCGACAGCCTGGCCTGCATAACCGATAATTACATCTCCCTCTCGCAGACCCGCCCTTTGCGCTGGACTCCCGTCGTCAAT
>Ga0190273_10000591_pt1 | contig 13284 bp, 2 predicted proteins | sample Popmic504IS_FD_134513 | JGI IMG/M metagenome (GOLD analysis project Ga0190273, IMG submission 134513) | Populus adjacent soil microbial communities from riparian zone of Shoshone River, Wyoming, USA - 504 IS | ecosystem: Environmental > Terrestrial > Soil > Riparian zone > Trees stand | place...
CACGATCGCATTGGAGAGGACGAGGTTGTAGTCGAACTCGGTGCCGCCGCCGCGCGCGTAGCGCTCGTCGGTCGCCGAGGTCAGGGTCAGATTCTCGATGTTGGTGAACAGGCCGGTATAGCCGGGCGCGTTGAAGTCGATCGTGTAATTGCCGCGAAGGAACATGCCGTCATAGCCGGCGCCGCCGTTCACCGTGTCGCCGGTCGCGAACCTGTCCTCGGCGTAGAAGAAGATGTCGTTGCCGAGGCCGCCGGTCAGCGTGTCCTTGCCCTTGCCGCCATAGACGACGAACTTGGCATCGGTCTCAGCCGAGCCGTCGAAGGTGAAGTCCTCGCCCTCGAGCAGGGCGGCGCCGTTGACCCGGGCCTGAAGACCCGAGGCGAAATTGGAGTCGCTCGTAGTGATCGAATAATCGTAGCGGTTGGTGCCGGGCTCGCCGAAGTTCGTGTTCGAGCCGGCGAGCAGGGAGACATTCTCGATCTGGGTGATGTTGGCGGTCAGCGTGAGCGCGCCGTAGGGACCCTGAAGGACGAGCGTGTCGGTGTCCGAGCCGCCGTCCACCATATCCGCCGCGGTCAGCGAGCCGGTGAAGAAGAAATTGTCGTTGCCCGAGCCGCCCGCCGCGGTGTCGTTGCCGCCGTCATAGAGACGAAAGACGTCGTTGCCCGATCCGCCTTCGATGACATTGTCGCCGCTGTTGCCGCGAAGGTCGTCGGCAAGCTCGCTTCCAACGATATTCTCGATGCCGGCGACGGTGCCGACATTGCCGTAGCCGTCGCGAAGCGTGCCGGCGGCGAGGTCGACCTTCCAGCCCGCGGTCATCAGCGGCGCGAACTCCGCATTGCCGTCGCCGTTGCTGTCCGGCCGGTAGCCTTCGATATGCGAGGTGACCCGAAGCTGGTCGATGCCGGCGCCGCCGTCGACCGCCGCGGCGGCGGTCACCTGAAGGACGTCCGCTCCGCCGAAGCCGTAGAGGCTGTCGCCGAGCCCGGCGAAGAGGAAGTTGACCGAATCGTTGCCGTACAGGGTATCGGCATAAGCGGTGTCGGCGCCGAGCGACTCGATGTTCACCATCTCCTCGACGTTGCCGAAGCCGTCGTTCGAGATGGTCCCGGTCCTGAGGTCGGCGACGACGCCCTGGGTCGCCCGCTCCTCGAGGAAGCTGACCCGGTCGCCATAGCCGGTGGTGTCGTTCCAGATCCCCTGGTCCGAGCCCCCGTCGAAATAATCGACCCCGCTGCCGCCGCGGATCAGGTCGTCGCCCGAATCGCCGTAAAGCTCGTCGTCGCCGTCCTCGCCGCGCAGGCTGTCGCCGCCGCCGCCGCCGCTGAGGGTGTCGCCGCCGCCGCGTCCGAACAGGACGTCGTCGCCCTCAAAGCCCGAAATCAGGTCCGCGACGGACGTTCCGACCAGCGTATCATTCTCCTCGGTCCCGTTGATCACGTTGAAGTCGAGGCTCGACTGCACCGAAGAGTCGAAACGCCGCGAAGAGATCGCCCTGAAGTCCCCCAGGCGGGAACCGGCGAGGTCCCACCAGGCGAAGACGAGGTCGTTGTCGGCGAGAAAGGCCACCGCGGGCGTGCCCTGCTGGCCTTCGCCGATCTCGTTGACCAGGAACTCGTTTCCGACCTTGCCGCCGTCGGCCCCGAACAGCTGGGCCTTGATCGCCCCCGAATCCCCGTCCGAATTGACCTGGCCGAAGCTCGTCCAGGTCACCACGAAGCCGCCGTCGGGGTCGGCGGACACTCCGGCGATGCCGAGGCTGCCCATCCCCTGGAAGCCGAGAGTCTCGCTATTGACGAGGAACTCGCCGCCGATCCGGTTGCCGGCGCTGTCGTAGATCTGGCCACGAATGTCGGCCGGATCGAAGGCGCCGGTGCTGCCGGTGCCTTCGCTGGTGTCGCCCCAGATGATGACGAACCGGCCGTCGGCCAGAGCGGTGACGACCGGCGCCGACTGATTGAAGAGCGTGGTCGAGTTGACCAGGAACTCACCGCCGAGCGGGACTCCGGCCGAGCTGTACAATCGGGCGCGAATGGCGGTTCCCGACGTGTCGCCGCCGGTGGCGCTGGCGTCGCTCCAGGCGATCGCGATCGTGCCGTCGCTCAGCTGGGCGACATAAGGGTTGGTCTGTATGCCGGCCGTGGTGGTGTTGACGAGGAACTCGCCGCCGACCTTCGCCGCCGCCGCGGTGAAGAACTGCGCCTTGATGCCGTTGCTCGAAGGGTCGCTCGTCAGGCTGCCATCGGACCAGGTCACAAGGAACCCGCCGTCCGCCAGCGCCGTCGGCACCCCCCGGATCTGCTGCAGCGCGGTGACCGAGTTGACGACGAACTCCGCGCCGACCTTGGCGCCCGAGGAGTCGAGGATCTGGCCCCTCACGTCATTCTGGGTTCCGGCGGTCGGACTCTGCTGAGCGGGTCCGGTCCAGATCACCACGATATTGCCGTTTTCGAGCAGGACGGGAGTGGCTTCGAACTGGTTGCCGGCGGAGCTCGTGTTCACGAGAAACTGGGCGCCGTAGGTCCCGTCGGCCTCGAAGAACTGGCCCCAGACGTCGAAATTGCCCGAATTGTTGACGTATCCGTTCCAGACCAGGAAATAGCCGCCGTCGGGAAGAGCCAGCAACTCCGGAGTCTGGGCCGTGGTCAGGGTTTCGGGAACCGTGACCGAAGTCTGCGCACCGGCCTCGTAGAGCGCGCTGACCGGAGCGGCGGTCAGCGGGATCTCGATCGCCTCCTCATAGCTGTTGCCGTTCGGGTCGGTGGCCCGGACGGTGAGCGTCGCCTGGGTCCCGCCATAAGTGTAGAGAAGCGCGGTATCGGCCACGATCAGCCGGTCCCCTTCGATCCGGAAGGCGCCGGTCGGGTCGTTGAGAAGCTGGTAGGCGAAGGGCGCGTTCAGGGCGCCGTCGGCGAACAGGATCGCCGCCTGCACATTCTCGATGGCGGCCTTGCTGATCGAGCCGACCGAAAGGTCGATGTCGGTGATCGTCCCGGCGTCCTCGCGGAAACGCTGCGCGCTGAGGTCGGTGGTGGTGCCGTCGTGCCAGGCGACGAGAAAGCCGCCGTCGTCGAAGGCCAGCATGGTCGAGGCGAGCTGGTTGCCCGTGGCGCTGCTGTTGACCTGGAACTCGACGCCCTGCGGGCTGCCGTCGGCGCCGAACGCGCGCGCGAGCACGCCCTGGCCATAGGGGTCGCTGGCGCCGCTCCGGGTCGCCGTCCAGCTGACCGCATAGCCGCCGTCGGCAAGAGCGACGATCGACGGGGCGGGGTTGAGGCTGCCGACGGCGTCGCCGACGACGTAAATGTCTTCCTTGGACGTCGCGTCCGCGCTCAGCAGCCGGGTCTTCGCATAGCCGTCCGCGACGTCGGTCCAGGCGACCGCGATCTGACCGTCGGCGAGCTGGGTCACGACCGGATTCATCGCGGTCACCCGACCGGGGCCGTCATTGAAGGCGAAGGTGACAGGGGGCAGGAAGTCGTCGACCTCGACCTGGCCGCCGATCTTGTTGGCCGCCGAATCGAAAATCTGGATGGCGATGTTGGTGCCGTAATCCTCGCGCGAGACCATGCCGTTGAAGACGCCCTGCGGGCTGGCGTCCTGCCACACGACCGCGAAGCCGCCACCGGCCAGGGCAGTAACGTCGGACGCGGTCTGGTCGCGGAAGGCGACCGTATTGACCAGGAACTCGCTTCCCGAAAGGTTGCCGTTCGCCGCGAAGAGCTGGCCGCGCACCGCCGCACCGCTCGTATCCGCGCCGGTCAGGCTGGCGTCGGTCCAGGTGATGACGAAGCCGCCGCCTTCGAGCCCGGCGATCGACGGAGCGCTCTGATCGAGATTGACCGTCGTATTGGCGAGACGGTCAGCGCCCAGGGGCGTGCCGTCCGAGGCGTAGAGCCGGTAGCGGATCGAGGCGCCGCTGCCGTCCGAGCCGAATTCGCGATCCTCCCAGGCGATGACGAAGCCGCCGCCGGCGAGCTGCGCGACGACCGCGTTGGTCTGGTCGCCCGGGTCCTGGCTGTTGACGGTGAACTCCGCGCCCACCGGCGTTCCGTCCGCCTCGAAGATCCGGGCGCGGATCTCGGTGCTGAACAGGCCGTCGGACTTCGGATCGTGGGTCCAGACGGCGATATAGCGGTCGGCCGAAATCCAGCTGATCTCGGGCAGGGACTGGACGCCCGTCGTCGTCGCGTTCAGCGAATACTCGGAATCGTCCCGCTCATAGAGGTTCAGTGGCATCGGAATTTCCCTCCCCGTCGTGTCCCGTGGGCGCTGCAGATCAGGCCTAACATCCGGAAAAGACACGATTCGTCAGCGGACCCTCTCACACGAACGCGGAGGAATGTCGAGCGGGAAAAGAGGCGAGGACGTCCGGCGCTAGAGCAGGAAGTCCCCCGCCCCGAGCGGCGTCGGGCCCTGCAGGGTCAGCGCGATGACCAGGTCGGCGACGCTGTCGCCGTCGACGTCGCCCTGGACCAGCCAAACGCCGCCCGACTGGAACGCACGCAGCTGCCCGGCGACTCCGCTGAACGCGGCGGAGCCGATCCAGGCGAAGGCCTGGTCGCCCGCGGTGAGGCTGTTCGCGTCGACCCGGCCGAGGTCGATCTTGTCCGTTCCCGGCCTGAAGTCGGTGATCCGGTCCATCGAGCCCGACATCGATTCCGCCGTCGAATCGTAGCGGAAGGTGTCGGCGCCGCCATTGCCGGTGAGGCTGTCGGCACCGAGATTGCCGTGGATGAGGTCGGCATTGGCGCCGCCCTTGAGCGTGTCGCCGGCCCGGCCGCCGAACAGGCGGAGGAAACCGTCGCTCTCCTGGCTGGCGTCGAGGATCATCGTCTCCGTCGCCATCAGCAAAGCCCCGGAGACCGTCAGCGTCTCGCCCGGCTTCACGATCGCATTGGAGAGGACGAGGTTGTAGTCGAACTCGGTGCCCCCGCCGCGCGCGTAGCGCTCGTCGGTGGCCGAGGTCAGGGTCAAATTCTCGATGTTGGTGAACAGGCCGGTATAGCCCGGAGCGTTGAAGTCGATCGTGTAATTGCCGCGAAGGAACATGCCGTCATAGCCGGCGCCGCCGTTGACGGTATCGCCCGAGGCGAACCTGTCCTCCGCGTAGAAGAAGATGTCGTTGCCGAGGCCGCCGGTGAGCGTGTCCTTGCCCTTGCCGCCATAGACGACGAAGCTGGCGTCGGTCTCGGCGCTGCCGTTGAAGGTGAAATCCTCCCCCGCCAGCAGCGCCGCGCCGTTGATCCGGGCCTGCACGCCGGCCGCGAAATTGGCGTCGTTGGTGGTCAGCCCATAATCGTAGCGGTTCGTCCCCGGCTCGCCGAAATTGGTGTTCGAGCCGGCGAGCAAGGAGATATTCTCGATCCGGGTGACGTTGGCGCCGAGCGTCAGCGATCCGTAGGGTCCCTGGAGGACGAGCGTGTCGGTCCCGTCCTCGCCGTTGACGATGTCGGCTGACGTCAGGGCGCCGATGAAGAAGATATTGTCGTTGCCGGCGCCGCCATACACGGTGTCGTCGCCGCCGTCGTAGAGGCGGAGCACGTCGTTGCCGCCGTCCCCGGCGATGAAATTGTCCCCCGAATTGCCGCGCAGGTCGTGGGCGCCGTTCGAACCCGCCGTCAGGCCCTCGACGTTCGGCAGCGCCTCGATGCTGTAGCGGGCGAGCCTGGTGTGGATCTCGTCCCACCCCGAGTCGGCGCGCTCGATGACCGAGTCGCCTTCGTCGTCGACGACATAGAAATCGTCGCCGGAGCCGCCGCGCATCGTGTCGGCGCCGGTACCGCCGTCGAGGATGTCGTGGCCGCGCCCGCCGCGAAGTACGTCGTCGCCGGCGCCGCCGCGGAGGATGTCGTTGCCCGACCGGCCGAGCAGGACGTCATCGCCGCCGAGGCCGTGAAGCTGGTCGTTGCCGGCGAGGCCGTCCAGCCAGTCGGCCCCATCGTCCCCGTACAGCACGTCGTCGCCGGACGTCCCGCCCGGTTCGTCCGCCGGACGGTAGACCCGGGCGAAGACGCCGACGTTGGGGCTGTCGGGGCGGTACCAGGCGGCGGCGATGGTGCCGTCGGCGAGGACCGCGATGTCGCCGCCGTCGGCAGCCTCGTCCGGCTCGAACGCGGGCCCGATCGGCGCCCCCGACGAATCGAACTGCCGGCCGGTGAGCCGATGGTAGACGGTGTCGTTCGGTCCGGGCTCGGCGTTCGGCCACATCGCGACGAAGCCCCCGTCCGGATGCGCGGCGAAGCTGGGTACGGGGCCGAACTGGGCCTCGGCCTTGTAGGTGGCGAGGAGGACGGGCGGGCCGGCGGCCAGCCCGTCGGCGCCGATCGGCAGCGCCTTCAGCTCGAAGAAGGAACCGCCGGCGCTGCCCGAGAACTCCGCCCAGCCCAGCACATAGGAGCCGTCGGCGAGCGTGACGAGCGACGGAGACTCGATATTGAACCCCTCGCCCGACACGATGATCGACGGCCCGGAAGGCGCGCCCGACGAGTCGAAGAACCGCGCCTCCACCTTCTCGGGATCGTTGCCGTTGCTTCCCACCATCCAGGCCACCGCGAACCCGCCGTCCGCCGTGGCGGTCAGAGCGATCGGCTCGAAAGGGAAGCCCGTGCCGACGAGGATGTCGGGGCCGGAAGGCGCTCCGGCGCTGGTGAAGCGCTGGGCATGGATCTCGCCGTTGCCGCTGATCCAGCTGATCGCATAGCCGCCGGTGTCGAGCTGGACCGCGACCGGGAAATCTCCGCCGGGGGTGATGATGGTCGGGGCCAGCCGATTGCCGGAATCGTCATAGGTCCGGACCTCGACGCTGCTCATCCCGGTCAGCGGATCCGGGTCGGTGATGCGGGTGAGCAGGAAGCCGCCTGCGGCCGTCGGAGTCGCGGAAAGGCCGCGCAGGAGCTCCCCGGAGACGAGCACGATCTCCTCGGACGCCGGCGTTCCGTCGGCGTCGAAATAGCGGACCACGGCCGCATGGTCGTTGGTCGAGGAATCGACGACACGATGCCAGATCAGGGCGAAGCCGCCGCCGGCCAGGGCGACGACGATCGGACCGGAATCATATTCCTCGTCGGTCTCGGTCGCCATGAACTCGTCGCCCGTCGAATAGCGCCGCTCGATCGCCTCGTCGGTGACGGCGACCGTCATCGTCTCGGTATAAGACTGGCCGCCGGAGTCGGTGGCCCGGATCGTCAGGGTCACCTCGGGCGCGGTCTCGAAGTCGAGCCTGGCATTGTCGGCGACGATCAGCCGGTCGCCCTCAATCCGGAAGGCGCCGCCGCTGCTGTCGTCCAGTATCTCGTACGTCCAATCGCCCCCGCCCTCGACGGAGAGAGTGGCGGCCGGATCGTTCTCGAAGGCGGTTTCGCTGACCGAGCCCGGCGTCAGGACGATGTCGGCGGGAAGTTGGGCCTGGGCGGTGAGGTTGTAATTCTGGACCATCGCGAGCCTCGCTGGGAATGACATCCTACGAGCTAAGTCGCTGACATGACTTCGTTACCGGCGCAAACTATTGAAATCCGAGCGAGTCCCGATTTGGGATGGCAGGGACCGGCTCCGGACGTCGCCCGCGCCGCCGGTCCCGGGACCTTGGGAAGGACAGGTCGAGCGGGATCGCCGACGGCTAGAGCAGGAAGTCTCCGGCGCCGAGCGGTGTCGGGCCCTGCAGGGTCAGGGCAATGACCAGGTCGGCGACGCTGTCGCCATTGGTATCGCCCTGGAGCATCCAGATGCCACCTTGCTGGAACGCGCGCAGCTGCCCGGCGACTCCGCTGAACGCGTTCGAGCCGATCCAGGCGAAGGCCTGGTCGCCGGCGGCGAGCGTGCTGGCGTCGACCCGGCTGAGATCGATCTTGTCGGTGCCCGGCGTGAAGTCGAGGATCTGGTCCATCGTCGCGGCGTTGGATTCGGCCGTCGAATCGTAGCGGAACGTGTCGGCCCCGCCATTTCCGGTGAGCACGTCGGCGCCGAGATTGCCGTGGATGAGGTCGGCATTGGCGCCGCCCTTGAGCGTGTCGCCGGCCCGGCCGCCGAACAGGCGGAGGAAACCGTCGCTCTCCTGGCTGGCGTCGAGGATCATCGACTCCGTCGCCATCAGCAGGGCGCCCGACACGGTCAGCGTCTCGCCCGGCTTCACGATCGCGTTGGAGAGGACGAGGTTGTAATCGAACTCGGTGCCGCCGCCGCGGGCGTAGCGCTCGTCGGTGGCCGAGGTCAGGGTCAGATTCTCGATGTTGGTGAACAGCCCGGTATAGCCCGGAGCGTTGAAGTCGATCGTGTAATTCCCCCTCAGGAACATGCCGTCGTAGCCGGCACCGCCGTTCACCGTGTCGCCGGTGGCGAACCTGTCCTCGGCGTAGAAGAAGATGTCGTTGCCGAGGCCGCCGGTCAGGGTGTCCTTGCCCTTGCCGCCATAGACGACGAACTTGGCGTCGGTCTCGGCCGAGCCGTCGAAGGTGAAATCCTCGCCCGCCAGCAGGGCGGCGCCGTTGATCCGAACCTGAAGCCCCGCCGCGAAGTTCGAATCGCTGGTGGTGATCGAATAATCGTAGCGGTTGGTGCCCGGCTCGCCGAAATTGGTGTTCGACCCCGCGAGGAGCGAGACGTTCTCGATCTCGGTGACGTTGCCGGTCAGGATCAGCGAGCCATAGGCCCCCTGCAGGACCAGAGTGTCCGTCTCCGAGCCGCCGTTGACGACGTCGGCCGCGGTCAGCGAGCCGCCGAAGAAGAAATTGTCGCTGCCGGCGCCGCCAAGGACGGTGTCGTCGCCGCCGTCGTAGAGGCGCAGCAGGTCGGATCCCGAGCCGCCGGTGATGAAATTGTTCCCCGAATTGCCTCGGAAATCATGGGCCACGTTCGACGTCGCGGTCAGCTTCTCGACATTGGCCATAGCGGCGAGGCTGTAGGTCGCCAGCCCGGTCCGGATTTCGTCCGTGCCTTCCGCCGCATTCTCCTCCACAAAATCGCCGGCCGTGTTGACGATGAAGACGTCGTTGCCGGTGCCGCCCCGCATCGTATCGGCGCCGATACCGCCGTCGAGCAGGTCGTCCCCCGCATTGCCGTTCAGCTCGTCGATGCCCGAGCCGCCGGCGAGGCTGTCGCCCTGGTCGCCGCCGTCGGCAAGGTCGTTGCCACCGCGGCCGTCGAAGCTGAACGCCATGCCGGCGGCGGCGTAGGAGGCCTGCCCGATGTCGCCCGCGAACCAGTCGGAGAAGTCGGTTCCGGTCAGATTCTGGGTCCCGCCGGTCGGGATGATGATCACCGGCCTCGCCACGCCGCTGTTGGTGATCGTGTTGCCGGTGACGTAGCTGTTGACGTCGACCGTCGCCGGCCCGCTCGGGGTGAGGCCGATCGAGGCCGAGTAGATGTTGTCGAAGACATTGTCCGCGATCGCGAGGTGCGAGCTCCAGGAGGAGATGCCGTTGCCGACTCCGCCCGACGTCCCGTTGCCCTGGAACCGGTTGTGATGAACGGACCCGCTCGTATTCGCCCCGCCGATGAGGATGCCGTTGAAATAGCCCTCGATGAGGTTGTTCGAGATTTCGAGCCCGGTGACCGAATAATAAGGAGTCTGGACCGCGCCGTTGGCCGCCACGCCCGCGCTGAACACCGAGTTGGTCACGGTGAAATCGTTGGCGAGCACGACGACGGCGTCATGGCCGCCGAGCGGGCTCACCCCGCGACCGACGAACTTGACGCCGTCGACGGTGACCCCGGCGGCGCTTATCGTCAGCATCCCGTCGATCACCGCCTCGGCGCCGCGCGCCGAGGTGCCCGCGATGCCCTGGTTCGGGCCGACGATGGTGACGTCCTTGTTGACGTTCGCGTCCCCGACCCAGGTTCCGGCCGCGATCACGATCGTATCGCCGTCCTGAGCCGCGTCGATCGCCGCCTGAAGCGTGGAATAGCCGCCCGGGCCGACCGTCGGATTCGGCTCGAAGCCGAGATTGGCCGCCGTCAGCGCTCCCGCGTCGACGCCGGAGAGGGTGAAGACGGTCACGAAGCCGTGGCTTGAGCCGCTTCCGTCGCGGTCGATCCGGAGCAGCGTGTCGTCGCCCTGCTGGATCAGCCGGACATGGCCGGTGTCGAACGGATTGGACCCGTCCCAATTGACCAATACGAAGCCCAGGGAGCCGGCGAGATCGATCCAGTCGCCCCCCGCGCCCGCGGCGAAGTCGGTGATCCTGACGTCGCCCGGGAGGTTGTTGGCGCCGGCATTGCCGATCACCATCACCCGGTCGGAACCCGATCCGAGGGTTATGGTCGCCGAGCCGTACAGGTCGCCGATCTCGATGACGTCCGAATCGGCGCCGCCGTCGGCGACGATGAAGGTGCCGACCTGGCTGCCGAGAAGGCGGATGGTGTCCGGGCCGCCCTCGCCGTAGACCGCGATCGTCCCGCCGGCGGGCGGCGAGGTCTGAACGCCGATCGAGTCGATCCCGGCTCCGGCCCAGACCGTGTCGGCGCCGTTGTTGATGAGGATGGAGTCGTTGCCGTCGCCGCCGTAGATCAGGTCGGCGCCGATGCCGCCGTCGATGACATCGTGGCCGCCGCCGCCCTCGAGACGGTCGTCGCCGCTGCCGCCGTAGAGCGAATCGTTCTCGGCGCCGCCGACGATCAGGTCGGCGCCGGCCATGCCCTGGAGAGAGTCCTGGCCGCCGCGGCCCTCGATGGTGTCCGCGCCCGCCCCGCCGATGAGAGTCTCCGTCGCGGCCGTGCCGATCAGGGTGAGCCCCGGCGGGGCCGAGCCGTCGGCCGCGAAGCCATCGAGATTGGCGGGAACGAAGGCCGCGACGTTGCGGCCGGTGAAGGTCCCGAACGTCCGCCAGCTGTCGCCGCCGCCATTGGCGTCGACCTGGAGGAGCGTGTCGGCGCCGTTCTGCAAGAGACGCAAATGGCCCGTCTGGAACGGGTTGCTCTCCTGGTCCCAATTGGTGACGACGCCCAGCCACTGGTCGAAATCGAGCCTGTCGCCGCCCGCTCCGGTCTCGAAGTCGCTGACCACGAACTGGCCCGAGTTGCGCAAGGCATGATCGGACAAGGCCAGGCTAATCTCGTCGGAGCCCGCCCCCAGGCTGATCTGCGCCGTGCCCCACATGGTCGCGAAAAGGATGGTGTCGTTGCCGGCGCCGCCGATCAGGGTGAACAGGTTCGCCTGATTGTAGGTCGTGATGACCATCCGGTCGTCGCCGTCGCCGCCGTCGACGGTCACCTGGTAGTTCATGCCCCTGGTGACCATGAAAAGGTCGTTGCCGCCTTCGCCCTCGAGAAGGTCGTTGCCCCGCTCCCCGCTTCGGAAGATGTCGCCGTCGGCGCCGCCCCGGACGACGTCGTCGCCAAAGCCGTCATATAGATTATCGGCGCCGGCGCCGCCTTCGATCAGATCGTTGCCGCCTTCGCCGAACAGCTCGTCATTGCCGTCACCGCCGCTGATCGTGTCGCTGCCGGCGCCGGCGTAGATCGTATCGGCGTCGCCGAGGCCGGAGATCGTGTCGCCGCCCGCCGCGCCGACGATGGTGTCGCGGCCCGCCGTCCCGCTTTGGTTCAGGCCGGACGGGATCGAGCCGTCGGCATTGAAACCGTCGAGATTGTGGTAGGTGAGGGACGCCGCGCTGAGGTTGGCGAGGCGGACATATTCGACATAATTGTCGCCGCCGCCGTCCGGGTCGACCTCGACGAGGACGTCGGCGCCGCTCTGGACGAGCCTTAGGAAGCCGAGCGCGAAGGGGCTCTGGTTGCCGTCCCACGACGGCGCGTTGACCAGGAAGAGCTCGTCGAGGTCGAGCCGGTCGCCGCCCGCCCCGGCCGCGAAATCCGCGATCGTGACGCTGAGCAGCCCGTTGAGGTCGAACGGGTTGATCCCCGAGACCGTGTCGGCTCCGGCGCCGAGGGTGAGGACGTGGTCGCCCTTGGCGATGTCCATCCTGATCGAATCGTCCCCTTCGCCGGCGTCGAGGATGAAATTGGACGTGCCGAACGAAAAGATGAGGAACCGGTCGTTGCCGGAGCCGCCGGTCAGGGTGACGAGGTTGCTGTGGCCGCTGCCGCGATAGACGTCCAGCAGGTCGTCGCCGGCGCCTCCGTGGAGGGTGTCGTTGCCGTCCTGGCTGCGGAGCGTGTCGTTGCCGTCGCCGCCTTCGGCGAGGTCGTCGCCGCCGCCGTCCTCGAGATAATCGTTGCCGTCGCCGCCTTCGAGCCAGTCGGAGCCTTCGAGGCCGTAGAGGCTGTCCGACTGGCCGAGGCCGACGATATGGTCGTCGCCGCCGGTTCCAGTCAGGAAGTCCGAGCCGGAGGTGCCCGTGAAAGTCGCCATCTAACCCCACCCCATCGCACCGGCCGGGGCCATGCGTCTTTGAAAATCATCTGTGTGTCAAATACTTAACACCGTCCCCTCACCCCGTCATCCCCTTTTTGCGGACCCGTCCGCCGGAATAGCGATTGCTAGAGCAGGAAGTCCCCAGCCCCGAGCGGCGTCGGGCCCTGCAGGGTGAGAGCGACGACGAGATCGGCCACGCTGTCGCCGTCGGTATCGCCCTGCACCAGCCAGACGCCGCCCGACTGGAAGGCGCGCAGCTGCCCGGCGACCCCGCTGAACGCGTTCGAGCCGATCCAGGCGAAGGCCTGGTCGCCCGCGGCGAGCGTGCTGGCGTCGATCCGGCTGAGGTCGATCTTGTCGGTGCCCGGCGTGAAGTCGGTGATCTGGTCCATCGCGCCCGAGCTGGAATCCGCCGTCGAATCGTAGCGGAAGGTGTCGGCGCCGCCGTTGCCGGTGAGGCTGTCGGCGCCGAGATTGCCGTGGATGAGGTCGGCATTGGCGCCGCCCTTGAGCGTGTCGCTTGCCCGGCCGCCGAACAGGCGGAGGAAGCCGTCGCTCTCCTGGCTGGCATCGAGGATCATCGTCTCCGTCGCCATCAGCAGGGCGCCCGACACGGTCAGGGCCTCGCCCGGCTTCACGATCGCATTGGAGAGAGTGAGATTGTAGTCGAACTCGGTGCCGCCGCCCCTCGCATAACGCTCGTCGGTCGCCGAGGTCAGGGTGAGGTTCTCGATGTTGGTGAACAGGCCGGTATAGCCGGGCGCGTTGAAGTCGATCGTGTAATTGCCCCGCAGGAACATGCCGTCGTAGCCGGCGCCGCCGTTGACCGTATCGCCGGTCGCGAACCTCTCCTCGGCATAGAAGAAGATGTCGTTGCCGAGGCCGCCGGTGAGCGTGTCCTTGCCCTTGCCGCCATAGACGACGAACTTGGCGTCGGTCTCGGCGCTTCCGTCGAAGGTGAAGTCCTCGCC
>Ga0190273_10000592_pt1 | contig 13281 bp, 11 predicted proteins | sample Popmic504IS_FD_134513 | JGI IMG/M metagenome (GOLD analysis project Ga0190273, IMG submission 134513) | Populus adjacent soil microbial communities from riparian zone of Shoshone River, Wyoming, USA - 504 IS | ecosystem: Environmental > Terrestrial > Soil > Riparian zone > Trees stand | place...
CGAGGCGGGCAAGCTTCGGGACGCGAAGTGGCTGGCGCAGGGCACCATCTATCCGGACGTGATCGAGTCCGCCGGCAGCAAGACGAAGAAGGCCAAGACGATCAAGTCGCACCACAACGTCGGCGGCCTGCCCGAGACGTTGAACCTCAAGCTGCTCGAGCCGCTGCGCGACCTGTTCAAGGACGAGGTACGTGAACTCGGGGTGACCTTGGGCCTGCCCAGGGACATGGTCTACCGGCATCCGTTTCCTGGCCCCGGCCTGGGCGTGCGAATCCTGGGCGAGGTCAAGCGCGAGTACGCGGACCTGCTGCGGCGCGCCGATGCGATCTTCATCGAGGAGCTTCGCGGCACGCCTGCGACCCAGGCGGACGTGGCAGCCGGCATCGCCGGCGAAGAAGACGTCGGGAAGTCCTGGTATGAACTGACCTCGCAGGCGTTCGCCGTGTTCCTGCCGGTGAAATCGGTCGGGGTGATGGGCGACGGGCGCACCTACGAATACGTCGCCGCGCTGCGCGCGGTGCAGACCCAGGACTTCATGACGGCGCACTGGGCGATGCTGCCGCACGCGCTGCTCGGCCGGATGTCGAACCGGATCATCAACGAGGTGCGCGGGATCAACCGGGTGGTGTACGACATATCGGGCAAGCCACCGGCCACGATCGAGTGGGAGTGATGCGAGAAGAGACGAGCGTCCAGCCCAGGCGCGTGTAGCCTTGCGACTGCTTCATCGCGATTGCCCATGCCACGTCGAGCAGCCCCGCGACGGCCAGTGCGACCCAGGCCATGATTGCGGTCATGTGGTCTCCACCGCCTTGAGCAGGGCGGCATCCTGGCGGCGCAGGAAGGCGGTCAGCCGATCTCCATAGTCCTCCGCTACGGCCGCCTGCACGCTCGGCCGCTGAGCGAGCGCGCGCCGCCATCGGAGCACCTTGGGCGTATCGTCGAAGACACCCAGATCACGGATTTCATCGAATGTGTCGAAGTAGCGCCAAGCCGGCGCAAACACCGCATCGACCAGGCTGAACCGGCCACCGGCAAAGAACGGACCGTCACCGAGCGCCGTCTCGAGGCGCCGCGCCTTGGTGAGCACCGCCAGACGATGCCGCTCCAGCGTGGTGCCGTCCGGGGCCGTTTCCAGGCCCCAGATATCTGCCAGCAGCGCCGAGCCGAATTCCATCCAGCCCCGATGCACGGCGCGCTCCAGGGGGTCGACCGGGTGCAGGGAAACTTCGGGGTGCGACTCTTCGATGTACTCGCAGATGACCGAACTTTCGAAGAGGATCGTCTCGCCCCGCGGCCGGGCCACGCGCAGCAACGGCACTTTGCCGGTAGGCGAGATCGCGGTGAACCAGTCGGGCTTGGCGTCCAGATCGATGGTCACACGCTCGAAAGGGATGGCCTTTTCCGCCAGCACGATAGCAGCACGCTGCACGTAAGGGCACAGGCTGTGACTGACAAGCGTGTAGGTCATGACCGAGCTCCGGAGTGGGGCGCGATACCGGCGTCCTTTGCAGCGACTCGCGGCGGCGGCGAGCACGTCCCGGCAGCGAAGGGGAGTTTCATGAGGCTTATCCGAGTGGCGAGGGCTCAATATTGACTTGGCATGACGCACAAGGGAACATGGCGCAGGCGCAAGCAGACTATGCATTCGACGCAAGCAAAGCTCAGCCTCGACGACCTCCACCTGATCCGGGCCATCGTCGAGGGCGGATCCCTTTCGGCCGCAGCGCGGCGCCTCGGCGTGAATCACTCGTCGGCATTTCGGCGCCTTGGCGCGCTGGAGGAACAACTCGGCTCCAGGCTGTTCGACCGGACCCGTACCGGCTATACGGCGACACCCGCCGGTGAATCCGCGTTCTCTACTGCATGCCGTGTTGTGGACGAACTCGATGCGCTGCAAACGCGCCTGGCGGGCGCGGACATGAGGCCGTTCGGCGTCGTGCGCCTGACAACCACCGACACGCTGGTCGATTTCCTGGGGCCGATGCTGGCGGCGTTCCGGGCAGAGCATCCGGAGATCAGTGTCGAGCTGATCATCTCCAATGTGTTCTTCACTCTGTCGCGGCGCGATGCCGACGTTGCACTGAGACCGGCGACCGAGGTGCCTGAGCACCTGGTCGGTCGCCGACTGTCGACACTCGCGACGGGCCTGTATGGCACTTCGGCCGAGCTGAAGGCGCTCAAGCGCGGAACGGACATCCGGGACCTTCCATGGGTAGCGCCGGATGAAAGCCTCTCGCACCTGGCCTCCGCGCGCTGGATCGCTCGCGAGGTTGCGCCCGAGCGTGTCAGCTTTCGCGCCAGCACCTTGATGGGACTGGCGATGGCGGCGCAGCAAGGTCTGGGCGTGGCCGCCTTGCCCTGCTGCCTTGCCGATCGCCGCCCGCACCTCAGGCGCCTGTCCCCGCCGCTGGCCGAGATGGCTTCGGCGCTGTGGCTGCTGACACATCCGGATCTGCGGGGCGTCGCCAGGGTCCGTGCCTTCGTTGCCTTCGCCTCCGCATGGTTGGCCGAGCGCAAGCACGAACTCGAAGGCGTGGACTTCTCGGCAAAGAGGCGGCCTGAAACCGTCAGGCAATCGACCGGGTAGGGGAGATGCCGCTCACGCCACCAGCGGAAAGATCACCGCAATGAACGCGCTGAAGGCCAGCGCATTGGCCACCGCAGCCACAGCGGGGTGGCCGCTGGCGCGGCCCATCCAGCGGCTGAACAGCCCGTAGACGACGAAGAGAAGGAGGATGGCCGGCACGATGATGGCCAGAAAGAACAGCCGCTGCGGGTTCAGCGCGATTGCCCCGACCAGCGACAGCAGGAAGCACAGCTTGGTCACGAAGTAGGCGCCGGGCGCCGCGCCAGGGCCGCGGGTGAACCACTCGTCGGCCACGAAGTACGGCAGCGTGCCGAGGCACAGGGCTGCGATCAGCGGCAGGCGCACCGACTCGGGGCGGACGTTGAACACGTAGCGGTCGATGGGCGCGCCGATCGCCAGCAGCGCCCATGCGCTCGCCAGCACGACGGCCAATCCGAGCGCGAGGGCGTTCGCGCGCGGCAACTCGCGGCCCATCCAGGTCAGCCCGGCCAGCGTCAGTGCACCGTACAGCCCGAAGTGCAGCATCAGGTAATCACCGAGCAGGAGCGGCAGGAAGCCGGTCGGCACCTTCCACAGCAACAGCGGCGTGAGCACCGCCGGCGCAAGGGCCAGCACGCTCTGGCGGCGCCAGGCGCGCCAGCCTGGTCTCGGCTGCGTCGCGGCTGCCGATGGCGAAGAACGGTCCACGCGAGGCAGCCGATTCGACAGCGGCCAGGTCACTGCCACCACGCCCAGCAGCAGCAGGCCGAGCCATGGTCCGCGAGCGTCGATGAAGGGGTTTTGCGCCGGTGGACGTCCGACAGCTGCGTCCAGCCACGCCAGCGACTCGCTCAGCGTGTGGGCGCTGTACAGCACGCCGATGTGCTCGACGCCCGGCGAGAGCGTCGCGCGTCGCGCCGTGCCGTCTGCGAAGCGCCCGTAGGTCTGGTCCTGCACTGCCGCCGGCCCCGCTACGCGGCCGACCACGCGCAGCGCCTCCGCAGCCATCAGCTGCGGCTCGAGCCCGCCGTCGATGACCAGCAGGTTGCGCGGGCTGTCGGCCGGGGTGGTGGCGTCGATGCTGGGCGCAAACAGCGAGACGCCGACGCTGGCCTGGACCTCGGCATGCGCCTGGGCATGGCGCACGATGATGTCGGATGCCATCGAGTGGCCGACCACCGCATAGCGGCCGGGCACCGGGCCGGCGTCGGCCAGGCGGCGCGCGTAGGCACCCATCTCGCCCATGGCCTTCAGCAGCACGCGCAGGCTCTCGTTCTGGTCGGCCAGCCCGCCCGTCATCGGGGTGGCGTTGCGCCCGTGGCCGGGGAAGTCGAAGGTTACGGCAACGTAGCCGTTGCGCGCCAGGGTCAACGCAAACGGCTGCATCAGCTGCTGGGACCCGGCGAAGCCGTGGGCGATCAGCACTACGGGAGACGGGCCCGACGGTTGAACCGGCCGAAACACCGTGACGGGGGTCGCGCCCACGCGCTCGGTCGTGATGCCGACGCCCTGCCGCGCACGTTCCAGCTGCCAGACGCTGATGGCGATGGCCAGCAACGCAAGGCACGCAACGCCCCACCGTGTGATGCGCCGGGGCCGGTGGCTACGCGTCATGCCAGGGCAGTGACGATGACGGTTGGGAGATCAGGATTCGGCACGGGGATGGCGTATCACAGCGGGGTTTTGTATTCTGGCGTATCCCGGCAAATCGCGGCGGATCAAGACGTACTCCGACGTACTCCGACGTACTCCGACGTATTCCGACATCCGACGTACTCCGACCTACTCCGACCTACTCCGACGTATTCCGGCGTGACCGACCGCGCGACCGGATCGGAGCGGCCTTCAACGCGAGCGCACCACACAATGACCCACGCCGTGTCTCACGATGATCGACTGGCAGGCTCCAGGCCGCGCCGCATCTTCGTCATCGGGGCGACCGGCACCATCGGTCAGGCCACGGTACGTGCGCTGCTGCGCCGCGGGCACGAGGTGGTGTGCTTCGTGCGCCCGCGCGCGGGCGTGGGCGGGCGGCTGTCGCCAGAGGAGACGGCCAAACGCTTTCCCGGCGCCGCGGTGCGCGTGGGCGACGTGCGCGACCCGGCCTCGCTGGCGCGTCACGGATTCTGCGGCGAGCGCTTCGACGTGCTCGTGTCGTGCCTGGCCTCGCGCACCGGCGCGCCCAAGGATGCATGGGCCATCGATCACCGGGCCCATGTGCTCGCGCTGGAGGCCGCGAAAGCCGCCGGCGTGAAGCAGGTCGTGCTGCTGTCGGCAATCTGCGTGCAGAAACCGCTGCTGGCCTTCCAGCACGCCAAGCTGGCCTTCGAGAAGACGCTGGTCGAATCGGGCATGACCTATTCGATCGTGCGCGCAACGGCCTTCTTCAAATCCTTGTCGGGCCAGATCGAACGCGTGAAGTCAGGCAAGCCCTTCCTGGTTTTCGGCGATGGCACGCTCACTGCCTGCAAGCCGATCAGCGACGACGACCTGGGCCAGTATCTGGCAGGCTGCGTCGACGACGCGTCGCGCCACGACCGCGTGCTGCCCATCGGCGGGCCGGGCGAGGCCATCACGCCGCGCCAGCAAGGGGAGCGGCTCTTTGCGCTTCTCGGCCGGCCGCCGCGCTTCAGGCAGGTGCCGGTGGCGCTGCTGGACACGATCATCGCCGTGCTCGGGCTGCTCGGCCGCGTGCTGCCGCCGCTGGCCGACAAGGCCGAACTGGCGCGCATCGGCCGCTATTACGCCACTGAGTCGATGCTCGTCTGGGATGCGGCTGCCGGCCGCTACGACGCGGCGGCAACGCCCTCGGCGGGCAGTGAAACGCTGTTCGACTTCTATGGCCGCCTCGTGCGCGGCGAGGCCGCGGCGGAGCGCGGGGACCACGCGGTGTTCTGAGGCGACCGGTCGTCTACACTGGTCACGCCCGCACAACCCTCCTCGAGGCCGCTCCATGACGATCACTCCCTACACTCTTTGCGTCCCTGCCTACCAGCGCGGTTTGACCGTGCTCGCCCGCCTGCTGGAGAAAGCCGAGGACCACATCATCACGAACGGCCTTGTTCCCGACGACATGCTCCAGGCGCGGCTCGCGCCGGACATGCTCAATCTGGTCGGCCAGGTTCAGCGTGCGAGCGACACCGCCAAGAATTCGATACGCCGCCTCACCGGCCGCGACGTGCCTGCATTCGAGGACGTGGAGAGCAGCTTCCCCGAACTGCGGGACCGGGTCGCCAGGACCCTTGCACTTTTCGATTCGGTGAGCGAAGCCGACTACGCGGGCAGCGCAGAACGTCCGATCGAGATGAAGTTCCCCGGCATCACGCTGAACCTCTCCGGGCTTGAGTACCTGCAGCAGTTTGCGCTGCCCAATTTCTACTTCCACGTGACGACGGCTTACGACCTGCTGCGTCACGAGGGCGTGTCGATCGGCAAGCTCGACTATCTCGGGTACGTCCGACAGGCCTGACTTCTTCGCTGCGACCCGGTCGGCGGCCGCGGGGCTGCCGAGCGGAACTGGGTGTGACCGAGAGGACTGCTGCAGGCGACTGGGTCGCGCGCACTGCCGGGTGACTGGATCGGGCGGCGCCGTCGGACACCGAAACTCCTTATCATCGGCTGCATCGACACGCTGCTTGAGGATTCCAACATGCCCATCACGATCAACGGCGCGCCCGCCGCCCTGCCGGACGACCCGCGCGTATCCCTTCTGGACCTGGTGCGCGAACATCTGCACCTGTATGGCACCAAGAAGGGTTGCAACCAGGGGGCCTGTGGCGCGTGCACCGTGCTGGTGGACGACGGCGTCCGCATCCTGTCGTGCATGGCACTTGCGGTGCAGTACGAGGGTCGCTCGGTCACGACGATCGAAGGCCTCGCGGCCCCCGGTGGTTTGCATCCGCTGCAGCGCGAGTTCATCGAGCATGACGGCTTCCAGTGCGGCTACTGTACGCCCGGTCAGATCTGTTCGGCGGTTGGCATGAAAGCCGAATGGCAGCGTGGCGTACCGAGTCATGTCACCCAGGATCTGTGCGCCGAAACGATTGCGTTCTCCGCCGACGAAGTGCGTGAGCGCATGAGCGGCAACTTGTGCCGCTGCGGCGCTTACAACGGCATCGTCGCGGCGATCACCGCAGAACATGCCGAGGTGGCCGAATGACCCCCTTCACCTATGCCCGGGCAGCCAGCCCGGACGATGCGCTCCGTCTGATCAGCCACCCGCATGCGAAATTTCTGGGTGGCGGCACCAACCTGGTCGACCTGATGCGGGAAACCCTGGAGCGGCCGGACACACTCGTGGACGTGACAGGGCTCTCCAGCACGATCGAGGACCTTCCGGGTGGTGGCATCCTGATCGGCGCGGCGGCGCGGAACACGGCGGTTGCCGAACACCGCGCAGTTCGCGAGCGCTTTCCGGTGGTCGCGCGGGCAATAGTCGCCGGCGCTTCGGCGCAGATCCGCAACATGGCGACGGTCGGCGGCAACCTGCTGCAGCGGACCCGCTGCACCTATTTCTACGATGACGAGGGTTCGCGCTGCAACAAGCGCAACCCCGGTCAAGGCTGCGATGCGGTCGACGGCTTCAACCGCAATCATGCAATCCTCGGCGCCTCGCCGGCATGCGTGGCGACCCACCCCTCGGACCTGTGCGTGGCGCTCGCGGCACTCGGCGCGCTGGTCCATCTGCGCGGCGCCGGCGGCGAGCGCACCGTGGCGCTGACCGACCTGCACCGCCTGCCGGAGGACCATCCGGAGATCGAAACCGTGCTGGCGCCCGGCGAGCTGATCACGGCCGTGGAGCTGCCGGCCTTGCCGTTCGGTCGTCGTTCCACTTACCGCAAGGTCCGGGATCGGGCGAGCTACGCGTTCGCGCTGGTTTCGGTGGCGGCCGCGCTCGAACTGGAGGACGGTCATGTCAAGGATGTCCGCCTCGCGCTCGGCGGCGTTGCGCACAAGCCCTGGCGGGCATGGCAGGCGGAGGCGGCGCTGGTCGGCAAGCCGGCGACTGCCGAGAACTTCCTTGCCGCGGCCGATGCGGAACTGTCCCAGGCCAGGCCCCTGAAAGACAACGGCTTCAAGATCGAACTCACCCGGCGGACGATCGCGGCGGTCCTGGCCGACATCACGGAGCAGCACGCATGAGCATCGTTCAGACCGCCGTCCAGGCAGTGATCAAGAAAGCCGTCGAGCACGCGCCCGACCGCCTGATGCCGGGTGGCACCCCGGACCCGCTCATCGATCGAAGGGATGGCCTGATCGGCGAGTCGGTGTCGCGGCTCGATGGTCCGCTCAAGGTGCAGGGCCGGGCATCCTTTGCCGCCGAGTTCCCGATGGACGGGATGTTGTATGCCGCGCTCGCCTTCAGCACGATCCCGAAAGGTCGCATCGCGTTGCTGGACACCACCGGCGCTGAAGCGGCGCCCGGCGTCACCCTGGTGATGACCCACCGCAACGCGCCCCGGATGCAGCCGTTGCCGCTCTTCATGACCAGCCCGAAAGCGGTCGGTGGCGATGACTTGCCGGTCATGCAGGATGATGCGATCCACTGGAACGGCCAGCCGATCGCCGTCGTGCTCGCGGCGACCCAGGAGCAGGCCGATCATGCCGCAACCCTGGTCCGCGCCACATATCGGACGGAGGCGGCTACGACGTCGTTCCCGGCCGCCAAGGCACAGGGAACGGAGCCCGGCACCTTTGCGGGCGAGCCGCTGAAGCTGGAAATCAGCGACGCCGAAACGGCGCTCGCGGCTGCGCCGTACCGTGTCGACGCGACCTACCTTACCCCCCGCCACAGCCACAACGCCATCGAACTGCACGCCGCCACGCTCGCATGGCAGGGCGAAGATCTGACGATCCACGATGCTTCTCAGGGCGTTGCCCACACGGCCTGGTCGCTGGCGCAGGTCTTCGGGATCGAAGAGACGCAGGTCCATGTCACCTCGCCCTATGTCGGCGGCGGCTTCGGCGGCAAGACGCTGTGGTCCCATCAGGTCCTGGCCGCGGCGGCATCGAAGCTCGCGGGGCGGCCGGTGCGCATGATGCTGTCCCGGGAAGGCGTCTATCGGCTCGTCGGCGGGCGGACCCTTACCGAGCAGCGGGTGGCCCTGGGTGCCCAGGCGGACGGGCGCTTCGATGCCTTGATCCACACCGGCACCGTCGCGATGAGCCGGCACAATCAACTGCCCGAGCCGTTTGTGCTGCCCGCCCGTAGCGCCTATGCCGCCGGCAGCTTCAAGCTCGACGTCGAAGCGGCCCGAATGGACATGCTGGCCAACACCTTCATGCGCGCGCCGGGTGAGGCGGTGGGCACGTTCGGTCTTGAATCCGCCGTCGACGAACTGGCGGCGGCAATCGGAATCGATCCGGTCGAACTCCGGATCCGCAACGAACCCGAAAAGGACCCGACCACCGGCAGGCCGTTCTCTTCCCGTCATATCGTCGACGCCTGGCGCGCCGGCGTCGAGCGCTTCGGCTGGAACAAGCGAAGCGCCACGCCCGGCAGCCGTCGGGACGGTGAATGGCTCATCGGCATGGGCTGCGCTACCGCCACCTACCCGTATTACCGGATGCCAGGCGGTCGCGCACGGATCACGTTGACGAGTGACGGCCGAGCCCTCGTCGAGATCGCGGCGCACGAGATGGGCATGGGCACCGCCACCGCACAGACCCAGATCGCGGCCGCGCGTCTCGGCCTGCCGATGAAGCAGGTCACGTTCAGCTACGGCGACAGCAGCTTGCCGGGCGAGGTGCTGGCCGGCGGATCGCAGCAGACCGCGTCGATCGGCAGCAGCGTCGTGGCGGCCCAGCAGGAGCTGTTCGCAGAATTGCTGAAGCTGGCGGGACGCGACTCGCCGCTGCACGGCCTGAAGTCCGACCAGGTCGAGGGCCGCGACGGTGGTCTGTCTGCCATCGACGCGCCGCACCGGCATGAACGCTACACCGAGCTGCTGGCCCGTGCCGGGCGGGATGCACTGGTGGTCCAGGCCGACGCGCCGCAGCCGCTTGAAACGCAGCACTGGTCGATGCATTCGCACGGCGCCCTGTTCTGCGAGGTGCGAATCAATGCGGTCACCGGCGAACCGCGGGTCGCGCGCTTTCTCGGATCGTTCGACTGCGGGCGGATCATCAATGCGAAGACTGCGGCCAGCCAGTTTCGCGGCGGCATCGTCATGGGGCTCGGGCTCGCGCTGATGGAAGAGACGCAGTTCGACGAGCGCAACGGACGCATCATGAATCCGAGTCTGGCTGAATACCACGTGCCGGTCCACATGGATGTCCCCGACATCGAGGTGATCTGGACGGACCTACCTGATCCACGCGCCCCGATGGGCGCGCGCGGCGTCGGCGAAATCGGCATTACCGGCGTCGGCGCGGCGGTGGCCAACGCGGTGTTCAATGCGACCGGCAAGCGGGTCCGGGAGCTGCCGATCACGCTGGACAAGTTGCTGTGAGCGGGAACGGCGAACGATCAGGAGACGACTGATGGCAGCGACCAAATTTGCGTTCGTCAAGCGCACTACGATCTGGGCCATCGGACTGACTCTCGCCCTGCCGTGGCTTGCTGCGGCACATGCCGACTGGCCGGACAAGCCGCTGAAGTTCATCGTGCCTTTCCCGCCAGGTCAGGCAACCGACATCTTTGCACGGTCGCTGGCGGAACAACTGCGCCCTCGACTGGGTCAAACCGTGATCGTGGAGAACAAGGCGGGTGCGGGAAGCAATATCGGCGTCGAGTACGTTGTCCGCGCCGCGCCCGACGGCTACACCCTGCTCATCGCCGGCAGCGCAATTGCGGTGAACCAGACGCTGTACTCCAAGGTGTCGTTCGACCCGGTGAAGGATCTCGTGGGCATCTCCCTCATCGCGAAGGTCCCGCTGATCTTCCTCGCCACCCCTTCCTCCGGGATCACTTCGATCGCAGAGCTCGCCAGGGTGGCGAAAGCTCAACCGCAGAGGCTTCAGTACGCAAGTGCCGGCATCGGCGGCACACAGCATCTGGCGGCCGAGATGTTCAAGTCAATGACAGGCGCGGAGATGACGCACGTTCCGTACAAGGGAAGTGGTCCGGCCCAGGCAGATTTTCTCGGCGGACACATCCCGCTGATGGTCGACTCGGTGACCTCGGCCCTGCCGCACATCAAGAACCGGGAGGCAGTTGCTCTGGCGGTCACGTCGGCCAGTCGCTCGAACCTGCTGCCGGACGTGCCGACGGTAGCGGAATCGGGCATAGCCGGAGTGGCGGACTTCGAAGCGATCGGCTGGATGGGATTGATGGCGCCCAAAGGCACGCCGGCGCCGATCATCGAACGCTTGAGCCGCGAGGTTGCCGACATTCTCCGGAGCGAGAACATGAGCCGCTTCGTGCGCGACAAGGGCGCGGAGCCTGCGCCCACCAGCGGCCCCGAGTTCGACGCTTTCATGGCGAGCGAAATCGTGAAGTGGGGGAAGGTCGTCAAGGCGTCGGGTGCAACGGCCGACTGAGGCTTCACTGCATCCTCTCCAAACTGTTGCGCCTCGATCCTGCTTTCGAAGATGTGTGGCTACCCCGTGCGAGTCAATACCTGACCCGACTCGATGCGCATGAAGCCGCTGCGAGCCGATCCGAGAGACCTCTCTGCCTCGATGCCCGGGCAATCTAGATCAATTCGAGACCTGAACGGGTCAACTGGAAACGCACATCTTTCGGTCACATGGAGGACGGCTTTTCCAGCAGCCGCGGCTACCTGGCCGCTGAACGTGATCTGTTCCACTGAAGCCGTGAACTTGAACAGGCGTCCCTCCTGCAGAATTTGCAAGTGGCCGTCATGGACACGGACATGAAGCCCGCCGGCCGTGAAAATGTCAGCGTCACCTTTTACTCTACCGCCTGATTTCGTCAACGCTTGCCCGCAGGTAGTGTCTCGACTCCGGCAAGGTCGCCGCCGGGGCCGCTTCAACGCCGGCTTGCTTCGTTCTTCATCGTAGCACCAGCAAGTGGGTCATCCGAGCCGCTATCATCGAAACACGAAGGCTCGATTGATCGGGTCAACCGGAAAACGGCATGACGGCATGACCACCCTGCTCACCACCCTGGTCGATGCGTCCGAGCGCGCCACGCATACGAGCAGCCGGCTCGCCAAGCGCGATGCGATCGCAGCTTGCCTGCGGAGCGCGGGCCCCGACGGTGTCGAAATCGCCGTCGCCTATCTTTCCGGCGAGACGCGCCAGGGAAAAATGGGCATCGGCTACGCGACTCTCTCGTCGCTGCGCAGCCCCCGGGGCACCGGACCCACCCTGACGTTGAACGATGTCGACGCCGCGCTCGATGGTATTGCGGCGACGAACGGCAGAGGCTCTGCTGCGGCACGGAGCGCTCAGTTGCATGCGCTGTTCGACCGCGCCACCGATGCCGAGCAGGACTTCCTGCTGCGGCTGCTGGTGGGCGAACTGCGCCAGGGCGCGCTCGAGGGGGTCATGACCGACGCGATTGCGGCGGCGGCCGGCGTGCCGGTGGCCGACGTGCGCCGTGCGGCGATGGTGGTCGGCAGCCTCGGTGCGGTCGCTCGCGTGGCGTTGACCGAGGGAGCTGAAGCTCTGGCCCGCTTCGCCGTTGCCCTGCATCGGCCGGTCCAGCCCATGCTCGCGCAACCGGCCGACGACATCGTCGGCGCGCTGTCGAACCTGGGCACGGCCGCGATCGAATGGAAAGTCGACGGCGCACGGGTGCAGGTTCACAAGTCCGGCGACGATATCAGGGTCTACACGCGCAACCTGAACGACGTCACCGCGTCGGTGCCGGAGATCGTCGAGGCGATGAGGGGACTGCCGGCGAATGAGCTGATTCTCGACGGCGAGGCAGTCGTCGTGTCCGCCAGCGGTGCGCCTCAGACGTTCCAGGTCACGATGCGCCGCTTCGGCCGAAAGCTCGACGTCGCGCGGATGCGGGTCGAGCTGCCGCTGGCGGCTTACTTCTTCGACTGCCTGTACCGCGACGGCACGCCTCTCATCAACCGGCCAGGGCACGAACGCTTTGCAGCCATGGTGGACGCGGTGCCGAAAACGCTCCTGATCCCACGGCTGATCACGTCCGACGTCGCCGCCGCCGAAGACTTCTACGCCGACGCACTGGCGCGCGGCCACGAGGGAGTGATGGTGAAGTCCCTCGATGCCGTCTACGAAGCAGGCAGCCGCGGCGCGAGCTGGCTCAAGGTCAAGCGGGCGCACACGCTCGATCTGGTCGTGCTCGCGGCGGAGTGGGGCCACGGACGCCGTCGCGGCTGGCTGTCGAACCTGCACCTCGGGGCCCGCGACCCGACCGGCGGCTGGGTCATGCTCGGCAAGACCTTCAAGGGCATGACCGACGAATTGCTGCGCTGGCAGACACGCGAACTGCTCGCGCGTGAGAGCAGCCGCGACGACTACACGGTGTACGTGCGGCCCGAACTCGTGGTCGAGATCGCGTTCAACGATCTGCAGACGAGCCCGCAGTACGCCGGCGGCCTGGCGCTGCGCTTTGCCCGCGTCAAAGGCTACCGCAACGACAAGCGCGCGGACGAGGCTGACACGATCGAGACGGTGCGCGCGCTGCATGCGGCGCAGCTTGCCCGCGGCGCCGCGTAGGCGCCGCGAGGTGCCGCTCCGCGCTGGTTCTACGGCCGTGCCGCGCTGAAGGCCACGCTCGAGCGCGCCGACAAGGCTTCGAGTTTCTTGTCCGCCGTCCAGAGCAACGCATC
>Ga0190273_10000593_pt1 | contig 13271 bp, 11 predicted proteins | sample Popmic504IS_FD_134513 | JGI IMG/M metagenome (GOLD analysis project Ga0190273, IMG submission 134513) | Populus adjacent soil microbial communities from riparian zone of Shoshone River, Wyoming, USA - 504 IS | ecosystem: Environmental > Terrestrial > Soil > Riparian zone > Trees stand | place...
AGGCCGTTGAAGCTTGCGAACGGGCCGTCGAGCACCTTGACGCTGTCGCCGATCTCGTAATCGACGCTGATCTTGGCCTTCGGCGCGGCGGCGGCGGCCTCGTCCTTGGTGTTGAGGATTCGGGCGGCCTCGGCGTCGGTGATCGGCTGGGGCTTGCCCGACGAGCCGAGGAAGCCGGTGACCTTGGGCGTGTTCTTGACGAGGTGGTAGACGTCGTCGTTCATCGCCAGCTTGGCGAGCACGTAGCCGGGGAAGAACTTGCGGTCGGAGGTGACCTTCTTGCCCCGGCGGACCTCGGTGACCTTCTCGGTCGGGACCTCGACCGCTTCGACCAGGGTGGCGAGGCCGAGCCTGTTCGCCTCGGACTGGATGGCGTCGCGGACCTTGTTCTCGAAGCCCGAATAAGCGTGGATGATGTACCAGCGGGACATATGCGTTTCTTACCTTGGTCCGATGAGGCCGAGCAGGCCGCTGACGAGGGCGGCGAAGCCGCTGTCCACCGCGAAGAAGAAGATGCCCAGCAGGCTGGTCATGATCAGGACCATGACCGCGGTCGTCACCGTCTCCTTGCGGGTCGGCCAGGAGACCTTGCCGGTCTCGGCCCTGACCTGGCGGAGGAATTCGCCGGGATTGACTCTTGCCACGTGCCGCTTCGTCCTTCGAGTTTTCGGGCAGCCGCCCTCGACCGGGGGGCCGGTCAGCCGAGCTTTGCCGATGCATGCGAAGGAGGGGAGATAGCGTTCGGCGCCGCGTATGGCAAGGGCGGTGGGGGGGCGCTGGCCGGCGGCTTCGCCTGCCCTTCGGGCACCGGCGCGCTGCTACGCTGCGCGCCTCGCTTCGGCGTGGCAGGAGTGGAGGGATTCGAACCCACGACCCTCGGTTTTGGAGACCGATGCTCTAACCAAACTGAGCTACACTCCTAGGCGCCGAAGCGCCCGCTCTCTACCGGGGCGGCGGCTGGGGCGCAAGGGTCGCCCGGCGGCGTTCGCGACGACGCGGCCCGGGGCGGGCGAGGCCGCTACGACCGCTTGGGGCGGTCGGGGGAAGCCGCGGACTTGGCGAGATCGGCGACCTGTGCCTTCAAAGCCTGGATGTCGGACTGCTGCCGCTTGACCAGGCCGAGCAGGAGGACGGTGAGCCGGTCGTACTGGACCCCGTCGGGAACCTTGCGCTCGGCGCCCTCCTTCAGCCTCCTCTCGGTGCATGGCACTGTATCGCCGGCGCCGGCCTCGGCCGTCACCTCTTCATAATCCTCGTCGGCGTATGTGAAGCTGACGAGGCGGGGCTCGATCTCGGCGACCTCCTCGGCGATGAGGCCGAAATGGCTGAGGCTGGGATCGTCCGCCCCGGCCGCCGACCGGTAGCGGACCGGCCGAAGCTCGAGCAGCTTGTCGAGATATTTGGACTCGAGGTCCCGAACGTCGGTCTTGTAGCGAAGTGACGAAGTCGAGCGGTACATGGCGTTGCTGAGACCGGCATCGAGATAGGCATTGGCCCCCGATGCTGTCGTCTGGACGGTCCAGAATTGCGGCGAACCGGGCCAGAACAAGGCGTAGGTCTGGGTCGCCGCGGCATTGGTGGCTCGGACCACTCCACCGCGCAGAAAAAGCTCGCCGCCATAGCCCGAGATGCTCCCTTGGTTCGGAACGACGAACTGGTCGGCCGTGACCGTCGTGAAGGTCGGGTTGGCGCCGATGCCGCTGCTCGTCGCGGGGAAGGGAATCTCCTCGAAGCTGTCCGGGCCGGCCGTGCAGCGCCAGCCGAGCGGCGGAGTAACTCCGGACTGGGTAGCGGACCTGTCCTGGTTCCAGACGATGTCGCCCGCCGCAAAGCTATAATCCAGGTAGGGCTCGACGGTGACGAGCGCTCCGCGGACCGGGGCGGACGAAGCCGCGGACATCTTCATCCCGAACGAGCCGCCGGGCCTGCCGCGCTTGCGTCCGAGCAGGAGATCCTTCACCCGCAGGTTCGTCTTGAGGTCGAGCTCGCCGAGATGCGCGTCCAGCCAGATCGGAGCGCCCGTGCCCAGATTGTTTGTCGCCTGGATTCCCGACCCGTGATCGCCGCCGATAACGATCGCCGAGGCCGCCATCTGGGATGGGCCCTGATTGCCCTCCGAATAGCAGCCCGTCCACACGGACCAGGCGGTTTGGGTCTGGGTCAGGTATGGGCCGCCCGGACGAATGGCGATCCCGTTGGTCCAGTTGGGGGGAGTGCGGTTCGAGTCCAGCGGCCCGTCATAGCGGGTCCAGACATTCTCGTTGGTTCCGGGCTGGGTGATGCCGCCAATGGCCGCACTGTCGTAGCGGATCGACCAAACCTGGCCGCTTCCGGCCGGATAGATCACCAGGCTGGTCGCGCCGTTGCGGTATCCGGAGTTCGGCTGGGCGTTCTGGGTGGTGTGGATTCCGGTGAACGTGCAGCCGAGGAAGCTGAGGTCGCACACGCCCCAGTCGCCATTGCCCGAGAAGTCGCCGCCCACCACCTGGATGATGTTGGCATCGCCATGCTCGATCATCAGGCCGGACCCGTTATTGCCCTGCCCTCCGCAATCGTAGAATTGGCTGTTCGAGGCCTGTCCCCCGAAGCCTTCGGCAAGACTCGCCCGGACGTAGATGCCGTGCCCGCCGAACCCGGCGGCATGCACATCCCGCATGACCGTGAAGGCCCGGATGAGGATGCCGTGGGCGCTGTTGTAGGCGGTGGAGGAGCTCCTGAAGCAAATCCCCTCGATCCTCGTGCCGGCGCCCGTCGTCTGTCGGTTGGGATAGCTGAGGAAGGACAAATTGTCGGTGTCGAAGCTGTCGACGACCAGGCCCTGGGTGTCGGGCGGGAACATGAACATCGTGTTGTAATTGGCGCGCGTGGCGGCGCTGGAGCCCTCGAGGCGCACGGCCTTGCGGATCCGGATCGGACCGCTGAAATGATATTGGCCCGGCGGGAAATAGATGTGCGGGCCCGCGCCCCAGGAGTCGATACCGCCCGGATTGGCGACGCTGGTATTGGCAATCAAATTATGGATCAGCGTGAGGTTGGCCGCGGCCGCGCTCGGATTGTTGGGCTGGCCGCCCGCGTCGACGAAATTGATCATTGTGTCCGTTCCTTTCGCACTGCGGAGGGCTGCCGGGCCGTTAAGCTCGGCGAGTTGCTTTGGAACATAGGAAGAACACAGAAGGTCCTACATTAATCCTTCAATCTTGACGGCGATATCTGTCACCTCAGCCGAAGGCTGGGTGCCAAGGAGTGAAAGATACCGGAGCCCGATCTCGTCGGGGTCCCAGCCTGCGCTGGGACGACTCGTCAGGCGGCGATGTCGTAGGGCTGGATTTCGCCGGTGAGGTAGAGACTCCGCGCCTTGGCCCGGCTCAATTTGCCTGAGCTGGTGCGCGGTAAGGTCCGCGGCGGCACCAGCTCGATGACGCAGTTCATTCCGGTGATCGCCCGCACCCGCTCGCGGATGATCTCGCGAAGCTTCGAGCGCTCCCCGGCGTCCGAGGTCCGGCACTGGACCAGCACCGCGGGAGTCTCCTCGCCGCCGGGCGTCGTGATCGAGAAGGCGGCGATGTCGCCGGCCTTGAAGCCCGGCAGCTGCTCGACCGCCCATTCGATGTCCTGCGGCCAGTGGTTCTTGCCGTTGATGATGATCATGTCCTTGGCCCGGCCGACGATGTAGAGATAGCCGTCGCTGAGATAGCCCATGTCGCCGGTGTCCAGCCAGCCGTCGGCATCGAGGCAGGCTTGCGTGGCTTCCTCGTCGCGGAAATAGCCGACCATGACCGAGGGGCCGCGGCAATGGACCTTGCCAATCTCGCGATGGCCCAGCGTGGCGCCGTCCTCGTCGCGAATCTCGATCTCCATGTCGCGCGCGGGCTTGCCGCAATTGACGATCGCCCGGTAGCGCTGCGGCCGGTCGCGGTGCATCTTGCCGTCGCCCGAGAGGGTGGTCTCCTCGACCAGCTCGACGACGATGCCCTCGCCCGGGGGCATGATCGTCACCGCCAGGGTGGCTTCGGCGAGGCCGTAGCTGGGGCAGAAGCTCTTGGCGCTGAACCCCGCCGGCGCGAAGGCATCGACGAAGGCCTGCATGACGTCGGGGCGGATCATGTCGGCGCCGTTGCCGGCGATCCGCCAGCGCGACAGGTCGAAGCGCTCGGCGACGTTGGTCAGGCTCGAGACCCGGCGGGCGCAGATGTCGTAGCCGAACGTCGGCGAATAGCTTCCCGTCGTGCCCTCGTTGCGGGTGATGAGGTCGAGCCAGGCGAGCGGGCGCCGGGCGAAATCCTCGGTCTTGAGATAGTCGGTCGAGATCTGGTTCGCCATCGGCGAGAGCAGGCAGCCGACCAGGCCCATGTCGTGATACCAGGGCAGCCAGGAGATGCAGCGGTCGGTCTCGATCACCTCCATGCCGTGGCTGTGGGCGGCGAGGTTGTTGAGGAGGCCGCGATGGGTGACGGCGACCCCGTGCGGGAAGCGGGTCGAGCCGCTCGAATATTGGAGATAGGCGATGTCGTCGGGGGCGGCCCGCGGAAGCTCGGCCTCCGGTCCCTCGCGCTCCGCAAATCCCTCCCAGGACAGGCCGGCGACTCCCGCCGCCTCGGCCGCGGCGCCCGCCATTGCGCCCAGCTCATCGGGGTAGAAGAGGTGGGTGGGATCGGCGCTGTCGAGCTGCACCTTGAGCTGGTCGATATAGGAATCCCGGCCGCCGAAGGAGGTCGGAAGCGGCAGCGGCACCGGCCAGGCGCCGGCATAGACGGCGCCGAAGAACAGAGCGGCGAATTCCGGGCTGGTCTCGGCGACGATCGCGATCCGGTCCTTCGGCTTCACCCCCGCGGCGATCAGCCGCCAGGCGGCGGCAAGGGCGTCCTCGCGCAGCTCGCGATAGGGATAGGCCCGGACCAGGACCCCGCGCGGATCGTGGAAGTTGAGGCCGCGCACCCCCCCGGCCGCATAATCGAGCGCGTCTCCGAGCCTGTCGAAGTCGGCGAAGCGGCGCGGCAATATGTCCGCAGTCGGCGTCGGGACCAAAGTCTCGGGCACGGGTGTAGCGGATCCTCTCTGGTGGTGGCCAGTTACGCGCGAACCGCCTCCCGGGACGGGAGAGGTACGCGTTTATAATCGGGACCGACTGTGGCACAATCATGGCGCGTGAGATCCCGACCCGACAAAAGACCCCCGGTTCCCCTCGACCCGGAAGGGCTCGAGCGGCTCGGCCTCTTCTATGCCGGCCGCTATGCCACCACCCGGGCGAAGCTCGCTTCCTACCTGCGCCGAAAGCTTAAGGAACGGGGCTGGAGCGGCCCCGGCGAGCCGCCGGTCGAGCGGCTGGTCGAGCGTTTCGCGGAGCTCGGCTATGTCGACGACAAGGGCTTCGCCTCGGCGCGCAGCGCCTCGCTGCTGAGGCGGGGCTATGGCGAGCGGCGCGTCCAGGAAGCGCTGAGAGGGGCCGGGATCGCCGAGGAGGATTCCGCCGAGGCCCGGGACATTTCGGCGGACGAGGCGCTGGCCGCGGCGCATCGTTTCGCCCGGCGGCGGCGGCTCGGCCCCTATGCCGCGACCGTCCCGGATCGGGCCGCCCGGGACAAAGCGGCGGCGGCGATGCTTCGGGCCGGACACCGCCTGGAAACGGTCCGGCAAGTGCTCGCCGCCGGTGCGGAAGACCTGCCGGAGCCGGATGTCCCATAAAAACAATCGTAAACGGTTCACAAATCCTCGGAAGGCGTGATAGTCACCGCGGTTCATGTGGTGGATCGGCCGTTAATGACGTCGCGCCGGGAAATGAAAGCTGGAAGCGACGCGCCGGACACCGACGGCGCGGACGATCCCCCGCGCCCCGAGGACGAGGCCCTCGTCAAGCTCACCGGCACGATGAAATGGTTCGACGCCACCCGCGGCTTCGGCTTCCTGGTCAGCGACCAGGCCAAGGGCGACATCCTCGTCCATTTCAGCGTCCTGAAGGAGCATGACCGCCGGAGCCTTCCCGAAGGCGCGGTCGTCGAATGCCTGGTCGCCGAGCAGGAGCGCGGCCTTCAGGCCCGCAAGGTCCTGTCGATTGACCTCAGCCAGGCGGTGATGCCGGAGCCGCAGCGCCCGTCCGGGGCGGGCTCGGGCGAGCGGATCGACCCTTCCGCTTTGCTCGACCAGGCCGGCGAGTTCGAGCCGGTGCGGGTGAAATGGTTCAACCGCCTCAAGGGCTACGGCTTCCTCGTCCGCGAGGAGGAGGACGGCCAGGACATCTTCGTCCACATGGAGACGGTCCGCCGCGGCGGCCTCGCCGATCTCAGCCCCGACCAGCCGCTGAGAGCCCGAATCGCGGCGGGGCGGAAGGGCCCGCTTGCGGTCGAGGTGGAGGCGAACTGAATCCGTCGCCCCAGCGAAGGCTGGGGCCCCAGGTGGTGAAAAGCTAAGGGGTCTGTTCTCGCTGGGGCCCCAGCCTACGCTGGGGCGACGATCAAACCGGCACCAGCGCCGCGTCCCTCAGGCCACGCCATATCCGCAGCGCCTGGACTGTCTCGGGCACGTCATGCACACGCAACAGCTGGGCGCCCTGGTCCACCGCCTTCAGGGCAAGGGCGAGCGAGCCCGCCAGCCGCGCGTCGGCGGGCGCCTCCGCCGAGAGGGCGCCGATCATTCGCTTGCGGCTGGCCCCCAGCATGATCGGGCAGCCGAGGCCGTGGAGCAAAGCGAGGCCGTTCAGCAGGTCGAGATTGTGCTGGACGTTCTTGCCGAAGCCGATGCCGGGATCGACGACGATCCGGGAGCGCTCGATTCCCGCTGCCTCGGCCGCCGCGATCCGGGCCTCGAGCCAGTCGTAGACGGCGAACAAGACGGGTTTGTCGTAGGCGGGCGCCTGCTGCATCGTCTCCGGCGGCCCGAGATGGTGGACGAGCACCACCGGGCAGCCCACGCCCGCCACGAGCCCGGCCGATTTCTCGTCATAGGTCAGAGCCGAGACGTCGTTGACCATCGCCGCTCCGGCGCCGAGCGCGGCGGCCATCACCGCCGACTTGCGGGTATCGATCGAGACCGCGGTCCCGCCCGCCGCGAGCCGGGTGACGGCGGGCACAATCCGCTCGACCTCGTCGCCTTCCCACACCGGCTTGGCGCCGGGCCGGGTCGATTCGCCGCCGACGTCGACGATCGCGGCGCCGGCCTCGGCCATTGCGAACCCCGCCCGAGCCGCCGCCTCGCCGCCGTCGAAACGGCCGCCGTCCGAGAAGCTGTCGGGCGTGACGTTCAGGATCCCGGCCACCTGCGGCTGATCGAGCCTCACCACGCGCTCGCGCAGCTGCAGAGGCGCGCGCGGCGAGGTCAGGTTTCGCCAGGCCCGCTCGGCCTCGCTTCCAAGGGCCAGCAATTCGTCCAGCCGTTCGACCGGGACAAGCTCGGCGGAGACCCGGCGATTCCCGTCCATCGTCACCCGCTCCACCGCTGCGAACCAGAGCATTCCGCCGGCGAGCCGGGCCACTTTCCCGTCATGGCCGAAGGGTGCGTCGACGAAGGCGGTCGGCCGCAGGTAATGGCGAAGGGTCATCCGACCCGGCTACCCTATAATTTCTGCGACAGGAATCCCGAACCGCGAGGACTAAGCCTCCGGCCCACGGAAGGCCGGAGGCTGGCGCGCGGTGGAACTGGATCCCGGCCTTCGCCGGGAAGCGGACTGGAAGGGAAGAGGTGGCGACCGCCGCTATCGAAGGTCAGTAGGGTAACTGAATTCCCCGAGGCCCAGACCACCATGTGGGGCATGGTATCGGTCCGGACCCATCAGCACTCAAAGGGGCTCCCGCGCGTCTCCCGTGGTCAAAGGCGTGCGGGCGTTGAGCGTGAAGGGACGGTCGCCGCCCGCAATGTGCCTTTGTTTCACGCTCGTGTCGAGTGGCACTGTGCAACCTTTTTTGCCTGATTTGGGTCAGTCGAGACTCAGCAGGTAGCGTTGGCGGAGAGTATCGACGGGAGCGAGGCCGCCTTCCTCCTCATAATGCCAGAATGCCCAGCCGTTGCAGGCCGGCGCGCCTTGGGCGAGAGCGCCGATACGATGGATCGAGCCGGCCTGGCCTTCATGCTCGATCGAGCCGTCGGCGCGCACCCGCGCCTGCCAGCGCCCCTTCGAATCGCTCAGCACTGTCCCAGGTTGGATCATCCCGATCTCGACCAGCGTCCCGAACGGGACTCGAGTCGCGGAGCGCTTCGAGGCCATCGTCTTCATCGCGCTCTCGTCGAGCTCGAGCGTCGAATCGATCCGCTCGCGAGCGACCCGCACGTAGCGCTTCTCGCGCTCGATCCCGATCCAGTGCCGCCCCAGCCGCCGGGCGACCGCTCCGGTCGTGCCGGTCCCGAAGAAGGGATCGAGGACGACGTCCCCCTTGTTGGTGCAGGCGAGCATGACCCGATAGAGCAGGCTTTCCGGCTTCTGGGTGGGGTGGGCCTTGGTGCCGCCGTCCTTGACCCGTTCCCCGCCGGAGCAGATCGGCAGAAGCCAGTCGGAGCGCATCTGAAGCTCGTCGTTCAGGGCCTTCATCGCCCGGTAGTTGAAGGTGTAGCGGCTGTCCTCGCTCCGGCTCGCCCAGATCAGCGTCTCATGGGCGTTGGTGAAGCGGGTGCCGCGGAAATTGGGCATCGGGTTCGACTTGCGCCAGATGATGTCGTTCAGGATCCAGTAGCCGGCATCCTGGAGCGCCGCTCCGACCCGGTAGATGTTGTGATAGCTTCCGATCACCCACAAGGTGCCGTTCGGCTTCAGGATCCGGCGGGCTTCCCTGAGCCAGGCGCGGGTGAATTCGTCATAGGCGGCGAAGGTCGCGAACTTGTCCCAATCGTCGTCGACCGCATCTACCAGGCCCCCTTCGGGCCTGAACAGGTCGCCGCCGAGCTGCAGATTGTAGGGCGGATCGGCGAAGACCATGTCGACGCTTCCGGCCGGCAGCCGGGCCATCGCCGCGATGCAATCTTCCTGCAGGATCTGGTTCAGGGGAAGCTCGGGATCCGGAACCGTCGCGGTCGCGCGCTTTTCCCTCGATCCCAAGCGCACATGTGCAGTCATTCGATACCGCCCCCCGGTTCGTCCAGACCGCAAGCCTGAGTCAGGCGGAGTCCGCGGTCAACAACAAGGGTTTACGGCCCAAGGTTGAGAATGTGGTTAATGTGCCGGGAACGAAACGAGTCTCCGCTACTAATGGAGTTGCGAGGCCCCGAGGGGACTCAACATGATGTGGTGTGGCCGAAAGGACTCAAGCGGTCGCGGAAGTTGGAAGCACGCCTTGCGGCCGGGGCCTGGTCAGCGTGAGTAAAGGCGGGTCGGTCATGATTCGGCCCATGACCACTATTCTTCTTCCGATTCTGGCCGGCTTGCTGGGCACGGCTGCCGCGGCCGAAGACCCCCGGCGAATCGATCCGGTCCACCCCGCCGCGACGGCGCGCTATCCGGACGCCGCCGAGATCGCGCGTGGAAGCGGAATCAGCGCGGCGGAGGCAGTCCGGAGGCTTCGGCTGCAGGAGGTGTCGTCGGCTCACGTCTCGAAGCTCCGGCGCGAGTTCTCCAACCGGCTTGCCGGCCTCTACCGCGAAAGCGAAGGCGATTACCGCCTCGTGGTCCGGCTAAAGGGGCCGGTGCCGGTGGCCGACCGCTGGATCGGAAGCGGGCGAGACAGGATGCGGATCCAGTTCCTTGCGGGCGCTCCGGCGACCCTCGCCGAGATGCTGGAAAAGGTCGCCGCCGCCCTGCCGGCGATCGGTGCCCGGCTTCCCGGGCTGATGGGAACCGGAGTCGACGAGCGCACCGGCGAGGTCATGCTCGACGTCTACGCCGTGGGCGAGGAGGTGGAGCGCGTCCACGCAGCCGAGTCCGAGCTGGAACGCTTGCTGGGCCATCCGGTGCGGCTCCACTTTTCTTCTGCGCCGATGTCGAACGGACGAGCGTTCGCTCCGGTGCAGCGATAGGGCCTAGAGATCGATCAGCTGCTGCGATCCGACCGCCGAGATGCCGTCGCGGATCGCCAGATAGTGCCGCACCGGAGCGAAGCTTCGGCGGTGGAGCGGGGTCGGGCCGAGGGCGTCGAGACCGCGATAATGTTCGGGCGTGCCGTAGCCCTTGTTGGTCTCCCAGCCATAGCCCGGATGCTCCTGGGCATAGTCGCTCATGATCTTGTCGCGGGTGACCTTGGCGACGATCGAGGCGGCGGCGATCGAGCGGCATTTGGTGTCGCCGGCGACGATGGAGACCGAGGGCCGCTCCCATTTCGGGCAGCGATTACCGTCGACGAGGACCATCGCCGGATCGAGCCCGAGGGCGTCGACGGCGCGGCTCATCGCCAGCATCCGCGCCCAGAAGATGTTGATCCGGTCGATCTCCTCGACGGTGGCGAGCCCGACCCCGACCCGCGCGACCTTGTAGAGCCTGGCGCAGATCGACTCGCGGGTGGCGGCCGGGAGCGCCTTGGAATCGTCGATTCCGCGCGGGAATTTCTCCCGGTCGAGGATCACCGCCGCGGCCACCACCGGCCCCGCGAGCGGCGCGCAGCCGGCCTCGTCGACCCCGGCCAGCGGTTCGGGATAGAATTTCTCGAGCTTGAAACAGGGGCGGGGCATTGGCGCGCAGGCTAGAAGCCGCGGCGACCGCCCGCCAGTGCCCCCGTCCCAAATTTCTGTGGATTAGTCGATCCGCCAGGGCGGGAAGCGGCGATATTCGCCCGCTCGGTAGAGGCAGAGGCGGTTGCCCGCCGGATCGCGCAGATGGGCCTCGCGCCATCCCCAGCTCCGGTCTTCCGGCGCGGTCTCGAAGGCGAATCCGGCGGCCCGCAGCCGCTCCACCCACGCGTCGAGGTCGTCGCTTTCGAAATAGACCACCGAGTCCCCCGCCTTCCGGTCCGTCTCGACATGGATCGAGAGCGTCGCCCCGCCCGGGCATTCGAAGCGTGCGTAGCCCGGCGAATCGACGATCTGGCGAAGGCCGAGCCCGCGGTAGAAGGCGACGGAGGCGTCGTAATCCTCGGCCGGCAAGGTCACCTGGTTGAGGTTCATGCCGCCGACATTCTCCCGCCGGGCCGGCGAGTCCTCGGGGTCGAGATCGTCCCACCGGAAATCGGTGACGCCCTGATGGCCGATCGGACCGCTGCCCTGACCGAAGCCCGGCGCCTCGAGGATGGCGATCCGGACGAACCGGACCGCTTGCTCGAACGCCTTCTGCACGCTCAGCCCCCCGCCCAGCCCGCAGGCCAGAGCGCTCGCCAGCGTGCAGCCGGTGCCGTGCGTATCGGTGGTTTCGAACCTTTTCCCCCGCAATTCGCGCCGCGCTCGGCCGGGCGAGATGAGCGCGTCCACCACCTCCGCCCCCTCGCCGTGTCCGCCCTTGGCGAGCAGGTGACAGCCGTGAGCGAGCACCGCGGCCTCGCCTCCGAGCGCCTCGAGCTCGGGAATGTTGGGTGTCACCACCGAGGCGATCCGCATCAGCCGGCCGAAGGCGGCGATAGTGGCGGCGTCGGCGAGCTCCGAGCCGCTGGTCGCAACCATGACCGGATCGAAGACGATCGGCACCGCCAGCCTCTCCAGCCGTTCCGCCACCGCTTCCGCGGTCTGTGCCGAGCCGATCATCCCGATCTTCACGGAATCGACTCCGATATCCGAAACCACGGCGTCGATCTGGGCCAGCACCATCGCAGCGGGGACGGACATCACGTCCGTCACACCCAGCGTGTTCTGTGCGGTGATCGCCGTGATCGCCGTCGTCGCGAAGCCGCCGAGCATGGTCACGGTCTTGATGTCCGCCTGGATCCCCGCCCCGCCGCCGCTGTCCGAGCCGGCGATGATCAGGACTCGCGGCGGCTTGCGCAGGGCGTCGCTCATCGAGGCCCCTTGCGCACGGTAGCCGCCGGGAAGCGCTCGAGCTTGCCGGCCGGGCGGATCGGGCGGGGCTCGAAATTGCCGCCGCAATTGGGGCAGACCCCCGCCAGCGGCCCGTCGACGCACCCGGCGCAAAAGGTGCATTCGAACGTGCAGATGCGGGCCTCGAGGCTCTCCGGCGGCAGGTCGCGGCCGCAGCGTTCGCAGTCCGGCCTCAGCTCCAGCATCAGGCCGCCTGCATGGCTTCGCAGATGCTGTCGACCACCTCCGCGACCATCGCCTCGTCCTCCGCTTCCGCCATCACCCGGATCAGCGGCTCCGTCCCCGACTTGCGGATCAGGAGCCGGCCGACTCCGTCGAGGCGCTGCTCCGCCGAGGCGATCGCGGTCTTGACGGACTCCGCCTCGCGCGGGTCGCCGCCTTCGAAGCGGACGTTCTTCAGGAGCTGGGGCAACGGGTCGAACTGGTGGAGCATCTCGCTCGCCGGCCGGCCGTCCTCGACCAGGCAGGCGAGGACCTGGAGGGCGGCGATGAGGCCGTCGCCGGTGGTCGAATGGTCGGACAGGATGATGTGCCCCGATTGCTCGCCGCCGACGTTGAAGCCGCGCTCGCGCATCGCTTCCAGGACGTAGCGGTCGCCGACCTGGGTGCGGACCAATTCGAGCCCGTTGGTGGCGAGGAAGCGCTCGAGGCCGAGGTTGGACATGATTGTGGCGACGACCCCGTCGCCCTCGAGAAGGCCGCGCCTGGCGAAGAAGATGGCGATCAGGGCCATCAGCTGGTCGCCGTCGACGATCCGGCCGGCCTCGTCGACGATGATCAGCCGGTCGGCGTCGCCGTCGAGGGCGATGCCGATATGCGCGCCCTCCTCGACCACCCGGGCCTGAAGCGCCGCGGGAGCGGTCGAGCCGCAGCCGTCGTTGATGTTGAGGCCGTTGGGGGAGACCCCCATCGCCACCACGTCCGCGCCCAGCTCCCACAAAGCGGAAGGGGCGACCTGGTAGGCGGCGCCGTTGGCGCAATCGACGACGATCTTGAGGCCGTCGAGCCGAAGCTCCTCGGGAAAGGTCGATTTGGCGAAATGGATGTAGCGGCCGCGCGCGTCCTCGATCTTGCGCGAGCGGCCGATCAGCGGCGCGTCGACCAGCTTGGGGGGAGTCTCGAGAAGGCGCTCGATCGCCGCCTCGTCCTTGTCGGAGAGCTTGTAGCCGTCGGGGCCGAACAATTTGATGCCGTTGTCGACATAGGGATTGTGGCTGGCGGAGATCATCACGCCGAGATCGGCGCGCATCGAGCGGGTCAGCATCGCCACGGCGGGAGTCGGCACCGGCCCGACCATGACCACGTCCATGCCGACGCTGGTGAAGCCGGAGATGAGCGCCGTCTCCATCATGTAGCCGGAGAGCCGAGTGTCCTTGCCGATCACGACCCGGTGGCGA
>Ga0190273_10000594_pt1 | contig 13242 bp, 9 predicted proteins | sample Popmic504IS_FD_134513 | JGI IMG/M metagenome (GOLD analysis project Ga0190273, IMG submission 134513) | Populus adjacent soil microbial communities from riparian zone of Shoshone River, Wyoming, USA - 504 IS | ecosystem: Environmental > Terrestrial > Soil > Riparian zone > Trees stand | place...
CACCCTGCCCATCGCATACGACATCCCCTACGGTCCTGCCGACATCATCCGGAACGGCGTCGACGGCTTCCTCGTGGCGCCGAACGACACCGACGCCATGGCTGACAGGATCGCCGAGGTGGCGACCGCTTCACGCTGGCGCTTACGTCGCCTGCGGCGGGCCGCCCGGCGTCGCGCTCGCTCGTTCTCTCCCCCGGCCGTGTTGCCGAACTGGTCTGCCGTCCTGGAAGCAGCCAAGGCCGCCGCCGCACGCCGCGGATCGAACGAGGTCGACCACGCAGAACTCGCCGATCGCGAGCGAGTGGCGGCGCTGTACCGGCTGCTGGACTGTCGGCTCGAGGCGACGCTGCTCGACGTCGCATGGTCCGGATCGACAGCGACCGCCACGGTCTCGTGCCTCGTTGAGGGTGCCGAGGTATTGGAGGGCCGGCCGAGCGTCGAGGCCGAGCTCGTGCATGTGCCGTCAGGCTCACGGACCGCCGTGACGACCCGCACCATCACGCCCGCAAACAGCTCCGCGGTCTCCGTCCCCACAACCACTGTCGAGCTCGACATCGACGTCGCGTCTCTTGGTCAACCCCTGCACCACGTCGTGCTGTTGACGGCGCGACTCGGACCCGTCGAGGTCAGCGACACGATCGTCGCCTCCGCGTCCGACCGCCCGTGGTTGGACCTGCCACCTGCAGCGCCGAAGCGGCCGGTCATGGTCCTCGACCGGCGTGCCGGACTTCGCCTCACGACGGCATCGCCCCACGTCGCTGCCGACATCCGACTCGCCGACGGTGCCGTGGTGCTCGAGACAACTGCCCTCACGTCAGACGCCCTGGTCGAAGCTGTCGAAGCGGCCGGGCTGCGGGGGTCGCCCACCATCGCGGCACGTGAGATCGGTCCCGGGACCTTCGAGCTCCAGACGGGCGACGCCGGGCGCTGGAAGCTGCGGGCGAGGGTCGACGGACGGTGGCGTGACGTCGCGTCGCGAGGGCCCGGCAATCCGCCCGACCCCGTCGATGGGCTCACCGTCGAGCTCACCGCCAAGGGCTACGTCAGGCTTCGCCGCGACGCTTGATCTCGCGGCGCACCTAAGGGAGCAGCACCTTGAGCGACAGCATGTGGTGGTCTGACGGGATGACCCCGGCCTGCTTGTCGTTCGCGTCCAGGTTCATGACCGTCTCCCACGACAGGGTCCGCATCGGCGTCGTGAAGACGTAGTCGATGTTGCTGCCATTCTCCTCCGGGCCGTACTTGACCACGGTTCGGCTGAAGTTGCTGAACGAGTTGTAGTTGGCACGGATCCGTGTCTCGGCGGTTGCCGAAGACGAGATCTTCGGCGACTTGTACGTGTGTCCGAGCGGGTCGACGAATCCGCGAGCCACCACCTCGTCGTACGGGGCGTTGCTCGGCGAGAAGTAGCGAGTCGAGTTGAAGTCACCGACCACGAACGCCGGCAGGTGGTCGACGTTCTTCGCCATCACCTCGGCCATCATGGTGGCTGCCTGCGACTTGCGGAGCGCGTACTTGTCACCACCGGGCTCGAGGTGGGCGTCGGCGAAGAAGAACTTCTGCCCGGTCGACTTCTGGCTGAAGATGCCCCACGCGACGTAGCGCTCGTTGCAACCGCTGCAGCCGGGTAGCCGCTTGGATCCCGACGAGACCTTTTCGACCGTCGCCGTGTTGAAGAAGACCTTGGTCCCCTTCGAAGCACCCTGGTCCTTGTACTTGCAGCTCGACGGGGTGGTGGACTTCACGCAGTTGTTGCGATCGAGGTCCGTCACCTCGTACGGCGCTCCGGCGGAGCGGAGCCGGTTGCGCAGATCCTCGAACTGCGACAGCTCGATCGTCTTGCCGCCTGATACGAGCCATCCCTGCGAGGCCTCCTGGATGCCGATCACATCGGGCAGGCGACTCTTGATCATCTGCACGACCGTGTCGCGACGTCCGCTCCAGGGCAGTTCCGTGCTGGCCCCTCCGCTGCAGTTGGCGCAGCGCACGTTCCATGAGGCGATCGAGAGGGGCGTCGGCTTGGCGGGAGTCTTGAACGTGACCGCCGCGGAGTAGTTGCTGAGATTGACGCCGTCGGCCGTGATGACCCTGACCTTGGCGTAATACGTCTGCCCTTCCTCGAGGCCCGTGACCGAACCTTCCGTGGTGGGAAACCGGTAGTAGGTCGCGCCCGACATCGTCGACGTCTTCGCCAGCTGGATGCGGTAGCCGGGGGCTCCGGTCACGGCGGACCAGCCGAAGCCAGCGGCGTCGCCAGAGACCGAGGTCACCTTGAGCCCGGTCGGCGTCGGAAGGGCAGTGAACGCCTTGACGGCCGACGAGTACGCGCTCAGGTTGCCTCCCGTCGTGGTGATGACTCGCACCTTGACGTAGTAGGTCGTCCCCGCGCGCAGTCCCGTCACCGTGCCGGTCGTGCCGGTGTATCGGTGGTACGTCGCGCCCGACATTGACGACGAGGTCGAGACCTGGAGCCGATATTTCGGTGCCTTCGCGACGGCGGCCCACTCCAAGGTCACGCTCGTCGACGTCGCGGCGGTCTGGGTGAGCCCGGCAGGCACCGGCATCGTCGTGGCGGCACCTGCGGACTGGACGGACAGCAGCGGTGCGCCGACCGAAAGGGCGATCACCGTGAGCACAGCGATGGAACGGCGAAGCATCGAGCTCACAGTGACCCCTGGGGAAGAAGTGACGGGTGTGACGAGAGTGGTGAGCAGACTCTACCCGGTTCTTCACCTCCCCGGGAAGGTTTCAGAGCAGCCGAAACCCCTGGGTTCTCAGGGCCGAGCTCGCGTCAGCGCGAGGCAAGGGGGCGAGGGGCCGTGGTGACCCTCATCCCTGACGAGCGTGGCGCAAGCGACCGCGGGAGCACCGCTGCGCGGAGACGCTCGGCCCGTGTGGCGCCGGAACGCAAGCACTTCAGGACCTGCCAGAAGTCCGCGGTGGCATCGATCGACACCCCGGGCCTGGCATAGCGCTCGCGCTCGACGGCCGACAACAGCCGGTTGAGCGCATCGCGATCCATGCCGGGCCACGAGGCAAGTACCGAGGCGAACACCCGCGGGGTCTCGGTCACCGTCACGAACACCGCGAAGTCTCGGGCCGTCGCCTCCAGCTCCTCCCAGAGCCGGCTCGGAGAACGTACGGACCCGCGCAGTCTCCAGCGGCGTCGCGTCCAGCGCACCAGGCCCGGGGCGGCGAACAGGACCAGCAGGACGGCCGTGGTGATCAATGCGGCCCGTGGAGTCGTACGGGCCGTCGAGGACGTCGTGGGCGCGGCGCTGTCGACGCGGTTGCGCTCCTCCGGCGTGTCCCGGCCCGTGGAGTCGGGCAGGTTGCCGGTGTCGGTGTTGGACGACGGTGAGCCCGGCTCCTTGAACGCCGTCGCCGAGCCGACGCCCGGAGTCGGCTCGAAGCTGACCCAGCCGGCGCCTTCGAAATAGATCTCGGTCCACGCATGCAGGTCGTCAGACGTCGCCTCGTACTGGTTCTGGCCGGCCTTGACCCCGACGACGTCGCCCGGCGCATAGCCCACCGCGACACGGGACGGGATGCCGAGCGTCCTGGCCATGACGGCCATCGCCGAGGAGAAGTGCACGCAGTAGCCCGACTTCTTCTTGAGGAACTTCGCGATGACGTCGATGCCGTTGCCGTCGTAGCCATCGGCGACCGGAGCGGTCTCGGAATAGGTGAACGAGCCGTCGTTGCGGAGATAGTCCTGCAGCGCGACGACCCGGTCGTACTCGTTCGTGGTGCCTTCGGTCACTCGGCGTGCAGTGTCCTTGATGATCGCGGGCATCTTCTCGGGAAGGGCGGTCTCCTGACGCAGGACCATGCCGACGGTGGTCGTGAGTGCGCGCATCTGGTCGGCGGTCGGCTGGAGGTCGAGGCTCGTGACGGAGTAGGTCTGCCCTCGCGTGTCATCGTCAGTGGAGGTCATCGTCAGTCCGAAGTGCTCCTGCCGCCATTTGCCCTTGAGCCCGGAGACATCGGTCATCGGATAGGGCACCGGCAGCATCGTGGTGCGCAGCTGGCGGATCGTGATGGTCGTCGAAGCCTTCTCGACCTTGATGTCAGGGTTGATCGCCTCTGCACCCTCATCGACGTCGAACTGCTGGCTGGACCCTGGCTTCCACGTCTTGCCGGTGAAGTCACGCAGCGTCGCGACCTTGAGGTAGGGCGCGTCGGGCAGGCCGGTGGTGTACGTCAGCGCGGTCGTGGTGCCGTTGCGCCGAAGGTTCTGTCCGAGCTCGAGCATGGGATTGATGCCGCGGCCGAACACCGCCGGCGGCGGCTTGCCCCACGACGTCGCCACTGCGCTGACGTCGGGCGAGATGATGGGGAACGCCACCGACGCGGCGAGGGCCGCGGTGGCGAGGACCAGCGCCGGACCGCGCTGCCGGCTGGCGAGCGCACCGCCCAGAGCGGTCCTGGACCGCAGGATGACCAGCCACAGTGCGGCGACGACCACGAAGAGCCAGACCGACGGTGTGTCGCCGGAGATCAGCGCCGGAGTCGCGAAGACCGAGAGCAGCAGCAGGCCGATCCCCGAGGCGGCTCGCCGGCGTTCGAGCAGTGCGTCGGCGACGATCACCAGCAGCCCGAACGAGCTGGCAATGACCAGCACCACGGACTTGGCGGCGGCAACCGGAGCCTGCTCCTCGATGATGATGTCCTGGGCCGTCCCTGCCAGGTTGCCCAGCTCACGGAACGTGTCGAGCGTCGGCAGGATGACGATCAGCGTGTTCGGCACGAAGATCCAGGCGAGGGTGAGCAGCTCGACCACGATGGCGATCGGGGCGACCCATCGAACGCCCACGGCTCGCAGGACCGCGCACGCCAGACCCGTCAGTGTGGCCACCAGGACTGTCGTGATCCACCAGTCAGTGCCGGCGATCACGCTGCGGAAGCCCGAGAGGAGCAGCGCGAACGCCACGCCGATGATGACGTGGTCGAACCACGTGTCACGCACCGTGCGCGCGGTGACCCGCTGTGTGGACGCCTCAGCCCGCAGCACGTGCACGCGCCCCGTCGAACTCGGTCCACAGATCACTGATGTCGTCATTGGGGTGGTAGGTCACGACGCGCCAGCGAGCATCCTCGAGGATCGCCCGCGCCTCGGGCGAGGTGTTGGCAGCCACCAGGGCCATGACGGCCCGTGATGTCGACATCAGATGAGCCCAATGGTGTGCGCGATCGACGCTCACGCGCCCCAGCACCATGAACGCCGCACGCTCGGGCGCCACGCGCCGATCGTTGTCGTGCTTCTCAGGCTCGATCACGGCGAGGTCGACCATGGCGTCCTCGAGGGTGGCCTGGCCGTCGGCGATGAAGCGGTCGATGCCCGTCCCGTTCGACTGCAGCACCACGACATATCCGGCCTTGACCAGGTGCGTCGTGATCGACGCGGTCGCGGTCACGCACCACTCGAAGACCGAGGAATACTCCCACTGCCCCTGACGATCCTGCGCGGTGCCCTGACTCAGCGGATCGCAGTCGAGGATGACCGCAGCACGAGGGGTGAGCTGCTGCTCCTCCTGGCGCACCATCAGCTCGCCGCGGTGCGCCGTGGCCTTCCAGTGCAGCCGCTTCATGGCGTCGCCGGGCAGGTAGTTGCGCGCGATGACGTCGTCCTCGCCGAGCCCTACATGCTGCGGGGCGGGCCGGGTGGCGCCGTCCTCGCTCGTGCCGCGGGGCGCGATGGGTCGCAGCTCGTAACGGCGCGGGAGCACGGTCAGCATCTCGGGGCTGCCGAACTTGTGCCTGCGAAAGACCAGCCCGAACGGATCCAGCACATTGACCCGCAGCGGCCCGATCGGGTGGCGACCACGCTGCAACCCCTGCAACGCGTACGTGAAGGAGACTCGCGAGTCGGTGCCGTGGCTCCCGCCCAGCGCCGGGAGGATGCCCGAGGCGTCGCCCGAGATGCCGTGCGGCAGGTCGTCGGACCACTTGGCCTCGAGACACGGCAGCACCGAGAGGTTGGTGATGCGCACCGTGGCGTGCGACATCTGTCCCGGGGGCACGACCTGTGGCGCGAACGAACGCTCGATGCGCACACGCGAGTGACCGGCGAAGACGAATATCGCGGAGAACAGCACCAGCGCGAGCAACAGTCCCGTGACGTAGAGCAGCGCCGGCAGCGACATGATCGGCGCGGCGACGAAGCTGATCACCGCGGTGATCAGGAACCCGATGCCGCGCCGGGTGAGCACGACCGAGCTCGCGGCCCGCCTGAGGCGGCCGGCGGAGCTTTCGGTCGTCATGACGGTCAGCTCGGCTGGACGGCGCCGGCCGGGACAGGCGTCTCGGCGACGATGCGTTCGACAACGTCCTCGACGCTGGAGGCGCCGCGCATCGGGATCAACCGGTGCGGCAGCACGACCGGGACGAGCGCGTCGATGTCGTCGGGAAGGACGAAGTCGCGGCCCTGGACAGCCGCGCGCGCCTTGGCGGCCCGGACCAGCTGGAGCGTGGCCCTCGGGCTTGCGCCGAGTCGCAGATCGGCGTCGACACGCGTCGCCTGGGCGATGTCGACGGCGTACTGCTCGACGGCTGGAGAGACGTAGATCGCCCTGGCGGCAGCGATCATGGCCTGGACGTCCTCGATCGACGCGACGGACTCGAGGTCGTCGAACGGGTTCTCGGCGTCGCGGCCTTGGACCATGGCGAGCTCGGCGGCCGCGTCGGGGTAACCCATAGAGATGCGCGCCATGAAGCGATCGCGCTGGGCCTCCGGCAGGGCGTACGTGCCCTCCATCTCGTAGGGGTTCTGCGTCGCGACGACCGTGAACGGGCTCGCCAGGACGTACGTCGTGCCGTCGACCGTGACCTGCCGCTCCTCCATCGCCTCGAGCAACGCCGACTGGGTCTTGGGCGAGGCGCGGTTGATCTCGTCACCGATCACGATGTTGGCGAACACCGCGCCAGGCTTGAACTCGAACTCGCGGTCGGCCTGGTTGTAGACGGACACACCGGTGATGTCGGACGGCAACAGGTCGGGCGTGAACTGGATGCGCCGCACCGAGCAGCTGACCGAACGGCCCAGTGCCTTGGCGAGAACCGTCTTGCCGACGCCGGGGACATCCTCGATGAGGAGGTGTCCTTCAGCGAGAAATACGACCAGGGCGGCCTCAGCGGCCTCGGGTTTGCCGTCGATGACCTTCTCGATGTTCGCGAGAATGGCCCGAGCAGCTGTCTCGAACTCCATAAGTGATGGTAGTCACATCTGCCCAAATCGGACTACGGCAGCGTGATGATCGAGCTCAACATGTTGTGATCCGACGGGATGACGCCATTGATCGTCAGGGTCGAGGGGTTGAAGTCGATGACGACCTTCCACTGCTTGACCGCCAGCGAGTTCGTCGCGAAGATCCAGTCCACACCGTTGCCGACCTTGTCGTGACGCGTCGTGTAGGAGTAGTCGACGATGCTGCGCCGATAGTCGTTGAACGAGTTGATCCAGCCGTTGACCACGACCTTGGCGCGTGGACTCCTGGGCGGGTTGACCTTGTACTCCTGGTTCATGACGTCGCCGAAGCCCGCCGACTTCATGGCGGGAAGCATCTCCTCGGCCTCGGCACCGAACTTCGAGGTGTTGTAGTCCCCGACCGAGATGACCGGCAACGAGGCGGTGTTGAGCTCCTTGATCTTCGGGATCAGCTCCTGCCACTCCTTCTTCTTCACGGTCGAGCTGTTGGGGCTGAGGTGGGTGTCGGCGAAGAAGAACTTCTTGCCGGTCGACTTCTGCGTGAAAGTGGCCCACACCAGGTAGCGATCGGTCGATCCCGACACCTGGTTGGCGTACTTGTAGGAGCCCTTCGAGTCCAGGTCCAGCGTCCCCGTGTTGTAGATGATGCGGGTCGCCTTTGAGGCGTCCTTGTTGGTGTCGGTGACCTCGAACGGCTTGCCCGCGGCATTCAGCCCGTTGCGCAGGTCGGTGTACTGATTGACGCTGCCGCTGGAGTTTCCGGTGCTCTGGTATGCCTCCTGGAGGCCGACGACGTCGGAGTTCTCGGCGATGATCTGTGACACCACGACGGGCTTGCGCTGCGACCAGATCTGCTGGTCGCCCGAAGCCTTGCCGTCGTTGTTGGCCCCGGACAGGTTGAAGGTGCCGACTCGCAGATCGCTGTCCCCTGGCGGTGGATCGACTGGCGCCTTCGCGGTCGTGGTGGAGGCGTACTTGCCGTAATACGTGAGCCGCGTCTTGTTGTCGGCGTCGTAACCCACGACCTGGAAGTAGTACTTGGTATTGGGCAGCAGGCCGGTGATCGTGCCACTGCGCGCGCTCGACCCGAAGCTGGCCGGCGTCGGTGCCGGATCGAAATCGCTCCTCAGCGACCACTTGACGCGATACGTGCCGATGCCGGAGATGCCGGCCCACGAGACCTTGACGCTCGACGACGTGACGTCCGAGAGGGTGGGGGCAGCCGGCGCCGGCTTCAACGACGTGCCGGTCGTCGAGGTGGAGGCCTTGGCTGTGGTGACCGTGGCGTACTTGCCGTAGTAGGTGAGACGGGTCTTGTTGGCCCCGTCGTAGCCCACGATCTGGATGTAGTACTTGGTGTCGGGCGACAGGCCGGTGATCGTGCCGCTGCGCGCGCTCGACCCGAAGCTGGCCGGAGTCGGTGCCGGATCGAAATCGCTCCTCAGCGACCACTTGACGCGATACGTGCCGACGCCGGAGATGCCGGCCCACGAGACCTTGACGCTCGACGACGTGACGTCCGAAAGCGTGGGGGCAGCCGGCGCCGGCTTCAACGACGCGGCTTGCGCCGGCACGGCGGCGAGAACGCTCACCGTGATCAATCCAGCAATCAATGCAGCAGCTTGCCTGAACCCGAGAGATCCGTACATCCCCCGAGCGTAAGCCAACATGTCACGGTTGGGGCAAGAACTGTCTAGTGAGACTGGTGCGGCTCGCGTGACTTGGCGAGCCGAGCGAGAATCATCCCGAGCGTGTCGACCGGCCAAAACGGCGCTCTCGCGGCACTACTGATGGAGTGATCATGACCGTCCCTGAATTCCTCCCAACGCTCTCGTACGGCGCCCACGATGCGGACGCCGGCGAGGCATGCGTCATGGAGTACGTCTCCCTGCTCGCCGGCGAGGAGTGGAGCGACCGCCCCGAGTGCACCCATCCGATCCTCGCCCACGAGGCTCGCACCACCAACGACCTGCTGCTCGATCACGATCGTCCGCGCCTCGTACCCCTCGTCGGGCGGTTGTTCGGCACGACGCAGGACTCCCCCGAGCTCCGCGCCCGCCTGCGCATCACGCAGGCCCGCCAGGTGATCGCTCTGCTCGATCCGGCATCGCGGCCACGGGCGCTGGCCGCCGTGGCCCGCGCTGAGGCGTGGCTCGATCGCGAGGGCGACGAGCAGGACGTACGCCAGGCATTCGCCGACGCCATGTCGTTCCCGCTGGTCTCGGGTGATCTCGATCCCGAGCACCTTGCGTTCCACGCGAATGCCTCGCGGATGTTCCCGTTCGCGATGTCACCTGATCTCGAGGCATCCGAGGCGTACGCCCTCACCGCACTGGTCGTGGCCCATCGGATTGCTGCCTCGGGCGAATGCCTCGCCGACTGTGGCAACGGACCGGGCCGGGCGCGCCGCATGGTGAAGGACCTGGCTGGGCTGATCGACGTGTACGACGAGGTCACTGGGCGGATCGCCAGCGACGTGACCGAGGCGGCCGTACGCGAGCTGGCCGACAGCCTCGGCTAGCGCTTGGCGTGTGACCATTTCAGCAGTCGCTCGACCGGCCAGGTCGTGACGATGCGTGACGCCGGGACCTTGTTGGCCGATGCCCGCTCGGCGCCGTAGTCGAGGAAGTCGAGCTGTCCCGGCGCATGCGCGTCGGTGTTGATCGCGAACAGGCAGCCCTGATCGAGCGCCATCTGGATCAGCTGGCTCGGCGGATCTCGGCGCTCGGGCCGCGAGTTGATCTCGACCGCGACGTCGAACCGCTCGCAGGCGGCGAACACGATCTCGGCGTCGAAACGGGACTGTTCGCGGCCTCCGCGTGATCCCGCCACGAGCCGTCCGGTGCAGTGGCCGAGCACGTTGGTGTGCGGATTGGCGATCGCGTTGACCATCCGGCGCGTCATCAGGTCACGATCCATCTTGAGCTTGGAGTGCACGCTGGCGACGACGACGTCGAGGCGCCCCAGCATGTCGTCGGTCTGGTCGAGCTCGCCGTTGTCGAGGATGTCGACCTCGATGCCACTGAGCAGCCGAAGGTCGTCGTGCTCGGCATCGACCTCCGCGATGACCTCGAGCTGATCAGCCAGTCGTTCGGCGGAGAGGCCGTTGGCGATCGTGAGTCGTGGTGAGTGGTCCGTCATGACCTGGTACTCCCGGCCGCGCCACACTGCGGCACGCGCCATCTCCTGGATCGACGAGCCACCATCTGACCAATTGGAGTGGCTGTGCAGGTCGCCGCGGAGCTTGGCCCGCAGCTTCGCGCCGCCCGAGGCGAGTGGCTTGGCGCCGCGTTCGCGCAGGTCAGCGAGGTATCCCGGCACCTCCCCGGCGACCGCTTCGCCGATGATGCCGAACGTCCGGTCGCCAATGCCTTTCAGTCGCTTGAGACTGCCGTCTCCGACCTGCCGCTCGAGCTCGTCCGCGGAGAGCTGCTCGATCGCGGCGGCGGCCTTGCGGAAAGCCCCGACCCGGTACGTCTTGGCCAGCTCCCGCTCGAGCCAGAAGCCGATCTCCTTCAGCGCCTCGACAGCATCCATGTCGCCTCCCTACCCCGCCCAGTGTGCGGGTCGCGCGAGCACAAATGGGATCCTCGTGCGCGCGTCGCCTCGCGCCGAGTTGACCTGTGTCTGGGTCAGGAACAGGCTCCCGGTCAGGTCGGCGCCGCCGAGGTCCGCGTCCCTCAGGTCTGCACCGATCAGGTCGGCCTCGCGCAGGTCCGCCCCTCGCAGGTCGGCGGCGATCAGCAGCGCGCCGCGCAGGTTGGCACCTCGAAGGTCAGCCTTGGTCAGATTGGCGCCGATGAGGTCGGCGCCGCGGCGCTCAGGGCCTGGATGGGCATCGCGTACGAGCTGACTCGTGCGCTGCAGCAAGGGGTCGACATCTGCGCGGTGGCCCGGCAGGTCGAGTGCGAGGAGCGCCTCGGCATCCATCAGGGTGAACGTCTCGGTCGCGATCCGCGCCTGCTCGAGCTCGGGCCGCAGCGGCGCGGCGGCCGGCAGGGCGAGCGCCTCAGCGAGGTACCAGAGCATCTCGTGCAGCTGCCGCATGACCGGGAGCGCCGCGAACATCGCCGCCGACGTGTCCGGAGCGTCGCGCCAGCTGACTCCCGCGAATGTCACCTGGGCAACCTGCTGTCCGGCGCCGAAGCAGTCATACACCGAGGATCCTCGAAATCCCTCCTCACGGAGCCGATCGTGTATGCCGCAGCCGAAGTCGTGCTGCAGGTTGCGGCATGGCTCGCCGGCTCGTTTGTCGATCGGGAAGTCCGCCGACTTCTCGAACGCCAGCGCCACGCAGCACAGGCCGAAGCACCGGCTGCAGTCGGCTACGAGATCGAGGCGGTGGTCCACGACGGGAGCCTAATACGCTGGAGAGATGATCCGCCGACGCGTCGTGGTGCGCGGGACCGTGCAGGGCGTGTTCTTCCGCGCCTCCTGCCAGCGCGAAGCTGCTGGTCGCGGTGTCGCCGGCTGGGTCTCCAATCGACCAGATGGTGCGGTCGAGGCGGTGTTCGAGGGCGAGCAAGCCGCCGTCGATGCCTTGGTCTCGTGGTGCCGGCAGGGGCCACCACACGCCGATGTCTCAGGCGTCGACGTGAGCGACGAGGAGCCAGAGGGTTTGTCGGGATTCAGCGTTGATTGAATCCATGCTCCGACTCCGCTGAATCTGCGGGAGGATCTACTCCATCGGCGATTCCCCGCCGCACGACGCAAAGGAACGAAGAATGCCGAAAACGCAGTTCACCGTTCACACGAGTTTGTCTCCAAGGAAGGTCATGGACCTGTTCACCGACTTCGGGCCCGACCGGCCAGACAAGTGGCCGAACATCGACGCCGCTCACTACACGGTGCACGAGCTCGGCCCGACCACCGCCGACGTCACAGAGGGCACCGCGATGGGCTGGGAACGCAGCCAGTACACGTGGGACAGGGAAGCCGGAACGGTCACGCTCGAGACCGTGGAGTCCAACCTCTGGGGGCCGGGCAGCGGCTGGCGCTACGAGCTCGTTCCGGCAGCCGGGGGTACGGATGTCCACGTCACGTTGACCCGCGTGGCCAACTCCCTGAAGGGCCGAATCGTCGGTGCGTTGATTCCAATCGTCGGGGCGAGCGCACTCGGGAAGCAGTTCAAGTCGGTGCTGCGAAAGGCCGAGTCCCGCTGATCGCCGGCCCCCAGTGAGCAAGGCTTGGCGTCAGAAGCCGAGCTTGCGGAGCTGCTTGGGGTCGCGCTGCCACTCCTTGGCGACCTTGACGTGCAGGTCGAGGTAGACCGGCGTGCCGAGAAGCTTCTCGATCTGCGAGCGGGAGTTGGTACCGATCTCGCGCAGGCGGGCGCCCTGCTTGCCGATGATGATGCCCTTCTGGCTGTCGCGCTCGACGTAGACGTTGACGCGTACGTCGATCAGCGGCTTGTCCTCGGGGCGGTCGGGGCGCGGGACCATCTCGTCGACGACGACGGCAATCGAGTGCGGGAGCTCGTCGCGTACGCCTTCGAGCGCCGCCTCACGGATGATCTCCGCGATCAGCGTCTCCTCGGGCTCATCGGTCAGCTGGCCCTCGGGGTAGAGCGCGGGGCCCTGCGGCAGCGTGCCGATCAGCAGGTCGGCGAGCAGGTCGACCTGGTCGCCCGCGACCGCCGACACCGGGATGATCTCCTGCCACTGCAGGCCCGCGTCGATGCCCGCCTGCTGGATCTGGAGCAGGTGGTCGCGCAGCTTGTCGGGCTTGACCAGGTCGGTCTTCGTCGCGATCGCGAAGACCGGCTTGCGGCGGATCTGGGCCAGCTCGCGGATCAGGAACTTGTCGCCCTCGCCAACCGTCTCGTTGGCCGGCAGGCACATGCCGATCGTGTCGACCTCGGACCAGGTCGAGCGGACGAGCGCGTTGAGGCGCTCACCCAGCAGGGTGTGCGGCTTGTGCAGACCGGGGGTGTCGATCAGGATCAGCTGCGCATCATCGCGGTTGACCAGTCCGCGGATCGCGTGGCGCGTCGTCTGCGGCTTGGACGACGTGATCGCGATCTTGCCGCCGACGAG